>Ga0073928_10001858_pt1 | contig 38868 bp, 25 predicted proteins | sample PaiPotPPA55metaG_FD_76969 | JGI IMG/M metagenome (GOLD analysis project Ga0073928, IMG submission 76969) | Iron sulfur acid spring bacterial and archeal communities from Banff, Canada, to study Microbial Dark Matter (Phase II) - Paint Pots PPA... ... | reverse complement strand
GCCCGCCGCCGCTTCACCAGCCGTCGCGCATAGTGCGGGAAACGCTTTGGGCAGTACAATCAAAAAGCAGCGAACAGCAAACCACCTCTTAACTGCGTGTCTCACTCAAGGGGACAACCTCAGAATTATCAGCGATATTTGTTCCAGTACAAGAAGAAAGATGGCCAACCGTTGGCAGTTGCTAGCCAACACTCCAGACTCGCGCCACTTAAGGTCTGGTTCAGGTGGTTGACTCAGCGAAAATATATTCTGCAAGACCCGGCTACCGAGTTGGAATTGCCACGCATCGGCTACAAACTGCCAAACGTGATGAACAAAGAGGAAGCTGAACGCGTTCTGAGTCAGCCCGACAACGGCATTGTATTCCTCACCTCGAATGGTGCCCCATTTACACCGAACCACTTGAGCTGGCTTGCCCGACAATACGTGAAATCTGCGGGGATCGGCAAGGGCGGGGCGTGTCACATTTTCCGCCACACTATGGCAACGCTAATGCTCGAAAACGGCGCAGACATTCGCTACATCCAAGCAATGCTGGGCCATGTGCGACTCGATACCACGCAAATTTATACGCATGTTTCGATTCGCACGCTGAAACAAGTCCACACAACTACTCACCCAGCGGCACGGTTGAACCCGGAGAGCGACCAAACCAGAAGGGCCCCACTTGAACTCCGTACAACCAGTGGAAAGCGACACTCGCAAGATTCCTGGTGAATCTCAAGTAGAAGAGGCTGACTAGAGCGTATTGCACAACCCATCTAAGTTATTGATTCTATTAGGCCGAAACCCGGTTGTGCAACAGCTTCTAGGCACATTGCGCCCGAGATTACTACGCGACTCGGTCATCCAGAACGTAGAATTTTAAGTCATGATTGCAAGCGACCGGCAAGCATCGTCGAGAGAGGCCTGCCTAAGTTCGCGGCTAGCCGCCTGGCCTGAGGGAATGGCGCCAGAATATCCACAGGCATCGTACTACCGCGCCAGATACTACGACCCGATGGCGGGCCGCTTCTTGAACGAAGACCCGGTACTCTTCAACGAGTTGCAAGATGAAAGCGGTTGAAGAAGCTGGTGGCGGATCTGAGTTTAGATAAGGACATGCTGAAGGCGGTGATCGCAAAAAACGGATGGGGCTCGTGAGTCTGCGGAGAGAAGTGAGCTGGTTGCGGGAGAATTATCCGGCCAGCCAACAGCGGATTTGCGGGCTGCTGCAAATAGCGGTGTCCAGTTTTCGCTACCGCAGCAGGCGGAATGACGAAGCGCTGCGCGAGCGGCTGGTGGAGTTGGCGCGGGAAAAGCCGCGGTTCGGCTACCGGCGTTTGCAAGTGTTGCTGGCGGGCAGCGGAGAGGGCGTGAATCACAAGCGCGTGTTTCGCGTGTACCGGGAAGCGGGGCTGGCCGTGCGCCGAAAAGCACGAAAAAGGCTGGTGCGGGAGGGTTCAGCGCGAACACCCCTCACAGCAGCGAACCAGGAATGGGGGTTGGATTTTGTGCACGATGAGGTAGCCAGTGGCCGGGCGATTCGGGTGTTGACGGTAGAAGATAGAAGATGAATACACGCGGGAATGTCCGGCGCTGGAAGTGGACACCAGCTTCGCGAGCCGGCGCGTGACGCGGGTGCTGGAAGGGATCATCGCGGAACGGGGCCAGCCGCGGGCGATTCGTTGCGACAACGGGCCGGAGTTCACCAGCCGGCAGTTTCTGGCCTGGTGCGTGGAGCGGCAGATCGAGTTGGTGCACATTCAGCCGGGGAAGCCGCAGCAGAACGGGTACGTGGAAAGTTTCAACGGCAAGTTCCGGGACGAGTGCCTGAACGTAAGTTGGTTTGAAAATCTGTGGGACGCGCGGCGGAGGATCGCCGCGTGGCGGGTGGAATACAACGAGGAGCGTCCGCACAGCGCGCTGGGGTACCAAACCCCTGCAGCCGTTCGCGCGGCAAATCGCTCTGGCTTCGTTTGGCTCCGTCCCGCTACGCGGGACTCCGCCAGACGAAGCCACCCTCTCACAGGCTAAAGATGTCGTATGATCCATCCTGCGGATTTGGGGGGCAGGTCATGAGAGCGAAGTTTAAGCGGGGTCAAAGCCTGAACACTCCAATGACAAAAAGAGAGCAGCCTATCAAGAGGAAAGGCCACATCAAATACGCTGGCCATGGAGACCACCCATATTTCATCCTCCGTCGTAAGTAGTCCAGGGGAACTTCAACTAAGAGAAAATTGAAAATGGTTTTATCGTATCCAGTGTCCCGAAGCCGCATGTAGAGGTAATAGTGAATAATCGCAAAACACGCCAATAAGATTATTCCGCTATAGAGGTAGAAACTCGCGCTGTTGTGTATCCCAGGTGTTACAGTTTCAAAAGGTTCCCATGACATAATTTTTCCCCAAGACTATTTATGAGCTTTCAGTCCACATTGCAGCCACATTCCGACCCTGTGGCCGGATTTGTTATCGTATTCGAAACATAATTGGCTACGCCGATACCGAAGCCTTTCCCTGCACTGATATTCACGAAAGTGACACCATTATCGCCAAAACCGACATCCATCGAAAGCGGTCCGAGAGATATAGCTGTGTTGAAAAAGCGACCGGACACGTCCCCAATTGAATTTGCGTTCGTCAAGACTATGCCTGGGCCCGCGCCGAAGCTGGCTCCTGAAGTCTGATTGTGTTGATTGGTGCCGCAAAGTCCGGAAGTCGGCCTGGTTCGACCTACGACCGCGCCATAACTTAAGTAACCTCCAGAGCTGAAACCGTTCGGGCCTTTGAATAATATTCCTCCTACTGAGGCTGAACCCGACACGCCACTGCCCTCGTTGCTTCCAATGCCCGCAAAAAAGCTGCCACCCAGACTGACTCCTATACCGGACTGTCCGGCTGGATCTCTGAGGGTAAGTGGCTTGTTCCAAACATATCGGTACAGATTTGCATCCCCGCCCGAAAAGAGGATGGGATCACTTGCGAGAAACCGTCCTAGACTCTCGTCGTAGTATCTGGCGCGATAGTAATAGAGGCCGGTTTCGGGGTCGAATTCCCGTGCCGTGTACTGGAAGGGATTCGTTAGCGAACCAGATGAAGCGGTTTGCTTTCCGAACGAATCGAATGTGTAAGTTTGCGCCAGAGAGCCTGCGCCGCTGCTCAGCGATGTGATGGAGCCGAGCCCATCTGCCTGATAGTAGCTCGTCGTGGAGCTCCGCAGCATCGCGACTGGCTCATCGATGTTCTGGGTTTGCTCATAGCGGGCAACGACGCCGCCTGCGCTATTTGTTTCTTCGACGAGGTTGTCGCCATCGTAGGCGAACACGGATGTCCCGCTTGACGAAGATTTGTAGATGCGTCTTCCGAAGGGGTCGTATTTGAAGCTGACGGTGCCGCCGGAACCGGGCAGCGTGACGCTGCTCATGCGGTTCTCGAAGTCCCAGGCATAGGTGGTGGTGTTCGAGCCGGTGACGCTGGTGAGCGTGTTGCCGTTGTTGTCGTAGGTGTAAGTCGCATTCGAGGTCGAGGTCAACTCGTTCGAGGAGTTGTTCGTGTAAGTGGAAACCCCCAGCGAACTAAGTCGGTTGCCCACAGGATCGAAGGCATAGCTCTCGGTGGTGGAAGAACCCTGTATGACCTGCGTCAACTCGTAAATCGAATCATACGTAAAGTTGCTGGCCGTTCCCGAGGGCTGCGGCGTGCGGCTGGTGCGATTGCCTGCGTCGTCTACGCCGTAGGTGGCACCATCCAGCGTCGTGCCGGACTTCGCGTGCGTGACCGAAAGCAGCCGCGATAGGTTGTCGTATGTAATGTCAAGTTTGAATACGAAGCATTTTCGGCGAAGAGTCTGGCAGACTTTCCCCGTCCTTCCGTTGGACCATAGTGTTGTCACTTTCGGCCAACAGCCTGGGACCTCCTGCGCAACCGCGCAGTCAGGGGCGGCGGTAGACGACCACATCGTCGCCGTAGGCCCCTCTCGGCGTATAAGAGGTTGTTCGCCGGCCGAGATATTCAAGCTCATCGGTGTGCTGCGCGGGAAGAACATTGTTTGCAAGGAAAATGCCTCCCCGATTCAACACGCGCGCAACGTTGGCCATCGCCAGCGCCTGTTGAAACCGGTCGTAATACACGAGCACATTGGTGGCGATCACAAGGTCGAAGCCTTGCCCGATTGGCAGGTCCAAAGTCTGCGCGACGATGTTCGCGTCGTAGACCTGTACGTGTGCGGCGTACAGTGGACGGATAGTTACGGCGCGGGCCATGACTCCGCTCAAGGCGTGGGGAACAGGCAGAGGTTTCACCGGCGATCCAAGAATGTTGCCAAAGCTTTCCCAGTAGGAGATTGCCGCCGCACTCCACTCCGCTTTAGGGTCGCGTGGGAGCTGCACGATGTAAGGCCGTCCAGCGCGACCCTGCGCTTCCAGTTTTGTGACATGCGCGATCACCGCGGAATTCAAGTCCAAGCAAACAACCTGCACGTCTTCCGCTCTTCCTAGACCGAGCCGCGCAACCGCCTCTAACACGGCAAATGGCTGCAAAGTTTGCAAAGGATAAAAATCGTAGCCATCTCGTTTGTCCGTGAAATCGAGGCCCGGTCCGATAATGGCGATGCGGTGCATGCTGCCGGGCGCGAGAACGCCCTTGCCGACCATTGCGCGGAGCGTCTCTTCCAACGCAAAGTTGGGTAGCAGCGAAGTGTCCACGGAAAGACCGCGAGTTTCGAAAAGCGTCCCGCGTGCAAGAAAGACTGCGGTGGAATCGGCGGCGTTTTCGGCATCTTTCAGTTTCTTTTGATATTCCGCTTGCTCGGCGATGAAACGCGTCAGGTTTTCCGTAAGAAACGCCTCGACTGAATTCCTCGGAATTCCCTTCCGCGCCAGAAAATCACGGACAAAAAGGACCCGTTCATTCCGGGCGCTGGCCGGTAGGGCCATCGCCAAGGCATGGATGCGAGCGACGGTGGCGGCGGAAATGTCCCCGGACTCGGACGTCGCGCGCTCTACGCTGTCCACGCGGGGAAAAGCCGTGAACGACGTTCCATAAAGAATCAAATTGCTGATGGAATCCTCGATGCCTCGGTCGATGCGTTCTCGCACTTCAGCGTCGCGGGCACGAATCCAATGGTCCCACGCCCCACTCTCCTGGATCTCGCTGCCCGGAAGTCCAGAATCGGCATTTAATCGGAGCGTTTCTTGGACCTCTTCAAAGCGGAGATACCGGGCCTTGACTTGGCCGGCAGCGGCGGCCACCAAGCAAGAACAAAGAAAGGCAACAGCCGCGTGCAGCGAACACGCAGAAAGCAATCGAAGATGGATACGCATCGTCGCGCGCATCTTAGCTGAGAAGAGGCTGCTCTGGAGCACTCAAAATCCTTGTGGATACGGAGAACGATTAAAAGATTGAAAGCCCCCCATTGAGCGTGTCATTTCCAGCTCAAAAGGGAACACAGAGCCACATCAGCGATGCGCTGAAACTGCCTCGTAAATGCGTCGGAGTTCTGGCAAATCCTTGTCCGCCTCGCCAGGGCTTTTCGGCGGAAGCCAAATAATGCCTAAATGGCAGCCTATGCAGAAAGCCCTCTCAAACTTCCGAAATCTCGACCGTGCGAACATAATATCCCGAATCCAGCCGCCGAGTTCGAACCGTCGGATCTTTAATTGCCAGTCGAATCGAATATGTCCCAACCTCCCTAGGCGACCAGGCGTGCGTCCAGAATGTCCAGGGATCATTCTTCACCTGAGCAAAGCTGTCCACGGGGACATACTCTTCTTCCGGATTGAATCGGATCGTAAGGGTCTTGACCGCAGTAGTTCCGCCCCACGCTATCCCTACAACTCTGTATATAATCTTTTCTTCGACGAGCCATTTCTCCACTCGAATGGGCATGGCTGCTTGATCGATCGTTGCTGGATGAAAATCTCGCGCCAAGTCAGGTAGACCTTCCTGCTGGGTTCTTGCTGCGTACTCCTGCATTTGAGAGGTCGCTTGGGCAGTGTCGTCCACGAATGTAATTGTGGTCACCCATTTGATGCAGGTGCATCCGTACCAGCCCGGAACCACGAGGCGAACGGGCGCGCCGTGGTCTTCTGTCAGGGGTTTCTCATTCATTTCCGTAGCCAAAAAAGCTTGTGCCGCCTTGAGTTCTCCGATTGAGAATACCCAGCTGGCGCCGGGAACGGACGTCACCGATTTTGTGGCGTACTGATCGAAACCAGAAATCAAGACACGCGACGCTTGGGGCTTCGTACTGGTATTGTCCAGGATTTCCGCGAGTGGCACGCCCGCCCAACGGGCAACGCTGATCATTCCGAAACCCACGAGCGGGACATTCCCCGCGCACTCCATCAAGTGCAGACCCATGGGCTTCGCCGCTTTTCTCAAGCTCTCAATGGTCACAGTTCGCGACTTCTCCCCAAATCCCTCCACACGCAGCTGCCACAATTGGGCGTCGGGAATGAGCCTCGAAGCTCGCGTCCGTATATAAAACTTTTCGGTCGGCGTAACCATGTCCTTCATCGAGAGGTTAGCGAGATCGAAATACAAGCGGCCATCGAGTTCATCTCCCATGATTGTTTGCATCTGCACGCGCCCCTCATGGAGAAACTCCACTACGCCGAGCTGCTGGCCGCCGGGAAAAGGATCGCGGAAGGGGTGTTGCGACGGGCCGAGAGTTGGCACTGGCCAAACAACCCGCTCAAATCCCGCCAGCAGTGCACCGCCACACATTGCTCCCTTTTTAGCAAAATCCCGGCGCGTCAGCATCTTCCTCCATCTCATAAACAGGGAGCATGAAGAAATCCTCTGCCCGTCGTGGAATCACGTCTTCGCTGCGGACCTGCATCTTACCTCGATAAGGAGCTCGCCCATCGCCGATCCGTTTACGGCTCACGAACTGTGAGCACCTGATCGGCTTTCACATTCTTGATAACTTGGTGCGTACCGCTGGGCCAGTATAATTCAAGCTCTTGGATCAGCGCTCGCCGGCCCAGGCCAAAATGCGCGCGCACATCAGAGCTGCTGGCGTAGCCGACGCTTGTGCTGACGGCGTTGTACTGATCGCCATCTTCCGTGACCACATGGATGCGCGTCCCAATTCCGTCGCGGTTGCTTTTCGTTCCGATTGTCCTGATGAGAAGCCAGTGATTGGCTGCCGGGCTGACGTTGCGGAGGATGTGCAGCGGCCCGTCGAGTTCCGTGAGCACCACGTCAACGCGGCCGTCGTTGTCCAGGTCCCCAAAAGCGGCGCCTCGGTGCACGCCTTTCCGTCCTAGCGCCGCACCGGCTGCGGCGGTAACGTCGGCGAACTTCTGTTTTCCCAGATTCTCGAAGATGATGTTGGTTTGTGGCACCGTGGCGCGCAGACCGCCTTCGGCATCCATCACGTGACCACAGGCGGCGAACAGATCTTTTCGGCCGTCGTTGTTGAAATCGTAAATCCCGTTGCTCCACCCGGTCTTTGCCAGCGAGGCGCGCGCCACGCCACTGGCGAAGGTGATCTCCTCGAAACCCACCTGGCCCAGATTGCGAAACAACGGCATAGTCTCGTTCTGCAATGCCGTCTCGAAGATGTCCGGGCGGCCGTCGTTGTCGATGTCGCGAGCATCTACGCCCATCCCGGAGATGGCGGCGCCATTTTCTGTGAAGGCGAGCCCATTTTCGATTGCGGCCTCCTTGAACGTGCCGTTGCGCTGGTTCAGGAACAAGCTGTTAGGCAGCGTGTCGTTCGAGATAAACAAATCCGGCCAGCCGTCACCGTCGAAGTCGGCCGTGGCCACTGCCATCCCTTTGCCAATGCTTTGGCGAATCCCGGATGCCGCGGACACGTCTGTAAACGTCCCATCGCCGTTATTATGAAACAGCGAGTTGGGTACGCCGGTGTAAGCGCGGGGATAGCAGAAATCCGGCAAGCCACCCTTCTCGCAAACCGGCTCTGTATTCGGGTCCCAAAGGACGTAATTCACGACGAACAGATCGAGGCGTCCGTCGTGATCGTAATCCAACCATGTTGCACCCACGGCCCACAACAGTCCGTATTGAGGGTCCGGGCGTGCCAGACCGGCGCGCTCGGTAACGTCAGTGAAGGTCCCGTCGCCGTTATTGTGATAGAGGGTGTTGCGGCCCACGCCAGCCACGAAGATGTCCTCAAAGCCATCGTTATCATAATCTCCGACTGCCACGCCGATGTTGAAGCCTTGGCCAGCAACGCCGGCTGTCTCCGTCACGTCGGTGAAAGTGCCATCGCCGTTGTTGCGGAAGAGGCGGTCTGAGTATTGCGGACCATCTTTCACAAGACCGGGCATCGTCGCGCCATTTACGACGTAGATGTCCAGCAGTCCATCGTTGTTGTAATCGAAGACCGCTACTCCGCCGCCCATGGTTTGCGGCAGGTATTTACGTGCCGTGCGGCCGGTGCGAGTGACGAACTGCGGTGCCAGACCGTCTTCAAAGCGAATCGGGTCCACGGTCGTTGAGGCTGCTGCAAACAGGCTCAGGAGAACGGCAGGAACCACCCATAGCCCGGTCATTTCGGAGCCTCGGCTTTAGTCTTGTGTTGAACAATTTCCTGATAGCGCTGGAGTTCCTGGGCGGCTTTTTCATCCTCACCCAACCTCTTGTAGGCCTGGATGAGCATCTGGTGAGCTGCTTCGAGTTCCGGCGCGCGATCCACAGCCTGCTCAAGGTATTGCACCGCGATCGGATACTCCTGATTGCGATGAAAGTAGAGCGAACCGAGCCAGTAGTACGTACTGGCGCGGCTCGGATCCAACTCCAATGAGCGCTTGAAATGTTGTAGCGCGCGCTCCGTTCCGTGTTCCATTTTCATCCAGGCCTGGCCCGCGTAGAACTGGACGCCCGCATCGACCGGGGCAAGTTTGGCAGCCTGCTCCAGAGTCCCGATTGCCTCTTGGTAACGCCGTTGCGCCAATTGAATCCTTCCCAACAGCAACAGAACCCCGGGGAACCGTGGGTTCAGAGTCGCGGCTTGCTGCTGCTCTTCCAGGGCCCGCTCAGGATTACCGGCTTCTAGTTCGATGTTTCCGGCTTCAACGCGGGTCGCCACGGACCGTGGAAAACGTCTGGCTGCGCTGGCCATTACTTCTGACGCGCCTCCGACAAGGCTTTCTCTGGCGAGTACATGGGCAAGACGGAAGTAGTCCGTTTCCGTGTCTGGATCAATGTCAATAGCGGCTTGGAAAGCGCGAGCGGCCCGACTTGAGTCCTGAGCTTGCTCGTAGCATTGTCCCAAACGTGAGTACCACAGGGCCCCGCTGCTGGTTTGGTGGGGGGCGAGTGACAATACCAGATGGAACTCGCGCTCGGTCACTTCGGAAATTCCAGAACCGGCAAGCCAGCACGCAGCTTGTTCGTGCAGAGCGAGGTTTGTCGGTGCCAGCAGTTCGATTTGGCGTTGTGCGTCGGCTGCCGCTTTTGGATCGTTTTGGCCCACGGCACAGCGGACTAAGTAGGCCCAGGCTCCAGGATCAGAGGGCGAAATCATCACGTACTCTCGAAATAGGATGTCCGCGGACGCAAATTCGCCTTCCTCGACAGTTAGGCGCGCAAGCTGGAACAAAGCTTCCTTGTTGTGGGGATCGCGCTCAAGCACCTGGCTCAAATGGCGCTTCGTTGCCTCACGCTCGTTTTGCTCGTTTTGCTCGTTCTGCGCGGAGCGAAGAGATTGAGGCCGGGAGTAAGAATTGGTAGCAATGAGCCAAGCCACCGCAAGCGCCAATGCTACATGGAGCTTCATTGAGGTCCTCCGACGACTGTCGCTCCTGAACTTCTTTGAACTGAGGACATCGGACCAGAACCTCTCCGGCTGGAAGCTCGAAGCGAAAAACGGCAACAGGAACAAACATAGCCGTGTGCAAAACGGGAAGACAATCTAGACAGAGAGATCATTACAGCAACATCCATCCGGCAGGGACGATTACGAGTTTTACTTTTAGCTCGACATGGTCCCGACGGAAAATCTAAATTTGCTCAGCGGTGCGCTATCACTTTGTCCTGAATGCGGCGAAGCTCAGGCAGATCCTTGTCAGCTTTGCTCCAATACTTCTTGGCAGCAAGAAGTTGCTCACGCGCCTGACTCGATCGACCGGCATGTTCGACGGCAAGGCCCAGCGCAAAGTACCCGCCAGCGTACGTTGGGTCGTGCTGGATCATTTTGCGTGCGATGGATTCCGAAAGATTCCAGTCGTCAAACTGGCGTGCCCTCTGCGCCAGAGCTTCCAGCTCGAAGCGTGCGGCACTCCAGGCGTCCGGGCCAGGCCGGCCAAGGGTCATGTTCACAACGTACTGCAATAGGGCTTCCGCGTCTTCCGTTTTCTTCTCCTGGAGCAAAATATCCGCGCGCAAAATACTGGGGAACGGCGAGGACGCGACAAGGTTCGCCGGCAGGTGTTCGGTTTCCCTCTCGGCCATGCTCAATTGATCCTCTGCTTCGTTGGATCGGCCCATGGCGAGCAGAGCCTGTCCCGCCAGCGTGTAACCAGCGAGTCGGGCCAACGGCCAGGGACTTTTGGTCAACTCGCTTGAGGCATCCAGGGCTTCGTTGTAACGTTCGCGCTCCAGCAAGAACTCCGGCCAGGCCTTGCGATTGAAATCCAGAAAATCCGTGTAGGCGGGAACCTGGAACGCTTCGCTAAATGCCGCCTCCGCCGATTTCATTTGTCCCAGGGACTGGTAACACATGGCGAGTAACTGCAAATTATGGGCATGGTGCCAGTCATAGCGAGACGGGATATTCTCCGCGCGGTAGTATTCTTCCTCAAGCGTCTTCGCTTTCAGGAATTCGGCAAGGGCTTCCTCAGGACGTCCCACACGCATTAGCTCGTGGCCGTGCATGTGATGCGCGTGGGGAATGGCCGGGGCAAAACGGAGATAAGTGGCGCTCTCATCGAGCGCTTCCTTCGTCTTACCTAAGTTTTCCAAAGTATGGGCATAGTAATGATGAGCAGCAAAATTATCCGGAGCCAGAGCGATGGCCGCTCTGTAGAATGCGATCGTATCCACGCCCCCAACTTGGCCGTGCGTGAACGGAGACCCTTCATCCGCCAAGCCGCGTTGAATCCAGAACCAAGGGTCATTTGGATTGGTTTTCAGGGCCTCAGAGATCGACTTCCGGTACGCCACGTACTTGTCGGCGTTATTACCGTCCTCCAGGTAGTCCAGTTCGTGATCACGAATGTTGATCCAGGTTTGTTCGCGTTTGTTAAGTCTCGCCGCCAGTTCTTGGGCTCGTTGAAAGGCGGCGCGTGCAGTGGAAACGTCCTGTAGCCCGATATAGGCATCCGTCAGGCCGAGAAAGGCCATAGCCAAATTCGGGTCGAGCCGCAGTGCTTGATGAAAAGAGCGGATCGCCTCAATCCACACAAAGGAGTGAAGGTACGCCAACCCTTGATCGTAAAAGGCTTGAGCCTCGGGGGACGAAGTGGTCACTTTTTCGTGTAAAGTGCCGATTCCCGTACGCAGAACGACAGGACGCTCAAGAATCTCGCGTGGCACAGGTCCGGCAGCTTGATGTTCTTCGTGGCCAAGCTGAGGGGCTGACACCACTGGGAGGGCCAACCAGGACAGCAGGATTATGAGTGTCCCAAGCCTATTCAACTGATCTACTGCCTCTTTGTGGTCGTTCCCGAGCACATTCCGCGCTGCCGCGGCATCGTTCTCGCGAACTCTATGCTGCGCGGTCGAGAAAACGCGTAGGTTTTCAACCGGTTATGCACGCACTGTCACCCGTCGCTACCATGAAGCGAACAACATCATACACCATCGACAGCGCTTTCCAACCGGTTCGGGGTGTCTCCTGCCGGACGTTACGCAATCAGACCAAACAAATGTCTATATTTTATCGGGTCTTTAGCTCGCATTTATCTAAAGTTTTTCTGGTGAATTTCTCAATTCTCTCTTGACAACTCTCTGGTCCGGTATTTGAATACGCACAACGCGGCGTCCCTGCGCTAATAACTTTGGGGGTGGTCAAGATGCGGTTACGTTCATTAGTTGCGGCTCTTGCGGTTGTTTTCCTGTTGTTTCCTGTTGCAGACGCGATTTGGTCACAAACCGTGCAGGGGGTGATCACCGGCACGGTCACGGACCCCAGCGGTGCCATCGTGCCCAACACTTTAGTGACCATCACAAATTCCGGCACGAATGTTTCTCAAACCGCTACAACCGGATCGGACGGCTCTTACCGTTTTCCGCTCGTCCCTCCAGGGACTTACACCATTGCTGTAAAGGCGGCCAACTTTGCCGAAATTAGGACATCTGGAATCGTAGTCCAGGCGAGTCAAACCGTTCCTTTTAATATCAAACTGGAATTGGCCAAGACCTCGGAAACCATTGAAGTGACCTCGCAGGCCCCGCTTGTGCAGACGGCCACTTCCGATCTCTCTACTCAGGTGGATCGCGAGACGATTGAAAATACTGCTCTGGTGAACCGCGATGTTTTCGCGTCATTGCCTTTTCTCGCGCCCCAGGTTACTCCGGGTCTCGATTTGATGCCAACCTCCGGCGGCGCCAGGGAATCCGGTACCTCCTATCTACTAAACGGCTCGGACAACAACGATAACTTCAGTGAGGGTGGCGTCAACATCCATCCTCCCCTCGAATCTGTTGAGGACTTTTCCATCCTTACCAATAGCATGGGCGCTCAATACGGCCGTGGATTCGGCGCCGTGGTCAGCGCTGATCAGAAATCCGGCACGAACGGTATTCACGGCGCGGTCTACGAATACAACAGAAACGCTGCGCTCAACGCCGCAGACTTCTTCTTCAACCGGGATAAGCTGAGCCCCGATGCGGAAAAGCCAAAATACATCCGCAACCAGTTTGGTGGTGAGCTCGACGGTCCGATCAAGAAGGGTAAGACTTTTTTCTCCTTCGCCTACGACCGGATCAAACTGCTTGCCGGCACAACTCCGGCAAACCAGTACGCCCCCACCACCGCCGCTCTTGCGAACGCGGTGGCCAATGCTGGGCCGCTTGCCAAACAGGTGCTCGCGGCATTTCCTCCCGTGACTTCTGACATAGCCTGCGCGGGTTCGCCAAACACGGGCGCTGGCTTCGACTCATCCACTGGCCTGCCCAACCCCGTGGGTTGCGTCCCTGGTTTTTTTGACCCGCAAACGGACACCACGGACACTTACTACGGTCGCGTGGATCACAATTTCAGCGCTTCCGATCGCATCAGTTTCACTGCCAACGTCTTCCGGGACTTCTTTTTGGACAAATTCGGCGGCGGCGGTCTCACCACAAAAGGGCCAATCGGCTCGACTACCACCAATCATTTCCACAATTTGACGCTCGATGAAACGCATATCTTCAGCCCGCGTCTCGTGAACGAAGTAACCGTTGCCCATAACAGACACTTCAACGTGGGTGCCGAGGGCACCGGAACGGACACGGTTCCCAATATCTTCATAGACAATCAAAGCGTGGGCGGTCTAAGTTATCAAATGGGGCCCTTCGAAGGAGGCCAGGTAGTCGGATTTGTACAGGACCGCTGGCAGGTCCAGGATAACCTGACTTGGACAATCGGCCGGCACTCGATAAAGTTTGGCGGCGGCAACCAGTACGGAATTTTTTACCGTAACTGGGATCTGGGCAACCCGAGCCAGTACGAGTTTGGGGAACTCGATTCTATAAACGTGCCCTCTGCTCCCGGGAAGCCGCTCCCCAGCCCGTGCCCCGCAGGGGCGCAGATAACTCCCGCCTGTGATGGCACGCTGCAACCCAATGGCACGATCGCCAACCTCAAGAGCGAGCCCAATGCTAACTTCGCAAACGATTATCCTTATTTTCAGGAGACTGCCATTGATCCCCGCACGGGCGCCAGGGCGAATGCCTATCGCCACTACACGTACCACGATTGGGATGCTTTCGTTCAGGATGACTGGAAGTTGACCCCACACTTGACGCTCAATCTCGGTCTTCGCTGGGACCGCTATGGCGCTCCGAGCGAAGCGCACAACATTGTGGCGCAATTCACAAACCTGAATTGCAATATCTTTGACCCCGCATGTATCTCGGCTGCGCGCGTGGGCCCGGTTAACCGGATGTGGAACACACAAAACCATGACTTCGGACCTCGCTTCGGCTTTGCCTGGGATCCGTTTGGGAAGGGAACGACAGCCATTCGCGGTGGCTACGGCATTTACTACGACCGTATTTTCGACAACGTCTGGTCAAACGGCGCCTGGAATCCGCCCTTCTACGGCTTGATCGACTTTCAAGCGGATATTGGGGACGCTATCTTCTACTCGAACCCCGCTTCTATCGGCGCTGCGTATACGCCGGGATCGCTGCCGGGCCCTGCTGGTCGCGTCTCGGTCCGCACCATGGACGTCAATATGAAGGATTCTTCGGGACAGAACTTCTTCCTGGGTGTGGAACACCAGTTCTTCGGCGGCTTGCTGCTTCGGGGCAGTTACCAGGGATCTTTTGGCCGCCATTTGCCCATGCTCGAGAACCTAAACCGCTTCGATGGCATCGGGTACAATTCCCGCCTAAGCCCTGTGCGCCCCAATTCGCTTTACACGGGCTTCAACTATCGCTCCAATAGCGTCAGCTCCAATTACAATGCGCTGGTGTTGGAAGCGCAAAAGCACATGGGCCACGGGTTGCAGTTTCAGACCGGCTACACGTATTCGAAACTGCTAGACGTAAACTCCGATCTGTTCGCGGGGTGCTCAAACATCGGGGGCTTTACGGCGCCGTACTACTACATCAGCAATGCGGATCCGAGGCGAAACTACGGCCCCGCTGCGGATGATCATCGGCAAGCTTACAAATTTAACGTCATCTATGAGCTACCCTTCCTAAAGAATAATAATGGCTTTGCAGGACGTGTTCTCGGTGGCTGGGCGATCTCCGGCTTCTACCAGTTGTATGCGGGCCATCCCATTGATGTTTACAATGGTCGCACGCGAGTTCGTGCAAAAGATGCCAACGGGAACTTGGTGCTGGACCAGAACGGCATCCCCTTCAATATCGGCGGTGACTACAACCTGGATGGCGTCGGGAATGACCATCCGGTTTTCCTTGGTTCGAATCCCGGCTCCGTTTATAGCGGAGGCAACCCCGCTAACGGAATCTTCACCGACAACAACCGTATAGCGTGTGGATTTCCTGGGATGCCCTCAAACATTGCCAATACGACAGGCGGCAACTGCCCGACCGGAGCGACTAATGCGCTCTTTGGTAACGCCGCATACCCAACTGGGGCTACGCCCTTCGAGCGCTTCGGCACGCTGGGCCGCGATGTTTTCCATGGTCCGCGGTTTCAGCAATTGGACATGAGCCTGTCTAAGGCTTTCAAGCTAACGGAGAGGTTTAAACTCGACTTCCGTGCGGAAGCCCAAAACCTCGCTAACCACCCCGACTTTGAGTGCGTACAGGCAAACCTCAACAGTTCCAACTTTGGCAGAGCGCTGTGTCTGGCTCAGTCCATCCAGGGACTCGGGGCGCCGACTGCACGCGTAATGTCGATCGGGGCGGACATCAAGTTCTAACAAGCTCGCCGCGCCCGGCGGTTTCTGGCCACGCAAACCCTCCGGGTGAAGCAGCGGCGACGAACTATTTTCGCCCCTGCTTTTTAGGGCAGCGAAGATACTCAACAGCTGCGGACCACCGAACGCCCAAATCCACGATGCCACAGCCGACGGGAAGGTGCCTAGTCACATGGTCATCCGCGAGTGTGCCCTAGTTCAGAATTCTCCGGAATTTCGGCTTGCCATCCGCGCCGCGGAATTTGGGCCGGAAGCCGACTTCCTGATTAGAAGCTGTTGCACAACCGGGTTTCGGCCTAATAGAATCAATAACTTAGATGGGTTGTGCAATACGCTCTAGAGCAGTAGGTGAAAACCTTAACGCGAAGGAATTTCAATGCGTCGAAGAAAACGAGGGGCCATTAAGGGGCCAATAAGGATTCCTTTGCATTCCCTATTGTTCCTTTTCAATGCCTTAGCGCTCCCCAGCATTTCTTCTAAGTCCTTGAAATTCCGATCGGTATTGGTTTCGACTCCCACACGCTTCCGCCAAATCTCGCCACACGGTTGTTCACGCAAGTAGCGGATTTTTGACCCAATGTTTTGCGTGCGCGATGCTGATGTCAATCGCCGCCGCGAAGTCCTTCGATTACGGCGCTGCCGTTGTAGCTGCCAGTGTAGTTCTGGCCCCCCTGCCGCGGTTCACCCGCGGATTGTCGTGGTTTTGTCTCTTGCAAACGGTTTGTGGCTCCTCTGTGTCATTCCGGCCTTTGACTTTTCCACACATTTCCGCGGCCTCACCAAACCATTTGAATCCCCAGATTGCTTTAACCTTTCCCTACTTACGCCAGTCTCACTCGAGTCCGTGCTTCCCATTAGAAGGTCCCTTGCTCTTATTCGCATACTGATATGCACGTCGGTACTCCAACTAAGACTGCCAGCCGCAGCTTCTTGCAGTTGAACGGGAGTCGCGATCCATCGCGATGCAACGGATGTTGCAGTATGATAAAAGTCGTGTATTGTGCGTGAGGGAAGGCGTGCAGCGGTAGATTGTTAACTCATTCTTTCGCAAAGTCGGTGCGCTTGCTGAATCGCAACATATGTTGCGTCAGTGATACAGTGATTCGGAAAAAGAAGTGATAACGGCGAAGCGTGGAGAGAGACAGAGCCGATCATTGCTGGTATTGGGTGCCTGTGAATGGGAGGGGATTAGACTAGGCGTGAGGTTCTAACCACGACAGTGTTATTGATCGACAAGTAGTTCCCGGGAGTTTGGGCTTGCGCGAAAGGGCCAATGGATGAGTGATGCAACAACATCAGCGGTGAAACAGAGGATCCGGGTTCGCATGATGGAAGAGGCTCAGGAGATGAGCGTCTGCGTCGAATTGCAACAGCGCATCTGGGGTTATGCGCCCATCGATACTGTCCCGGACCAGATTTTTATTGTGGCCAAGAAAACCGGCGGTCAAGTGATGACGGCTTACGACGGCGATACGGCGGTAGGATTTGCTTTGGCGTTTGCGGCGATGCGCGATGGGCTTACCTACTTGCATTCCCACATGGTCGGGGTAGTGGAGGACTATCAGAACCGTGGAGTGGGGCAATTACTAAAGCTGGCGCAGCGCGAGGATGCACTCGATCGCGGAATAAGTCTGATTGAATGGACGTTTGACCCCCTGCAGCTGAAAAATGCGCACTTCAATATTGAGCGGCTGGGAGCGATCGTACGGCACTACCTACCCAATCTATACGGGCGGACTTCCAGTCCGTTGCACGCCGGTTTGCCGACGGACCGTCTTGTGGCGGAGTGGTGGGTGCGCTCGCAGCGAGTCGAAGATGTGCTCGCGGGCAGGCCACGGGCGAAGCGTGCGGACTGCGAACGGATTGCGATTCCAGTGGGGATCCGCGGGATCTGCCGGGATGAGCCGCAGCTTGGAGAGAAAATCCAGGCAAAGGTTCGCGAACAATTCGTAGCGAACGTTAGCGAGGGCCGCGCCGCCGTTGGTTTTGAGTTCAACGAAGAACAGGGGACATACCTTCTGGAGCCTTATGAAGATTGAATCCATCACTTTGCGTGAAGTTCAAATGCGGCTGAAAGCGCCGTTTGAAACGAGTTTCGGCGTTTCTCACCACCGCAGAATTATTCTCGTCGAAGCCGTCGCGGACGGCGTGAGCGGGTGGGGAGAAGTCACTGCCAGTGAAACCCCGGGGTACAACTCGGAGACTACAGATACCGCGTGGCACGTGCTCTCCGATTTTGTTGCGCCCTCGCTGATTGGCAAGACGATTTCTTCCGCTTCGGATTGCCCCGGGCTGCTGGCAACCATTCGCGGGCATGAAATGGCCAAGAGCGGCGTGGAAAATGCCCTGTGGGATGCTGAGGCGCAGCTCAAAGGCCTTTCCCTTTCAAAACTCCTGGGCGGTACATTAGAAGAGATTGCCAGCGGGGTGTCTCTCGGGATTCGCGAAAGTCCGCAAGCCCTGGTGCGCAGAGTGGAAGAAGAATTAAGGAGCGGATATCAGCGCATCAAGCTGAAGATCAAACCAGGAAAGGATCTTGAGTACGTTGCGGCGGTGCGCAAGGAATTTCCAGAAATTCTGCTTTCCGTGGACGCCAATTCCGCTTACCGGCTCGAAGACGCGCCCCATTTGCGACAGTTAGATCAATTCAAGCTGCTGATGATGGAGCAGCCGCTGAACTGGGACGACATTTACGCGCATTCGAAACTGCAGGCGCAAATTCAGACCGCGATTTGCTTGGATGAGTGCATCAACAATGCAAGGCACGCTCTCACGGCCATTGAATTGAAGGCCTGCCGCATCATCAATATCAAGCTTGGGCGCGTTGGCGGACACAGCGAGGCGCGTCGCGTCGAGCAAATCTGCCGCACACAATCCATCCCGGTGTGGTGCGGAGGAATGCTCGAAACTGGAATCGGCAGGGCCCACAACATTGCCATGTCAACGCTCGCGGGTTTCACCCTTCCCGGAGATGTTTCCGCGAGCAAGCGTTACTGGAATGAAGACATCATCGAGCCGGAAGTGGAAGTCACTTCGAACGGCACGATTCACGTCCCCAAAACTCCCGGCATCGGTTATGCCGTGAGGCGCGATCGCATCGAGCAACTGACCGTCCGTACAAACAACTGGAGCCACCAGCGAACGGCGGCCTAAGCCTCCACGCTCCCAAACGCGCGAGACTCCGGCGCGAGCGATAGCCCCGGGCCAATCATCGATGCCAAAGGGCTGATTGCCTGCTATCCTCTACCACACCTTCGGTCCAATGGAGCAGCCGCGCGTAAGCGGAAGAGCGCAGGCGGAGAAATAGGCAATTGCGTGGCTACTACTTACGCGCCAAAGAGCCAAAGATGTGATGCCGTTTTTTCAAAACAAATTGGAAGGAAATCATTATGAAGCGCCTCTTTGCGGTGGCCGTGTGCAGTCTGTTTGCGGGGTCAGGAATTTTGGCGCAGCGCCTGCCCGAGAATGTCGTGCCGGATTCCTACGACTTGAAATTCGCACCGGACCTCGCCACCGCGACATTCGCGGGCGACGAATTGATCCACGTGCACCTGCAAAAGGCTACAACTTCAATTGTCTTGAATTCCGCGGAGATCGAGTTTAAGGAGGTTTGGATTGGCTCGGCAGATTTCAAACAGGCCGCAGCAGTAACCAAGGACGAGAAAAACGAAACGGTGACTCTGACGGTGCCGAGCATGGTCCCAGCGGGAGCTGCCGAGATTCATATTCGATTTACCGGAATTTTGAACGACAAACTGCGCGGATTCTATCTTAGCCAGACGGCGCGCCGGCGCTATGCGGTTACACAGTTTGAGGCCACCGATGCGCGGCGCGCGTTTCCGTCCTTCGATGAGCCCGCCTACAAAGCGGTATTTCGCGTTTCGCTCGTTGTAGACAAGGGCGACACCGCGATCTCCAACGGTAAAATTATTTCCGACACGCCGGGACCCGGTAACGGCAAGCACACCCTGCAATTCTCCGATTCCCCGAAAATGTCTTCGTATCTTGTTGCCATGATGGTGGGCGACTTCGCGTGCATCGCCGGTGGGGCGGACGAGATTCCCATCCGCGTTTGCGCCGTACCGGAAAAAAAGGACCTGTTATCCTACGCCCTGCTCTCCGCTGAAAATATCCTAAAATTCTATGACACCTATTACACGATAAAGTATCCGTACCAAAAGCTGGACGTCATCGCGTTTCCGGATTTTTCCGCGGGCGCTATGGAGAATATAGCCGCGATTACCTACCGCGAAACTCTGCTGACCATCGACGACAAGAATGCCTCGGTGGATGCGCACCAAGCCGTTGTAGGCGTGCTCGCTCACGAAATGGCCCATATGTGGTTCGGCGACCTGGTGACTATGAAGTGGTGGGATGACATCTGGCTCAACGAAGGATTTGCCACCTGGATGTCGTATAAGCCGATAGAAGCCTGGAAGCCTGAGTGGCACTCGGAGCGCAACGAAATTCAGGAAACCGGCGGGTCGCTCTCAACGGATTCCATCGCATCGGTGCGTGCGGTCCGCGCAAAGGCGGAAACTCCTGCGGAAATTGCAACGCTTTTTGATGGCATAGCCTATGGCAAGGCCGCATCGGTGCTCCGCATGGTAGAAGCGTATGTAGGCCCGGAAGTTTTTCGCAAGGGCGCGAACGCCTATCTGGAAAAGCACGCCTACGGAAATGCCACGGCGGAGGATTTTTGGAACCAGATGGCGGCCACATCGGAAAAACCCGTCGACGCCATCATGGCGGGCTTCACGCAGCAGCCCGGAGCGCCGCTGGTTACGCTGGTGAAAACGGAATGCGGCACCAAGGTTGTCCAAAGTGGACGGCACAAGAAGAAAGTGCCAATCACTCAAGTGACGCTCTCGCAGGAGCGTTATTTTGCGGACACTGCAAAGCTCACCGCGGGATCTCAGGAGATTTGGCAAATTCCGGTCAGCTTGCGTCCCGAGGGCGCCAAGGATGCCACCTACGTTTTGCTGGCACAGCGGCAACAGACCTTTGAGTTGCCAGGATGTGCAGCGTGGGTCTATGCCAACGCAGGAGGGCGCGGGTACTACCGCAGCAATTACGACGCCTCCACTCTGGCAAAAATAAGCGGGGAACTGGAAACGGGTTTTTCACCGGAAGAGCGCATCCACTTTCTGGGCGATGAGTGGGCCATGGTGCGCGTGGGGCGCTTGAACATCGGCGAATATCTGGCGACGCTGGAGAAAATGAAAGGCGAGCGCACCAGGGCGGTGGTAGGCGTAATGATGGGCCGGCTGGGGGAAATTCATGACACCATCGTCAGCGCATCCGATCGCGCCGCATTTGAGAAATGGGTGCGCGATTTTCTGCGACCGATGGCGACAGAACTCGGCGAGACGCCTGCCCCTGGAGAATCTGACGATAGGCGAGGACTGCGATCCGACGTGTTCGCAACACTTGCAACGTACGGCCGCGATCCTCAACTCCTTGCAAAGTCTCGCTTGCTAGTGGAGCAATACATGAGAAATCCGAATTCCGTCGAAGCCGCGCTGGCTGGAAATGCACTGACGGTGTCTGCGCTGGATGGCAATGCAGATCTTTACGACAGATATCTGGAGCACATGAAAACGGCGAAGACTCCGGAGGAGTATTACAACTATTTCGGGGCGCTCTCCCAATTTCCGGGCGCAGACCTGGCCAAGCGTACGATCGAGCTCGCTCTGGGCCCGGAGGTTAAGAACCAGGACTTGTTTATCGTGGGCGGATTGTTGAGCAACGTCGATACCCAGCCTGCGGCGTGGGAGCTTTTCAAGAGCAACTTCCCGGCACTCAAGGAGAAAGCAGGCGAATCGCTTTCCGGCGGATTTCCGACACTTGCGGGGGTCTTTTGCGACGAAAAGCTCAGAGACGATTCACAGGATTTTTTCGCGTCGCAAAATATTCCGGGCAGCGAACGGCCGCTGCAAAACGCCAAGGACGGCGTCAACGCTTGTATCGAACTAAGAAATCTGCAGCAGCCGAACTTGTCGGCCTATTTGAAGAAGTCGCCGGCAGCGGCCGCTGGGAACCCGAGCCACCAATAGCGTATTATTGTTGGCTTCTGGCAACGACGGGGCGGCTCCTCTCGACGGCCTTCAGGCGGGACACTTCCGGCTTTAGCAAACCGCTTGACAATCGTGCTTTAGCTCCTTAGTCTCCCCACATCAGAATGCAACAAATGTTTCATGCGTTTACTAGCCGGCAATCTGGTTCAGAGGCGGAGATATCCTCTTTTGAGCAGCAAAAAAGAGCAGGAGGCTTTTAAGGTGAAAAAACCGATGCGGACGAAATTGTTGTGGCTAGGTTGCGCGGCTGTCTTCAGCTGTGCGGCGATTTTTGCGCAGGCTCCAAGGCTTGCTGAGCCAAAGACACCGCTTGTACCTCCTCAAACCGCCGCGTTGGGGGTCGGGTCTCAAAAGGCGCATGAATTGACTGCGGAGGACATCGGCGCATTTTTGGATGGCTTTATGCCCCAACAGATCGAGCACGCGGACATTGCGGGCGCAGTCATTGCCGTGGTGAAGGACGGCAAGCTGCTTTTCGCGAAGGGCTATGGGTACGCCGATGTTGCAAAGAAAGTGCAGATTTCGCCCGAGACCACTCTGTTTCGTCCGGGATCGATTTCCAAGCTGTTCACCTGGACGGCGGTGATGCAGCAGGTTGAACTGGGCAAACTGGATTTGGATCGCGACGTCAACGACTACCTGGATTTCAAGATTCCGCCTGCATTTGGAAAGCCCATCACGCTGCGAAATATCATGACCCACAGCACGGGTTTCGAGGAAACGGGCAAGGACTTGTTTGTCGGTTCGGCGGATGATCTGCGTCCCAACGCGCAATATTTGCAGGTTCATATGCCCGCGAGAATTTTCCCGCCGGGAACGACGCCTGCCTATTCGAACTATGCAACGACCATGGCGGCATACATCGTGGAGCGTGTTTCCGGCCAGGACTTCAATGACTACGTTGAACAGCACATTTTCAAGCCGCTGAATATGACGCACGCGACGTTTCGCCAGCCGCTGCCTGATGCCCTGAAGCCGTTTATGTCCAACGGATACATGCTCGGGTCGGGCGAGCCGAAGCCCTTCGAGTTCGTCCAGGTTGCGCCCGCCGGTTCGCTCTCCGCGTCGGCCGTGGACATGACGCACTTCATGATCGCGCACTTGCAGAATGGACGTTACGAAGACGCCCAGATTCTGAAGCCGGAGACTGCTGTGCAGATGCACGCGCGGCAGGACGGATGGCCGCCGGCGATGAATGCGATGTGCCTCGGGTTTTACGAGCAGTGGCGGGACGGCCATCGCAGTATCGGGCATGGCGGGGACACGGTTTCTTTTCACAGTAACTTGCACTTGATTCTGGACGCCAACGTCGGACTCTTCGTGTCTTACAACAGCCCCGGACGCGCCGAAATCGATCCTCGCGGCTCGTTGTTCAATAGTTTTATGGGCAGGTATTTTCCTGCGGCTCCACCGAATGATCCGGTGCTTGCGACCGCTGCTCAGGATGCGCAAAGTGTCGCCGGTACTTATGAAGTCAGCCGGCGATTTGAAACCAACGTTTTGGCAGTGACTACCGTGCTTGGCGAGACGAAAGTCACCGTCAATCCAAAAGACAATACCATCTCGATGGCTGGTTTTAAGGGGCTGAACCAGCAGCCGCTGCATTATCGAGAAATATCTCCGATGGTGTTTCGAGAAGTGGACGGGAACGCAAAGATTGCCTTCGTCAAGGACGCCACGGGGCGGCGCGTTGCATATATCGATTATCCGTTCATGGTGTATCAGCAAGTGAACAATATGCTGGATAAGCAGGCCGTGAATTACGTGATCATCGGATTCAGTTTGTGCGTGATCGTGCTGACTCTGTTGCTATGGCCGATTGGCGCGATGATTCGCAAGCATTATGGAAAGCCGCTCACGCTGGAGCCCGCCGCGAAGCGTTTGCGGATGCTGGTGCACATAGTTTGTTTTGCCGTCGTTGTTTTTGTCGTAGGGCTGCTGATTTTTGTCAGCAGGACCAGCAATCCGTCGGGTTTGTCTGAGCGTGGCGATTTAGGCCTGCATCTTCTGCAGGTCGTTGGCCTGCTAGCTGGATTGGGTTCGCTGATTGCGATTTACAACAGCTTGAAATCCTGGAGCGATGGCCAGCAATGGTTCTGGAACAAAATCTGGAATACATTTCTCGCGGTCGCGTGCGTGGGATTTTTCTGGTTTATCTATCACTGGCACCTGCTGAATTTCCATCTTAACTATTGAGCGAACGCGGGAAGAGCGATCAGCAAAGCTTACGCCCTAAGAATCAAGAGCGTGCTTTTTCTGGCTTCCAACAATCAAATTTTCCCGTGTCTCGAAGTATAGCCGAGACAGATATAGTCGTCACAAACGCGGTGCGGGATTTCAGCGCGACTTCGTCCTAAAGAACAAAAGGCGGTCGAGGCGTTTCTGCGAGCACAAACCTCGCGGTCGTGATGGCTTGTCCAACGTGCGTTGTGTGTGGTCGGCAATGTGAACCAAAAGCCCCCCAGCGTGGTCAGGAGTTTATTCCGGCCCACAGCGCGCACACTCTCGAGATCTTGGCAGATGAACCTTGCTCACGTACGAGGACGTGAGCTAGAGTCGCGGTTCCAGTTTGGGGAAAACAATGGCGACGAAGAAACAAACAACTCGAAGCGCGCACACTCGACCGGGCGAAAAGGTCAAGGTGTTGATAACGCGAAACCGCATTCACCGGCGAATCCTGGAGATCGCGAAGCAAATTCGCGCCGATTTTCCGGAAGAACCGCTGCTCCTGGTTGGCGTGCTGAAAGGAGCGGTGTTTTTTCTGTCCGATCTTGCGCGGGGAATCCCAGGCGAGGTGTCGCTGGATTTCATTGCCGTTTCGAGCTATGGAAAAGACACGAAAACATCCGGCCAGGTAAGGCTTACGAAAGATCTCGACGCGAGCATCGAAGGCCGTACTGTCATCGTAGTCGAAGATATTTTGGACACCGGGATGACGTTGCAATATCTCTTGCGAATTCTTGAACAGCGCAAGCCTAAGAGAATGCGCGTCGCGGTACTGCTGGACAAGCCGGAACGGCGCATCGCAGCGGTGCAAGCGGACTATGTGGGATTCAGCATTCCCAACGAATTCGTGGTCGGCTTTGGCCTGGATTATGCGGAGCGTTACCGCAATCTGCAGGGAGTTGCAGTCCTCACTCTGAAGCCGTAGACCAAATCGGGAAAACCTAACAAATATGCGAAGGACGATACGCGACTAGGTTTCCGCGCTTGCCCGCGAGCGCCATAATGGAAACACCTCGGAACATCTACAACACAGACGATCCCCGGTCGCTCCAAGGGTGCCTGCTATAATGATAGGAGTTCATGAATCCCGCCAACGAACATCCAGAGGCTACGGCAGTCGAACCTGCAGCGACGGCGGCGGCGGAACTTTCCGCCGAAGTTCTGAGTACGCTTGCCGAGATCGGTGAAGAGGTTAATTCTTCGCTCGATTTGGACGAAGTGCTGGCGCGAACCGCGGCTCTGATTAAACGGCACATTGATTATGAAATTTTTGGCGTGCTGATGATCGAGGGAGACGGCGCCTATCTGAAGCATAGATTTTCCATCGGATATCCGCGTGAGCTTGCGGACAATTTGCGCGTTCCGATTGGGCAGGGAATTACGGGGACCGCCGCTGTCACCGGGCATTCGGTGCGCGTGAGCGATACTGCGAACGATCCGCGATATATCAATGCGATTGAAAGCGTGCGCTCCGAACTGGCTGTTCCGCTGATGCTGCAGGGGAAATGCGTCGGCGTGCTCGATATTCAAAGCCGGCACCTGGATTATTTCACGCGGGACCAGCAGAACATACTGACGCTCCTCGGTAGCCGTCTGGCGGTGGCCATCGATAACGCGCGGTTGTTCCAACGCGTGCGAACTCAGGCGGAGACCTTGCTTCTGCTGAATGAAGTCGCGCGCGAGACGAGTTCGATCCTCGACGTGGAAGAGTTGTTGCGGCGCGCCGCGGAACAAATCAAGCGTGTGATCGATTACCAGATACTGAGCCTTATGCTGTATGACGAGGATCAGAAAGTGTTTCGCCACCGCGTGGACGTAAAACACGGGCAGCGCGTGCAGGGAAAGATGCGCGTGGCCGCGAGTGAAGGGATCGTAGGCGCCGCTGCTGTGTTGAAGGAGCCCGTGGTTGTTCCGGATGTGACGGTCGATCCGCGGTATCTGATGGTGAATCCGGAGACGCGCTCGGAATTGGCCATTCCGATGATGCACAAAGGCAAGGTCATCGGAGTGCTGGACTTGGAAAGTCCGCAACTGAATTATTTTACCGAGGATCACGTTCAGACGTTGTCGATTCTGGGTGCCAATCTCGCCGTGGCTCTGGAAAATGCGCGGCTGTATGAGCAAGTGGCTCGCGATGAAGCGCGATTGGAGCGCGATTTACAAGCGGCGAAGCGTATTCAAGGCGCGCTGTTGCGGCCCGTGCCGACCGAAGATTTTGGCTTGGACATTGCCGCGCGTTATCTTTCGGCGCGGGAAGTCTGCGGCGATTTGTACGAGTTTTTGCGTTACGGGCCACAACAGCTGGGGATCGCGCTGGGCGACGTCAGCGGGAAGGGAACTGCGGCTGCACTGTATGGCGCCGTGGCGATCGGCATTATGAGAAGTCTTGCTCCGCAAAAACTTCAGCCTGCGGAAATGCTCAAACAGATGAATCAAATCGTCGGCGAGCGGCGCATCGAGGGACGCTTTATGACGGCGTGTTTCGCGACATGGCAGCGGGGACGGAGCAAGTTGCGCGTCGCGAACGCGGGACAGTCGCAGCCGCTGCTGTATAAGGATGGGCGGTGCGACAAGATCGCGCTCACGGGATTTCCCCTTGGGATTTTTGAGGAAGTCAGCTACGACGAGTGGGGCGTATCGCTCGATCCGGGCGATATTCTGGTTTTTCATTCTGACGGAATCGCGGAGACGAGCAACAGCGAGGGGCAATTCTTCGGAACGGAGAAGCTGCGCTTGCTCATAGAGCAACAGCATGAAGTCAGCGCCACGGAGATGGCTGACCTCATTTTGCGCGAGGTGGATTGGTTTGCGCAGAGCGCTCCGCTGGCGGATGACCGGACACTCGTGGTGTTGAAGGTGCGATGAGCGCGCAGGCAGCCAATCCGCGTAAAAAACTGACGTTTGTCGACCCTGCAGATTTCACACCACACTTCGCCTGGAAAAAATCCGCCAGAGAGAAGGGCCCGGAGCACGTTTTTTGCGAGGGCGTGGACTTGGTCGCTGCCGCGGCCTCGTTCGGTACGCCGACTTATTTGTACAGCAGCGCGGCTATCCGCGACGCTTATACGGAGTTCGACCGCGGCCTGAGCAAAATTCCGCGCACGATATGCTTTGCCGTGAAGTCCAACGGGAATCTTTCCGTCTTGCAACATCTGGCTAAGATGGGGAGCGGTTTTGACATTGTTTCTGGTGGCGAACTGGAACATCTTGGGCATCTGGGCGTTCGCGGCGACCGGATTGTATTTTCGGGCGTAGGTAAGACGCGATACGAAATACGCGATGCACTGCAATATTCGGTTTCTAGGCGCTCTGGACGGACTGGTCAACGCGGCAGCGGGATTCTTCTGTTCAATGTCGAGTCGGAAGCAGAGTTGGAAGTTCTGCTGGAAGAATCTGAACGTCATGCAAGACGCGGTGGAAAAACTCCGTCGGTTGCGATTCGCGTGAACCCAGATGTTGCGGCGGGCGGGCATCCCCACATTGCGACCGGAAGCCACACTCACAAGTTTGGTCTTGATTGGCCGGAAGCTCGAAGATTGTATCTTGCACATAAAGATTCCAAGCATTTGCACTGGAAGGGAATCAGCGCGCACATCGGTTCGCAGATAGTTTCGCTCGATCCATTTCGCCGCGCTTTTCGCCGCATTGCGGGTTATGTGTCGGAATTGCGGCGAGCGGGAATTCATCTGGAGTATCTCGACTTGGGCGGCGGGCTGGGCGTCCGTTACACGACGGAGAAGACGTCCTCGCGCGTTGCATACGCTCAGATGGTTGCTCGCCTCGTTCGACCTCTTGGCCTGCATCTTCTTTTGGAGCCGGGGCGCTCGATCATCGCCGCTTCGGGCATATTGCTAACGACAGTGATCTACACAAAACGAAACCGAGGAAAGACGTTCGTCGTCGTCGATGCGGCAATGAATGATTTGCTGCGTCCCGCGCTTTATGGCGCGGTCCATCCGATTACACGGATCGCGCGCAAAGCTGGCGGCGAGAAGCTTCCGGCGGAACGCGTGGATATTGTTGGCCCAGTCTGCGAAACCGGGGACTGTCTGCTCCACGACTGGCCTCTTGGCGAAGTAGAGCCGGGCGATCTTCTGGCGATCTGGGTCGCGGGAGCGTATGGAATGACGCAGGCATCCAACTACAATGCGCGCACGCGTCCTAGCGAAGTCTTGGTTGAAGGGACGCGAAGCAAGGTGATTCGCCGGCGGGAAACGCAGGACGACTTGCTTCGCACAGATCCGCTAGGGCCAGTAAGGCGCCGAGAGGTCATCTAACGGGCCAGTCGCTACCTACCTTTCTCGGCATAAACCGAAGTCTATGCCACCCCTGGTTTTTTATAAGCGTTGCAGATAAAGGGTTTAGCGGTGGGGTAAGTTGTTTAGAATCAACAGTTGCGGGGCGTTCTTGTAAGTGTTGATTGTGAAGGGGTTACGGGGAAGTGCGGAGGCGGTAGTTATGGTCGAAGTGGACGGCGTATGGGTCGTGGTTTGGCGCGGTTGGTTGGGGCTGTGGAGGTGGTGGTTCGACCGGAGTTGGGTTGTTAGGTTGATCGGATCGTATGCTGATCTGGTTAGTGGATGAGGACGGTTGAGGTGCGTGGGCCGCGGGAATAGCTGCGGGTGCGGCGGATGGTGTTGCGGTTGAGTCGGGGCGGCCGCGAAATGTTGAACGCGCCACGGAGAGAGCTGCTTCGACGTTCTCGCGCGAGGGTCGAGATGCACTTGGCGGCTGTGGCATCGCTGCTGCGGACTGTTGCGTACGCAGCGGGGTCTGCGGCGAAGGAGCGAGCGTTTGCGGCGGCGGCGTTGAGGTGGCGGGTTGTTGCGGTTCGGGTTTGTAGGCGGGCGGGAAGCGGTAGTTGTAGTTGCTGTTGACGGAGTTGCGGATGGCTTTACGCCAGCCGTCGCTTCCGAAAGCGTTGATGTATTCGTGCTGAGAGAGGTGGATGGTCTGCATCTGGGTTTGGAGCATGTAGGCGACGGTGCGGGCGAGTCTGGGTTTTATGTCGCCGCGGAGGACGGCGGGGATGAGGCGGGAGAGGGCGGTGCTGAGATCGCAGGCGGAAAGATAGTCGCCGGAGAAGAAGGAGGCGAGGTCTTTGGCGAGTTTTTCAGCGGCGCTGGCGCGGGCCTCCTTTTGGACGTGGTAGAAGCAGAAGTGGGGATGGTTGCCGGTGCGGGGCGTGCGGCAGCGGCGGCCATCGGTGAAGCTAAACAGACATAGGGATACGCGGTCCTTTGAAGTGAGCGAGGACATAGATTTCTCCTTAGAGTTTAGTTTTTGGATCGCTGACTGAAAAGAGCACAGGCAAGAGTGCCTGTGCTACTAAAAAGAAACGCCTCGCGGGTGGCGAGGCGTGGTTCTGAACAGAAGTATTATACCGCGATAGTAATACAGATCAAGTTAAAAAGTTCTGGTCAAAAGAAAGAAGAGTCAAATCCGCAGCCTTAAAGCGAGGGCTGCGCACCCCATTTCGCGTGTGCTCCGCCCGCCGAAGTCCTAAGTTGGTTGGTCAACTCTTGGAGCTCGCGGCAGCGGCGGACGATGGTGCCGTGATTTCTAGAAGATCTTTCACGACCCTCAGAAGATCGTGGCTAGCATTGCTCTTCGATAAATATGCATGTGCGCCAGCAGCCTGAATTTCCTTCGCAGTTTGCTCGGAATCATGGACGGTAAAGACGAGAATTTTGGTCTTAGGCCGGTTGCGCAATATTTGACGCACCGCTACAAGGCCATTCAGAACCGGCATATTGATGTCAAGAATCACGAGATCCGGATTCAACGCGGTTACCTTATCGACGGCTTCCTGTCCGTCCACTGCCTCGCCGCAGATTTCCCAATCCAATTGTTTTTCCAGCATGGCACGGAGGCCGCGACGCAGCATCTCATGATCGTCGGCAATGAGAATCTGCTTTCGTGAAACGCTTCGATTTGGCGCTGGAGATTCGGGCAGGTCGCCAGCGGATGACGAAATGGGGGCCCTTACAGATTCTGACCGGCCCATTGTTTGCGGTTGTGAGATGGGCAGAGTCGCGGTGACCTGAGTGCCCAGGTCCGGCTGGGAGGTAATTTCCAGTTTTCCACCTAGCTGCCGTATGCGTTCCTTCATACCCTGAATACCGACTCCCAAGGGAGCAACTTTCCCCGTCCTGGAATTGAGAATGTCAGGATGCATGCCCTTGCCGAAATCGCCGATCTGCACTTCAATCTTGTCGGAGGTCAGCTTAACGCGAACATAAGCCTTTGGGCTGCCTGAGTAGCGTTGTACGTTGGTCAGACTTTCCTGAATAATGCGGAAGAGGGTTACCTCGACGTCCGGCGGCAACCGTACAAAATCGGGAGGGATGTCGACCTTGACCCGGATGCCAGTCCTACGCTCAAAGCCTTCCGCGTACCATTTCACGGCAGAGGACAGCCCCAATTCGTCAAGCAAAGGAGGGTGCAACAAATAAGAAAGAGTTCGAATTTCCTCGCCGATTTGTTTGCTAAGCGTGGCACACTCCGACAAAATGCGCCGGGATTCTGCATCGAGACCCGTAGGTTTGCGATTCAGGACTTGCGATAACGCCATGGACTGTACCGCAAGTTTCTGGCCCGTTATGTCGTGTAAATCGCGGGCGATGTGGCGGCGTTCTTCATCCTGAAGTTTGAGCAAACGAGCCGAAAGTAGTCGAAGTGATTCTTCATTGGACCGGAGTGCTTCATTTGCTTCGGCCAACTCGGTCAACTCCGTCGCCACCAGGGAAACGGCTCGCGGATCAGAGCTCTCCACAGGATTTAGGGCCAGCCGGACCAGGCGGGGACGCCCCTCCGCCTCACGCAGGGTGATCTCTCCCTGGCTGCTGTTCACTAGCCCCTGAGCAATAAGCTTCTGCAAAACCTCCGGATCAGACGAGGAAAGGTGACTTTGCAATGGAGTTCCAATTATATTCTCGGTGGAAACCCTGAAGATGGCCGCAAAACGATTGTTGGCGTAGAGGACAGTTCCGGACGGATCCAAAGTAGCGACGCCATCGTTGATCGATTCGACGAGGACTCTGAAAGGATGTTCGGCGCTTTGGAGCGTCAGGACCTGCTCGCCATTGGTTCCTTCCATTACCAGCGCGTCGATTTTGCCTCGGCGGATGGCAAGTACAATATCCTCGGATTCTGTTGCCCGCCGGCGTTGCGCGGGGCGAGAACCCTCGCGCTCGTTCCTTTGTGCTGGTTTGGTCCTCCGCCGCTTGGCCTTTGCTTTCATAATTTTAAAGGTGTACACGGAATCCGGTTGTCTGAATATAAGGGTTATCCTGTATGCAGGCAAGCCGACGGCGGGGATTCCACTTTTCTCTCTGTTTGTCCGTGAATCCGGTGTCAGGCTTTGACCTGTTTGGCCTTTTTCGAGGTTCGGATATCGAGGCTGACGACTACCCGTTCCGTATCCGACAAATCTCCTATGATCTTTCGAATGGGGACTGGCAAACTGCGAACAAGAGTGGGGATAGCCAGAATTTGGTGGTCTCTCGCCAAGGACGGATTCTTGACCAGATCAACCACTTCGATGTGGTAGCTGTCCTTCAAAAGTTCGTCGCAAATCTTTTTAAGGTTGGAGATTGCCGCCAGGGATTTGGGAGTCTGCCCAGCCACATACAAGCGCAAATCTATGATGGTTTGCGAGGAATTGCTCGACTTCGCTTTAGTTTTCAAGAGCACCTGTGCCAATTCTTGTCACCCATGAATCTTGCTGCATTAACGATTTGTATTTCGACTCTTCGCCATATTGTTGCGGTCGAGAGTCAATAGATCCGCGTCTTCCTGCTCTTCGCGAATCACCTGCTCGGATTCTTGCTCGACTGCGGTGAATTCACGCTGCAGTGCGGCAATTTGCGCCTGCAAAACCAAGCTCTTCTGATCAAGCTGTTGTCTTTTGCGTTGTGTTTCTTGCTGTCGCGAGCGTCCCTCGGCCCGCTCTTTGGCCTCCTGCGCGAGACGCGCTGACCCAGTCAGCACTCCACCGGAACCAATATAAGCCGGAACTAGTCGGATGCCCTGCTCTGTCATCGTAAATTCACGCAGCTGATTCGAATGCGCCATACCCCGGGATTTTAGGACATACAGGCATCGGTTGCGTTCGCCATTTAACTCCAAGTCCCGCAGCAAAATCCAAGTATCGGTCAGGGAAGAAACCCCTACCGAGGTCTTTTCCAGGGTCTCACCACCTGCTGTAAGGCTCACAAAAACGGCCGTAATCCCTGAACTTTTCAGGAAGTCTAGCATACGTAAGAGCATGGAGTAAGCTTCGCTGTCGTTCCTGCCATTGCCCAAGTTTGTGATCGGATCGACAATCACGCACTGCGGTTTCATCTGTTCGATCAGCTTGTGCACGCGAAGCAGATGCATTTCCATACCGCTCTGCGTGGGACGCCATGCTTCGTGAAACAGAAGGCCCTTCTTAAACCATTGTTCGAGATCGATCCCCACCGACTTCATGTTTCGCGAGACCTGATTGCTTGATTCTTCAAAATCTATGAACAGGCAGCGCTCGCCCCTTCGGCACGTGGCGTCGGCGAAGGATGCCGCCAGGGTGGTTTTGCCGCTGCCCGCCGTCCCGCTGATGAGGACGGAGGAGCCTCGAAAATAGCCTTTCCCTTCCAACATCTCGTCCAGGTCGGAAACTCCAGACGATATTCGCTCGTCCGATACTTTGTGCTGCAATTTAAGAGAAGTCAGAGGCAGGATGGACATTCCATGCTCGTCGATTAGGAATGGATATTCGTCCGCACCGTGTTTCGTTCCCCTATATTTTACGATCCGCAGGCGGCGTGCTGATATCTGGTCTTTGATCCGGTGATCGAGCAAAATCACACAATCGGAAACGTACTCTTCCAAACCTTGACGCGTCAGTGTGCCGTCCCCCCGCTCTGCCGTGACAATGGTGGTTAGCTCTCGATCTTTCAACCAGCGGAACAGCCGCCGAAACTCGGCACGCAAGATGCCTGGATTCGAGAAGCCGGTAAAGAGCGCTTCAACAGTATCGAACATTACGCGCTTCGCGCCAATGGACTCTACCGCGTCCTGCAAGCGGATAAAAAGCCCTTCGAGATCGTAGTCACCAGTTTCCGCAATTTCGCTGGGGTCCACCGATATGTAGTCGAGGAATAGTTTCTTCTTATCGGCCAGATCTTGTATGTCGAATCCCAGCGATGCCACGTTGCTGGCCATGTCCTGCGGGGTTTCCTCGAACGCCATGAGCACGCCCGGTTCATTAAATTCAAGAGCACCGCGGACAAGAAACTCAATCCCCAACATGGTTTTCCCGCAGCCTGGGCCACCACATACGATAGTGGTTCGACCCTTCGGCAAACCTCCGCCAGTAATTTCGTCAAGTCCACGAATACCGGTGGGTGCCTTGTGCAGCGGCAGCAAGGTATGGACGCTAAGTTTCGTCTTTTTGGCCATAGAAGATGGATAGAAACGATGAGACGGTAGGGGCCGCCCATCGCAAGAAGAGTCGCGGGAATCGTACATCCAGCAGCCTCGGAATACAACCCTAGCAATTCGTGGAATTTAAGCCTCTCGTCGGCATTCGGACTTCGAGAGACGCCCAACTTTGTCAGGCGATTCTAACTCCTGACAATCGCCGAAATCGGAAACTCACCGGCTGCGGGCGTTCTGCTGCAGGCTCCGTGCTATTAAGGGCGTTCAAATTATGCCAACGCGGTCGGGCCTGAAAACTACACTTCGCCCCACTTCAGCTTGTTGCGGAGGATTTCGAAGTAGGACTTTTTGGGGGGCTGGATCAGTTTGAGGCACTGCGGGGAACGCGTTAGGCGGATGCGGTCTTCGGATTGCATGGGGATGCCTTTTTGGCCGTCGAGAGTTAAGAAGACGGATTCGGCGCTTCCGGCGAGTTTGAGTTCGATGCTTGAGGAATCGCGGACTACGACGGGGCGATCAGTGAGCGTGTGCGGGCAAATGGGAGTTATGACGAAGGCTTCGACGGCGGGGTGAACGATGGGACCGCCAGCGGAAAGTGAATAGGCGGTTGAGCCGGTGGGGGTGGCGAAGACAAGACCGTCGGCGCGGTAACGGCAGACAAAATCGCCATCGATGTACAGTTCGAGTTCAATCATGCGGGCCAGGGTGCTTTTGTTGACGACGGCATCATTTAGGACGTGCTGGCGATCGAGGACTGTGCCGGCGCGGACGTGCTCGACTTGCAGCATGACGCGCTCGCTCATCGAGGATCTTCCCGCGAGCGTCTCCTCAAGCGCAGGGTAGAGCTCTTCTACCGTGAAACTCGTCAGGAAGCCGAGACTGCCCATGTTGATGGGGAGAATGGGAATGCAACGCGATGCGGCTACGCGGGCCGCGGCGAGCAGCGTGCCGTCGCCGCCGAGTACGAGAAGGATTTGCGCTTGGTCAGAAAGCTCCTCGCGAGTGAATGCTTTTGAGGGATTGGGAAGAGCAGACGCGGTTTCTTCGTCATAGATAACTCGAAGGCCGCGAGCTTCCAGCCATTGGAGGAGTTGTGGCACGACGGCGGAAAGATTGGCGCGGCGCGGGCGCGAGATGACGCCGATGGTTTTGAAGAGTGGAGCAGGCTGCATGATTGTCTGGGATTCTACTTCAGTACTCCTTTGCGAGCGTGGAGAAAATATTCTTGATTGCCTTCTGCGCCGGTGAGACGGCTTGGCAGGACGTTTATGCAAGTCAGGCCGGAGGCTTCGGCGCATTTTCGGACGCTGGCGATGGCTTTTTGGTGCAGTCGGGTATCTTCAACGATTCCGCCGAGGCCGACGTCTTCGCGGCGGAGTTCGAATTGGGGTTTGATGAGGATAAGAAAATTCGCGCTTGGCTTCGCGCAAGCGGAAGCAGGGCCAAGGATTCTACAAACGGAAATAAAGGATACGTCGGCGACAACGAGATCGACCTGCTCGGGGATTTCCGCGGGCTTTAGTTCTCGCGCGTTGCGTTCGATGACGACAACGCGCGGATCTTGCTGGAGCTTCCATGCGAGCTGGGCGGAGTTTACGTCGACGGCGTAGACTCCCGCTGCGCCATGCTGAAGCAGGCAATCGGTGAAGCCGCCGGTGGAGGCGCCTGCGTCGAGACAAATTAGTCCCGCGGGATTTATCGAAAAATCTTCAAGGGCGCCTTCGAGCTTTAAGCCTCCGCGGCTGGCATATTTTAGTTGGCGGCTTTTCACTTCGATGCGGGCGTCAGTGGAGACCGGAATTCCAGCCTTCTGCACGGCGATGTTGTTCACTCGGACTTCGCCTGCAAGGATCATCGCCTGCGCTTTTTGTTGCGATTCGGCGAGGCCGCGTTCGACTAGAAGAAGGTCGAGCCGTTTGCGTGCGGTTTTGGGCTTCATGGTGCGTGGATTGCGTCACGCGCGGCGTTGGACAAGGTATTCGGTGATGTTGCGGAGGCGCGAGGCGCGCTCGCCATAGGTGGCGAGTTCGCTGACGGCTTTTGCGGCAAGATCATTCGCGATCTGGTGCGAACGTTCGAGACCATGCACGGCAGGATAGGTTGCTTTTTCCTGCGCGGCATCTTTTCCGGCGGTTTTTCCGAGTGCGGCGGAAGTTTCTTCGACGTCGAGAATGTCATCGGTGACTTGAAAGAGCAGGCCGAGGGACTCTCCGAAACGCCGGAGGCGAGCGACATCCTTTGTCGAGGCACCGGCGCACATGGCTCCGGAGGAAATCGACGCGCGGATAAGGGCGGCGGTTTTTGAGCGGTGAATGTATTCGAGCATTTCCGGATCGATGCGCTTGCCTTCTGCTTCGAGGTCGGCGACTTGTCCACCGACCATGCCGTTGATTGTGCCTGCGGCGCCGGAGATTTCGGCAAGCATGGCGACGCGGCGGGTGGCGTCTACCGGAGCGGCGGCAATCGTTTCAAAAGCTAGCGTAAGCAGAGCATCGCCCGCGAGAATGGCGGCGGCTTCGCCAAATTTCTTGTGGCTAGTGGGTTTGCCGCGGCGGAGGTCGTCGTTATCGAGCGCGGGCAGGTCGTCGTGGATTAGGGAGTAGGTGTGGATGAATTCGATGGCGCAGGCCGGATAGTGTGCGGGGACAACATTCGAATCGAAAATGCGGGCGGTTTCGAGACACAAAATCGGTCTAATGCGTTTTCCACCGGCGAAGACGCTGTAGCGCATGGCTTGGTGAATCGACGGCGGCGGAGTTGTTTCCGTGGGCATCAGGTGGTCGAGGGAGGCATCGACGGCTACGCGGTCTTCTTCGAAGAAGGTAGGGAGATTCATTGTTGAGGGAATTGGATGCGGGAGAGAAGAGGCGGGGCGCACGCCAATCGGGAGATTGGCGTTCCCGGGAGGCGCGGCGAGGTCACGATTCGGTCTCGCTTTCGGGGTCGAACGGCTCGGCGGTGAGTTTTCCGTCCGCTTTTTTCAGCAGGATTTCGACGCGGCCTTCGGCCTCTTCGAGCTGCTTCTGGCATTCACGGGAGAGGGCCACGCCTTCTTCGAAGAGCTTCATGGCGTCGTCTAGCGAAAGTTGCGGGCTTTCGAGGCGGCGGACTACCTCTTCGAGGCGAGCGAGGGAGCGCTCAAAATCGGGCTTCTTGGGCGGCTCGGGTTTTTTGGGAGCAGGTGAATTCACGCGATCGGCCTGTGTCCTCGGATTTTATTTTTGACAGTGCGCACAAAATTAAGTTGAGCGGCCGCCTTGGACGATGCGCTTGATCTTGTTTCCGCAGCGGCGGCAAGGCTTTCCTTCGCGGTCGTACACGCGAAGAATGTTTTCCAAGCCCTGAAACCACCAGCTTGCATCGCGAAAATCGGGCGGCGGATGCAGACAGCATTCTAAGGCACGCGCGAGAACGGAAACAATCGCTTTGTGGAGACGGCGGGCAGTTCAGGCATGTTGGAATGGAAGCGCTTTGAATCACCAAAATGGCGTCAGTTTCAGAGTGTGCTTGCGTGTCTTTGCTTCGGCTGGATCGCTGAACGGAGCGACAATCGGTTTGCCTTCATACCAGTAGGAGAATTGATCCGTGTAATGGCCGCTGCCGACCTGGCCGGATTCGCCGGCCGGAAGAAGCAGGATGGAGTCGTCCCAATTCGCGAGATTGGCGATGAAGCGCATCGAAGGGCCGTGGCGTTTTGTTGCGGCGCGCACACTGTAATTAGTACCGGATTGCGGCCTGCCGGTGATACTGAGCAGACGTTTGAGGAAGCCTTCGCGGCCGATGGGATGAAGCATTTCCAGCGAATCCAGTTCTTTCCACTGCCAGTCATCGATACTCTGACTTTTTGTTTGCTCTGCAAGCATGGAGACGGCGCGGTCGGCGGTTGCGGCCAGCAGTTCGTCGTAGTTTTTGTAGGCGGGTGGGAGCCAGTTCGCTGGGCGATCGGTCAGAATTTTTTGGAGAAACGCGGTGCTGCGCCAGGTATAGAGGTTGGTGTCTTTTCCAAGATAGGGTTCGAGGATGAGGTCGAGCGCTGCGCGGCGTGCCGTCACCAGAAAAGAGACGATCGAAGAATCCGCGTCGGCGATTCCGTTCCAGTCTTTCAAGGCGTCCACGAGTTTTTGGGCTCTCGGGTCCTTTGGCTGAACTTTTTTTGCGGCGGCAGACATTTGATCTGCAAGGAAGGCGTGCGGATAGCTGTATGTGTCTGTTTCGACCTTGAGCATGTCGATCGGACGAAGACCCGTCTTGTCGTGGAGGAGATCGTAGATGCGCGCGGTGCGATAGGGTTCTTCCCAGCGGTCTGTGAGATACGGTTTGTAATTCGGCCCAACCACGCGCGCATTAGCGGTAACGATTAGGCCGCTGTCTGGGTTCAGCGTCTGGGGAAGTTGTTCGAAGGGGATGTAGCCCGTCCACTCGTAGTCGTCGGTGTCGCCTGGAACGGGAACTTCGCCGTGGCCCTTCTTGCGAATGGGGACGCGCGCGGCCATCACGTATCCGATGTTGCCGTCCACATCAGCGTAGACGGCGTTTTGCCCGGGGCCCCAGACGCGTTTCATGACTTCCCGGAATTCGTTCCAGTTTTCTGCTCGGGTGAGCCAGTTGTAAGTGTTTCCGAGGCCGCCGGGCTCGAGCGCTGTCCAGCGAAGGGCGTAAACCTTGCCGCCTTCCTGGTGCACGACCGGGCCGTGTCGCGTGACGACAACTTTCAAGTGTTCGTCGGATTGTCCTTTGACGTGGATAGTTTCGTCAAAAACTTGGGCTTTCACCCAGGCTCCGTTCACTCGATACTCGCCGGGTGCGGCGGGATTAAAAGTTTCGATGTATAGGTCTTGCACATCGGCGCCGTTGTTTGTGAAGCCCCAGGCGATGCGGTCATTGTGGCCGATGACGATGAGCGGCGCGCCGGGGAGCGTGAATCCCTTTGCATTGAATCCTGGCGCGCTGAGATGGATCTCATACCAGATCGGGGGAATGGATAGCTCGAGGTGCGTATCGTTTGCAAGAAGAGGCTTGCCCGTTGCGGTGTGCGCGCCACTGACTACCCAGTTGTTGCTTCCGAGACCTTGGCGGATTTCGCTTTGCATTTCTTCGAGGTAGCCCTCGATCGAAGGCCACAGAGCGGACGTTACGTCCGCGAAAGTTTCTGGCGTGCGGACGCTCCCTGAGCCGCGTCTCGCGGCTTTCAGGATGGTGTCTGTGGGCATGTCGTCGTCATCGTCTTCGTCGTCGGGATCGACGCGAGAGGCTTGCGAGCCGTCCTTGGGTGCGTCGGGATCGCCGACGACGAAATGATCCATCGGGGCTTCTATTGCAAATAGGTCTTTCGAACGATCAGGGCCCACGCGATTCTCAACTTTGGCGCGGTCCAGCTCTCGCTCCCAGGTGTCGGTCAGGGTTTGGTACATGTAGCCCGCGATGACGAGGGAATCGGTAGGCTGCCAGGGTTGCGGTTTGTATTTGAGTAGAGAAAATTCCAGGGGCAAACTGTTCTGATGCTGTTCGATAAAAACATTCACCCCGCGGGCGTAGGCTTCCATCAGCGCGCGAGAATCTTTGTCCATCGCGGCGAAGTCACGTTCCGCGGCGCGGGAAAAGCCGAAGCTTCGAAATTGTTTGTCTGATTTCAGTGCCAGGGGGCCGACAATT
>Ga0073928_10001857_pt1 | contig 38893 bp, 32 predicted proteins | sample PaiPotPPA55metaG_FD_76969 | JGI IMG/M metagenome (GOLD analysis project Ga0073928, IMG submission 76969) | Iron sulfur acid spring bacterial and archeal communities from Banff, Canada, to study Microbial Dark Matter (Phase II) - Paint Pots PPA... ... | reverse complement strand
GCTTTGAATCGCACCGGTAGTTCCCGCGCCTTGAACCCACGTGTGCCGGCGCCCGCCATCATCTCGTCCAGGCGGAGTCCCGAGGCATCGAACAATTGCCGCGCCACATCGAGCTGTATCCACGACGCCGCCTTGAGCTTCGGATCCCTGTCGTTGCTCAGGTACACCTGTTCAACGCTCCAGGAACTGCGCACCACACCCCAGCCGTAGCTCGCGAGGTCGGTACGATGAATGATCAGCACTCCGACCGCACCCTTGCGCGCCGCTTCCTCGAACTTATAAGTCCAGCGTCCGTAATAGGTCATGGCCTCCGCGTTGAAGAATTTTGGATCCTTCGACGGCGGCTCGTTGACGATCACCAGCAGCACCTTGCCCTTGACGTCCACGCCCTTGAAATCGTTCCAGCGATATTCAGGCGCCTCGATGCCGTAGCCGACGAAAACGATGGGCGCATCGATATCGGCGCTGTCCGTCTGACTCTGGTTGCTGGTCACGTAGTCCTCGCCCAGTTTCAAGTCGACAGCCTTTCCGTGCTCCGGTTGCAGGGAGAAGGTCGTCGCGGGCAAAGTCCGCACACCGGTGAATTCGACCTTTTGCATATATCCGCCGTCGTCCCCCGCCGGTTTCAGTCCATCCAACGCAAATTGCGTGGCGATGTACTTGGCCGCAATGTCGCCGCCGCGCGCGCCGGTGCCCCGCCCCTCGAGGAGATCGTCCGCCAAGAACCGTACATGCGCGCGGATGCGTTCCGCGTCGATGCTCCGCATCGCGGCGGCCACGTTGACAGGCAGCCTCAAGTCGGCGGCTGGATCCTGCGCCGCCCAGGCACCTGGAACCAAGCCGGCCGCAGCACCCAGGACGAGCACCGCCTGTTTAAAACATTGCATCTACTGCTCCAATTTGAAAGATCAGGAAGACTACGCAAGTCGCGCATCCTGCGCCCGGTGCTGCTGGGTGCAGGAGCCTGACTGCACAACAATAAGGGCGGGCAGGACGCTCACCCATGAATGTCCCGCCCGCGCCGCGGTCGCGCATCCCTGAGACCCCTTCCACAAGCAGGTCTTCCTCCTTGAAAATACCGCGCGATGATTCTGCATTGGCAGCGCTGTGCGTGAAATTGCCAATTCCGGCTAAAACGCACAGAAACGCGGCCGGTGCGGCGGCCGCGGACCGGCGCCGCCCGCTGTCGACTTTCTAGCCGGTGCCGCCGACGGTCAGCGCATCGATGCGTAGAGTGGGCTGGCCGACTCCGACAGGCACCGACTGGCCTTCCTTCCCGCACGTCCCTACACCGCCGTCCAGCTTCAGGTCGTTGCCCACCATGCTGACCCGCTGCAGGACATCGGGACCGTTGCCGATCAGGGTGGCGCCTTTGACGGGCGCGCCGAGCTTGCCGTTCTCGATCATGTAAGCTTCGCTCGCCGAGAACACGAATTTGCCCGAGGTAATGTCGACCTGGCCGCCGCCGAAATTGACGGCATACAGGCCCTTCTCGACGGAGGCGATGATCTCTTCCGGGGCGCGCGAGCCTGCGCGCATGTAGGTATTGGTCATGCGCGGCAACGTCATGTGAGCGAAGGATTCGCGTCGACCGTTTCCGGTCGCCGGCATACCCATCAATTTCGCATTCATTTTGTCCTGGATATAGCCGCGCAGCACACCCTTCTCGATCAGCGTCGTGCACTGGGTCGGCGTACCCTCATCATCGACGTTCAAGGAACCGCGCCGCCGAGCGAGGGTGCCGTCATCGACCACGGTGATTTCATCCGCCGCCACCTTTTGGCCGATGCGGTTCGAGAACGCGGAGGTACCTTTGCGATTGAAATCGCCTTCCAAGCCGTGACCGATGGCCTCATGCAGCAGGATCCCCGGCCAGCCCGGACCCAGTACCACGGTCATCGCGCCGGCCGGCGCTGCCACCGCCTCGAGATTGACCAGCGCCTGTCGCACGGCCTCGCGGCCATGTGCAAAGGGTTCATCGCCGCGCAACAGTTCGTCCAGACCGAAGCGTCCACCGCCGCCGCTGTAGCCCTGTTCCCGCCGACCGTTCTGTTCCACGATCACCGAGACATTGACGCGCACCAAGGGCCGGACATCCGCCGTCAAGGTGCCGTCGCTGGTCGCGATCAAGATCACTTCATGCACTGCCGCCAACGACGCCATGACCTGCTTGACCCTCGGATCGACGCGGCGCGTATCGGCGTCGATGCGCATCAGCCATGCCACCTTGTCCTCGTCGCGTATCGCGTCGAGCGGATCAACGGGTAGGTACAGCCGATGGGTCAGAGGACGCTGCCATGCCTTCACCGCGTTGCGGCCGCCGCTGCGTGCAATGGCGCGCGCCGCGTCGGACGCCTCGATCAACGCCGGCAGCAGCACTTCGTCGGTATAGGCGAAGCCGGTCTTCTCGCCGCTGATGGCACGCACACCGACGCCTTGTTCGATGCTGTGCGATCCCTCCTTGACGATACCGTCTTCGAGCGACCAGGACTCTTCCCGTGACAGCTGAAAATACAGGTCGGCGTAATCGACGCCGCGGCTCATGACGGCGTCGAGCACCGTCGACAATCGATTCTCATCGAGACCCGACGGCGCCAGAATCATTTTTTCGGCCACATCGAACATGGGCTCATTCAATTCCGCACTGCGCGCGTTCATGCCGGCACCGCCGCGCCCTGGGGCAGTCCCAGCTGCCGGTTGTCGAGTGCGGGGAAGCGCGTACGCGTCTCCGCTTCCTTGGCAAGATCGATTTCTGCTGTTATCACTCCGGTACCCCTTGCCAGGCGTGACAACACCTGACCCCAATAGTCAACGATGAGCGAATCGCCGTAAGTCTCGCGACCGCTCGTATGAGTGCCGGTCTGCGCCGGCGCCACCACATAGCATAGGTTTTCGATGGCCCGCGCCCGGAGCAGCGTCTCCCAATGAGCGCGGCCGGTCGGGACCGTAAACGCCGCGGGCATCGCCAGCCACTCGGCGCCCTTCGACACGAGTTCACGATAGAGTTCGGGAAACCGCATGTCGTAGCACACCGAGAGTCCGAGCTTTCCGACGGGCGTATCCGCGACGACCAGATCGCGGCCCGGGGTGACATGAGTCGATTCGCGATATTGTTCGTCGCGGCCGGGAATGGTGACGTCGAACAAATGTATTTTGTCATAGCGCGCCACCCGCTTGCCGGCGCCGTCGATCAACAGCGACGCGTTGGCCACGCGGCGCTCGTTGTCGCCGCGGATGAGGATGGTGCCGCCCAGGATCCACATCTTGAGTTTTCGCGCCGTGTCGCTCAAAAACGATTGCACGGGCCCCTCGCGGTCGGGTTCGGCGACTTGGAGCTTGTCGGCGTCGCGCAGGCCGATGAATGAGAAGTTCTCGGGCAGGCAGGCGATATCGCACCCTAAGTCCTTGGCTTCACGCAACAATTCGCCGGCGGCAGCCAAATTGTCTGCGACGACGTGACTCGAGGTCATCTGCACTGCAGCGACTTTACCCATCTATTTCGGCGCCTCGGCAGTCGCGGAGGCCGCGTCTGCACTTTTGATTCGTTCGACAGTCGGATTATCCCAACTGCCCGTGATTCGATAATACCCTCGTGCCAGACCTTTCAGCGGTTGTTTGAACACTTGGGTGAAAACCAACACCGCCGCTCCTAGCACCGGTCCGCCCACGAAACCCGCGAGCGGCAAGGGGGAACTGCCCAAACTGCCCGTTACCACTGCAGTTTGGTCATAATCCTTGTTTTTCAAGCCAACCCGCCCGATAAGTCCGATTTCCGCGGCCGGCCCCTTGACCAGGACGTTCTCGGTGTAGGCATTGCCGTCGCGCAGATCGAAGTCGCCGCGAACGGTATCGAATGCGAGGCCTTTGTCGGTCAGATCGCTGAAATCCAACGCCAACCGTCGCGGTAGAGCAGCTATGCTGGCCAGGCCCAGCACCCGGCCGGCGCCCGGTTTGATCCCGGCGATCTGACCCTTGTCGAGCGACAGCTGCACATGGCCCGCCGCACCACTCAGAGCGTCGGCCGTCGGAGCGCCAAGCCAGCTCAAGTCGAAATCCATGCGTCCCGCCTTGGCCTCAATAATCTCGGCATAGCCCAATTGCTGCAGCGTGTTCTGCACGTCATTGCTGATCAACGTACCCACGATGCGACCCGATCCCGCGCCCTTGCCCCGCCAATCCCCCTGTGTGCTGATATTGAAGCTGGGATTGGTCACGGTGACATGTTCCAGGCTGATGCCGTCATCCAGCTTGAGCAGCGTCGCTTGCACATCGCCGAAGTGCCGCTCGCCCGCGGTGAGATCCGCGGCATGAAAATTGATCGGCGGAATGCCGTGCGGATCAGCCAAGCTTCCCAAGCTACTCGGCGCGTGATCTTCGCCTGCCGTACTGCCGGCACCCGATCTGGTGCCGGGGCCATCGAGGCTCGGGACGGCGAACCGCAGACGCTCGAATTGCAGATTCCAAGGTTCGGGTGAATTTGCGGCGGCCGGCAGAGTAATGGTGCCGACAACATTCGGTCCCCCGACGGTAATGCGCCAGCCGCCCTCCGCCGCCGCCAGATCCAAGGTCACGTCGCGGAAAGCCAAGCCCAGGTAGTCGAGCTCGGCAACGTTCAACCTGGCGGTACGCAAGTAATCCGACAGCGGTTTTGCGTTCTTATCGGCCACATTCAAATTGAGCCAGCCCGCCAAATCCAGGCGCGCGACCGATCCGCCCACATTGAAATTCTGTTCGCGACGATCCGAGTCCGGCTCGCTCGCACCGAACGACAATGCCAGACGCGCGAGCCGCACACCGCTGGCGTTGGATTCCAGCGCATAGAAGCCGCTCACCACGGAACCCAGCGCGAGCCGGCCGAAAGGACCGCCCGCCGCCGGCCATTGGATGTCGAACCATGACGGCATCGGGGCGTCCGCCGCTTTATCCAAGGGAGCCGGTAGCTTCATCTCGAGACCGGCGAGAGTGCTGCTGACGCGCAGGCTGCGTTCGCGATTGGGCTCGGGCGCCATTTTCAGCGAGGCCCGCCAGTCCGTCTGCCCACCGATTGCAATACCGGCAGGCAATGCCAGCGCCGCGCGCAAGGCATCGCCGTTGAGTGTGCCGCGAAATTCGAGTTGGGTGCGGGTGAGCGGCCGGTTACGGGGCGTTCGAGCCTGCATTTGAAACGTCCCGCCCAGAATGCGTCCCCGGACATCGGCCCCCGCCACTTGAGCGCCATCGATATCGAAGTCGCCGTTCAGCTCGGTGGCCGCCACCGTCGACCCGGGTCGATTGAGTGTCACTCCTTCCAATCGGCCATGCACCAACACCCGCCGATGCACGAAATCCTTGAACGGAAAGAACAAGTCCACCTTGGACTGCATCGCACCCTTGGCCTCGACGCCGGAAAACGCGTGCTCGGCCGAGGCGTCGAGGGGCGATGCGCGCAGGAATGTCAGCGCGTCCCCCGCATCGCCGCCCGCACGGACATGAATCTCCAGCTCGCCGGTCTTGAAATCCGCAAAACGCGCTTCGGCCGAATCTACGGGTAAGCCCCCGACCCGCCCGGAGAGCAAGTGCGCCGTCAATCCTTCGTTGCGAAACTCCGCGTGCGCGGCAAGATTTTCCGCGCGCGGCCAACCCTCGCCGTAGTCCAACGTCATTCCGTCGAGGGCACAGCGCGCCAGAAACAAACCGCTGCCGTCGCGAAACGGGAAGTGCCGTATCGGTCCCCGCAGCACGACGGTCGCGCGCGACAAATGACCCGCCACGAACGCTCGATCCAACCAGGCCAGCGCCGGCGGCGCGATCCGCTCGCGCGGAAAGTAGTTGCGCGCGCTCGACGCGTTGCCGTTCTCCACCGTGGCGACCAGGGTCAACACCGGCGATGAGCCGTCGGCGGGCGCAGCCCAGGCCACTTTCCCCTGAACGGCGGCGTCGCGATTGTTCATCGTCCAATCGGGCGAGGCAACCAGCAATTCCTCGCTCGTGCGCTTCCAATACAAGGTTGCCTTGAGTGTGTCCAGGTCCGCCGGTTGGGAAAACTGCGTCGGCCAGGAGAACACCGCGGAGTGGGTATCGATAAGCACGTGCCCGCCGCTTTCGGTGCCGGCAATCGTTCCCGTCAGACCCCGCAGACCCGGCGCACGGCCCACCGGCGCAAAGCCCACGTCGCGGAATTTCGCCTGGACTTGCAGCCGCCAGCGGTCCGCCGCCGTTGCGCGGGTCAACTCGATGACCGTATCCGTCCACTCGCCGGTCGGTGCAATCTCCCGCAGCCGCTCGCGGATCGCCTTGTCCGGCAGCAGCCCGCTGAGCGGCAGCAGACTGTCGGCGCGAAGGTAGCTCGCACGCGCGCGCAAATCCAGCAAGCCCGCCTCGCTGCCGCGCCAACTCACGTCGAACTGCGAGTCGGGGTCCCGGCGGCCCGAGCGAACGGCACGGACCCGCGCGCCCGAGAGGCTCCAGCGATCGCCCGCGTGGAGGACGCGGAGTGCGCCGCCGATTTGTTCGAATTTCGCGCTAGGCCCATCGTTGAGCTGCGTGACCACGCCTCGCGCCGCAAAATCAAGATCCGCACTCGTCAGCACCCGGCCCGTCCCGCGCGCCGCCAAATCGAACGCGCCGCTGCCCGCATCGAGCCGGCTCAAGAATTCCGGCAGCAGCAACCGCCATCCCGGGAAGGAAATATCGCGCGCCCAGGCCAGCGCGGTCCAATCCAGCAAGTCCAAGTCGCCGCGGCCGTGCGCGTTGCCGCTGATGCTCAACACTCCGCCGAGAGCCGGGGGCAAGTGGGCGTTGAAAACCACCGACAGGCCCTCATCGCCGCGCCGCACATCCAAATTGACGTCGCGCAATTCCAGCTGCGGCAATGCCGAATTCCATTTTTGCATCGTGACCGCGGCGTGGCGAATCGCCAGCTTGCCGGCGGGCAGATCGTCCAGCGTGAGCGTTTCGAGCGAAGAGTCGTTGCTGCCCAGTTCGATCTCGGATGCCAACGCAAAGCTGGTGGGCCCCAAGCGCGTGATCGTGATGCTCGGCGAATCGAGTTCGATCCTCCCGGCAAGCAACTTGCCGCTGCTGATCAGCTGCCAGATATCGGCTGCGACTCGGCCTCCGGCGGCGCGCGCCAGGACTCGGGCGTCATCCTTGGAGCGCAATTCCAGCCGCTCGAAATGCAGTTCAGGTCCATACCAGCGAAACGACGGCGAGACGCCGGCGAATGTGATGTGGTATCCGGTTTGGGCGTGCAGCCATTGCTGTATCTCGGCTTGGTATGCAGGCGCGCGGTCGAGCGCGACCTTGACGGCCAACATCAGGAGCAGCAGCAGACCCAGCAGTCCCGCGACACAATACAGCAGGATTTTTCCGGCCTTACGCACGCTCATTCACATCAGGACGACGTCGTATTGGTCGACCGCATACAGCGCTTCGGTCTGCAGGCGAATCGGCTTGCCGGTGATCAGTTCCAATTCGCCGAGTGCCGAGGACTCCTCGTCAAGCAAACGCTCGATCACATCTTGATGGGCCAATACCATCAGCTGCCGGCACTCGAACTGGCGCGATTGGCGCACGATCTCGCGAAACACTTCGTAACACACCGTTTCCGCCGTTTTGACAAACCCGCGCCCCTCGCAGGTTGGACAGGGCTGGCACAAGAGATGTTCCAAACTCTCGCGCGTGCGTTTGCGCGTCATTTCCACCAAACCCAACGGCGATACCGACGAGATGCTGGTCTTCACGTGATCGTCGGCGAGAGCTTTTTCCAAGGCTTGAATGACTTGGCGGCGGTGATCCGGCTCTTCCATGTCGATGAAATCGATGATGATGATGCCGCCCAGATTGCGCAGGCGCAATTGTCTCGCGATGGTCACCGCCGCCTCGAGATTGGTGCGGAAAATGGTTTCCTCCAGATTCCGATGGCCGACGAAAGCACCGGTGTTGACGTCGATGGTGGTCATCGCCTCGGTCTGGTCGATGATCAGATAGCCGCCGGATTTCAGCGACACTTTGCGATCCAAGGCTTTCTGGATTTCCTCTTCGACGTGGTGCAGCTCGAATACCGGCCGTGCCTCTGCGTACAGGTCGATGCGCGGCAGTGCATCGGGCATGAAAGTGCCGGCGAACTCGCACATCTCGCGATGCGCGCTGGCCTGATCGATCAGCACCCTGCCGACATTCGGCCGCAGCAAGTCGCGCAGGACCCGCAAATGCAGCGGCAAATCCGCATGCACCAAGTTGCCGGGCTGCGTCCGCAGGCCCTTCTGATGCACGACCCCCCACAGCTTGCGCAAATACACCATGTCGGCCTGCACGGCCTCCGCCGGCGCATCTTCCGCGGCCGTGCGCACGATGTACCCCGCATTCTCTCCGGGCTCGATGCCGGCTTGAACCGCAGCACGCAAGCGCTCGCGCTCGCTCTCATTTTCGATGCGCGCCGAAACGCCGACGCCATGCCCTTTCGGCATGTACACGAGGTATCGGGACGGCAGAGTGATATACGTGGTCAAGCGAGCGCCCTTGGTCCCCAACGGATCTTTCACGACTTGGACCAATATCTCGTTGCCTTCGGCAACCAACGACCGGATGTTTTCGGTGCGCGGCGGCTCGAGCCCCAAGTCCGCATGACGCGGATCGGATATGTCCGAGGCGTGCAAGAACGCGGTGCGTTCCATGCCGATATCGATGAATGCCGCCTGCATGCCCGGAAGCACCCGCGACACGCGTCCCTTATAGATGTTGCTGATCAGCCCACGGCGGCTGGCACGCTCTAGAAACACCTCCTGCAGCACGCCGTTTTCGACGACCGCAGCGCGCGCTTCATGAGTGCTGGCATTGACCAGAATTTCAGTGCTCATCGTGTGGGTCCGCGATTCGCCGGCAGTGGAGCGAGTCCGGCGCTGCTCAAGAGCTCGGCTGTCTCGAACAGCGGCAGTCCCATCACACCGGAATAGCTGCCGCGCAGATCCGCTATGAAAATGGCGGCGAGGCCCTGAATCGCGTAGCCGCCCGCCTTATCGCTCGGCTCCCCGGTTTCCCAATAGGCCCGCGCTTCGCCGGCAGTGATACTGCGAAAGGTAACCTCACTGCGGCTGATTCTCGATTGAAGTCCATCAGCGGTTCGCAATGCGACGGCGGTCAGCACCTCATGAGTGCGGCCGGAGAGCTGGCCCAGCATGTGCTCGGCATCTTGGGCGTCAGCCGGCTTGCCGAGTATTCTTCCATCCAGAACCACCGCGGTGTCGGCCGCCAATACGGGGACGTGGCTACCGTCGCGGCTCCTGACCCACCCGGCTTCGGCCTTGGCCGCCGCGAGACGCAAGACGTAGGTCAGCGCCGTTTCGGCCGATTGAACCGCTTCGTCAACCGCGGTCCCTACGACGCGGAAAGACACGCCGATTTGTTGCAGTAATTCGCGCCGTCGCGGCGACCCCGAGGCCAGGTAGACGAAGTCTAAGGACATGTAGCCAGGATACCGAACCTCAGGTGCTTAAGCGCGGTGATAGGGGTGCCCGGCAAGCAAACTCGTGGCGCGGTACAGCTGTTCCGCCACCACGACCCTGACCAGCGCATGCGGCAGGGTCAGCGGCGACAAGGACCAGCTCTGGTCGGCCCGTTCGAGGCATGGCGGCGACAAACCGTCGGGACCGCCGATCAGAAACACGAGGGAGCGGCCATCCCTCATGCGCTCGGCGAGCCACGCGCTCAGTTGCTCGGTGTTCATGGTCTTGGCGGCGATTTCGAGCGCCACGACATAATCGTCCTTTCCGAGCGCGGCGAGCATGTCGGCGCCTTCCCTTTGGATCGCACGCTGGGGGTTCTCGCCGGCACGGCGAGTCGCGACCGGAATCTCGTGCAGCTCCAATGTGAGGGGCGAGCGCAATCGCTTCTGGTATTCGCGAAATCCGCTATTCACCCAATCGGGCAGACGGGTACCGGCGGCGATCAACCGGCATTTCATATCGTTGCCGCGCCAACTCCCGGTGTCCTGTCCCAGGACACTAGGCGCGCGCGGCGCGCTGCGTCGCCGTCATATCCCACAGCTTCTCGAGTCCGTAGAACTCGCGCACGCGCGGCAACATGACGTGCACGATCATCTCGCTCAAATCGATGAGCACCCAGTCGCTGTCTTGCTGTCCCTCGACGCCGTGCGGGCGGAATCCCGCCTCCTTGGTCCTTTCGACCACGCGTTGCGCGACGGAGCGCACGTGCCGATCGGAGGTTCCACTCGCGATCACCATGAAGTCCGCAATGTCGGTGAGCCCGCGCACATCCAGCACCTTGACTTCCAAGGCCTTCATATCGGCCAAAGCATCGATTACCACGGTCTTGAGCGAAGGTTTCGCCTTGGTAACTTTGCGATTGTCGGTGGTTTTGAGTCTGCTGGCAGCCTTAGGTTTGCCGGCTGCCTGAGGTTTGACGACCGCTGTGCTGCGGTCCTTTATTTTACTGTTCGCGGTCTTTTTTTTGACTGGCACTACGTTGTCCGTGGTTTGGAATAACAATGGGTATCCAGGATGAGTTTACGCACTGCATCCGGCATGAGGAAGCATGGATCGCGGCCCATTCCGATCAGCTGACGTACTTCGGTGGACGAAATCTCCAGTTGCGTCACGGCGTGAATATAGATGCAGCCCGCTCTCGACTCGTGCAAATCGCCGATGCGACCGGTGCCGCGATCGACCAACAGCTCGCCGAGCGGCCCCATCCCGGGCGCCCGCCAGCCCGGACGATGGGCTACCACCAAATGGGCCAGCTGGAGCAGTTCACGCCACTGATACCATTTCGGCAGGCTCAAGAAGGCATCCATGCCGACGATCAAACACAGGCTTCGGTCCGGATACTCGTGCCGCAGTTCGGCCAGGGTCTCGACCGAATAAGACGGACCCTCTTTGCGCACCTCGCGATCGTCGACGACGAAGCCGGCGTGACCGGCGGTGGCCAGCTGCACCATCTGCAGCCGCAGCTGCGCATCGGCGAGGGGCTGATCGCGATGCGGCGGATTGCCGGCCGGAAGAAACCGTATCTCCTTCAAGCGCAGCGCCTGCTGCAGCTCGAACGCAGTGCGCAGGTGCGCGTAGTGAATCGGATCGAAGGTTCCGCCGAAAATACCCATGGGGTTCATAGGGGTACCCTGCCTGAATCCGTCGTTGCTTGCAAAGCGCCGGCAAGACCGCCGGTGAGGGAGGTCAGCGCGCTCCACGCATCGCCGGTCGCCAGTCCCTTGATCACCCGGTCGGTGTGGCTTGCCTGCATCAGCAGGGCGCCCAGCGGCAGTGTCTTGAGCCGCGACAACGCGCGCGGTGAGGGCGTTGCCGCCAGGTTCCAACCGCTTGCCCGAGCGTTGGACCGCAGCCGGTCGCGTTCTCGCGCCTGCCACAGTCCGCGCAGCTCCCGCACCAGCGCCCAAAGAATCAGCGTCGGCTCCACTCCTTCGCTCCTGAGGCCAAGAAGCACGCGCAGGGCGCGTGCCGCCTCGCCGGCGGCGGCGGCTTCCGCGAGCTGGAACACGTCGTAGCGGGCGCTGTCGCCGACCGAGCGCAATACCAGATCGGCGCTGATGGGCTCGCCGTCGGCCAGCAGGCTCAGCTTCTCGAGTTCCTGTTTCGCCGCAAGCAGGTTCCCCTCCACGCGATCGACGATCAGCTGTGCCGCGGCAGGCTCTATGTCCACCTGCAACTGTTTGGCGCGCGCGCGCAGCCAGGCCGGCAACGCCGCCGTCTCCACCGGCCAAACGGGCACCCATACGCCGTGCTTCTCCACGGCCCTTACCCAGGGGGCCTCGCTCGCCTTCTTGTCGAGCTTGTCGGCAACGACCAGGCACACCACATCGGGCGGCGGCTTCGCCGCCAATTCCGCCAGCTGCTGCGCGCCCTTGTCCGGCTTGCCCGAAGGCATCCGCAGCTCGAACAGGCGCCGCTCGGCGAACAACGACAGCGATTGGCTTGCGTGCCGCAGCTCATCCCAGGCGAAACTGCGATCAATGAAGAACACCGTGCGATCCGCATATCCCGCCGCCCTCGCCGCGGCGCGAACGGCGTCCGCAGCCTCGCCGACCAGCAGCGGCTCATCGCCGGAAATGAGGTAAATGCCCGCCAGGTTCCGAGCCAGAGATGCGGGAAGTTGATCGGCGCTTACACGCAATTAGAACGCCTCAGATAAGGACAGCGACGATTATCGCGATCTACCATTATCAATGCTTGAAAATAACCGTCACGGTTTGCGGTATAGAATACGTAGTTTTTGACATCTAGTCAGGTTACCGCTAAAGGCAAGCTTGACCGCCTTCACTGATACGGGCGCGCGCCGCCTCGTAGTCCCGCGCCATCCCATTGACCAGCGCCTCAACCGTCTCTATATCGTGAATCCCGCTGACGCTCTGACCGGCGCTCCAGATGTCCCGCCACGCCTTGAGTTCCGTATTGCCGCCGGTGCCGAAATTCATTTTTGTCTTGTCGGCCTCGGGAAGCTTGTCGGGGTCGAGGCCTGCGTGCACGACGCTGCCGCGCAAGTAGTTGCCGGCGACACCGCTGAACAACGAGGTGTAGACGATATCCTCGCCGCGGCTGTCGACGAGCATTTGCTTGTACTCCGGGCCGGCGTTGCCCTCTTCGGTGGCGATGAAGCGCGTCCCGAGATAGGCGAGATCCGCGCCCAACGCCTGCGCGGCCAATACGTCGGCACCTGTGCTCATGGCGCCCGACAGGATGATGGTTCCGGCATAGATTTCGCGAATCTGTTTGACCAAGGCGAATGGGCTCAGCACCCCGGCATGGCCACCCGCGCCGGCGCACACGGCGATGATGCCGTCGACCTTCTGTGCCGCGGCCTTCTCGGCGTGGCGCAGATTGATGACATCGTGAAACACGACGCCGCCGTAGGCATGCACGGCGGCGACCACCTCGGCCGGCGGCCGAAGGCTGGTGATGATGATGGGCACGCGGTGCTTCACGCACAGCGCGACATCATGCTCCAGACGATCGTTGCTGCTATGCACGATCTGATTCACTGCGAACGGCGCCACCCTCGCCTGCGGGTTCGCGCGGCTGTAAGCCGCCAACTCGCCGGTAATCTCCGCAAGCCAGTCATCGAGTTGTGCCGCCGGCCGCGCATTCAACGCCGGGAATGAGCCGACGATGCCGGCCTTGCATTGCGCGAGCACGAGGCGCGGAGTGGACACGATGAACATCGGCGCCCCGATGACGGGTAGGCGCAAGCGGCCTTGCAGAATCTCAGGAATGGGCATATGCGGCTCCGCACCGGGCTTACTCATTGACTAGTTTCTGCCATTATGGCGCAGGTCGCTGCGCTGCACACGGAGACGTGAACCCCGCTTCGCCCGTATCCTGAACGTACCCATACCATCGGAACCATCATGCAATTTGACACTCTGCTATTCGAGCGGCGAGACGGCATCGCCTACGTCACGCTCAACCGGCCGGACAGATTGAACGCGCTGAATCTGGGGCTGATCACGGATTTGCGCGCGGCGGCGGCCGCCATCGACGCCGACCGCGACATTCGCGCCGTCGTGCTCACCGCCTCCGGCCGAGCTTTTTGTTCCGGCGCGGATCTCATGGGCAACGATCTTTTGGGCGATCCGCAGCGCAGCCGCGGCGAAAATATCGGCGCCAACTTGCGCGAACATTTCAACCCGATGGTCGACGCGTGGTACCAATTGCGGGTGCCGGTCGTGGTCGCGGTCAACGGCATCGCCGCGGGCGCCGGAGTGAGTCTCGCACTGGTCGGCGACATCGTATTGGCGGCGCGCTCCGCCACGTTTCTCCAGTTGTTCGCACCCAAGCTCGGCCTCATGCCCGACCTCGGCAGCACTTTTCATCTGCCGCGGCTGGTGGGGACGGCGCGCGCGAAGGGCTTGGCCTTGCTGGGCGACGCATTGACGGCCGCGGACGCGGCCAACTGGGGACTCATTTGGGCATGCGTGGAAGACACAGCGCTGCAGTCGCAGGCGGAGTCCACCGCCCGTCGCTTCGCGGTGGGTCCCACCCAAGCGTTTCAACGCATCAAGGCGGTCTTCAACGTGGGAGCGCCGCGCACCCTGACCGAACAACTGGCGTTCGAGGCGGTTGCCCAAGCCGAGCTTGGCGACACTCAGGATTTTGCAGAGGGCGTGCAGGCGTTCCGTCACAAGCGGGCGCCGATTTTCACGGGCAAATAGCAGAGGAAACGCGATGAAGCAATTGATAATGACCGTTGCGGCCATGGTCGGCGCCGCGGCGCCCGTTGCGGTTCCGGCCGAACAGCCGCCCATCATCGATCGCAATCTTTTCTTCGGGGAAATCGCGATCGCCGGCGCGCAGATCTCGCCGGACGGCCGCTTCATTTCATTTCTCAAGCCTTACAAGGGCACACGCAACATTTGGGTGAAAGGGGCGGATGAACCATTCAGCGCGGCCCGCCCCGTCAGCGCCGAAGCGACGCGGCCCATCCGCGTCTATTTCTGGAGCCACGATTCGAAGTACATCCTGTACTCGCAGGATTCGGGGGGCGATGAGAATTTCAATATCTATGCCATCGACCCGACCCTGGCGGCGGACCCCAAAACCGGCGTGCCGCCGACGCGGCCGCTCACCAACTTGAAGGGAGTGCGCACTCAAATCTTCTCGGTGCCGAGAGCCAAGCCGGACATCCTTTACATCGGGCTGAACGACCGCGATCCGCGCTGGCATGACCTCTATGAGCTGCGCATATCGACCGGCCAGAAGACCCTGCTGCGCAAGAACACCGAGAACATTGCCGGCTGGCGGTTCGATCACGACGGCGTCCTGCGGCTGGCGGAGCGCACGAACTCCGCAGGCGACACCGAGATCCTGCGAGTCGATGCCGATGGCTTCAAGCAGATTTATGGCTGCACCGTGCTCGAGTCCTGCGGCGCTTATGGCTTCGATGGGGCCAACAAACAGCTCTACCTGGCCACCAACAAGGGGGCATTGGATCTCGTCGAACTGGATCTGCTGAACCCAGCGACGGGTGACACCGTCAAAGTCGAGGGCGATCCGGAGAAGCGGGTGGACATCGCCGACGGCAAGCTGTCGGAGGTCGATCACCGCATCCTGTTCACCGAATATCAGGACGACAAGGTTCGGCGCTACTTCAAGGACAAGGCATTCGAGAAGGACTATCGCTGGTTGCAGTCGAAGCTTGCGGGCCGGCAGATCGCCTTCGGCGCGGCGTCGAATGACGAAAATCTATGGATCGTCAGCGCCTACGGCGACACCGAACCCGGCGTGACCTACGTTTGGAACCGCAAGTCGCAGCTGCTGACGCTGCAGTATCGCATTCGCGATGAGCTGCCGCGCGACGCGCTGGCGCAGCGCAAGCCGTATCACTACCGATCGTCGGACGGACTCGACATCCCGGCATATCTGACGCTCCCGAAGGGTCTGCCGGCCAAGAACCTGCCGTTGATCGTGCATCCGCACGGCGGTCCCTGGGCGCGCGACTCTTTCGGCTATGACACCTATGCCCAGTTCCTATCCAACCGCGGCTACGCGGTGTTGCAGCCCAATTTCCGCGGTTCCACCAGTTACGGCAAGAAATTCCTCAACGCCGGAAACGGTGAATGGGGCCGCAAAATGCAAGATGATTTGACCTGGGGCGTGAAGGCCCTGGTCGCCGCGGGCATCGCCGACCCCGGGCGAGTCGGCATTTCGGGCGGCTCGTACGGCGGCTACGCCACACTCGCCGGCGTGGCGTTTACGCCGAATGTGTACGCGGCAGCCGTCGCCATCGTCGCACCCTCCAATCTGCTCACATTGCTCGACGCGATTCCGCCGTACTGGGAAGCCGGGCGCAAGCAGATGTATACGCGCATGGCCGACCCCACGACCCCGGCAGGCAAGTCCTTGCTCATCGCCGAGTCCCCGTTGACTCAGGCGAAATCGATCGTCACTCCGCTGCTGGTGGTGCAAGGCAAGAACGATCCCCGGGTCAACATCCGCGAGAGCGATCAGATCGTCGCCGCCGTGCGCGACAATGGCAAACCCGTCGAGTATCTCGTTGCGCCGGATGAAGGCCATGGTTTTGCCCGACCCATCAACAATCTGGCGATGGTCACCGCGATGGAAGGATTTTTCGCGCAATACCTCGGCGGCCGCGATCAAAAGGACGTTCCCCCGGATGTCGCGGCCAAGCTCAAGGAAATCACCGTCGATCCAAAGACTGTCAGCGGCGAGGTGACCTTGAAGGGAGCACTGGCGCCGCCGGGAGACTAGACCGCGTCATCGACGCTGGAATAATCGAGCGCGGCCGCCGGCAGCGCAGGGAAGTGGGCGCGCATCAACGCGTCGCGGCTGGCTTCTTTCAAGCGCGCGACGCGCATCTCGATCTTGCGCGCGGCGAGCCAGGCCGCGAACTCTCCCAGACATTCCAGCGCAGTGCCGTCGAGATCGGGCGATTCCTCGAGACTGAGAACCACCAGCCGTACTTCCGTTTGTTGCAATACGCGGTGCCGCGCCATCGCGAACAGCGGCTCGGCATTCGCGAAGAACATCGGCTCTTCGGGCCGCAGCACCAGAATGCCCGGCGTGCACGCCGCCTCCGGAAAGCGCTGGACGCTGACGAAATCGTGAGTACCCATGCGGCCGAGAACGGAAAGGCGCGGGCTGGACAATGAATGCAGCAGCATCGCGAGGCTGAAGGCGATTGCCGCCAGAAGGCCGTCGAGCATGCCGAACAGGATGACTGCCGCCACCGCGGTCAGTGTGACCAGCCGATCGCGTTGCCAGCGAAAGTACGGCCGGAAAACGGCCACACGCAGCGACTTGCTCACGGCGTGGATGACGATCGCGGCCAAGACCGGGGCGGGTATTCGCTCGATCCACGGTAGAAACAGCAGCAGCAGCGCCAAGACCGTCGCAGCCGCGCACAGGCCGGCGGCGCGCGTTCGGGCGCCGGCCGCTTCGTTGGCCGACGTGCCCGAGTACCCGGCACCGACCGGCGTACCCTGAAATGCTCCCGACACGAGGTTCGCAACACCGAGCGCAATCAAATCGCGATTCTGCTGTACGGAGCCGTTGTGCTTCAGAGCGAAGGTGCGGATCGCACTGTAGGATTCCGCGTACAGAATGAACATGAGCGCGAGCGCGAACTCCACCAGCGGCAGCCAACGCCCTCCCGCAGGCACGGCGAATGCCGGCAGCGCCAAGGCAAGATGGATGGGCCCGGTCAGCAACACACCGCGGGAGCTCAACCACGGCGCCGCGGCAATTCCGGCAACAATCACCACCATGAGGCCCGGGAGGTGCCGGACGCGCTCCAGTGCGAACAGGGCCAACAGCGCACATACACCGACTACGAGGCTCGCCGGCTGCCAGGCGCCGACGTTGCGAAGAATCTCGGCCAGCAGAGCCAAAAAATCCGTGCTGTGCACGTGCATGCCGACGATGTGCGGCCACTGCTTCACTGCAATAACCAGCGCCAGCCCGAATGAAAAGCCGCGCAGCACCGGCCGTGCAATCAGATTCGACATCGCACCCAGGCGTACGCAGCCGGCGAGCAGAAAGGCAATTCCGGTCGCGCATACCAGAAGCGACGCAAATGCGAGACGTTGGCCGGCCGCATCGGCTCCCAGTACCGCGGTCGCCGCCGCGAATACCGCGGCGGACGATGAGGTGGCGGTAACGATGGCATAGGGGCTGCGGCCGATGAGGGCATAGCAAATGAGCCCCGCGAACAATCCGATCACGCCCGCCTGCGGCGGCAAATTGGCCAAGCCCGAATAAGCCACTGCCTCGGGCAATAGGAGTCCTGCGAGCGACAGGCCGGCCAGAGCGTCGGCCGGATTGATTGCACGGATCTTGTTCATTGATCAGATGATGGGCCGCACCAACCGGGCAGAAAGTCCGCCTCGCCACTCTTGGCAAGCTTCAACGCCCGAACCAGCGCGTCGGAGAAATTGTCATCGAGGTGCTTGCGCTTGATTCGGCGACGCAGAAAATCCGCCCAGAGGAATTCGCTGAACGGCGTCGTGTCCTTGGCGAAGCCGCCGCTCTGGCGCAGTTCGCCCGCCAAACTGCGAAACGGATCGTCCACCAGACCCGTGATCCGCTTCGGCACATCCTCATAGCCGCGCCGGCGCCCGCTTTCATCGAAGGGGTGCAGCCAACCGCGGTTGTCCAGGAACACCCAGAAAGCATCGCGCGGCAACCGCCGCAGGTCGGCCACCACGGTGGTCGCGATATTCTTGACGCCTTCCTGGTACAGGGCCAGTGCCAAGTGATGATGATCGATGACGTAGTACTCGTCCTTGGGGCCCCAAATGACGGGAATCAGATGTTTGCCGAGAAAGTCGGCTTTCTTCCGATCCGGGTGATCGCGCCAGCTCTTGCGCTTAGCCTTCACTTCGCGCATTCCGACCGTGATCTGCGTCGGCCTAAGGGCCTCGATCGGCACCGGATGAATTCGGGGTTCTCTGGGTAAGGTCATGGTGCTTGCTCCTCACTGCGCGTCATCAATTTATTCAGAATGACATCGAGCCGGTGGTGTACCGTCCGCTTCATCGTCGGTCGCTTGTTCTTTGCATCCGGCATTTCGCGTGCTGGCGGCGGTCCCGTTTTTTATTCGCGGTTTTGCCGTTTACAAAGACTAACATGCTCGCGCCCGTCGCTGCGCCGCAAGAGGCCCGCCCTTCCGCTAGCGGCTGCGCACGGGCGCTCGACAGTAGCGTGTATGCGGCCCTGGAACGCTTTTTGACAATGAAACAAGTTCGGCCGGATACTAGCTTCGATCGCGGTGCGGCGACCCGGTCGGTCCCTCGATCGGAGACGCAAACGCGGCAACGAATGTCTTCTCAGATTTCAAATTAATAAAGTCGCGACGATACGCCGTCAGCGAATGTGGGATTGAAGTTCGTCTTTCGCCGGGAGAATACCAATGGGGACATCGAAGAATTGCCTCGCGTGGGCAGGCGTTGCAGCAATGATCGGGTCGTTGCGCGTGTTCGCCGCAGACACTGCGGCGCCATCGAACGAACTGGAAACGATCACGGTCACGGCCGAGAAGCGTTCGGAGAGCGAGCAGACCGTACCGCTCTCCATGACCACGTTCAGCGCCGTGGCGCTGCAGGAAAAGCAAATCAATACTTTTTTCGATTACGCGACGAAGGTGCCTAATTTGGCCTTCGCGCCCACCGGCGACGGTGTCGGGACCGCGCGCACGGTCTCGATCCGCGGCATCTCCGGCGACAACGTGACGGGCTTTTACATCGACGACACCCCGCTGCCCGATTCGATCGACCCCCGGGTCCTGGATGTCGATCACATCGAAGTGCTGCGCGGGCCCCAGGGCACCTTGTATGGCGCGCGCTCGATGGGCGGCTTGGTGCGCATCGTGACCAAGGAGCCGAACCTGACCAGCTCCGACGGAGCCCTGCACGCCGGAATCTCCCACACCGATCGCACCAATCAGCCGAACTGGACCGTCGACGGCGTGTTCAATATGCCGATCGTTCAGGATCGAGTTGCGCTGCGGCTGAGCTTTTTTACCGACGATGAAGCGGGCTACTTCAAACGCAGCTTCTGCACCGATCCGGCGGCGGCCATGGCCCTTACCTGCACCCCCTTGGCGAAGAGCGGCATCACCACCGTGAATAACGTCGCCGAAAGCGACACCTACGGCGGCGCGGCGGCCCTCACCGTCAAGATCAACGACGCGCTGACCATCACGCCGCGCATCATGCAGCAGCGAGCAAACTATAATGGTCTTCCGCTGGCGGACTATCTCTCGATGCCGGGCAACGGCTTCGGCTACCCCGTCCCGGGGGCACCCGTCCCACTGCCGAGGCCGCTGTCTCCGAGCAGCTTCACGCAAGCGCGAACATTCAATATTCCGGAGGGCGGCTACGATGCCTGGGCGCTGTATTCGATCGCCCTCAACTGGAAAACCGGCTTCGGCGAACTCGTCTCCTCGACCGCTTATTTCACCCGCAAGGTAGACGAGACCGAGGATGAGAGCGACTTCGTGTACGCGGGTATTACTTCCTTCTTCGGCGGCACGCCGCAGCCGGGCGGGATCGAGGAAATCAAGGATTACCAGCGTTTCGTCGAGGAAGTGCGCTTCGCCTCGGATCTCAAAGGGCCGATTCAATTCGTCGTCGGCGGCTTCTACTCGGACTTTCACGGTCGCTTGCCATTCGCCGCCTACTATCCGCCGGCAGCGGTGCCGGGGATCGATGCGATCTTTGGCGGTGGCGGTGAGGCCACGCCGGGTTATCCCAACTTGATATTCGCGACGGACTATCATACGGACATCAGGGAGCCGGCGGCCTTCGGCGAAGCGTCCTTTCAGCCCATTGAGCCCCTCAAGCTGACGGCCGGTCTGCGGTGGTATCAAGTGAAGGAAACAGCCTTCGGCTACCAGGCGGGCCTGGCAACCGGCGGCGGCCCGCCCATCGTCGATGCGCCCGTGACTACGACCGAGAACGGCACCAATCCCAAATTCGAGGCGGACTACCACGTCACGCCGGATAAGATGATTTACGTCAACGCTGCCAAGGGCTTCCGGCCGGGAGGCCTGGTGCCGAGCGTACCGGCGGGCACACCAGGTAGTTCGAACGACTGCGTCGCGGCACTCAAAGCAGTAGATCCCAACATCACGATCGCCGATACCCGTAAGTTTCGCTCCGACTCGCTGTGGAGCTACGAGCTCGGTACCAAGACCTCGTGGTTCGATCACCGCTTGACCTTCGATGCGGCCGGGTTCTACATCAAGTGGAAGAACATCCAGCAGGAAATCCTCCTCGGCTGCGGTTTCCAATACAGGGCGAATGCGGGCGCGGCGGAGAGCAAGGGCGGCGAGATGGAGCTGCGCGCACGGCCAACCGAACCGCTGGAGCTGTCCCTGGGCGTCGGGTATCAAAACGCGAAGATCACGCAGTCGAGCGCGTCCTCACCGCAGCAGGTGGGCTCGCCGGTGTACCAAACGCCGGACTGGACCGGTAATGGCGCAGCGACGTATACCACCCAGCTGACGGGCGACTGGAAGTTGATCAGCGGCGCCGACTACTCGTATGTCGGACGCAGCTTCAGTGGTAATAACGATGCCGCCAATCCGCGATTGCGCGGCTCGTATCGGCTCATCAATGCCAGCCTCGCGTTCTCTCGGGACAAATTCCAGGTGGCGCTGGTCGGCAAGAACCTTGCGAACGAGGTCGCAAATCTCGGCGACAACCGCTCGATTGCGGCAGAGATTTTAGGGCGGCCGCGGCTGTTCGTGAATCAGCCGCGCACCGTCGGCGTGGAATTCCGGCAATCGTTTTAGAGCAGGCGAGGAACGGGCCAAGGCCCGGCCTAACGGGGGCATTCATGATTCAGTCGCCGGTGGATCGTGGGTAGGTCGACGAAATACGCGGTCGGCTCACTGTGGCTCGCTTTGGCGCTCGGCGGCTGCGGTAAGTCCGAAGTCAAACCGACGGGCACCGTGCTCGTATCGATGGCTGACAACAGCTATTCCCCGGCCATCGTTCGCGTGCCGGTCGGCGGCTCGATCGTCTTCATCAACGCCGGCCGCAACGATCACAATGCCGTCGCCGTCGACAAGTCGTGGTCGAGCGAGAGACCCCTCGGCAACATCAAAATGCGGCCGAACGATATGAGCGAGATCGTGTTCTCCAGAGAGGGCGTCTATCCCTTCTACTGCAGCTTTCACGCCACTCCGGACGGCAAAGCGGGAATGGTCGGCGTGGTCGTCGTCGGTAACGTCGAGTACACGCCGCCGGGATCGCGCGGCGTGCTTCCCGCGGTTGAGAGCGCCACAGGCGTCACCCGGCGCGTACCGCAGGACTATCCGACGATTCAGAACGGGGTCGATGCGGCGAATCCGGGAGATTTGGTGCTGATCGACAAGGGCGAATACACCGAGTCGGTATTCGTCACTACGCCGAGCATCACACTGCGCGGCGTCGATCGGAACGCCGTGGTTCTCGACGGTAAGTTCGAACTCGGCACCGGGATCATGGTCGGCGGTAACGGCGTCGCCGTCGAAAACATGACCGCGAGGAATTACACTCTGAACGGCTTTTTTTGGACAGGTGTGCGGGGTTTTCGGGGCTCGTATCTCACCGCCTACAACAACGGCGACTACGGAATTTATGCTTTCGGGTCGACGGACGGACTATTCGAACATTCATACGCCAGCGGCTCGCCCGACTCGGCGTTTTACGTCGGCCAATGTGCGCCTTGTCGCGTCGTGTTGAACGATGTTATCGGTGAGTACAGCGGTCTCGGCTATTCCGGAACGAATTCCAGCGGCGACATGTACGTCGTCAATTCGCGCTTTTCGCACAATCGGAGCGGCATCAGCACCTCGACGTTCGATATCGAACTAAACCCGCCTGGGCGCGATACGACGATCATCGGGAACGTGGTCAGCGACAGCGGACTGGACAACGAGGCGGCAGGCTTCTACGCCACGGAGACTCTGGCAGGCAACGGCATTGCATTGGTGGGCACGCACAACAATCATGTCGAGCGAAATTACGTCGTACGAAGCCGCAACAATGGCATCGTGGTGGTCCCTATTCTCGATCGTCACTATTGGCCGTCAACCGGGCATGTGGTTCGGAACAATACGGTGGTCGGTTCCGGCCGTGCAGATCTCGCGGCCGGCGGTTTTGGAACGATCGGAAATTGTTTTGCGGGGAATATTTATCGCAGCTCTCTGCCGTGGGGCTTGGAGGCATTCAACGGCTGCGGCAAATTTCGCTTGCCGGTGGCCTCCGACCTGTCCAGCGACATGACCTTCTTCGGCTCCATTGCTCAAATCCGCGCCGGGCAATTCACGGTGAGCGACTACCGCACCCGCCCGACGCCGCATGCGCAAGCCAACATTCCCGGCGGCGCGGACGCGCGGGTAATTCCGGCGGTACACGTGTTCGCCGGCTTGAGGCTGGACCTCGATGCGATCAAAACTCCCCGCGATGCGTCGCAGAAGCCGCTCGAGAAACTGTAGCTCAAAGGGGAATTCGCCGTGCCGTCACTATTTTCACTCGCTCTGCCGATGACCGCATTCCAAATTTGGTTTGTGGTTTATCTGTATCTCCTGCCCTTCCTCCTCTACTCCACCTGGGCGTCCCTCGCCATCATGGATCTGGTCGAACGCGGGGACGACTCTGGTCGGGCGGGTTGGGGTGCGCTCGTCATACTGCTGCCGCTCGTGGGAGGCGCCTGGTATCTGCTGACCGCCGCAAAGACGCTGAGACGATCTTCGAGGATTGCGATCGTGGTCACCGGACTCTTGGTTTGGCTGCTTCCGTTGGGCGTTGGATTGTGGCTCGCCGGCGGACCGCTCGGGCCGAAGGCGCTCAGCTGAAATGCACGCTTGACAGGAGGTTTGCCATGTCAGTTACCTTGCCCGGCAGCCTGCAAATGTTGCTGGGACTCTATGCCTACGTACTTCCGTTGCTGCTGTACGTGCTTTGGAGCACGCTCGCTCTTTGGGATTTAGGAAGGCGCAGTGAGCTCGCGGCAACGGCGGTCTGGATCTGGGCTTTTTCCATTTTCGCGCTGCCATTCGCCGCGGCCCTGGCGTATTTGTTTTTCGGCGGCGCAAGGCTTGCGCTGCGCGTCAAGCTGCTTGCTTTGGGAGGCGGTGCGGCGTATCTCTTGATACTGGCCTTGGGCGCTTCCATCGGCGGTATCAGCTAAATGTCCCTTCGTCGTCGCGACTTGTTCCGGTTTGGCGGCTTGAGCGGCGGCATTGGTCTGGTCGGGGCGGCGGGACTGTCCGTCGGCAAGCTATTGGGCGCCAGGGACGCGCGGCCGGGGCCATTGCCGGCGTTGGACATTGATTGTACGAGTGCGGCGTCCGAATCGCCGGCGGGGGTCGGCTATTCCGCGACATTCGCCCCTCCGGCCTACTTGACCGGCGATCGCGACGGCTTTCATATCCCACCGGCCCGTACACCGCTCTCGGCCGATGTGCGTGAATTCGATTTGTCCGTGATTGAAACCACGCTGGAGATTGCCAACGGTCAACACGTCAATGTCTGGGCGTATGCCGGCAGGGTGCCCGGCCCGATCATACGGACAACGGTGGGGGAGCGGATCAAGGTCACGATGACCAATCATTCGGAAATAGCGCACAGCGTTCACTTTCATGGTGCTCACGACGTCATGCAGGATGGCCTGCAACGCGTCGGCAAGGGCAATACTCATGTGTACCAGTTTGAAGCGGGTCCTGCGGGCCTGCATCCGTATCATTGCCACGTCCCGCCGTACTCATGGCATCTGCGCAAAGGGATGTACGGCGCAATGATCGTGGATCCTCTCGATCCCCGGCCTGCGGCTCATGAGTTCGTTCTCTGTCTGTGTGGGTTCGACGTCGACGGGGACGGCCGCGACGATATCTACACGTGGAATGGCCTCGCGGGATACTACGAGCGGTTCCCGCTCAAGGTTCCGGTCGGCGATTTGGTTCGAATTTACGTCATGAACATGCTCGACCGGGACCCGATCGCCTCGTTTCATTTGCATGCGCAAACCTTCGATCTGTACCGCTCCGGCACCTCGATTGTCCCTCAAGAACACACCGACATCGTCGGCTTGGGGCCCGCCGAACGCGCCATTCTCGAATTTCGCTTGCCCCGCCGCGGCCGTTACATGTTTCATCCCCATCAAAGTCACATGGCAGAGCGAGGTGCGATGGGGTGGATCGTCGCCATATGACGGCATATGAAATTCTCGGGCATGTTCTTCATCCGAAAAGCGCGGCAGTCCTACGAATATTGTCGCTGTTTCCCTACGTCACCGTTTTCCTACGCGGCTTTGAGCCAGTGGCCGCTATTCACCAATGCCCGAGTCGTCGATGCTGAGAGGATCGTTATGACGCAACGACAATCATTATGGTGTTACTCGGTCGATTCATCGATGCCCCGCAAACCCTTCGAAGCCTATGCCTCGCCGGCATTTTCATGGCCTGCAGCATGGGTGCGAAAGCGGATGAGTCGAATTCGACCGCTCCTCTAGCTGCTCCGCATTCGGCCTCGCCGGTGCATGAACCGGTGGTGCCAAGTCCCCCGCTCGACCTCTCCGGCCATAAGCGTCGCGGGAAAGCCTCGTTCTATGCGCCGATGTTCTCCGGTAGAAAAATGGCCGACGGCACCGTCATGCAGCCGCAAAGCAACAATGCAGCGAGCAAGACCCTTCCGCTGGGCACCACTGCCAAGGTCACCAACCTCGAAACCGGTCAAAGCGCGGTGGTCACCATCCGCGACAGGGGGCCCTATATCCGAGGCCGCATCGTGGACCTCTCCCCGTCCACGGCGAAGGAGATCGGCATCGACCGCAAAAAGGGCGTTGCCAAAGTCGAGGTCGCTCCGATCGCCGTGCCGCTTGCGGATGGCCGCATTAGACTGGGTGCTGCTGTAACTGACGACTCTCGAGCGACGAGCAACGATTGAGCCGCGCAAAATCCTGCTGCGTCTCTCACTGATCATTTGATCTCTACGGCCGCTCGGGACGCGGGTGATAAGATTCCCCGCGCCAATTGACGCCTGACAATCGCGGCGGTGGAGGATGCCGTTCACATGCGTGTGTTGCTCGTTGAAGACGACGGCATGATCGCGCAAGGGTTGCAGACCGCCCTGCGGCAGGGCAACTATGCCGTCGATTGGGTGGCCGATGGGAAGAGCGCGGATGCGGCGTTGAGGGACTCGGTTTTCGACTTGGTCCTTCTGGATCTCGGACTGCCGCAGCGTGACGGCCTCGACGTCTTGCGCGCAATGCGTCAGCGCGGCGCCGCCGCGCCCGTCATCATCCTCACGGCGCGCGATGAGGTTGGGCAAAGGATTGCCGGCCTCGATGCCGGCGCCGATGACTACATCGTCAAGCCTTTCGATCTCGACGAAGTGATGGCCCGCATGCGCTCCGTACTGCGCCGCGCGGCCGGACGCGGCGACCCCGTGATCCAGCACGGCGATCTGCGGCTCGATCCGGTGTCGCATACGGTCGAGCGCAGCGGTGTGCCCATCAGCTTGTCTGCGCACGAATTTTCAGTTCTCGAGGCGCTGCTGCAGCGTCCCGGCGCCGTGCTGTCGCGCGCCCAGCTCGAGGATCGCTTGTACGGCTGGGACGAACAAATCGGCAGCAATGCGGTTGAAGTCTACATTCACGGGCTGAGGCGCAAGCTCGGCAACGATGCCATTCGCACGTTGCGCGGGGTCGGCTATTTCGTTCCCAAGTCATGAGGTCCATTCGCGCCCGGCTCTTGATGGCATTGATAGTACTCGTGGCAATCGTCTCGCTGCTCGCGGCGACGGTCACGTACCGCCGCGTATTGAACGAAACATCGACGCTCTTCGACTATCAATTGCGCCAGATGGCGCTGTCGCTGCGCAGCCAAGTCTCCCTGGCGCCGCGGATCGAGGTTCCGCCGGATCAAGGCGATACTGATTTCGTGATTCAAATCTGGGATCCCTTCGGAGCCCGGGTGTACCTGTCGAGGCCGGGTCTCCCGCTGATCAACCAGACCGTTCTCGGGTATGCGAATCTGTCGCTCCAGGGCCAGGCCTGGCGTGCTTACGGCCTGCAAACGGAGGACGGCGTGATTCAGATCGCGCAGCCGATTCAAGTACGGGAGCGGCTTGCGCGGGCGGCGGCGCTGCGCGTGGTGGTCCCGCTCATGCTTCTCCTGCCCATCATGATCGCCTTCGTCGCCTGGATCGTCAGGCGCGGCCTGCTGCCCCTGCGCGATGTCACCGCCGAAGTGCAGCGGCGCGAAGTGCGCAGCCTGACCCCGTTGGTCACCGACAATCTGCCGCTGGAAATCCAGCCCTTGGTCGCCGAACTCAATCGGCTTCTGGCCCGATTGGATGAGGCCTTTGCGGTGCAACGGGCGTTCATTGCCGATGCGGCTCACGAACTCCGATCGCCGCTCACGGCGCTGCGCCTGCAGCTTCAGCTGCTCGATCGCGCACCCGACGACACGGCCCGCCGCACGGCGCGAGACAGCCTGGGTGCGGCGGTCGAACGCGCTATTCACCTGGTCGAGCAGCTGTTGACGCTGGCGCGCAGCGACCCGGGGGAAACGGCGGGTGACTTCGAGCTTGTTGACCTCGCGGCTGTCGCGGCGCAAGCGTTGACTGAAACGCATGCATTGGCAGAGTCGAGGCGCATCGATCTGTCGCTGGAACGCGAAGGCAACGTTCCCGTGAGGGGGGATCGAGATGCGCTTCGTACGCTGGTGCGCAATCTCGTGGACAATGCAGTCCGCTATACGCCTCCCGGAGGATCGGTACAGGTACGCTGCCATGCGGGGGCCGCGGGCGCCAAGTTGGAAGTGGTCGACACCGGCCCCGGCATCGCGGCGGCCGATCGAGCCAGAGTGTTCGACCGGTTTTACCGGCGGGCCAACCCGAATGAAACCGGAACGGGTCTGGGGCTTGCGATAGTCAAAGCCATCGCGGCGCGACATGGTGCCCGGGTCGATCTCGGTGGCGCCCTCTCGGGCGGTTTGCACGTCACTGTGAGCGTTCCCCCGCCCTCTTAAGGCTGTCTTAAGGCACTTGTGGGAATGTGTCGCCAGAGCGTTTGCTCTACGACATACGGAGACCTCACATGCAAATTCGCGGCAAAACATTGGTTTGGTCGGCGGCGGGACTGCTCGCTGTCGGCACAGCCACGGGCCTGTCCGCGGCCACTCTGCTTCAATCCACGACGCAGACGGCGCCGGCGGCCGCAGTCACTGATTCCGCTGCGGCGGGTGCAGCGGCATCGCACGCCATCTCGCCCGCAACCGCCCCCAATTACCGTGCGATCGTGGAACGCAACCAAGCCGCGGTCGTCGGCATCACGACGGCCGGCGCGATGGACACATCGGCGCAGGAGTTCAACTTCGGCGGTCCTTTTGGCGACAACGACAATCCCCTGTCGCAGTTTTTTCGCGGTCTTCCACATCCGCGCAATCGCGGCATGACGCATGCTCAGGGTTCCGGGTTTCTGGTGAGCTCGGACGGCATCGTTCTCACCAACGCCCACGTGGTCGACGGCGCGAAGGAGGTTACCGTCAAGCTGTCGAACCATCGGGAGTACAAGGCGAAGGTTCTCGGCGCGGATCGCACTAGCGACATTGCCGTGCTGAAAATCGACGCGCATGAACTGCCTACCGTGCAGATCGGCGACTCGAACCAATTGCATGTCGGCGACTACGTGCTCGCGATCGGCGAACCCTTCGGGCTCGAAGAGACGGCGACCGCCGGCATCGTGAGCGCCAAGGGCCGTTCCCTGCCCGGCGATGGCTACGTGCCCTTCATTCAAACCGATGCCGCCGTCAACCCCGGCAATTCCGGCGGCCCGTTGTTCGACGCGAACGGCAACGTCGTCGGCATCAACGCCCAGATCTACAGCAATTCCGGTGGTTACCAGGGTGTTTCCTTCGCGATTCCGATCAATCTTGCCATGCAAGTCAAGGATCAAATCGTGAAGACCGGCAAGGTGGCCCACGCGCGGCTGGGCGTCGAAGTGCAGACTCTCGATCAGTCGCTGGCCGACTCGTTCAAGATGAAGGCGCCCAACGGTGCCCTCGTCGCCAAGGTCGAGCCCGACAGCGCCGCGGCCCAGGCAGGTCTGAAGGTTGGAGATGTGATCCTAGAGTTCAACGGAAATCCGATCGTCGACGCCGGCCAATTGTCTGCGCGCGTCGGTGCGGTCGCTCCAGGGGATAAAGTCTCGCTCAAGGTATGGCGCGACGGCAGGGAAACGACCATGAATGCCACCGTCGGCTCCGCCGCACCGGTGGAAGTGGCCGACGCAGGCGGCGCGAATGCAGCGCCGCAGGCTCGGTTGGGCTTGGCTGTGCGTCCGTTGAATCCGGATGAGCGCCAGCAAGCCGGTGTGAGCGGCGGTCTGATCGTCGAAGACGTTCAAGGCCACGCGGCCGAGGCCGGCATCCAGCCGGGCGATGTCGTTCTTTCCGTCGATGGGACGCCGGTACAAAGTGTCGCGCAGTTGCGCAAAATGGTGCAGGAGCACGACAAGCAAGTGGCGCTGCTGATTCAGCGCGGAAACAGCCGCCTGTTCGTCCCGGTAACCCTGGGCTAGGCGCGCCGGCCGATTTTCGCCACCGGCACTCTCACATCGGCCGCGGGCGACTTCGACGAGGGCGCCTGCTCGGAGCCGCAGCTATCGCACCCTCCACAAGCGCCGGATGCCTTGGCCTTCGACGCAACTGCGAGCCACTGTGCCGCTCGCCGCAAGCCGAGGACCCCCGGTGCACGCGCCGTCAGCCGGCTCAGCGTTGCGAGCAGCCGCCGACGCAGGCTTCGCGGACCCAGCGACGACAAGGCGTATCCCGCGCTGACGAGCAGCGCGAGGCCGACCAAGGAATTGTCGAGAATGGTATTCATGAGGGACCCCTGCCGTCAGCTCAGCAGCGCCACGGCAACCCGATAGGTGATCCATGAGCCGGCGTACGCCAGCGCAAACAAATATGCCGCCATGATGATCGGGTAACGCCAAGAATTGGTTTCACGTTTGACGGTAGCAAGGGTCGACAGGCATTGGGGCGCAAATACATACCACGCGAGGAGGGAGAATGCGGTCGGCAAGCTCCATGAGTGGGCGATCAAGGGCGTCAGTGCGCCGCTCACGTCATCTCCGGTCGCGGACAGGGCGTACACGGTGCCCAGCGCGCCGACGGCAACCTCGCGCGCAGCAAGCCCCGGGACCAGCGCAATCGATATCTGCCAATTGAAGCCGATGGGCGCGAACAATACGGCGAGCCAGGCCCCCAAATGTCCGGCGATACTGTATTGAATCGGCGGACCGGCGGCTCCGGGCGGAGGTGCAGGGAATGAGCTCAGCGCCCACAGAATCACCATCAGCGCGAGAATGATCGTGCCGACGCGGCTCATGAATATCTCGACCCGCTGCCACAGACCGATGCCTAAGCTACGCAAGTTCGGCCAGTGATACGCGGGCAGCTCGAGCATCAGCGCCTGAAAGCCCGCGCCCCGGCCGCTGCGCTTGAGCACGAAGGCCACGGCCATGGCGCTCGCGACTCCGACGATATACAGGCCGAACAAGACCACTCCCTGTAATTCCAATCCGCCCCACAGTGTTCGTTGTGGGATGAAGGCGCCGATGATCAGCGCGTATACCGGCAGCCGCGCGGAACAGGTCATCAGCGGTGCGATCATGATCGTCGCCAATCGATCGCGCGGATTTTGGATGGTGCGCGTCGCCATGATTCCCGGAATCGCACAGGCGAAGCTCGACAGCAAGGGAATGAAGGCGCGGCCCGACAAGCCGACGCTGCCCATCACCCGGTCGAGCAAGAACGCGGCGCGCGGCAGGTACCCCGAGTCTTCCAGCATCAAGATGAAGAAGAACAGGATGATGATCTGCGGCAGAAACACCAGCACGCTGCCGACGCCGGCGAGTACGCCGTTGATGAGCAAACCTTTGAGCAGGCTCTCGGGCAGCGCCGCTCCCAGCCAATGGCCAAAGGCCGCGACCCCGAGTCTGATGGCGTCCATCGGCACTTGCGCCCAGGCAAACACCGCTTGGAATACCAGGAACAGGATGCCCGCCAGGATGAGAGGCCCGAACACGGGATGCAGCACGACGGCATCGACGCGATCGCTGATGGTCACGCCGTCGAGTCGATCGCCGCCCGCCAATCCTAAGATTCTGCGCACTTCGGACTGGTCGTATTCGATATCCGAGGCACTCGGGGTGCGCCATACCGCAGCCTGCCGCGCACGGCCCGGAATCGCCAAGCCATCGAGCACCTTGATCAGGGCCCGGACGCCGGTCGCCTTGACGCCGACCGTTTCCACCACGGGCACACCCAACTCGGCGGCCAGCCGCTCGGCATCGATCACGATGCCTTTGCGGCGCGCGATATCGCTCATGTTGAGCGCCACCACCATGGGCAGACCCAGTCGTTTCAAGCTCAGCACCAGGCGCAAGTTCTGGCGAAGATTGGTCGCGTCGGTGACGCAAACGACGAAGTCGGGCTGGGTCTCGCCGGTACGCCGGCCGAGCAGAACATCGGCCGTGACTTGCTCGTCGGGAGTCAGTGGATCGAGGCTGTAGGCTCCCGGCAAGTCGAGTATGCGCACACGCAGCCCCGAAGGGGTGAGCAGTGAGCCCTCTTTGCGCTCGACGGTTACGCCGGCGTAATTGGCGACCTTTTGCCGGCTACCGGTGAGAACATTGAACAGAGCCGTCTTGCCGCAGTTGGGATTTCCAACCAGAGCAATGAGAGGACTCGGAGCGCTGGGCAAAGCCTCCATGGACTTAGGCTGGCTGCGGCTGCTCCGGACACACGCGGATACAGGCGGCCTCGAAAAGCCGCAGCGCGAACGTGCCCGTACCGATGCGCACGGCAATCGGCGCCCGTGCCATCATCCCCCGGGCCACGATGCGGACGGCTTCGCCGGGCAAAAACCCCAGTTCGGCCAGGCGCCTTCCCAATTCCGCAGGCGCGGCAGCATCCGCCGCGGTGACGGACACCACCCGCGCCCGAGTTCCTAACTGAAGGTCCGTGAGCCGGATGTCGGCAGATGCCGGAGCTGGAATAGCGGGTCGAGAAGTCGTTAACATGAACGCAATTCTATATGAGAATCGTTCCCATTACTATTACGGGATCGGATTGTTGCATTGCAAATCCAAGCAGTGGTGCCGTTCCTGCTAATCTTGAGATCCCTTAATGCTCGGAGGCATTGAAATGCCTACGCTTTTCGAAAAAATCATCGCCGGCGACCTGCCGGCCACCGTGGTCTACCGGGACGCCCGTGTGATCGCTTTCTTGGATATCAGACCAGCGGCGCCGGTGCATATACTCATCGTCCCGAACAAACCCATTCCTACCGCCAACGACATTGCCGACGAGGATGCATCGTTGATTGGACATATGTTCATCGTGGCGCGCGATCTCGCGCGCGCCCAAGGCATCGCAGAGAGCGGCTATCGGCTGATCATCAATTGCAATGCGGACGGCGGCCAGGAGGTCTACCACCTGCACGTGCATCTGCTCGGCGGGCGGCCGCTCGGGCCCCTGGTCTCGCGAGCACAAATACCCAAAAAAGAGGAGTAGTGATGAAAAAGAAACAGGGCGCGCCGGTCAAATCACGAACCACGCCGCGGCGGTCCACCCTCAAGCGCACTGCGGCCGGAAGGAAACGCCCGGTCAGCGCTGCAAAGTTAGCGACGCGTTCAGTCAAGGCACGCGACACCGCGCGGCGCGAGCTGTATCCGGCGATCGAGCCCTTTCAACATGGCTACCTGCGCGTCTCGGACGTCCACGAAATTTATTACGAAGAATGCGGCAACCCGGCGGGCAAGCCGGCGGTGTTCCTGCACGGTGGTCCCGGCGCCGGCTCCGATAAACGGGCGCGGCAGTTCTTCGATCCGCAGCACTACCGCATCGTGGTGTTCGATCAGCGCGGCTGCGGACGCAGCCGCCCAAGCGCGAGCCTGGTCGAGAACACGACCTGGCATCTGGTCGCCGACATAGAACGATTGCGCAAACACCTCGGGATAGAGCGCTGGCTCGTGTTCGGCGGATCGTGGGGCAGCACCTTGGCGCTGGCCTACGCGGAGGCAAATCCCGAGCGCGTCAGCGAAATCGTGTTGCGCGGGATTTTCCTGCTGCGGTACGCCGAAATCCGCTGGTTCTATCAGCACGGCGCCTCGGAAATATTTCCCGATGCATGGGAGGCCTACCGCGACGCGATCCCGCTCGACGAGCGCGATGATTTCCTGAGTGCCTACCATAAACGGCTGACCGGCAGCGACCAGCGAGCCGCACTGGCGGCGGCGCGCGCATGGTCGATATGGGAAGCATCCGCCAGTTTCTTGTACAGCAACTTGGACAACATCAAGAAGTGGGGCGAGGATCAGTTCGCTCTGGCCGTGGCGAGAATCGAGTGCCACTACTTCGTGAATCGCGGCTTCTTGCGCAGCGAAAGCCAATTGCTGGACGATGTACCGCGTATCCGCCACATTCCCGCGACGATCGTTCAGGGACGCTATGATGTCGTCTGCCCCGCAACCAGCGCCTGGGATTTGCATCGGGCGTGGCCTGAGGCGGACTTGGCGATAGTGCCGGACGCCGGACACTCGGCATTCGAGGCGGGCAATACACACGAACTGGTGCTCGCGACCGACCGGTATCGCAGCCGCTGAGAAGATCCGAGGAGTTTGATGCGTTCAGTATATTCGGCCGCCCGTGCCGGGGCGGCAAGGGCCGCGGCCGCGCTCGTGTTGCTGTCATTCGCGTCGCATGCGGCCGCCACCAAGCTGCTGCGCTTTCCGGACGTGTGGCACGATCGGATCGTCTTCAGCTATGCCGGAGACTTGTGGACCGTCGGTACGCGAGGGGGTACGGCCACGCGCCTCACGTCGAATCCGGGCCTCGAGCTATTCGGCAAATTCTCTCCCGACGGACGCTTCATCGCCTTCACCGGCCAGTACGGCGGCGACGAACAGGTGTACGTGATTCCGTCGGGCGGCGGGGCGCCGAGGCAGCTCACGTTTTATCCGGCGCCGGGTCCGCTCGCCGAACGCTGGGGTTACGACAATCAGGTCTACGGCTGGACGCCGGACGGCACGGCCGTGTTGTTCAGATCGGCGCGCGACGGCTACATGCTGACGGATTCCAAACTCTACACGGTACCGATGAACGGAGGCGCGGCGGCCGCGCTGCCCATGCCGGTGTCCGGCGCCGGTCATTTTTCGCCCGACGGCAAGAGGATCGTGTACTCGCCTCTATGGCGCGATTTTCGCAGCGAGAAACGCTACCAGGGCGGCTGGGCGAACGATCTGTACATTTTTGATTTGACCCAGCCTTCGCTGCTGCAAGTCACGAACGATCCGCGCACCGACCGCGATCCCATGTGGATCGGCGACGCCGTTTATTTCAACTCCGACCGGACCGGCGTATTCAATCTCTTTCGCTACGACATTGCGACGCGGCAGACCACGCAACTCACCCACTATCAGGATTGGGATGTGCGCTGGCCCAGCGCCGACGCCGAAGGCCAGATCGTGTACGAATCCGACGGTGAGTTGCATATCTACGATACCCGCGACGGCCAGGACCGCGCGCTATCGATTGCGGTGCCGGCGGATGCCACCACCACTCGCGCTCAAACGGTCAATGCCGCCGACAATATCGAAAGCCTTAGCTTAAGCCCGGGCGGCGAACGGGTGGCGATCGTGGCGCGGGGGGATGTTTTTTCCGTTCCGGTAGAGCACGGCATTACCCGAAATCTCACTCGGTCATCGTCCGCGCATGAACGGGAAGCCGCGTGGTCGACCGACGGCAAACGCCTGGCGTACGTGTCCGATCGCTCCGGCGAAGAAGAAATCTATGTCCAGACGCAGGACGGCAACGAGCCGGCCGTCCAAATATCATCGGGATCATCCTCGCGTTTCTATTCGCCGCGGTGGTCGGGCGACGATAAGCGCATTGCATTTTCCGACAACACGGGCCGGCTGTACGTGATCGACGTGGCGACCAGGCGGCGCGTTACCGTCGCCCGCGATCCCGCCGACCTGACGCAGGATTATTGCTGGTCGCCCGATGGTCAATTCTTGAGCTATTCGCTCAATGAATCCAGCGGGTTCTCCGGCGTATACATCTGGTCGGCGGCCGACGGAAAGTCGCGGCGCATTACGCCGCAATTCTTCAATGCACACTCCCCCGCTTGGGCTCCGAACGGTGGATTGCTGTACTTCCTGAGCGAACGCGAATATCAGCCGCTTCTCAGCACCATCGAATTCGACTTCGCCACCGATCGGCAAACGGGAATTTTCGCCGTAACCTTGCGCAAGGACGTCAAGAATCCGTTCGGCATACGCGACGACGAACCCGGCGATGACGGAAAGGATGCCGATAGCGACAAAGATGGCGACAACGTTCGCGACAAGGATATCAACAAGGACCGTGAAAAGCGTCGGGACAAGAGCAAGGGTCGGGACAAGAGCAAGGATAGCTTCAAAGGTTCGATCAAAATCGAGTTCGAGGGGATCGAGCAGCGCGCGATCCGCGTGCCTCTGGAGGCCGACAACCTGACCAATCTCGAGGTCGGCGATGAGAGCCTCCTCTACCAACGCAACGGACCGCCGTATTACGGGCGCGATTCGGGCGTCAAAGCCGGCGTGATGGCTTACTCGATCAAGGATCGCGAGGCCAAGCCCGTGGCGGAAGATGTCACGGCTTGGGGTGCGACGGCCGACCGCAAGCACGTGCTCGCGCAACTCTCGTCCAAGGAAATCAAATATTTCGAAGTCGGCGCGGCGTCGAAGAGCCCGAGCGAGGACGCCAAGACCGTGTCGCTCGCGGCTCTGGTGACCACGCGTGTTCCCGGGGCCGAGTGGCGCGAGATTTTTGCCGAAGTGTGGCGCCGCTATCGCGATTATTTCTACGTTGAAAACATGCATGGCTACGACTGGCAGAAGCTGCGGGCAAAATATGAACCGCTGCTGGAGTTCGTGGCGTCGCGGGCGGACCTCAACTACGTCATCGCCGAAATGATCTCTGAACTCACGGTCCAGCATGCCTACATCGAGGGCGGCGATCTTGGCCTCCCGAAACGTCCCTTTGTCGCACTGCCCGGTGCGCGCTTCGAACTCGACGCCAAATCCGGCCGCTATCGGATCGCCAAGATTTTCGCCGGCGAGAACGAAGAGGAGCGCTACCGGTCGCCGCTCACGGAAGTGGGCGTGGATGTCCATGTGGGGGACTACGTGCTCTCGGTTAACGGGCGCGAGCTCAAGGCCGGCACCGATCCCTATGAGCTGCTGCAGGCGGCGCCGAATCAGCCGGCCGAGTGGCGCGTGTCGGCGACTGCCGACGGCAGGGCGCCGCGGACCATCCGCTATCAACCGCTCGCCAGCGAAAATAACCTGCTGTACCTGGCCTGGGTCGCCCAAAATCGCGCGCGCGTGGATCGCATGAGCTTGGGACGCTTGGGCTACGTTCACCTACCGGACATGGGCGAGGCCGGGATCCGCGAATTCATCAAGTGGTGGTATCCGCAGGTCCGCAAGGAAGGTTTGGTGGTCGACGTGCGCGACAACGGCGGCGGCAATATCTCCCAGTTGTTGATCGAGCGGCTGGCGCGTACGCTCCACGGTACCAGCTTTGCGCGCAATCACGAGGCGGCGGACACCTATCCGCGCGTCGTGCAGCCGGGACCGAAAGTCGCATTGATCAATGAGGACACCGCGTCCGACGGCGATATATTTGCGAATGCATTTCGCCAGTGGAAAATCGGCGCACTCATCGGCAAGCGCACATGGGGCGGTGTGATCGGCATCGACGACCACGGGCCTCTGCTCGACGGCGGCACCGTATTTGTGCCAGAGTTCGGCACAGCGGATGAGAACGGTCGTTGGATCATCGAGGGGCATGGGGTGGATCCGGATATCGTCGTCGAACAAGACCCGGTGAAAGTACTGGAAGGCCATGACCCTCAGTTGGAGCGCGGCGTTCAAGAGCTCATGAAGCTTTTGCCGGCGACGCCGGCCGGATTGCCGCAGCGTGCGGCCCCACCCATCAAAACCGGAATGCATTGAGAATGTCGGAACTCGCCACCCTGGGACTCGCCCGCGCGTCGGATGCGCGCGAAATTGCGGAAATGTCGCGCGACCTGATCGAACAGGGGCTGACCTGGTCCTGGACTCCCGCGCGCGTTCAGCATTTCATTTCCGGACCCGAATCCTCAGTGGTGGTCGCACGGCGCGAGCGGCAAATAGCGGCGTTCGCCATCATGCATTTCGGGGATGAGGTGGCGCACTTGAATCTGCTCGCCGTGGCGCCGGAGCATCGGCGCCAGGGCCTTGGACGACAGCTCATGGATTGGCTGACCGCGACCGCGATCGAAGCCGGTGTGTTTCGCATCAACCTCGAGTTGCGTACGCACAATGAGTCGGCGCGCATCTTCTACGAATGTCTGGGCTTCGACCAGCTGGGGGTCGTGCAGGGTTACTACCAGGGCCGCGAAGCGGCTCTGCGCATGTCGCGGCGCCTGGCGAAGAACCAGTGCTGAATCGCGAATACGGTGATGCCGAGCCCTAACGCATCGTGAGCCGTCGCCGCGAGATGCTGCCATCGGTCGTCGCTGACGAAGAACAGCGCGAATCCGCTGAGACTCAAGCATAGGAACAATACCGCGAGCACTCCGCCGCTCAGGCGCCGCAATCGGCCCGGCCACCACCTGAGCACATGCCGCGCCGTGACCCAACCCAACAGGTACATGCTGAGAATCGCGACAATTCCGTGCACCAACAAGATGGCCGGCGCCCACGGGTGAGGCGTCATGCCGAATTGACCCCTTGATTCGAAGAACTCATCCAGTACCAGCCACACGCAGCCTGAAAGCCAGAGCGAGCCCAGCACCAGATAGATGGCCAGGCGCTTGCGCGCCGGCATGCGGTCGCGCGGCGCGGACATTGTGTGCGGCGTCCGCCGGTGATCCGCGCGGCCGTGCCCCCGCCCATGCTCCTGCCCCTGCATGGGAGCCTGGCTAGCCTGGCCCATTGGTCGGCCGCAAGGCAGATTGCCATAGAGCGAGCAGCCAGCGCACGCCCTGAGTGACATGCTCGGAGGACAGAGTGGCGCCGGAAATATTCTTGATGTCGGTGCCGAACCGCAATTGTTCCAGCGCGTCACGGTGTGTGAATTGCCCGCGCCACGCGGCATTGCGGATCTCACTGCCGTGGCTCTCGCGATACGACAGGATCTCCAAGTTGCGCAGCGCCCCGCCGGTATCGATGCCCACGGCATAGGTGATGAGACTTTGCCGGCCGATCACTTCGTCGACAAAAACATGCCCCAGCAACACTCCGTTGCGCGTCGCGCTCCAGATGCGCAGGGTTCCGTGCGGCGGCTGCGGGCCCGCGCGGACCAATAGGGCCTGCAGTTGCTCGGGCGTTCGCGGCAGCAGTACTTCTTGGAAGGCATCGGCTTGCGGAAAGACCGCCTTCTGGGCCGCATCCACACTGAGATAATCGGCCGCGATCACCACCGGGACCGGCAGCAGCGCCGCCAGCATCAGGCCCGTCATTCGATGTCGTTGGTCCACGTCATTTCGGATTGCTATTACGAATAGGAATTATTATCATTTAGTTTCGCGGCGATAGCAACTGATGGGCCCATCGCAACCCATTGATTTCAGATGAATCGTTTAAAACGTCCCGGATCGGCTGTTTCCAGACTCATGCGACTGGGTGAGCGAGTCGCTTCGCTGGATCAGCGGACGCACGGGGTTGTAGGGAAACCTCACCGATACACGGCACCCGCGGCCGGGGGCGGTATCGACCGTCATCTCGCCCGCCGCAGCCCGCACCCGGTCCGCCACGCTCCACAGGCCGAATCCCTCCGACCGCGGCTCGAACAAGCTGAGCTGCCATTCGAATCCCACGCCGCGATCTTCCACGACGACGCATAGTTCATCCGGCGTCTGTGTGACTTTGACGGCTGCCGACTGCACGCCGGAATGTTTGACGACATTGCGGAGCAGTTCTCGAATGAGCTTGAACACGAGCACCCGAAGCTCGAGATTGTATGCCGCCGCATCCGCGGCAACTTCCAACTCGACCTGTAAGTTATCTTTTCCGCGCATGTAGATGCTGAGCCACTTGAGTGCGGGTTCCAATCCAAGTTCGTAAAGCCCCGGGGGACTCAAGTCCGCGATGACCCGTTGGGTGATCGACTGCACCTCACGCACGGTATGGGTCGCCTCGGAGAGCAGCAGGCGCACCTCGGGCGGCGAGCGTGAGGCGGCGGCGTCCAAGGTCATCGCAAGACCGACGAGCTGCTGGCCTATGCCATCGTGGAGATCCACCGCGGTCGCTCGCCGGGCTCGCTCTTCCGCGCCGACCAGTTGCCGCGCATACAGCTGCACTCGATCCTGCTTTTCGCGAAGACGCCGGTTGAGCTCGACGAG
>Ga0073928_10001853_pt1 | contig 38951 bp, 40 predicted proteins | sample PaiPotPPA55metaG_FD_76969 | JGI IMG/M metagenome (GOLD analysis project Ga0073928, IMG submission 76969) | Iron sulfur acid spring bacterial and archeal communities from Banff, Canada, to study Microbial Dark Matter (Phase II) - Paint Pots PPA... ... | reverse complement strand
GCCACCGGCACGGCCGGCGGCGGCTGCGGCTGCAACTAAGGGCCGTCGCCATCGATATGAAGTCCCTTCCGCGCCATTTGAGCCGCCTGGCAGCGCTCGCGGCCCTGTCGCTGATGTGCGTGGCCGGCGCGGCCGTGCTGCCGGATGACCGCGCCGACCTCTTTTGGAGCCAGTACAAGGGCGGCGGGATGGACATCAAGGGCGAGTCGGTGCTGGTGCGCAAGAAGTTCTCCGAACAGTTCGCCGTGCAGGCCAACTACTTCGTCGACAAGGTCAGCGGTGCGTCGGTCGACGTTCTGAGCAACGCGAGCGTGATCAAGGACGAACGCAAGCAGAAGAGTCTGTCGCTCGACTACATCCACGACAAGACTCAATACAACCTCTCGTACACCAACAGCACCGAACGCGACTACATCTCGAACACGACGCATTTCTCGCTGAGCCAGGACATGTTCGGCGATTTGACCACTGTGACGCTCGGATTTACCGACAGCCGGGATAAAATCGGTGAAAACAACGGCACTGCCTCCGTACCCAAGATCTCGTGGCTGGGCCATGCCGAAAGCCGCAGCTACGAAGGCGGCCTGGCGCAGGTCATCACCAAGAACCTGATTACCGGCGTGACCCTGGAAGTCATCACGGACCAGGGCCTCTTGAGCAATCCGTACCGCTCCATTCGTTACCTCGACCCCACGGTGCCGCTGGGGTATTCGCTCGGCACTCAGATCTATCCCCGCACGCACACCAGCACGGCGGTCGAGGGACGGGCGAAGTACTATCTGCCGTATCGCGCGGCCGCGTCGGTGTCGTACCGGTATTTCAGCGACACCTGGGGAGTTCACGCCAACACCATCGAGCTGGGGTACACGCAGCCCGTCTCAAACAAGTTCATTTTCGAAGGGCGGGTGCGGCATTACAGCCAGAATCACGCCACGTTCTACAGCGACTTGTTTCCCTTCGCGAACTCGCAGAACTTCGAAGCTCGAGACCAGAATCTCGCTGCGTCGACCAACAATACTTTCGATGCGAAGGTCACCTGGGCCTTCGCGCCGGAAGGTTTCCTCATATTCAAGCGCGCCACCACCAGCTTTGACGTGACGCGGATTCAATTCAAATACAGCGACTTCAGAAATATAAGGTCTTACAACAACACACCCGCCGGCGGCAGTTACCCGGCCGGGGCCGAGCCGCTGTATGGCTTTGACGCCATGGTGTATCAGGTCTACGTGTCGCTGTTCTTCTGAGTCGCGCACACCTGTGCGCGCCACCACACGAGCAGCATGGGCGAGAGCGCCGCAATGATGGCGAGGGTGTCGGCCACCCAATCCCAGAAGTCCCGGTCTCTGTGCACGATGGGCAGCCCTTGGACGATTTCGATGAGCGCGCCGAACGCGGACAGCAGCACCGCGATGACCCACACGCGGCGCCTGGGAAACGCCGCCGCTCCAAGTCCGGTCAGCGCGTAGAAGGCGATGAAGTGTTCGGCCTTGTCCCAAGGGACCAATTGCAATGCCTGCCTGGGGGGTATCACGGCACTGTAGAATGTAAAGATTACAGCCGCAATAAACACGGCCTGCGCCAAGCGCGTCAGCAGCGATATTCTGGTCACGGAGCTTCCAAAAGGCGTCAGCATAACAAATCCGAACTGGGCGAATTTCCGGGGGTGACTCCGCCCTGGTTTTTCTGCATATTAGGCGCATGAACGTTACACGCCGCGAGGTAGTCAAGAATCTGAGTTTGGCCGCCGGCCTGTCGGCTGCTCTGCCCTGGGATCGGGCGCGCGGCGCGCCGCCCGCACGACTCGATGTGAAAGACCCGGCGGCGGTCGCGGTGGCCTACGTCGAAAACGCCGCCCAAGTCGACCTCAAGAAATACCCGGCCTATGTGAAAGGATCGAATTGCGAGAACTGCCTGCAACTGCAGGGAAGCGCCGGCGACAACTACCGTCCTTGCGGTCTCTTCCCCGGCAAGCTGGTTTCGGTCAGCGGTTGGTGCACGGCCTGGACCCCCGAGATTTGACGTCCTACCGCTCTCTTACGCCTCCATAAGATAAGCGTCTCGTACACGCACGCCCACCGCTGGAAAATCAACGAAGAATCCGTCGATGCCGCGGCCTAAAAACCGCTGAATTTCGGCATCCAGACACCCGAGCGCCGCCGGCGAGCCGCCGATCTTCAGATCGTCGGGAAGAAATTCGTTCTCGGCGCGAAATGTCCACACATGAACCTTGAGATTCACCGCGTGGGCGGCGCGTACGCCGTCGGGCGTAGCCAGAACCTTCGCGATGCCGATTGCATCGGCGTATTTTGCAATCTCGCCCAGGTCGCCCAGCTCGTGTTCCAGCAGCTGCACCAAGGGCAGCCGCGTCATGCCGCGTAGTTGCCGCAGATTGCGCGGATCGAACGACTGGATGAATACCGGACTACCGTCTGCGGCATAGCCGTGGCGCCGCAGGGCATCTAGAACAGCCTGCTCCAACGGCAAGCCGATTCCGGTGAAATGCGCCGGGTGCTTGGTTTCCGGGTACACGCCGATCTTCGCGGCACCGCCGCGCCGCCGATTGGCTTCCGTCGCCAGCTGAATGATTTCGTCGAAGGTGGGCACCGTGAATCGTCCGTCAAAGGCACAGTTCTGCGGACGTAATTCCGGCAGGCGTTCCCGCGCACGCAGAGTCTTGATCTCGGCGATGGTGAAATCTTCCGTGAACCAACCCGTCATGGTTTCGCCGTCGATGATCTGAGTGCGGCGCCGCTCCGCGAATTCCGGATGCTGCGCCACGTCGGTCGTTCCCCCGATCTCATTCTCGTGCCGCGCGATGAGCACGCCGTCCCGAGTCATGACCAGATCGGGCTCGATGTAGTCGGCGCCCTCCTCGATCGCCAGCCGATAGGACTCGATCGTGTGCTCCGGCCGCTCGCCGCTGGCTCCGCGATGAGCGATAACGAGGATATTAGTCAAGGGACACCCGATTGGTCATGGACCCTCAAGTTTACCGCACGCGCGGCAACTCGAGGCTCCGTTATCACGGAGCCTCGAACGCGAAGCGGTCCTAAGCGGGCCTACCGCGGGGGCGTCAGAACCGAGACCGTCGGCTCGTGGGCCGACATCAAGCTATTCGTGCCCGGAACCCAAGGCGATCCCTGTCTCGGCACACCCTTGCCCCAATCCGCGCGCAGCGATGTCGGTTGAGCCGCGAAGGCGACTCCGATGGCGAACAACGCTGCGGCCGCCACCGTCACTTTTCGACGATGCATACCTGCCTCCCGGTGACTAGGCCCGATGCGGCGGATTGGTGGGCGGGGAGTCCATCACGGCGGCATGCGGCGGATTGGTGGGCGGGGAGTCCATCACGGCGGCATGCGGCGGGTTGGTGGGCGGGGAGTCCATCACGGCCGCGTGCGGCGGGTTGGTGGGTGGGGAATCCGTCAATGCGAAAGCTGAACTCGCTACAGCGCAGCCAGCGACCAAAGCGACTAGACTAAGTTTCATAATGTTTCTCCGAATGAATTGTTGAAGGTGCGGCGATGCGGGATCCCGTGATACGACTCCCTGCACAGGTAACAGCGACGGCAGGACGAGAATTCCCTCACACTGCCGTGACAATGTATGCTTAAGGGAAAACCTGACCCACGGGCAAGAATATTTCTGTGGCGGTGAGAAAACGACGATGCAGGCTCCGGCCAATTTCACGCAGCTATTGACCGAATGGCGATCAGGCCATCCGCAAGCGCTGGAACGATTGACGCCGCTGGTGTACGACGAACTGCGTCGACTGGCCCGCAACTACATGCGCGCGGAGCGGGGCAGCCATACTCTGCAAGCCACGGCGGTGGTTCACGAAGCCTTTCTAAGGCTGATTCAAGCCAACGTTGCGCTCCAGGATAGGGGCCATTTTTTCGCATTGGCGTCGCGCCTCATGCGCCGCGTGCTGGTCGACCATGCAAAGTCCCGCTCACGAATGAAGCGTAACGCCGGTACTCGAGATCCCGTTCCCGAGGATGCGAACAGGACACTGCCGCCGATGGACTTCGACGTCGTCGCCCTCGATGATGCCCTCGAGGGCCTCCAGCAGATGGAACCTCGCTTGGCCCAGGTCATCGAGCTGCACTATTTCGGCGGATTGACCTATGACCAGATTGCCGCCGCAGTCGGCACGTCGGCCGCGACCGTGCATCGCGATATTCGGCTCGCGCGCGCCTGGCTGCTCAATGAAATCGGCGGCGCTCGGCCGGCATGATTCCACGCGCACGCTGGCAGCAGATCCAGTCTCTGTTCGAACAAATGATCGATACGGGCGCCGGCGATCGGTCGGCCCGCTTGGCGAGCGCCTGCGGCGACGACTTGGAGCTGCGCTTATCCGTCGAGTCTTTGCTCAAATCGGATGCAAGGCGCGAAGACGTGCTCCTGCAGGCAATCGGCGAAGCTGCGGAATCGCTGCTGGAGGATCACCAGGATCGGCTGATCGGAACGCGGGTGGGCCCCTATCGCGTGATATCCATTCTCGGGCACGGCGGCATGAGCACCGTGTACCGCGGCGAGCGCGACGACTCTCAGTATCAACAAACCGTCGCCATCAAGGTCCTGCAGCACGCGCGGCTGCATCCGCGGCTCCGCAGCCGTTTGCACAGTGAGCGGCATATCCTGGCCACCCTCGATCATCCATCGATCGCGCGCCTGATCGACAGCGGCGATCTCGAGGATGGAACTCCCTACCTCGTGATGGAACACGTCGACGGCGAGTCCATCGACTCGTATTGCGACAGCCGCACCTTGTTCGTTCGGGAGCGCGTGGAGCTGTTCATCAAGGTGTGCGCGGCGGTGCAGTATGCGCATCGCAATCTAGTGGTGCACAGGGACATCAAGCCCTCCAATATTTTCGTCACGGCCGAAGGCGCGCCAAAGTTGCTGGATTTCGGCATCGCGAAGCTGCTCGCGCCCGAGAGTCTTTCGCATACCTTGCCGGTGACGCGGCTGCAGGAACGGATCCTGACGCCCGAGAACGCGGCGCCCGAGCAAGTACTCGGCCGCCCGATCACCACGGCCACGGACATCTACGCGCTCGGGGTATTGCTCTACCAGCTGCTCACCGGCCGTTCGCCCTATCGGCTGCTGAGCTACAGCCAGCTGCAGCTGGAGCGCGCCATCTGCATGGACGATCCGGCACGGCCGAGTCAGATGGTGATTTCCAAATTGAGCGGCGAGAAGGATGCGGACCGCAGCCGGATCTCGGATCGCCGCGGACTTTCGCCGCAGCGGCTGCGCGCCCGCTTGAGCGGTGATCTGGACGCCATCGTCGCGATGGCGATGCGCAAGGAACCGGATCGCCGCTACCCCTCGGTGGAGACGCTGGCGGATGATCTCAATCGACATCTGCTCGGCCAGCCGGTACGCGCGCGACAGGGTGATTGGCGCTACAACACCGCCAAGTTCCTGCGGCGGCATCTATTGGCGGTGGCCGTAGTCGCCGCCGCGTTCCTGGGCCTTGCGCTCTTCGCGGGCGTCATGTTCTGGGAAAATCATCGAATTGAATTGGCGCGGGAGGCCACCGCCCAAGAGCGCGACCGGGCGCAGCAGGTGTCGGCGTTCTTGGTGGACGTGTTCTCGCAAGCGGATCCTTTCAACGCCCGGGGCAAAGAACCCACTGCCAAGGATCTGCTGGACCGCGGCGCGGAAAAAATCTCGGGAAACTTGGGCCTGCAGCCGGAGGTTCGCGCTCAGCTGCTCGAAAGCATCGGCCTTGCCTATCGGCGCCAAGGTTTGAGCGAGCGGGCCATCCCCTTGTTCGAGCAAGCTCTTGCCATACGCCGCCAGGAACGCCCGCTCGACAATGGCCATGTCGCGGTGGCACTGGCGAATTTGGCGCGCGCATTGACGGATGCCGGCCACTTGATATCGGCGGAGGCCTATCTGAATCAGGCGGTGGCCTTGTCGGAGAGCGGCGGCGACGCTCAAGCGGTGCAGACAGCGGACATCCTGGTGCAATTCGGCAACTTCGCGCTCGATGCCAAGAGCGATCCCGCCCGCGCCAGTCAATTATTCGGTAAGGCGCTCAACATCTACCGAGCCACGATCGGCAATCAGAGTCTCCAGGCCGCCGCCTCGCTGAACGGCCTCGCCGCCGCGGCGGTGTGGATGGACGATTATCCCGTGGCCGAGCACTATCAGCGCGAAGCGCTGGGTATTTTCCAAACGACCATCAGCCGTAACCATCCCGACAACGCCGTCGCCTTGGCGACCTTGGGCTACATACTCACACAGCGCGCAAAATACACAGAGGCCGAGCAGGTGCTGAATGAAGCCCTGCAGATCGAACACGTTGTATTCGGCGTCGACAATCAACGGATTGCGGCGACTCAAGCGGATTTGGGAATTCTCTACGATCGGGAGGGCGACATCACCCGCGCCATTGCGGCGACTCAGACCGCCTTGAAAATCACCCGCGATCGGCTCGGATCGAGCCATTACTTGACCGGATACTACCTCGATGCTCTGGCCAATCTGTTCTTGAAGGCCGACGATATCCCGACCGCCGAGGCCGACGCCCGCCAAGCGCTCGCCGTCTACGCCCAGGCGCTGCCCCCGCGTCATCTCTATGTCGCCGCCACCCACCAACTGCTCGGCGAAGTGCTGCTGCGGCGTGGGTCCCTGGCGGCCGCCGAGGCGGAATTGCGGACTGCGTTGGATATGAGCGTGGGATTGGTCGGCCCCGATGGCTGGCGTGCCGCGCGCAGCGAGGCGAGTTTGGGCTGGGTGCTGATTCAACGCGACAAAGCGGCCGAGGGTGAACCCATGCTCGTGGCGGCTCGCTCCAAACTGCTGGCGGCGGTGGGCCCACAGCACCCCGCAACACAGCAAGCAACCGCGCGGCTGGTCGAGTACTACCGCGCACATCACCGTGATGCCGATGCGGCACGGGTTCTCGCCACGCCTGACAAGCGGTAAGCTTGAGGAACTATCCGGTCGGCGCGGGGTCCGCCCCGCTATGACGGCGTGATAAGCCAAACTAGGAGTCTTGATGTCTAAAAGAATACAATTCGCTTTCGCGCTGATGTCCGCCGCCGCCTTTGGCACCTCCGCAATCGTCGATGTCGCCCACGCCGGAGCCCGCGAGGAGGGCCGGCTGCTCACGGCCACCGAAGTGTTGGAAGAGGTGCAGGCCATGCCGGATCAGCAGATACCGGATGCGCTGCTCTCGCGTGCCTATGGAATTGCCGTGATACCCGATGTCACCAAGGTGGCCTTTATATTCGGCGGCCGCCACGGCAATGGGGTGCTGGTGGTGCGCGATAAACTGAATACCCCCTGGAGCAACCCGACATTCGTCGCGCTGACCGGCGGTAGCTGGGGCTTTCAGGCCGGAGCGCAGTCCTCTGACATCATTCTGGTGTTCACCAGCAAGGCCGGCATCGAAGGCATTGCCGGGGGCAAGCTCGCACTGGGAGCAGACGCATCGGTTGCTGCGGGACCGGTCGGCCGGCAAGGGTCGGCGGCGACCGACATGGGTTTCAATGCAGAAATCTATTCCTACTCCCGGACTCGCGGATTGTTCGCTGGAATCGCGCTGGACGGGAGTCACGTCTCGATCGACCGATCGGCGAACGCCGCGCTGTATGGCAAGAGCGGGGTGACGGCCACGGAGATATTCTCGGGCCAGTCGCCGGCCGCGCCGGCGACGGCGCAGCGTTTCCTGGAGAGATTGGCGCAGGCGACCCACACGGCCGTGCGAGGTTCGCCGGCACCGCAAGCCGATGTGCCGGCGGCAGCGGCGCAGGCGGCGACCGGTCCCGCGCCCAGCGCGGAACCCCCACGCACCTACCCATTGGAACAGCAGAAATAGGCAATGCGCGTCGGTATCTTAGGTTTGGGAAGCATGGGGCAGCCGATGGCGCGGCGTCTCGCACAGGCGGGGTTCCGCGTGGTCGGCTTCAACCGGACCCGCAGCCGGGTCGAGGCTTTGCAGCCCGATGGCGTGGAAGTTGCCGACACGCCGGAACAGGCCTGTGATGTGGACCTGCTCATCAGCATGGTGACCGACGATGAGGCCATCGAGCAGCTGTTTTGGCAGGATGGCCGATTCCTCACCATGGGCCACCCCGGACTCGTGCATGCCGGCATGAGCACGATCAGCGATACCCTGGCGGCGCGCCTGGCCGCCGCTCATCGCCAATACGGACAAAGTTACGTCTCCGCTCCGGTATTCGGACCGCCGGACGCCGCGCAATCGGGAAAGCTCTATATCGCTGCGGCGGGCGATGACGCCGTGATCGAGCGCTGCCGCCCCGCTCTCAAGGTGCTCGGCCGCGTCGACGTGATCGGCAGCGACCCGGCCACAGCCAATGTGGTGAAGGCCGCGGCCAGTTTTTTGATGGCCTGTGTGGTCGAAGGTCTGCGCGACGCACTCACGTTGGTCCAAGCCGCCGGAGCCGACCCCAGACAATTTGCGGGCCTGGTTACCCAGGCGCTGTTTCCGACGCCGGTGTACCGATACCTGAGCGGCGCGCTCGCCAAGCAGCTTCTGACCGGCGGTCAAGCCGTCGTCAACCCGTTCATCAAAAGTGCGCTGATGTCGGCCGCATCGGCGGACCGTTTGGGCGTCGCCGCACCCCTGGCGCATCAGATCGCCGGGCTAGAGCAGCCATTACCGCAGCCACCGCGATAGCGCTGCGCCCGCGCGCTGCCGCTGCCCGGCGGGTTTTGACTTCATACCGAAGAGCCTAGCGGAGCCTTCGACACGGCGTCACGTGCGGCAGATCGCAAAGACCAACGATCGTGGTAATCAGTCGGTTTCCTCGACGCTCACCAAACTGGCACCGAATACATTGGAGCATTGCCGCGCCACGCCGAGATCGCGCTTATCACCGGTGCTCTGACATGCCGCCTTACCGGCGGCGGCGGACAAAGTTGCGATTTGACTGATGTGCGCGACGGCCTGGGCGGTGGGCCGAATCTTTTCGAAGGGACCGGCCGCGCTGACGTATTCGGCAGGCAGGGCCAGTGCCGAGAAATCCCGCGGGGTCGCAGTGACCATCACCATCACATGATCGGTGCCGCGGGGTCCGAGCGCCGTCACGTTCCAGTCCCGGCGCGGCAGCTGCAGCTCTTGGTTCGCCGCTATCGCATTGTTCGAATCGAGCTGGTTCGGGAACAGCAGATAAAAGCTGCCCGGTTGGGTGCCTTGATAGAACATGTAGACGAATCCCTCTCTTTGCGACCGGATCGACATGGAGAGGTTGGTGCCGATCTTGAGCGTCGGTTGCCCGAAGCTCGCCTGCACTTGCCACCGATCGTCCCGCTGATTGTAAATCTCGTTCAACGTTGCGAGAGGGTCCGCTGCGGCGGGAGCGGCCCCGCCGGGACTCGAGTCGACGAAGGCGGGAACCAGCGCGGCATTGCCGGCGAGCGTCGCATGCTGCCGCGCCGACTCTTCCTGAGTCTTGTCCAGCCGCGCCTGAACGCAGGCGGTGAGCTCCTTCATCGAGATCGCGCCGCTGTGATCCGAATCCGCGGCGCCGCCGGCCAGGCATTGCCCGAAATTGTAGGTGAGCGCACCGCCCTTGGAGGTGTCCCAGGCAACCTCGTTATTTCTCGCCGCGGCGAGAATCACCAGATTGTTGTCGGTGGTATCGAGGTCCGCGCCGTGAGTCTGTGAAAAGGCGCGATCGTTCACCGCCAGCGAGCACTGCGGGCTCGACGCCTCAGGGAGGTATTTTGCGCGCCTCCCCGTTCCGGCGGCGACATCACGCGAGCTTGCGGCCTGCGCCACCCCGCCTGAGTGGCAGGAATCGAGCATGACGATGGTCTTGTCGGCCTTGGCGCTGAGCGGCTTGAGCATGTTGGCGAATTCGGTATTCGTGACCAAGTGCATGTCCTGCGTCACGATGCTCTCCATACATTGCCCGGTCGCTTTGCTGAAGAAGCGTGCGCCGTGTCCTGAGAAATACACGTAGAGTTTGTCTCCGGGCATGACGACTTGACTCATGCTCGCCAAAGCCTGCTTGAGCCCTTCGCGAGTCACCTGTTGCTCCGACAGCTCCACGATATTTTCCGTCGGCACCCCAAAGCGCCGTGCCAATTCATTGGCGAGCTTGCGATCGGTCAACACTCCCGGCAGCGGGCTGCGCTGATATTCCGAGACGGTGATGATCAGGGCGTGATTCGACGGCAGCGTCGGGGCGCTCAAACCAGCCGGCTGCGCGAACAGCCGGCCCGACACGGTCAGGCACACGATTGCAAATCCCCACGGGCGCACGCGCCGTCGACGAATGGTCATGGTTGCACCGCTCCGGCTTGGGACGGGATCAGGAGCCACAGAAAACCTTGCCGCTGGCGGGATAGGTGCGCACGGTAATCTGCTGAACGCCGACTGCGCCTGCGGCGCGCGCGAGGCCCTTGGCCAGCGCATCGGCGCGGCTCCCATCGGCTGCAAATCGCTGCACGCCGGTCAGGTCGACGAAAAAGTCGGGCAAGCGTTCGAATGCCAATGCCGCCACCTGATCCGAACCGAACGGAGCCGTCACCAGGATGTGCTCCTTCGGATCGGTTCCGGGAATCGCCCGCGGCGCTCCGGCGGTCACGACCTGCCGCTCCGAGGCCCGCGTCGGATAGAGCACCGTCAAATTGCCCTCGCTGTCCAGGTCGAGCAGCATCACATAGGCGGGTTTTTGCAACCGAACCTCGAAGACAAAGGTTTCGCATTGCACGTAAGTATTGCCGCGGCTGCCGGGGTCCGTCTCGGCGCGCAGCCCGAGGTCGCCGCTGCCCGCCGGCAACACCCGATTGAGCCATGCCTGCGCGGCAATGCGTTTGATCAAGTTCGGATCGCCGGCCGATGTGCTCACGATGGGATCCCCCGCGGGTCCGAGGAGCTGTACCTGGTCGCCGCGTTGCCGCAGCGTCATGTCACCTTCCCGCTCGACCACCGCAACGCCGCTCATGCCGGCGATCTTGGCTTTGAGTGCCGCCGAGACCGACTCGAACTTGAGACGCACTGTCGCATCCCGCGCGGCCGGCGCGGCCGGCGCGGCCGGCGCGGCCGGCGCGACGGCCGTCGGCCTTGGTTGGGCCGGCAAGTTCATCCCAAGAAAGGGACGGGACCCTATGTCTTGCGGATCTTCGGCGATGGCGGGCAGCAGTTGCGGGTGCTGAGCGAAGTTGCGGTGTTCCAGGAAAGTGTTCAACGCCTCGCGGCCCTGGGCATAGTTGAATGCCCCGGGCAGCAATTGACCGTCCAGCAGCCTCAGAAACGCATCGGTGAAGGCGCCGTGGAACTTGCCGTCCAAGGTCGGCGCCTGCTGCAAGGCCTGCGCGGTAGAAATGTCCGCCCCGGTCTCGCTGTCGCTGGCGCCGGAGAGCAGCACCACATGCTGATACGGATACGGCGGGGGTTGGGGACGCGCGCTCACAACCGCAGTGACATGAGCCACACCGAGGTCGCGGAAGTTCATCGGCAGAAAGCGCGAGCGGCTGAAGGCTTGGCCGAATGAACGTACGACTTGACCCGAATAGCAGCTGTCGGAGACGACGACGACCCAGCGGCCACCCTGGTCGAGACGCTTGAGCCGGGGCACGAGGTCACGCCGCCCCACGATCAGGGTGCGCGCGGCGGCTGCCGTCGAGCTGTAATCCAAGTCGTACGGCACCCAGGCTCCGGTCGCATACGGCAGGTCGTAGCTATTGTTGTTGTCGTTCGCGCTCGTGCCGTGCCCGCTGAAATAAATGAGCACGGTATCGCCCGGCGCGCTGCGCTGCTCCAATGCCGCGATTTGATCGAGAATATGCTCGCGGGTGGCATCTTGATCGCGCAGGGCAACCACGTCGCCGGGCTGGAAACCCCAGCGTTCGGTGAGTGCGCGTTGCATCGAGTCGATATCGATCGACGGCCCCAGAAGTTGGGCCGTCTTCAGCGCCGGGTCGCCGAACTGCCCCACCGCCACGAGCAAGGCCACATTTCGCGCGCCGGCGGGGTGGCACATCAATGCGCATAGCAGCAGGACTGTCGGCGACAGCATGCGTCCGCAATAGCCCACGCTACATCCCCAAGGGTGATGACTCACTCTGGCCGGATTGTACACCTGGCATCCGTCAGCAATCCGATTTAACGGCCTGGTTTCCAGTTCCGCCGCCGACGAGCGAATTGTCAAAACTTGGGGTAAAGTAAAAAGTCTTACACGCGCACCCGTTGCGGCTACCCATGCGTTGCATTACGGCGAAGTACAAATGATTGAGCTTGGCATCTTCCAAGTCGTCCCGCCGCCCATGCGCCGAAACGCAGCGTTCCTTTGCCTGACGATGCTCGCGGGCGCCGCCCTTGGGCTGGCAGCTCCGGCGGCGGTCTTGGCTCAGTCGGCCGACCTCCTGCGGGCCTATCAGAGTTTCGAATCCGCCAAGGCCGCCAATAAGGTCTCCGAGGCGTTCAAAGCGGGCGACGCCGCGGTGAAGTTGACCGACGAGGGCGGCGACAAGCAAGGCGCGGTCGAACTGCTGCGCAACTTAGGCGATTATGCGGCACAAGCGGGCGAAGACCGGCCGGCCGCCGAGTACTACCAACGGGCGCTGGCGTTGCAGGAATCTGCGCTCGGCCTCGATCACCCGGACCTCGTGCCGCTGTTGACCGCGCTGGCGAATTTGAAATTGAAGGAGAAGCGTTACTCGGACGCCGCCGCGCTCGAGCAGCGGATCCTGGATATCGAGCGCCGGGCGTACGGCGAGCATCATGAAAATGTGCTGGCAACGCTCAATAAACTGCGTGAAATCTACCGCGCCGGCGGCGACGCCGCGGCCGTCGCACGCATCGACGCGCAGGCCTTGGCTCAGGCGGCGCCGCCCCCTCCGCCCCCGGCCGGCGAGCGGGGATTGCCGGGAATTCCGGGCGGAATCGCCGGAGCCAATCGCCGCTACAAGCAAAGCCAGGGCTTCGCAACGGTGCGGGTCTTTTACGGCACCAATCGGGCGCCCACCGGAGACCTCAAACCCGCGCTGTTCTACGGCAGGGGGCGAGGCGAACTTCAATACGGTTACCTGAATGTCACAATCCCGCAAATCCACAAGGAAGCGGAGCTCGAAACCCAGCCGCGCTGGGCCGAATACACGTTTGTCCTGAGCGAGGCTTCCATGAGGCGCCGCTACGTGCTGCTCGACCAAGTGACACCGCTGGCGAAGGACGACTTCGTGCGCGCCCTGCGCCAACAAATCAAGGACTCGCCCTCCAAGGACTTGTTCATCTTCGTGCATGGATTCAACAATACCTTCGAGGATGCGGCCCGCCGCGCAGCGCAGATGGCCTACGACTTGGATTTCGACGGCACGCCGATTCTGTACAGCTGGCCGTCGCAGGGCTTCGTGGCCGCTTATGCCGCCGACGAAGCCGCAGTGGGTATCAGCGGCCGCAAGATGGCCGACTTCCTCGAAACCGTGGTGTCTCAATCCGGCGCGCAACGCATCCATGTGCTTGCCCACAGCATGGGCAACCGTGCATTGATCGAAGCGATGCAAACCTATCTGGCCAAGAGAGCGCCGAACGAGCGCCAGCACATTTTCGGTCAGATCGTGTTCACCGCACCGGACGTGGATCGCGATTACTTCATCGACGCCATCGACTCGCTGCGCGGCGCCGCGGAACGCGTCACTCTGTACGCCTCCGGCAACGACCACGCGCTTCATTATTCGCAATTCGTGCATGGCGCGCCGCGGGCCGGCACCGCCGGCGACGTCATCATCAAGCTGGCCGGTCTCGACACCATCGACATGTCGGCCGTTCCGGCCGACATCCTCGGTCACAGCTACTTTGCCGCTAATTCAGGCGCGATCTACGATATTTTTCGTATTTTCTGGCGCGGCGATCCGCCGCCGCAGCGCTGCGGAATGAGCAAGCCAAAGGATGGCGGGACGCTCACCGTGTGGTCGTACAACGCAGACGCCTGCAAGGGCGATGAAATGCTCGAAGCCGGAGTCATGCTGAAGCGATTCGGGGATCTGGCGCGCGAGCGGGTGATGGCCAATATGTCGGCCCTGACCGACCCGTCGCAGAAGCAGCAGAAAATAGAGTGGCAGCTCATCTTGGACCGGCTCAATGGGTTGTTGGCGCCCGGGAGCGCTGCACCGGGCGGCACGGCCAAATGAACAAAGGCGTGGTGCGGAGGGTCACCGGCGCGCTCTGCCTGTCCTTGCTGCAATTTGAGTCCGCAGGGGCGGCGCAGCCCGCGCAGGATAACGCCGAATTGCGCGCCTACGTGGACGATACCTGCATCATCGCCGACGAGCCCTATTTCCTGCCCGTGAACAAGGACGCCGCGGACCAAACCACCGCCAAATTCTTGCCCTTGCTCGGGCTCGTCGTGGGCAAGCTCGCAGAGCTCTTTATCAATCACGAGATACAGGCGTCGGCCGAGCGCATGAAAACGGGGGCCGCCCGCAAGGACACGCGCTATGCGATGACTCGGCAGATGAATCTGTACCGTGTCGACTTTCGGCCGGCGCCGTCCCTCGGCATCAATGCCAAGCTGGGCTGCATGACGATCGTCGCCGCGAGATTCAAGCCTGAGCCCGCCGACTGTTCTGCTGAATACCTGCCAAAAGAGCTGTCGCGCGATACGAAGGAACTGCCGCAAAGCGAGTGGAAGACGTCGAGAACCGATGATTCGATCGAAAACCAGCTGCGGCGCGCCAACGTGTGCGTGATAGGCAAGGCCAAGGCCGTGTACGAGGCGCGGTTCGAGTTCTCCAAGGACGGCACCGCCTACCGGCTCAAGGATGCCGGCTACCATGTCGAATCCCTCCTGACCACGAGGGATGTAGGTGCCTCGCGCACCACCCTTTACACACTGAAGATTTCAAACCCAGGGGCAACGGATCAGCAGGAGGTCTTGTCGAGCGCCTGGGTCAATGTCGGCACGGTTTCCGCCGGATCCCGGGCCGACGGTTCGAAGAGCGACGCCGCGCCGTGGCTCCGCGTGCCGCCACTGTCGATCGAGGCTCGGCGAGTCTACGAGGCCAAGACCAAGGTGCATCAGGAAGTCATGGGAGAGATCGAGGCGCTCAAGCGCGCGCTGACGCGCAACCAGCGAGTGCTGGCGAGCCTGGATCAACGGATCGCCGCTGCCGGCGCCGACCTGGTCGACGGCTTGAAGCAAGAACGCTTGCGCGTGGCGGTTCAGAATCAAACACAGGGAGCCGAGCTCGATGCGCGCAATGCGGAGTACCAAGACTTGCCGCACACGTCTTTGGAGTTCATGCCGGTCACGATCGAAGTCGCGGTCACGGAAACGGAGTCGGAAAAAAAAGCGCGGCTCGCACTGGCCGAGATCGTCGGGAAAAATAGCGACATGGTGGGCTCGGCAGTGGGTAGCGCCGCCACCGGCCTCATCTCAAAATCGGCGGCCTTGGCCGACCTCAAGACCGACGCGGACGGAGTGGATTCTGCGAGCGACCTGGAAAGCGCGCGCGCCCGATATTACGACGCCCTGGTAGAGGTCGAGAGCAGCCCATCCGGCAGGGCCAGCGCGGACTCGCAGCACAACCTTGCCATGATGAAGGATAGGTACAACGAAGCCCGGCATTTACAGGGCATGGAGCCGATCCAATGATGCGAAACACGTGCGTTTTCATGGCCGCGCTCGCGGTCGCGTATCTGCCCATTCTCGCCCCGGCGGCCGATCCGTCGCCGGACCCGTCAACGGCCGTCTTGTCCGGTCAACAGATAGAGCAGGCGTTGCAGCAGCCCAAGACCCGCGGCTTCGCGCCGCGCGGCTTGACGCGTCGCGATGCGCCCGAGGCCGAACAGTCGGTCAATCTGAATATACCCTTCGAATACAACTCGAGCGCCCTGAAGCCGCAGGCTACAGCCCAGCTCAAGCAGCTTGAATTGGCGCTCACGTCGGCGTCCCTGGGCAAGGACCGGTTTGTCGTGGCCGGCCATACCGACGCAAAAGGCAGTGCGCAATACAACAAGGATCTGTCCTTGCGGCGCGCCGAAGCTGTGAAGCGCTTCTTGGTGGCCAAAGGGATGGACGCCAATCGATTGGACACGATCGGATACGGGTCCGAGCGCTTGCTGGTACCCGATCGGCCCGAAGATCCGAGCAACCGGCGCGTGGAAATCCGGGACGTGGGTAACGCGTCCCAGTAGCCGGCACCGTCGTTCATCATCATGTATTGGACCCCGCCGAACACCGCGCTTCTCGATGCGGCCTGCGAGCCCTACCGCAACGCCGGCCGCTTCGCGTACTACTTTGCCCGCGGCAAGCTGCGCGCAGATCCCGTCTACCGCGCCATCCTCGAGCTGGGTCTGCTGCTCGGGCGGGCGCGCGTGCTGGACCTGGGCTGCGGCCAGGGACTGCTGGCCGCGTGGCTACGGGCCGCCGAGCGCTGCTACGAGCGGGGCAGCTGGCCGCGGGCTTGGCCGCCCGCGCCGCGAGCCCTGTCGACGCGCGGTATCGAGTTGATGGCTCGCGATGTCGAGCGTGCGCGCTGCGCGCTGGGAACCTCATCCGAAGTATCGCAAGCCGACATCCGCGACACCGCGTTCGGATCGGTGGACGCCGTCGTCATTCTGGATGTTTTGCACTACATGACTCCGCAGGCGCAATTCGAGGTACTGCAGCGCGTACGCGCTGCTCTGCCGCCGCGAGGTCTGCTGCTGCTGCGCGTCGCCGACGCCGGTGGCGGCTTGCGGTTTCGCTATGGTCAATGGAGCGACAAGCTGGTGATGCTGCTGCGCGGACATTCCATTGTGGCGCAGCACTGCCGCAGCGTTGCGGAATGGCGGCTGTTGCTGCAAGAGTGCGGCTTCGACAGCGAAGCGAAGCCGATGAGTCGGGGAACTCCGTTTGCCAATGTCCTGCTGATCGCGCACGCGACATGAACGCGGCGCAACGCCGGATGCTGGGCAGGCTCCTAGTGTCCCGGCTGATAGATCACGAGATTGGTGACGCCATCGTCGCCGGTAATGGACTTGATGCGCCCATCCGCTCCGAAATTGAGGTCGTATTCCCCATGACTCGAGCGCCAAATGCGCCACATGGGCGCGTCCAGTGAAACGTTCTCGCTGGTCAGCGGGTACCCGATCGAGGCGATGGCCTGTTCCCGGGTCATGCCCACCATAACCTTCCCCTGTCGGATGGCTTCCTGGACGGGCGGCGGATAGGTGGCAATCCGCGGCCGCGGGTTCTCGTTGACGACGATCTTGCCGACCCAAGCCTCCAGCGATTCCTGGTCGCGCCCGTAGTCATGTCCGAGGCGCATGGGTTTGCCGTCGACTTTGACATAAGCCCGATTGCTGCCGTAGCTCAGGACCTCGATGGGCGTGCCCGCGGGAATCATCGGCAACTCGGCGTAATTCCCGTCGTTGATCCAGTCGTGCTTGTAGTGCAGATCGCAGCACGCAAACCCTTGGCGCGGCAGTGTTTGCGAGCCGGGCGGAGGCGGTGCGGGCTTCGACAAGCCCACCGAGACCATGACGTCGCGCAGGATGCCGGCTTGCGAGCCGGCCGATGCGAACGTCAGCGAAAGAGCCAGCGCGAGCGGAGCGACGACCGGGCACCGAAGCCTGCGCGCATTCAAGTTGCGGCCGTTCATTGTTGGATTCTCCCTGCAAGGCGGGGTAGAGATAATGCCACCAAGCGCCGGCGATTCGCCAGCAGCGAACGCTTCAGCAGCTTTTTTAGCCTCTATACTTCAGGTCAATGGGCTTGATCCGCTTAACTCTCCTGATCCTGACGATTCTCGCGTCGGCTTTGGCGCAGGCGGCGGAGACCAGAATCGCCCTGGTCATCGGCAACAGCGACTATTCCAGCGGCTCCCTGCCCAATCCCGCCAACGACGCCAAATTGATCGGCGATGCATTGACCAGCCTCGGATTCGACGTGATCGCGCGCCGCAACGCGGATCAGATCACCATGAAACGAGCCATTCAGGAATTCGGCTCGCGATTGGAAGGCGCCGGCCCCGGCGCCGTCGGCCTCTTCTACTACGCCGGCCATGGGCTGCAGCTCAGTGGCCGCAACTATCTGATCCCGACCACGGCGCGTATCGAGCGCGAAGGCGACGTCGAGATAGAAGCGGTCAGCGCAGACTGGGTCATCGAACAAATGCGCTACGCGCGCAATCGTCTCAACATCGTGATTCTCGACGCCTGCCGCAACAACCCGTTCACACGCAGCATGCGGTCGGTCGACCATGGGCTGGCCACCATGGATGCGCCCGCGGGAATCCTCATCGCGTATTCCACCGCGCCCGGTGCCGTGGCCGCCGACGGCACCGGCCGCAACAGTCCCTACACCGAGGCGCTCACCCATGCCATGCGCGAGATGCACGAACCCGTGGAACAGGTGTTCAAGCACGTGCGCGTCGGCGTGATGACCGCGACCTCCGGAAAACAGGTCCCCTGGGAATCCTCCTCACTCACGGGCGATTTTTATTTCGCCGCGCCCAACAAGGTCGCGCCGGAAACCTCGAGCGCATTAGCATCCGGGGCCGTGCCCGCAGCGGGAGCCGTCCCCACAGCGGGAGCGGTCCCTGCGGCGAACAAGCCCGAATCGCGTACCTTCGGCACGTGGATATCCAGCCTCTTCGGATCGAGCAACCCTGAACCCGATGCGGGGAACAAGGTTGCACCCGACGCCCGCCTGCCGCTGGGCACCGCGACTAGGCCGGCCTCGGCGGCCCCGCTCACCGCAGCGGGCCAGCCCGCCGTTGCAACCGAACCGACCGCTGCCACCAAACTGGCCGCCGTGCCGATCGGTCCTGCACTCAACGCGTCAGGCCCCCTGCTGTCCGGCCCTCTGCTGTCCGGCGCGCGGGCGATTCCCTTGCTGCAGTCGCTCGGGATCCAGGCCAGCGATATTGACGGCGGCCACAATTACCCCGAGACGGCCATTCGCCAGCTCATCGAAGGCACCCCGCGGCGCGTGACGCTCGGCAGCACACCCGAGCAGATTCGTGCTGCGTTCGCGCTGTGCCGACAATATTCGTCCGCCTGCCAACTCAGTTGGTATGGAGACGAGGGGCTGCGCAACGTCACCCTGGATCCGTTCGAACTCGATCCGATGCCCGTGAGCGTGCGGGCGTTTCGGCAGTTCGTCGATTCCAGCCACTACAAGACCCAGGCCGAGACGGCTGGTTTCGCCTACGCCGTGGTCGAGGGCAGCTTGAAGCCCGTGAGCGGCGGTTCGTGGCGCAATGCGGTAAAGAGCCACGCCGTCGACGACGAATCGCCGGTCGTCGGTGTCAGCTTTCAAGATGCCATCGCTTACTGCAGGTACAAAGGAGAGCGATTGCCGTCCGAGGACGAGTGGGAATACGTCGCGCGCGGTCCGAAACGACATACCTTTCCCTGGGGCGAAAACATCGATCCCGCGGCGAACGCGCCCGCAGCTCCGCCGGGCGTCAACGACGGACCGGCCGAAGGCATCGGCGGCCGCTACAAGGGTCTATCCGGGAATGTCTGGCAGTGGGTGGACACCAAGGTCGGCGGGCGAAAAGTACTCAAGGGCGGCTCCTGGCTCGAACCCAACCCTGCCAACAAGCGCGCCGCCACCCGCCGCTACGAGCTTTCCAACCGAGCGGATGAAGATAGCGGCTTCCGCTGCGCCAAGTCCGCGACGGTGTGGCCGGATGCGGAGCTATGGCTGGCGCAGCTCAAGTGATAGGGACTTGAGCCAGAGTCTGTGGCCGGTTCTGCCCCGTTTCAATCCCAAATCAACCGGCGAGCTCAAGGGTTCGACTGGCGGGCGATGGGCGGGTTCGTGTCATTGGGCTGGGGCGCGGGCGTCGCTTCGACCGGCACCAGCGGCAAGTGATACGCGTCCACCTTGGTCTTCGATTCCTGTTCCTTCCGCTGCTTTTCTTGCGCCAAGCGCAGCTTCTCGCGGCTGCGCTCGAATTCCTCCGCGCGCTTCGCCTCTTCGGCCGGCTCGTTCTTACTGGCGAGACGTTCAATGGCGATTCGCGCATTCAGACAATCCGAGTCGGTACGCGCCTTGGATGGATTTCGATTGCACTTCATCAGCACGCCGTCGAGCGTCACGCGATCCTCCATGAGGTCGGTGACCGACATCGGCGGGATACGCTTTGGACCACAGGCTGCCGTGGCCAACATAACGGCACCCAGGCATCCGCACGCGATGATTGATTTGATAGAAATTGGCATATAGCTTCCCATGGACAATGGTACTCAAAAGCGGCCACGGTGCGACCCCACGGCTGTGACGCATCTCACGACTTGACGATGTTCATCGCCGAAACCCCCGGGAATTTGACCGTTTCGGCCGTGAGCACCCCCGGTTTGACCCCGCTGCGGCGCATGTGTACCGTTCCCGATCATGCCAACCCCCAAAGCCGCAACTGAAGCACCGCCCGATTTTGAGACGGCCATGCGCGACCTCGAAGAGCTGGTGGAACGCCTCGAACAAGGCGACCTGTCGCTCGAGGAATCTCTGGCCGCTTTCGAGCGCGGCGTGATGCTGACTCGAGCCTGTCAAACCGCGCTCAAAGAGGCGGAACAGAAGGTCGAGATCTTGCTCAAGAAGGCCGGTGAACCTGCAGTTGAAGAATTCACTCCCGACGAACCCAAAGCCGGCTGAATGCGGGTCGTGAGCCCGGATGAGCTGGAATCGCGGCTGCGCGGCTATCAGTCACGCGTGCAAGCCGTCCTCGACAGCGTGCTGCCCGCGGCCGATGTGAGTCCGCAGCGCCTGCACGCAGCGCAACGCTACGCGGTTCTTGGCGGCGGCAAACGCCTGCGTCCTTTGCTCGTCTACTGCACCGGAGAAGCTTTGGGCATCCCCGCGAGCGCGTTGGATGCCCCGGCAGCGGCCGTGGAGCTCATCCACTCGTATTCTCTGGTTCACGACGATCTGCCGGCGATGGACGACGACGACCTGCGCCGCGGTCAACCCACGACGCATCGCGCGTTCGACGAAGGGACTGCCATACTCGCGGGCGACGCGCTTCAGGTCTTGGCGTTCTCGTTGCTGGCGCGCGATCGCGCCGCCGGCGTGAGCTCCGAGGCCCGCTTGAAAATGATTCAGATTCTCGCGGATGCGAGCGGCACCGAGGGCATGGCGGGCGGCCAAGCATTGGATCTCTCCGCTGTGGGCCGCAACCTTGAGCTCGAGGAGCTCGAGGCCATGCATCGACTCAAGACGGGTGCCCTGATCCGTGCGAGCGTGCTGCTGGCCGCTGCGTGTGCGCCCGGATTGACCGCGGCCGAATGGGATGCGCTGGATGCCTATTCGCAGGACATCGGGCTCGCGTTCCAAATCCAGGACGATATTCTCGATGTCGAGGGCAACACCGAAGATCTCGGCAAGACCATTGGTGCCGACGCGGCGCGGGCCAAGCCCACCTACCCCAGCGTCCTCGGACTCGAAGCTGCCAAAACGCGTGCGCGAGAACTGCAACGCCGCGCGTGCGATCGCCTGGCGCTGTTCAGCGGACGCGCTCAAGTACTGGCGTGGCTCGCCTCCTACGTCGTCGATCGTCGAGTTTAGGCAAAGCGGCCTCAAATGGGCCGATACCGTCCGCTGGGCTCCGCCTGTCGGTTGCCCGGCAACCGGCCCATCTCGCGCGAATCGTCCAAAATTCTTGGAATTCACCTTTTCGGCACCAACTAGGAACTAACTCGTAGTCTTTTGCACGCGCAGCGCTATCGGACGGGGTCGCATCGACCCCGTAAATTCGGCGCGTAGCGCCTGAAGAGACGCGCAGCGCCTGGAACAGGACTAAATATGAATGTTGCCGTCCCCGTGAAGAAGTCGATTTTGAAGCCCGTGGAGGACGTGCAAGGCCATGCCGATACGCGTCATATACCGATCAACAAGGTCGGCATCAAGGACATCTATCATCCGATCAAAGTGAAGGACCGCGCCCGCGGCGAGCAACACACCGTCGCGAATTTCAACATGTACGTGAATTTGCCCCACGACTTCAAAGGCACGCACATGTCGCGCTTCGTGGAGATCCTGCACCGGCACGAGCGTGAAATCTCCGTTGATTCGTTCGGCAAGATGCTGGTGGAAATGACCGAGCATCTGGACGCGAGCGCCGGTCATATCGAGATGACGTTTCCGTACTTCGTGATGAAAAAGGCCCCGGTCACCGGCGTCGAGAGCCTGATGAACTACCAGGCCACCATTTTTGGCGAGCACCGCCACGGTAAGACCCACGTCTGGCTCAAAGTCGTGGTCCCGACCACCAGCCTCTGTCCCTGCTCGAAGAAAATCTCCGACTATGGCGCGCGCAATCAGCGCTCTCACATCACCTTGACCGCCAAGCTGGTCGAGCATATGTGGCTGGAAGAACTGATCGATATCGCCGAAGCCCAGGCCTCATGCGAGGTCTACGGGATCTTGAAGCGTCCCGACGAAAAATACGTGACCGAGCGCGCGTACGACAACCCGAAATTCGTGGAGGACACGGTGCGGGATGTGGCCATGGCTCTCAACAGGGAAAAACGCGTTCGCGCGTATGTGGTCGAGTCGGAGAACTTCGAGTCGATTCACAATCATTCGGCGTACGCGATGATTGAGCACGACAAAGAGGCGGTGGAGTAGCGCCGCCGAGCCTTGATCTAGCCTCCGCTGTGGGAAGGAGGAGGAGAAGGAGTAGGAGCCCCCCTCTCGGCGCTTTGCAGGCGCCCAATCATGCTGCGCAGAAACACCTGGTTGAAGCGCAACTGGCACTCGGCTGACACCTGCTCGAGAAGCGTGGAGCTGACCTTCATCACGGTGACGGCGCCGGAGGCATTGATCGTGGCGGTGCGCTTCGCGCCGCGCACATAGCTGGTCTCGCCGAAGCAATCGCCGCTTTCCAGATATCCGAGCGCCCGCCCGAGCCGCTGCACGCCGACGCGTCCTTGCACGATGATGTAGAAGCGATCGTCCATTTCTCCTTCCTTGACGATTTCCTCGGCGTCGGCATAGTCCTGCCAGCTGCTGGCGCGCAGAACCTCCCAAATCTCGCCGTGCGAAAATTCGTGGAAGAACTTCAGCTTGCGCAGCAGGCTGAATTGTTCCTGCTGATCGATGCGGTTGTATTGCGCGCGCAATTTCTGGTGCACGCGCGTAAGTTCGGCGGCAAAGTCCAGACCGGTTTTGTAGCGCTTGTCCGGCTCCTTCTGCAGCGCCATCGCGGTCACGTTCTCGAGTTCCTCGGGAATCTCGGGCCGCAGGGTATGAATGGGAGGCGGAGTGGCGAACACGATCTGATGCAGCAGTTTCTGCAGATTGCCGGCCCGGAACGGCCGGGTTCCGGTCAGAAGCTCATACATGACCGCACCCAAGGAATACAGGTCCGAACGATTCGTGAGTTCAATCGACTGGACTTGCTCGGGGGACATGTAGGACGGGCTGCCCGCAATCCCCTCGATCCGTGAGATTTCCGAGTCTGCCACCAAGGCGATTCCGAAATCGATGATGCGCACGTCGCTGTCGAGCGTGAGCATGATGTTGCTGGGCTTGATGTCGCGATGAATGACGCCGCGGCTATGCGCATAATGCAGCGCCCGCGCCGCCTTGTAGACCAGCTCCACTACATCGTCGATGCGCAGCAGATTATCCGGACGGCAATAGGCCGCGAGGGTCCGGGCGCCGTGCACGTGCTCGGTCACGATGTAACAGTGCCCGTTCTCTTCGCCCGCGTCGTAGATCGGCAGAATGTTCGGGTGCTGCAACATGCCGACCATATGGGCTTCCGAGAGAAACATCTTGCGCGCGATGCGCTTGCGGTTTTCATCGCCGCTGGCGTCGACGTTGTACACCTTGATGGCGACGTCCCTGCCGTAATAAGGATCGTGGGAGAGATAGACGACACCGGTGCTGCCGCGTCCCACCTCGTTGATGATCACATACTTGCCGATCTTCTCGGGCAAGGAGGCGCGGCCGTTCTGGGCCTTCGCGTGAGTAGTTAAGCGGGTATTGCTCAAGGGTAACCGTGCGCTGCCGGGCGTCGTCAATTGATTGACGCAGAGGATACGGCGGAGGCTGGACGCAAACTGTGATTTGGGTCGAGGCTTAGGCGAAGTGATCCCATCCGCGCACACCGGGCGCGAATTCCCGCCCGTTCATCGACCACGTCACGCCGTCGCCGGCATGAAGTTCGCCGATCGCGGTCAACGTTAAGTTCAATTGGCGCGCTTCGGCCGCGAGTTCCGCGTAGCGCGGCGCTGGCACGGCGAGCAGCAATTCGTAGTCGTCGCCCGCCGCCAGCGCCCAATCGCGCGCTTGAGGTCCCGGCACGGCGGCGCGCATTGCCTCCGACAACGGCAGCCGCTCGACCGCGACATGCGCCGCAAGGCCGCTCGCCTGCGCGAGCTTCGGCAGATCCCCGATCAGTCCATCGGACAGGTCCATCGCCGCCGTCGCGACGCCGCGTGCCGCCTGACCGAACCGCACTCTGGGCGCCGGATAGTCAAACCGCCGAATGAGTTCAAGGGCAGCGGGGCGAGTTTCAGCGGGCGGCGGCGCAGTGACGAAATGAAGGCCGGCGCCGGCGTCACCCAGTGTACCGGTCACTGCCAGCAGATCCCCCGCTCGCGCGCCGCTCCGGCGCAGCGCCGTGCCGCGCGGAACGTAGCCGAGAATCTGCACACTCACGGTCAACGGACCCCGTGTCGTGTCGCCGCCGACCAACTCGACTCCGTTGGCATCCGCAAGATCCAAGAACCCTGCCGAGAATCGCTCCAACCAAAGGGTGTCCACGCTCGGCATGGTGAGCGCCAGCGTCGCCCATGCGGGAGTCGCACCCATGGCGGCGATGTCGCTCAAGTTGACGGCGAGTGCACGATGGCCTATCGAGCGGGCATCGGTGCCTTGCGGAAAATGGCGTCCCGCCACGATGGTGTCCACGGCGGCCACCAGCTCCGTTTCGGGCGGCAAGGCGAGCACCGCGGCGTCATCGCCGATCCCGAGGATGACTCCGGATTGCGCGGCCCGCGGCGCATGGCGGCGCGTGAAAAATCGCTGAATCAGTTCGAACTCGCCGAGATGCGGAGTCTCTGCGTTCATTGGACTGCTCAGACGCGGTCGAGGCCGTACTCGTGCGGCCGCAATTCCCGCGCGGCTCGATCCAATACGGCATTGACGAATTTATATCCATCCGTCGCGCCAAATTGCTTGGTCAGCTGCACCGCCTCGGCAAGCGCCACTCGGTACGGCAATTCGGGACACGATTCCAACTCGTGAAGTCCCAGCCACAGCACCGCGTGTTCTATCGGATCAAGCTCGAGCGGCGGAATCTCACAGAGCCCCGTAAGGCGGGAATCCAACGCCTCCCGATTCGGTGCGATCGCCGCCATCAGCGCTCGGAAATAATCCAAATCCACCCGCTCCGCCTCCGGGTCGGCGGCGTACTCCTGCACCGTGTCCGTCCAGGGACGCGGATTGATCTGAATTTGGTAGAGCGCCTGCAGCGCCAGGCGTCGTGCGTGACTTCGGGCACGTTTGCCCTCGGCACCCTTGCCCGGAGCACTACGCCTAACGACGGCCTTGCCCGCGTGGGAGCGCTTGCCGGTCACGTCTTACGGTTCCAGGCGGCGCAAGAGATTGGCCATTTCTATTGCAACCAGCGCCGCGTCCGCGCCCTTGTTGCCGGCCTTGCCTCCTGCCCGATCCACGGCCTGCTCCACCGTGTCGGTCGTCAACACGCCGAACGCAATCGGCACTCCGGATTCGAGCGCGATGCGCGCGATGCCGCCGGCGCATTCACCGGCGACGTAGTCAAAATGCGGCGTCTGGCCCCGGATCACGGCGCCGAGCGCGATGAGCGCTTCATAGCGGCGCGACAGCGCCAACTTGCGCGCCACGATGGGAATGTCGAACGCACCCGGGACGCGCACGATCTCGATCTGCTTCTCGCTCACCCCGTGGCGTTTGAGCGCATCGAGAGCCCCGCGCACCAGCGGCTCCACCACGAAATCGTTGAACCGCGCAGCGATGAGCGCAAAACGCAGATCGCGCGCCAGCAATTCCCCCTCGATTATCTTCGGCTGATCGTTGGGCACAAGTCTTTCCTCACTTGAGAATGGCGCGAAGTATAGCCTTCGGGACGTTCATTCGCCGCCATCGACGTAACTGGTCACTTCCAGATCGAAGGCGGCGAGACCCTGCAGCTGTTTCGGAGCGCTCAATACGCGCATGCGCTTCAGGCCAAGATCCTTGAGGATTTGCGCGCCTATTCCGTAGGTTCGGATCACCGTTGCGCCGGGGTGGCGTGTATTCGCGGTCTTGGCGTCGAGCAGCCGCACGCTATCCATGAAGTGCCGCGGAGTCTCCTCGGGCCGCAAAATGACGACGACGCCCGAGGGTTCGGCCGCCACGCGGCGCATCGCCGCATGCAGCGGCCAGCCGAGCCGCTCGTTGTGCACGCCCACCACATCCCGCAGCGTGTCGTTGATGTGTACGCGCACCAGGGGCGGCAGCTCGGAATTCAAGTCGCCCTTGACCAGCGCGATATGCACGGTCTTGTTGACGTGATCTTCGTAGCAGGACAACTGGAAACCGCCGTACTCGGTGTCCACGGTATCTTCATAGATGCGCTCCACCGAGCGCTCGTTCTTCAAGCGATAACGGATGAGATCCGCGATGGTGCCGATCTTGAGACCGTGCGATTTCGCAAACAACTCGAGGTCCGGCCGCCGCGCCATCGTGCCGTCGTCGTTCAGAATCTCGACGATCATGGCGGCCGGGGAAAATCCGGCGAGACGGGCCAGATCGCAGCCCGCTTCCGTGTGGCCGGCGCGCGTCAACACACCGCCCGGCTGCGCCATCAATGGGAATACGTGTCCCGGCTGACGCAGATCCTCCGGCCTGGCATTCGGCGCTACCGCAGTCTTGACCGTGTGCGCGCGATCGTGGGCGGATATCCCCGTGGTCACGCCCTCGGCGGCCTCGATGGTCAGGGTGAAGTTGGTGCGATGCGTGCTGTCGGTATCGCTCACCATGAGCGGCAAGCGCAACTGCCGGCAACGCTCGCGCGTCAGAGTGAGGCATATGAGGCCGCGCCCATAGCGCGCCATGAAGTTCACGTCTTGCGGAGTCACGCAATCCGCGGCCATGACGAGGTCGCCTTCGTTTTCGCGGTCCTCGTCATCCATGATCACCGCCATTTTTCCGAGGCGCAGGTCTTCGAGGATTTCGTCGATCGTGTTGAACGCGGGCATTGGGTCTTACTCTTCAGTTTTACGTTCTAGATAACGGGCGAATACATTGATTCGCACCGTAACATATTGATTGTACGGCATATTGTGGTTATAAGACCGGCCATATGCCGCCATTCATACCGTCAGGAAGGTCCGGCGAGCCGTCTTTTTGCCCTTCCGTCGGGGTACCCATTGTAGCGTGCAGGGCGCCGTACCGTCGGCGTTGCTGAGGGGTCATCGATCCGGCAGATGGTGGGAAAAGCGGGGGTCGGCGCAAATGAGTGGGCTCATCGCCGCTGCACTCATTGGCTTTTCCCTGGCGCGGGCACCTCCTTTCCGTCCTTCAATACCCAACCCGGACCATTAAGGAGCGTCTCTTCGGCCTGTCGCTGGTGCTCGAAATAATTACGGGGCGGCTCGCCGCGCGCTCCGCGCAGATCATCCAGTTTGGCGGCAATTGCCGCCAGGTCATCGTTATCGACTGCGGCGTCCCGGATACCCTCGCGGATCCACATCGCGCAGAACAGCTGCACGACGGACAACCAGATCCCCACCGCAATAATCGCGCTCGTAGCTTTCGTGTCCATGCCCGCCTCTCCTATGTGAAATTGGGTGGCCGCAACCTCCAATCCAGCACGGGGTGGGTCGGGCTCCTTTGGCCTGGACTGTTACCATAGCCGTCGAGTGTTCGTCGATAGCGTTGCCGCGCTGTTGCGCGCCGGCGAGAAGCTGAAGGCCAAGCGCGACTCACTGGCAAATGGCGAGTGGTCGCCGTGGCTTCTATAGAAATTTCACACCGCTTTCCTGAATCTGAACAATCATCCTAATGTCTTCATTTTCACGAGCCTTCGAATAGTGTAGCTCGATATGATCGATCCAGAGTTCGACCAGGCGCCTACCCTTGGGCTCGCTGCACTTGAAGCTAATTCTGCCAAGCCGGCGGAACCTGGCCTTATTTCCGTCCGGAACGCGGTTTACGATTTTTTCGAAGTCTTTGTCCCAGGTTACGACGATCGCTGACAACCGGTCGCCAATCGCCGCTACAATGGGATCAGGTGTTCCCGCGGGCAGCACGTCTCTTACGTACTGGACAGAATGGCCACGGATCGCAAAGAAGTCCGCAACCGATTTGGGAACGTTTTCGTCGATCAGCAATTGCATTTGCGGAATCCTTTCCGCGCGAATGTTCATGCCGCCTTGCGGCGAGTAGCCTCGAAGTCAAGAGCGGCATTGATATCGACAATTGTCAGATGCGGATATTCATCGACAATTTCCTGTGCACTATAGCCAGCTTGGTGGAAGTTCCAAATCGCATCCGTAGGGATGCGGGTCCCTCCAACGACCCACGCATTGCGGACCACATATCGGTTACGCACCACAGTGCCAATTTGATCTTGCCGTCGGTCCCTAAGACCGGCCGCCGCAGTCCGCATGTCGTTGGCAATCGGCTCGAGACCGATTTCGACAATCGACTGACCGTCGCCCTTCGCCTCGACGTATTTATTCATTTGGGAGTCGAGAAAGACGACCTTGCGGTTGCTTAGCGCCAAACGTAACGAGCTCCAAGGGGTCTCGTGATGCCGAAGAAGCCACTCGCCTACGCGCCGTAGTTCTTGGAGGGGAATGCGATGCGATTTGCGTAGAACAGCGATTGTGCGCAAGCCGACCAGGTCTCGGAACGAATAGATTCTCCCAAACGTGCGACGCCTATATTCGTCCAATAGCTCCGGAGAAAAGAAATCGGTGGCGTCCCAGTAGCGCAACTGGTGCGCTGAAAGGCCGGTCAGTCGGCACACGTGGTCAGCGGTAAACGCGAGTATCTCAGACATTGACCTTCCATCCTCTCGCCGTCGCCAGGTTATGCTACCACTACTTGCCGTGCTTGGTGACAACCGCAAGTCCGCGACAGCCCGTACAGGGCTTGGCATGCTGGACTACTGAATAGACGCCCTCGCCTTCTCTCGCGACAATCCGCGGCATGGGCCGCTACACCTTCCCCGCCTACAACAGATCGCCTACGCCGAGCTACGTGGTCGTATGGGACATGCACTGGCATGTACTCGAGTGTGAGCGCCTTGAGCCCGCCGCGGACCTATCCGGCGCCATGACGGCCGCTATTGAACGTCTCGCGGGCGAAGGCTGGAAGGCTGAAGCCACGCCTGAGTATGGTTTCGTGTTCGTTCGGCGCGAGACTGAGCGGCGGGTTGCTGGCGTTGACGCCGCGCGATCCCTACGACACGCCGCCGCAGTCGTTCTCGCCGTTTCGATCATGAGATCTGAGGTACGAGGGTCCCGGCGCGCGAATAAAAAGGGGCGCGAGTACTGTTTTTGAATTCGCACTGCTGCTCCCCTATTTTTCCGCATCGCCGGGGTTGGACGATACTGCTGCGGTCATCGCAGGTGCGGCAACGTGCATTTGCACAGTCGCGTCGTGTGTCGCAGTCAGCAACGCGATATGTCATAGGCATCTCGTACAACTCGCCAATCGCGATTAAAGGAGCCAGCGGCCTATCAGGTGACGGCGAGCCCGCGACTTACTTTTGCAGAGATTCCACCGCAATCAGGGACCCTGACTTCGGTTCGTGCCTGACGGTGCGGCGCATCTCGATGGGTCTTCCGAAACAGCGCTGGTACGCTTGCCCGTAATCCATGCCGCTATCCCGGAATGGCTCGTGTAACAGGTTGCGGCGATAGATCGCCACCCGAATACGCTCGCGGCGGTCATCGCTCGAACCTTTGAGCAGCTCTCCGCCCACGGCGAACTCCCTAATGAAGTCTAGCTCCAAGTCTCGATCAATGTGCGTGAGAGGCATTGCTGCTGGGGGCACGCTGTCAACTCTGAAAGTCCGCTTGGCAATTGCGCTTGCGTTGCCAGAACGGTGCACATGCGGTACTGCGAAGAGGGGAACTCGTGGCGAAGTGTCGAAGTGCATTATTCTGCTCCGTGCATAGTGCGGGAATCTAACTTCTACAGGAATCGCAACATGCGGTCTGTTCGGTAAGCCACCTAAACGGGCCCCAAGTCGTGCGACAATGCGGCCATGTGCGGCCGGTATGTGAGTCCTGATGAGGCCTCGATCGAGCGTGAGTTCAACCTCGTGCGCACCGAGTGGCAATTCCCGCCGAGCTATAACGTTGCTCCGACGGACGACGTACCTGTGGTGCGCGTCAGCAAGGCTGGCGAGCGCACCGGGTCTCGCCTGCACTGGGGCTTGATCCCCAATTGGTCCAAGGGCGTGCAGCCGAAGTTCTCTACCATCAATGCTACGGTCGATAACGATTTAGCACAGGAAACCTTCGTGCCCAATTTTCAAGTTGAATTCGTCAGTCCTCACAATGCCGCGAAATGACGAGCTCCTGTTTTTGGAGACTGAAGGGTCTTGTGCCTATTGCGGGCATAAAGACCGTCGCGATTTGACAATCCATCATATCGCGGAGTCCAAGCCAAAAAATGAAGACTACGACAACAAGATTGTCCTTTGCTACAACTGCCATCAGCGTCACCATCAACGCAAGGAGCCGACCACCGATGAAATCAACGAGACCAAACTTCGTCTCATCAAAAAAACATTGACTACGATGGGCTTGAATGCGATGAAGTACGCGCACCGTCGCGGGGCCGTAGCCGCACCTCCCTTTCTCGTAAATCATTTGGTCGAATACGGGTATCTCGTCGAAGGTGAAATGATTAGTAGTTGGGCGCTAGATGTCGATTCGCCAATAATGGTGATTAACTCTACCTACACCATTACTGACGAGGGAAAAGCCCTGCTAATCAAATGGAAGCTTAATTGACCGAACCATATAAGCGCCTTAAGTACGCCGGAACACTGCGCAAGGCACAGGGCTAAGCGATGGTATGGATATTCGCTGCTGTCGTTCTCTGCCTCACCGTGTTTATTCCGGCTTTTCGCAAGGTGATCTTGGTCGGCGTTGCCTTGCTGGTTGTAGTTGTGGTCCTGATCGTCAATAGCTGGCGCACGCCAACACAGACAACTTCATCGCCGCCGGCGGCGATCAGCGTGCTGGCGCCACCGCGCGCACCGCCGCGGGAAATTCCAGTCAAGCAAGTGGAAGTCGATAATATTCGATTCGATTTCGGCGCCGCGCAGGGAAACCGACCCCGTACGATCACTGCCCGCATCTATAACAATTCCGCCGAGGACACACTTGATCGCGCGGAATATCAATTGCTGATCGAGGACTGCGAGTTAAAACGTGAAGCTCGTTGTACGACGGTTGATGATGAGAAGGGATCGTTCTATTTGGAGGTTCCGCCTCGTCAGGCTCGCGACACGACCTTTCAGTTGAAGGCTCCTCCATGGGATGAAGTGACCATTCTCGGCAGCCCGCGTATCAAGGTGCTAATCACGAGCGCTCACGCGAAATAATGCCGAGCCACCAGCCGCACACGTAGATATGCCCGTGGGAGTATCAATCCGGTCAATCGTGCTCTTAGCGATACTCGCTGTTGCCGGATGCGTCACCGCGCCGGCCCCCGATGTTTGCTTCTCGCCAGGTGGGCACTGTGCTGATGTCGTTGTTCACGAAATCGGAACTGCGCGCCATTCGATTTACGTGCAGGCCTACGGCTTTACGCATCCAGGAATCGCCAAGGCACTGGCCCATGCCGAGACGCGCGGTGTTGACGTTGAGGTGATTCTCGATAAGTCCAATCGCTCCGAAAGCTACAGCGAGGCGAACTTCGTCGCCAACGCCGGCATCAGGACGTTCATCGACGCGCGGCACCCGATCGCACACAACAAAGTCATCGTAATCGACGAGCGCGAGGTCATCACCGGCTCGTTTAACTTCACGCGGGCAGCCGACGAGAAGAACGCCGAAAATCTGTTGATCCTGAATTCCTCGACCCTGGCCAAGCGGTATCTTGACAACTGGCACGCGCATCAGGTGCACAGCGATTTGTACAGTCGCACTGAATAGCGCGAGAGTTTTCACAAATGAATCAGCGCTGCATTCCAACGCTCATCTCATACTGCGCGCACGCCTCTTTCGCTACGAACGTGTCGGGAAATGGGGGCTGCTGGCACTTGTCGATGATCGCCTGCGTGATAGTCGGAAATTCGTGGCCTGGTACAAGCCGCTGCCATGCGCGTACCTCGTGACTCCGGCAGAGTGTTTCACTCCGGGAACGCCACCCGCATCATGACGGCACGAATTGGCGATGTGCGGCTTGAGCGTCAACGGAGCGCACGGGCGTTAGGTCGTCGAGGACATCGGCGGCGGAAGGCGGCGTCGAGGCGGCTTCAGCCGTCGCTACAGGAGGAGCAGCGGCCCGAGTCGGTTCGGGATGAGGCATTGGGCCGATCTGGGCTGGTTCGTCAGAGCGATCCGAGGGTGGAGTCGCCGTTGGCGGAGCGGTGATGGCAGGTCTAGGGATGGGCTCATTAACCGAGTATCCAAGGGTCTTTTTAGCCTGCGTGTCGTAGTCGCAAAAGAGTTCGATACGCTCGTATGCCCCGAATCCGTTCTGCAGTGAAGCCTTGTTTGAGATAACTGTAAGTACTCCGGGTGACGAAACCTGTTTGAGATACTTTTGAAATTTGAATTCCAAGAATCCCATCTCGTCCCATTTAAATGCGTACTTCGCAACACTCCTCAAATAGTCGTCGGCACCGGACGCGCAACGCAGAAGCGCTTCAGTGCCATATTCATATCGAGAGCCTCAGCATCGTTCAACACGGCGGGGTCATCCGCGACCGTAGCTGCGGGAATAGGACGAGGCACTGCGGTATCATCTGGGACGGGGGCGTTTGACGTTTGCGCGGGTTCACGAGACGGCGTCGGTTCGGCCTCGATATTCGATGGCGCGTGAGTTTTGGAGGGGGTATTTAGATACCAGATTCCGGCCGCCGTGACGGTAAGAATTCCGACGATCCGCAGTATAACTAGGGGGCGCTTCCCAAAACCCGGCTGCACCGACGGCGGTGGTGGTGGCGACGAAGATTCGAGCTTACAGTGGTTTCGTCAGTCTTGGCGAACGTTGGTGAAAGTCGGCATAAGCCGATCAATATAACGGGCGATCACGTCGATTTCGATATTGACGCCGTCGTCGATTTTAAGCTCGCCAAGCGTGGTGACCTTAAAGGTATGCGGAATGATGTTGACGTCGAAGCGGCGGCCGTCGACCTTGTTGACCGTCAGGCTCACGCCGTTGACGCAAATGGAACCCTTGGGCGCCACGAAGCGCATGAGCGATGCCGGCAATTCGAACTCCAGGCGCCATGAACGTGCATCCTGAACCAGGGCCTTCAGCTTGCCCACCGCGTCGACATGCCCGCTCACCCAGTGGCCGCCCAGGGCGTCTCCCGCACGCAGGCTGGGCTCCAAGTTCACCCTCGAGCCCGGACTTAGGGTCCCCAGCGTCGTTTTGGCCATGGTTTCCCGGGATACGTCGGCATAGAAGCGCGTCCCGTCCTTGCGAGTCACCGTCAGGCAGGCGCCTTGCACGCTCACGCTGTCGCCCACGGCAATACGCTGAAGGTCGAGCGCCGCGGCGTCGATGCCCAATTCCAAGTCGCCGCTCTTCTCCGCCAAAGACGTGATTCGGCCCGTCGCTGCAATGATTCCGGTAAACATGATTTAAGGCTTCTTCGGCGTGAGAATGAGGCGTAGATCGTCCCCGATGCGCTGCACGTCCTTGAATTCGAATGCGGGCATGGAGCCCGGCGGCCCCAATCCACTGACGTGCATCAATGGAGCCGCATCGGCGCCGAGCAGCGACGGTGCCATGTACAGCACGAGTTCATCCACCAGGTTCGACAGAATAAAGGATCCGGCCAGGCGCGGCCCGCATTCCACCAGCAATTCGTTGACCTCGAGGTCGGCCAACCGCCGCATGGCCGCACGCAGATCCAAGCCGCCGGCCGCTCGCGGCAGGCGCTCGACTCTCGCGGCATCCTGCGAGCGCACCGGGGCATCCGACGCGGCAAATACCAATGCGCCGGTCCCTTGAAACAGCTTCGCACTCGTGGCGCAGGTGAGCATGGGGTCGAGCAGCACGCGCAGCGGCTGTCTCACCCAGGAACCGTAGGCCAATCGCACGTCGAGCCGCGGATCGTCGGTGCGCACCGTGCCTGCGCCCGTGAGCACCGCGCCGCTGCGAGCGCGCCAGACTTGCACGTCGGCGCGCGCCGCCTCGCCGCTGATCCACCGCTGACCACCGGAGGCAGGCGCCGTACGCGCATCCAGGCTCATGGCCAACTTCAGCCGGACGAAGGGGCGGCCGCGCTCGAAGCGCGAGAAGAATCCGACATTGAGATCCCGCGCCTCGGCTGCCAGTGCGCCGACCGACACCGAAATTCCGGCGGCTTGCAGCAGTGCGATGCCGCCGCCGGCGACTCGGGGGTTCGGATCGACGGTGCAGCACACCACCCGCGCGACGCCGGCGGCGGTCAAGGCGTCTGCGCAAGGAGGTGTTCGTCCCGTGTGGCTGCAGGGCTCTAGCGTGACGTATACCGTCGAGCCCCGCGCGTCCGGGCCCGCGGCGCGCAGCGCCAAGACTTCCGCGTGGGGCTCGCCCGCCCGTACGTGCCAGCCCTCGCCCAACACCCGGTCGTCGCGAACCACCACACAGCCGACGCGCGGATTCGGATCGGTGGTATACAGGCCGCGAGCGGCAAGGTTGAGCGCCCTCGCCATGTGCGCATGGTCTCTCGCCGTCGCCAGGTCTCGCGACGATGCGGCAGGGACCTGCGATGCGCTGACCTCGGTCATTGACTGTCGCCGTCGTCGTCATCGCCCGGCAGCAGAGGCAGCTGATCCTTGCTGGGTTCGCGGCGACGGCGGTGACGGCGCAATTGATCGATTTCGGTACGGAAGGCTTCTATGTCTTGAAAGCTTCGGTAGACCGACGCGAAACGCACGTAGCCCACCTCGTCCAGATGCCGCAGTTCCTCCATGACCATTTCACCCACGCTGCGCGAAGCGATTTCCCGCTCTCCCAGGCTGCGCAGCTTGTGGCAGATCCTCGCCACCGCAGCTTCGATGGCGTCGCGGCTGACGGGGCGCTTTTCGAGCGCCTTCTGCATTCCGTGGAGCAGCTTGTTCTCGTCGAAGGGTTCGCGGCTGCGATCGCCCTTGACCACGGTCGGCAGCAGCAGCTCCGCCGTCTCGAACGTCGTGAAGCGCTCGGTGCATTCCAGACATTCGCGGCGCCGGCGAATCTGCCGCCCTTCGCCCGCGAGGCGAGAGTCGATAACCTTAGTCTCCGTGTGGCCGCAGAAAGGGCAGTGCATGGGAAGTGCTTATTCCGGTCCCGATGCCGACCGCTCCGCGGCTAGCCATACACGGGAAATCGCCGACATATTTTCACCACCTCGGCCCGCGCCCGCTCCACCGCCGATTCATCGCCCAAATGATCGAGCACATCTGCTATCCAACCCGTCAGTTGCCGGACTTCGGGTTCCTTGAAGCCGCGGGTCGTCACGGCGGGAGTGCCGATGCGCAATCCGCTGCTGATGGCCGGCGGACGCGGATCGTTCGGGACCGCGTTCTTATTGACCGTGATGTGCGCGCGGCCGAGCGCCGCATCGGCGTCCTTGCCGGTGATGTTCTTGTCGATGAGGTCGAGCAAGAACAGGTGATTGTCCGTGCCGCCGGACACGATCTTGTAGCCGCGCTGCTGCAAGACCTGGGTCATGACGCGCGCGTTGGTGACCACTTGTGCGGAATAGGCTTTGAATTCCGGCTGCAGCGCCTCGAGAAGGGCGACCGCCTTGGCCGCGATCACGTGCATCAGCGGGCCGCCTTGAGTACCCGGAAACACCATGGAATTGAATTTCTTGTGCAGGTCGGCGTGCGGCCGCGCCAGGATCAAACCACCGCGCGGGCCGCGCAAAGTCTTGTGGGTCGTCGTCGTCACCACATCGGCGAACGGCACCGGGTTCGGATAGATGCCCGCGGCCACGAGGCCCGCGACGTGGGCCATGTCCACGAAGAAATAGGCGCCCACCGAATCGGCGATGGCGCGGAACCGCGCCCAGTCGATGACGCGCGAATACGCCGAAAACCCGGCCACGACTACCTTGGGGCGATGCTCTTTCGCAAGGCTCTCCACTTGATCGTAGTCGATTTCACCGGTGTCAGCTTTGATGCCGTATTGAACGGCTTTGAACAGCTTGCCCGAAAAATTCACTTTGGCGCCATGAGTCAAGTGGCCGCCGTGATCGAGGCTCATGCCGAGAATGGTGTCCCCCGGATTGAGCAGGGCCAGGTACACGGCGGCATTCGCCTGGCTGCCGGAATGCGGCTGCACATTGGCATAGGCGGCGCCGAATAGCTGCTTCGCCCGATCGATTGCCAAGGCTTCGGCGACGTCGACGAATTCACAGCCCCCGTAGTAGCGCTTGCCGGGATAGCCTTCGGCGTACTTGTTGGTGAGCACCGACCCTTGGGCCTCGAGCACCCGCGGACTCGTATAGTTCTCCGAGGCGATGAGCTCGATATGATCTTCCTGACGATTGCGTTCGTCCGCGATCGCCTTGGCGAGTTCAGGGTCGAAGCCGGCGATCGTCATTTGGGCGGTGAACATGAACCTAAGTCTCCTTTGAGATAGCCGGTAATTGTAGCCGATTCGTCCAGGGTTCCCTAGCGAGTCCGGCCCGAGAAACGCGATTCGCGCCCGCCAATGGCGTGACAAGCCCCGGGGAGTCGCGGATAATTCAACCCGATCCCCCGCGCGCTCGAGCGATTCATTCAAAAGGCTTAAGATGGCTCAGTTCATTTACACTATGAACCGGGTTGGCAAGGTCGTGCCGCCCAAGCGCATTATATTGCGCGATATTTCCCTGAGTTTTTTCCCCGGGGCCAAAATAGGCGTGCTGGGTTTGAACGGGTCCGGCAAGTCCACGTTGCTGAAAATCATGTCCGGGGTCGACAAGGATATCGAGGGCGAGGCGCGCGCGCAGGCGGGCATCAAAGTAGGCTACCTGCCCCAAGAGCCCCTGCTCGACGAGGCCAAAACCGTTCGCGAAGTGGTCGGCGAAGGGGTCGGCGACGTGCAGAGCCTGATTGACCGTTTCAACGCGATCAGCGATCGATTCGCCGAGCCGATGTCGGACGATGAAATGAATAAGCTCATGGAAGAGCAGGCCAAGATGCAGGACAAGATCGATGCGGTCGGCGGCTGGGAGCTGGAACGCAAGCTCGAAATTGCGGCCGATTCGCTGCGCCTGCCGCCGTGGGACGCGGTGGTGGGCAAGCTGTCCGGCGGCGAAAAGCGCCGCGTGGCCCTGTGCCGCTTGCTGCTGTCGAAGCCCGACATGCTGCTGCTCGATGAGCCGACCAACCATTTGGACGCCGAGTCGGTGGCGTGGCTCGAGCATTTCCTCGAGGAGTACCCGAGCACGGTGATCGCGGTCACCCACGACCGCTATTTCCTCGACAATGTCGCCGAGTGGATTCTGGAGCTCGACCGCGGCCATGGCATCCCTTGGCAAGGCAATTACTCCTCCTGGCTGGAACAAAAGGAGCAGCGCCTGGCCCAAGAGGAACGCCAGCAGGACGCGCTCGCGAAAACCCTCAAGCGAGAGCTGGAATGGGTGCGCACCAATCCGAAGGCGCGCCAGGCAAAATCCAAGGCGCGTTTGCAGCGCTACGAAGAACTGGCGTCGCAGGAATTCCAGAAGCGCAATGAGACGAACGAAATCTATATCCCGCCCGGAGACCGCCTGGGGGATCTGGTCATCGAGTGCAAGAACGTGCGCAAGGGCTATGGCGACCGGCTGCTGATCGACTCCTTGAGCTTCAGCCTGCCCGCGGGCGGAATCGTCGGCATCATCGGACCCAACGGCGCGGGCAAGACCACGCTGTTCCGCATGCTTTCCGGTGTGGAAAAACCCGACGGCGGCGAGATCCGGTTGGGTCCCAGCGTGAAGCTCGCCTACGTCGATCAGTCGCGCCAGGCGCTCAACGACAAGAACACAGTGTGGCAAGAGATTTCCGGCGGCCTCGATCTCATCAAGGTCGGCAATTACGAGACATCATCCCGAGGCTACGTAGGACGGTTCAATTTCAAGGGCGTGCAACAGCAGCAGGTGATCGGCGATCTTTCCGGCGGCGAACGCAATCGCGTGCACCTGGCCAAGGTATTGAAGGCGGGCGGCAACGTCTTGCTGCTCGACGAACCGACCAATGACCTGGATATCGAGACTCTGCGCGCCCTCGAGGACGCCTTGGTGGCGTTCCCGGGCTGCGCCGTGGTCATTTCGCACGATCGCTGGTTCCTCGATCGCATCGCAACACATATCCTCGCCTTCGAAGGTGACTCTCAAGTGGTCTGGTTCGAAGGCAACTATCAGGAGTATGTTGAGGATTACCGGAAACGCAAAGGCGAAGATGCCGCTCAGCCCCACCGAATACGCTACAAGCCACTCACAGGGTGAGACGCACCATGTACATCACGCCGCAAGACGAACTGCACGTCGAATATCAGGGCATCGCCCTGACCTGCCCCCACTGCCAGACGCTGACTCATCTCACGGCGGTGGCCGTCCCGAAATTCGAGGATCTCAGCCGCCGCAAGCCGAAGCACGTCGGCATTGTGTTCCGTTGCGATGCCTGCGCCGAGCCGGTCTTCCTCAAGTTCTTGGCCAAGGCCTATACCACCCTGCGGGTGGATCTCTCCGCGAATTACACGGAAATCGAGCGCGCGCGCGAAAATTTCCCGCTGACGTACCTTCCGGAGGAAGCGGAAAGCCTGTTCAAGGAAGCGCTCAATTGCTACGCGGCGGGGTGTTTCAACGCCTTCGGAGCCATGAGCCGGCGCACCGCCCAGTCGCTGTTCCGCGAGCTCGGCGAG
>Ga0073928_10001852_pt1 | contig 38957 bp, 38 predicted proteins | sample PaiPotPPA55metaG_FD_76969 | JGI IMG/M metagenome (GOLD analysis project Ga0073928, IMG submission 76969) | Iron sulfur acid spring bacterial and archeal communities from Banff, Canada, to study Microbial Dark Matter (Phase II) - Paint Pots PPA... ... | reverse complement strand
GGCGGGTGTGTCAGTGTGATTGAGCTTCGTCATCTCGATCCTCGAGGTTAGGGTTGCGAATGGTGGAAAACCTACCTCCTGACCACCCGCCACCCAAACCCATAGGATCTACGAACACCGCATCCGCTTTTACCGCACATCGAGGGGTTCGGTGCCGGTCGGTTTGCCGGCGGCATCGAGGGTAATCTTCTCCACGCGCGCCTCGGCCGCGCGCAGCAATTCCTCGCAGCGGCGCTTGAGCGCCTCGCCGCGCTCGTAGATCGCGACCGACTCCTCGAGCGGCACCTTGCCGTCTTCCAGCCGCTTGACGATGATTTCGAGCTCCTCGATCGCGCGCTCGAAGGGAAGCCGCGTGACGTCGGAGTGGGTTTCGTCGGCCATGATCATTCCCGTGCGCCCGCGTGATCGCGGAGACCTTTATATATGGGCGCGCGCAGAGGGAGCAAAGCAGGGTAGGGCGGGTTTCAAACCCGCCCCTACGTCATCGCAGCGTCTCGGCAGCGCGGGTTGCGGCGGATTACGCGCCGCTTTAGTGCGGCGCTAATCCGCCCTACGGGTCTACGCCTCACCCCTGCATCAGGGTGGCGACGTGGGCGGCGACGGAATTGGCGAGGGCCGCAAGATCGTAGCCGCCTTCGAGCACCGAGACGACGCGGCTCTCCGCGCTCTTCTCCGCGACTTCCATGAGCTTGCGTGTCGCCCAGGCAAAGTCGGCCTCGACGAGGTTGAGGTTGGCAAGCGGGTCGCGCATGTGCGCATCGAAGCCCGCCGAGATGACGAGGAGCTCCGGCGCGAAGTCGCGCAGACGCGGCAGGATCACGCTCTCGATCGCCTCGCGAAAGTGCTCGCCCGCGTTTCCCGGGCGCAGCGGCGCGTTGACGATGGTGTCGTGCTCGCCGCACTCGCTCTTGGCACCGGTACCGGGATAGAGCGGCATCTGATGGGTCGAGCCGTACATCACCGTGCGGTCCGCCCAGAAGATGTTCTGAGAGCCATTGCCGTGATGCACGTCGAAATCGACGATCGCGACATGATCGATGCCGTAGCGTTTCTGCGCGTAACGTGCGGCAATCGCGGCGTTGTTGAACAGGCAGAAGCCCATGGGCCGGGCGGTCTCGGTGTGATGGCCGGGCGGGCGCGCCGCGACAAAGGCATTGCGCGCCTTGCCGGCGATCACTTCGTCCACGGCAAAGACCGCGCCGCCCGCCGCGCGCAGCGCCGCCTCGAAACTGCCCGGCGACATGCTGGTGTCGGCATCGAGCTGCACCAGGTTGTCCTTGGGCGTCGCATCGCGCAGCGCGATGACGTATTTCATGGGATGGCACAGCGCGATGGTGTCGAGCTCGGCCAACGGCGCCTCCACCCGCGCCAGGTCCTGGAATTTCTCCTGCTCGAGCGCGCGTTCGATGGCGCGCAGCCGGTCGGGCCGCTCGGGGTGTCCTGCCGGGGTGAGGTGGTTGAGGCAGGCGGGATGGGTGAGGAGGAGCGTGGTCATGCTCCTTACTTTTACGCTGGCGACCTGCGGATGTCATTCCGCGGTTGTGCGTAGGGGCGGGTTTGAAACCCGCCGTACAAGATGCGAGATCGCGCCTGTTGGCTTGTTATTCCTCCGAGCGCTCGCCGGTGACCTCGACGCCGGGCGGGGGAGGGAGCTCGTCGGGCACGAAGAAGGTGGGCGCCAGCGGCTCGCTTGGATCGACGCGCCAGGGTGTGAAATCGGTGACGCCCTCGCCGTAGAGAAAGCTGTCGTCGATGAGGAAATGACCGGTGAAGCTTTTCGCCGGCTTGTGAAAGATGCGCCAGGCGGCTTCCGCCATGATCTCCGGGCTGCGCGACATGCGCATCACGCGCTCGCCGCCGAGGAGGTTCTTGATCGCGGAGGTCGCAATGGTCGTGCGCGGCCACAGTGCGTTGACCGCAATCCCCTGCGCGCGCAGCTCGCCTGCAAGCCCGAGCACCACGAGGCTCATGCCGAATTTGGTGATGGAATATGCGGTGCCGCCGGCAAACCATTTCTCGCGCATCTCGAGGGGAGGGGAGTTCATCAGGATGTGGGGATTGTCCGCATTGGCGAGATGCGGGATGGCGTATTTGCACACCATGAAGGTGCCGCGGGTGTTGATCTGGTGCATCAGATCGAAGCGGCGCATGTCGGTATCGACGACGGGCGTGCGCGATACTGCGCTTGCATTGTTGACCACGATGTCGAGGCCGCCGAAGCGCGCGACCGCGGCATCGATCGCGGCCTTTACCTGCGCCTCGTCGCGCACGTCGACGGTAAGCGGCAGCGCCTGCCCGCCCGCCTTGGTAACTCCGTCGGCGGCGGTAAAGATGGTGCCGGGAAGCTTGGGATGCGGCTCCTTGGTCTTGGCTGCGATCGCGACGTTCGCGCCGTCGCGGGCGGCGCGCAGCGCAATGGCGAGCCCGATCCCGCGCGATGCGCCGGTGATGAGCAGCGTGCGGCCTTTCAGGGACATGGGTGCTCAAACGGCTGCGCGCCACCTGCGGCGCGCAGCCGGAACACATCCTCGACTATGTGCTCCTCAGGCGTGCCTGAGGCTCTCCGGAACCACGCCGCCGCTTTCGGCAAGCTTGACCATGACCTGCTTGTGCAGCCAGATGTTCATCTCCGCCGAGCCGTCGAGGCTGCCTTTGTAGCCGAGCTCCTGCGCAAGCTGCTTGCGGGCGGAGAGACTCGAGTCGAGCTTCAAAAGCTTCATCAGATCGACGATCGACCGTTGCCAGTCGAGCTTCTCGCTCTGGCCGTCGGCGATCTTTTTGATCATCCCCTCGACCTCTGCCTGCGTCATCGCCTTGCCCGTGGCGGGAGCGCCGCCCGCAGTAGCCGTGCCCGTGGGAGCGGGTGCGCCTGGCGCTCCGGGCGCCAAAGGCGTGGCGCCGGGTGTCTTCTTGCCAAAGATGGCGGAAGCAATACTGCCGAAGATGCTCATGGTATACCTCCACTGTTATGTTACGGTCGTTGTTCACGTCGTTTGCGGCAGCTCCGCCGCGGTCGGCAGGCGACCCTGCGGAGTGAGCTTGTCGACCACCCCCGGCAGGATCTGCGAGAGCTGCCTGGTAATCTCTTCCTCGGACATGCCTGAGCGCTGCGCCAGCACTTTGATGATGTCGGGGCCGAGCGCGGAGCCCAGCTGACCAGGCGAGACCGGTTGGTTTTGGCCATGGCCGATCCAGGAGTTGATCGCATTACCCAGCCCGCCCTTTTGCAACTGGTCCACCAACCCGCCCAAACCTCCGAGCAGACCGCCGGCGCCTTGATCCGGCATCGGTTGTGTTCCAGTCCCTGCAGAGGGCACAGCATCGCGTTTCGCAAACAAAACGCCCGAGGCCAGCAGCGCGAGAAGCGCAAGCATCAGCGGTTTGCCGATGTTGCCCCCCGGAACTGCCTTGTGGAGTGTATCTTCCAATCCTGCCATTGTTTTCGTTCCTTTTGCTTCGAGTTATCCCTCCCCGTGCCCTGAGATCATCAGGCGCGGCGGCGACCAGTCACAGCGTTGTAGATCAGCAGCACCACGACTGCTCCCACGACTGCGACGATCATGCTGTAGATGTTCAAGCCGGTGACCCCCGATGCTCCGAACAGATCGAACAGAAATCCGCCGACGAGAGCGCCGATGATGCCGAGCGCAATATCGAGCCAGAAACCCTGCCCCTGCCTATCCACGATCTTGCTTCCGATAAACCCGGCGATCAGGCCGAGTATGATCCAGCTGATGATGCCCATTGGATGTCCTTTCAGGTCTTGATCAGTGCATCGTCAAACAAACGAAATGTGCCGGGCTCGCGCCGTAAAGCGCATCTCGGTACCCCGCGGAGACGCTCATCCGCTGGATCGGCTCGTCGGATTCCTCGCCCGTCTGGTAAAAAGGTAGAGAATGAGGCGGGCTGAACCAGGCAAAATCTTACATTCCGCGGCGGCCAGCCCAGCCAAGCACGTCGCGCAGAGCACTGCCGCCGTCTCTGCCACCAGATACCTTGATGAGACCCGACGACATTGTCAACGTTGATACGATCAAATTAATCGCGTTATTGCATGCCTGCAATTCACTATAGTCTTGTCGCAATAGTGTTACATTCAACGCAATCAGCGCATTTTACGATCAATGTCGCGGCGCAGGTTTGTCCTGCGTATTCACGGGGGCATGTTTCGACGACTTTGAATCGCAGTTATCGCCGTCATGCACGTTCTGAACCCTCCGCGCGCCGAGGTGCCGCGGCCATGTTCTCTCGCTTTCGAGCGCCGTGGGGGCGCGTAGCCCTCGTATTGCTGCTGTCGCTCCTCCTCGCGGGCGCAGCCCATGCGCTGACCTTCCCCGAGCTCACCGGCCGCGTCGTCGACGACGCCGGCATTCTCGATCCCGCGACCAAGGCCGCGCTCGAGCGCAAGCTCGCGGAATTCGAGACCAAGACCACCGGGCAGCTCGTCGTCGTCACCCTCAAGTCGCTGCAAGGCACCTCGATCGAGGATTACGGCTATCAGCTCGGGCGACACTGGGGGATCGGGCAGAAGGAGAAGAACACCGGTGCGCTTCTGATTGTGGCGCCCAACGAGCGCAAGGTACGCATCGAGGTGGGCTACGGCTTCGAAGGCACCCTCACCGATGCGGTGTCGCGGCTCATCATCGAGAGCTCCATCCTTCCTCGCTTCCGCGCCAACGACTTCGCCGGCGGCATCAATCGCGGGGTGGATGACATTATCCAGGCGGTCTCGGTCGATTCCGAGGAGTGGAAAGCGCGGGCGAAGCAGCGCTCCGACGACCAACCCGATCTGGCCGATGTGCTCACATTCCTGTTCCTGATGGTGATCGTCTTCATTATCGTCGGCAGCATCGCAAGGCGAGGGCGTGCACAGGCGCAAGCCGGCCCGCGCGGACGCCGCGGCCGCGGACCCATCATCCTGCCGATGCCGGGCTCGTGGGGAGGGTCCGGTTCCGGATGGGACTCCGGCGGCGGGTTCTCGGGCGGCGGCGGCTTTTCCGGCGGGGGCGGCTCGTTCGGCGGCGGCGGCGCTTCGGGGGGCTGGTGATGCGATGATCTCGGAAGCCGACAACCGCCGCATCGTCGAGGCGATCCGCGCGGCGGAAGCGAAGACATCCGGCGAGATCTACTGCGTCATCGCCCGCGCCTGTGCCGGTTATCACCTGGTGCCGATTGCGTGGGCGGCTTTGCTTGCGCTCGCCCTGCCATGGCCGTTGCTTCATTTCACGCGCTGGCCCGCGGGGACGATCTATCTCATCCAGCTCGCCCTGTTCATCGCGGCGGCGGCGATATTGTCGCTGCCGGCGGTCCGGTTTCGCATCGTGCCGAAACGCAGGCTGCGCGGACGCGCGCATATCGTGGCGATGCAGCAGTTTCTGGCGCAGGGCATCCACCTCACGGAGAAACGCACGGGCGTGTTGATTTTTGCCTCGACTGCGGAGCGCTATGCCGAGATCGTGGCCGACAGCGGCATCAACGCCAAGGTCACGCCCGACGCATGGGTCAACGCTGTCGCCGCCATGGTTGCGGCGATCAAGGCTGGGCGGCCCGGCGACGGCTTCATCGCCGCCGTCGAGCTGTGCGGTGCGGAGCTCGCGCGACACTTTCCGCCGGGCGAGCTCAATCCGAACGAGCTGCCGGACCGGGTGGTGGAGATTTGAACACGCCGAAGCTATTCCAGCGCGGCGCTTGTTGCCGCGATGGTGTCGGCGCCTTCGGTGATGGTCCGCTCGAGCGCGGGCGTATGCACGGCGAAATTCTCGGCAAAGAAGCGCGCGATGGCGACGCGTCCGGCGGCGTCGGCGCCATTGCCGCTGTTGTCGTCGCCGCCGCCATTGGCGCCCTCGCCGGCGGCAGCAGAAAGCCGGCGCGCGGCGAGCGCCTCCTCGGCCAAGAGCGTGCCGCCGGCGGTGAGCGCAAAGAGGCGCAGATAGGGCGTGGCGCCGGCAAGCGCGGCGTCGCGGTCGTTGTGCGCGCGCGCAAGCAGCCAGTGCGTGGTGCGCTTGAGGGAGTCGAGCGCGTCGCGCAGACGCACGCCGGTCCAGCCGAAGCCCGCATCGTTGACCCGATCGACCGCATCGATGCTGCGCGCGATCTCGTCGAGATAGGCCCGCACCGTGCGGCCGTCCGAGAGCAGCAGCTTGCGGGTGACGAGGTCGATCGCCTGAATGCCGTTGGTGCCTTCGTAGATCGGGGCGATGCGGGCGTCGCGGTAATGCTGCGCCGCGCCGGTCTCCTCGATGTAGCCCATCCCGCCATGCACCTGCACGCCCAATGAGGCGACCTCGCAGCCGATGTCGGTGGCGAACGCCTTGGCGACCGGCGTGAGCAGCGAGGCGCGCTCGTGCGCGGTGGTCCGCGCCGGCTCGGCCGGGCTGCGCTCGGCGCGGTCGATCGCAACCGCCGTCGCATAGCAGATGGCGCGGGCGGCGCGGGTGAGCGCGCGCATGGTGATCAGCATGCGTCGCACGTCGGGGTGGGCGATGATCGGGCTTGCGGTCGGCGCGTCGTCAATGTGTCCCTGGCGGCGCTCGCGCGCATAGGCGAGCGCCTGCTGGGTAGCGCGCTCGGCGATGGCCACGCCTTGCAGCCCGACAGAGAGCCGCGCCCGGTTCATCATCGTGAACATGCAGGCCATGCCGCGGTTTTCCTCGCCGATGAGAAAGCCGGTGGCGCCGCCCGTATCGCCATAGACCATGGTGCAGGTGGGCGAGCCGTGGATGCCGAGCTTGTGCTCGATGGAATGGGCGCGCGCGTCGTTGCGCGCACCGAGCGAGCCGTCGGCATTGAGCAGGAATTTCGGCACGAGAAAGAGCGAGATGCCCCTGGTGCCCGCGGGCGCGTCGGGCAGCCGGGCGAGCACGAAATGCACGATGTTGTCGGTGAGGTCGTGCTCGCCGTAGGTGATGAAGATCTTCTGCCCGGTGATGCGGTAGCTGCCGTCGGCAGCGCGCTCCGCGCGGGTGCGGAGCGCGCCGACGTCCGAGCCCGCCTGCGGCTCAGTGAGCTGCATGGTGCCCATCCACTCGCCGGAGACGAGCTTGGGCAGATACGCGCGCTTGAGCGCTTCGCTGCCGTGGGCGGCGAGCGCATCGATGCCGGCCATGGTGAGAACGGGGCCGAGCCCGAACGCCATGGCGGCGGAATTCCACATCTCGATGCAGGCGGCGTTCACCGCTTGCGGGAGCTCCTGCCCGCCCCATTGTGCCGGCGCGGCCAGCGCGTTCCAGCCCGCCTGTGACCAGGCGCGATAAGCCTCCTTCCACCCCGGCGGCATGGTGATGGCGCCATCCTTGAACGGCGTGCCGTGGCGGTCACCCACCGGATTGAGCGGCGCGATGATGTCGGATGCGAACTTGCCGGCTTCGGCGAGCACCGCCTCGACCACGTCCTCGGAAAGATCGCCGAACAGGCCCTCGCCGAGCGCTGTGCCGAATCCCGCGCTGTACCTGAGCGCAAACGCCATGTCGGCAACCGGCGCGGCGTAGGTCATGGGTGACTCCTCTGGATAGAGGGCGGGGGTGGGCGATGTGCTCCGGCGGCTAAGCTAACGAGCTTGCCAGTTCAAGCTCACGACTTATAGGCCTCTCGGTGTGCAGAGGCGAGGCATCGCCTCGACCCTTTAATTGACGTAACTCATTGCCGAATAGCCATCGTCCAGCTTTGGCTCGATGCTGTAGAGGCTCGCCTGCCGGAACAGCTTGCCCGGCAGGTGAACGTGGTTGTGAAACTAATACACTAGAAAACGGCGGTGCGGAGCAACCCAGGAGATGTGCCATGCCCAATTCCAGCAGCAGTGCAGAAGCGAGTGCAATCGAGGAGGCCTACGCAGACGAGGTGAAAGCTTTGTTCAAAATCCTGTTCACCAATCTGATTGACTCTCCCGGCAGCGATCAACAAAGCGCTGCCAAGTTTGCTGCCGGCCTAAGCGGAGCCAAACGAGCCAGGGACTTGGCGCTTGATGCGATAGGGACGCCTTCGTCGGAGAGGCGCGCGTTGCAGCGCCCGAAACGGATCCGCAAGAAAATGGCGGCGCGGTAAGCCAGTCCTCCGCCCGATGCCAGAGTATATGCTCGACTGCGCGTTGCGCTCGAGCAAACCTGTAGGGCACAATCGGCGGACGCATCTGCAGCCGGATGGCGGGTTACGCCATACGAGCCGGATGAACCGGCTCGCATGCCTAACCCGCCCTACTCACTAGTGGGGATAAGGCGATGCCTCTCAACTTCGATCCCGGTTACGTCCGCGAACCATTTACGACGTTGTGCGACCAGGCGCCGGACGTGAGCATCTATCCCTACAGCGCCTTTCGCACGGAGTGGGGGCCGATCTTTCATCGGGGTCGGCTCGACGGTTCGGCGCGCGTGCTTTGCATCGGACAGGATCCCGCCGAACATGAAGCGGTCGTCCGACGCATCCTCGTCGGCACCGCCGGTCATCGCGTTCAGGGATTTCTGGCAAAACTCGGGATGACCCGCAGTTATGTCCTCCTCAACACGTTTCTCTACAGCGTCTACGGGCAAAGTGGCGGTAATCAGCACATCGGGGATGCGAGCATCGCGCGATATCGCAATCAATGGATCTCGGCCGTGATCGCGACGGCCTCCATCCAAGCGGTCGTCGCGTTCGGCGGATTGGCGGACAAGGCATGGACATCGTTTCTGGCAGATCCCGCCAACGCTGCGGGTAAGCAGCTGCCTTACCAGCACGTCCCGCATCCTACCTCTCCCGAAGGGGCCGGCGGTACGCCGGCGCAGGTCGCTGCGGCAACGGCGCAAATGCTTGCGAGCTGGAATGCCGCCATCGGGCAGTTGCGAGCCGCGATCAAGAACCCGGACACAAACAGCGCCTTCGTGCCTTATGGCGCCTCGTTTCTTCCTGTAGAATTGCCGGCAATACCCGCCTTCGACCTGCCGGCGGGAATGCCAGCATGGATGCAGGGCGAGAGCGGCTGGGCGGCGCGGACCGGCACGACGGCGGCACTCAAGCGCCGCACCATCACCGTCGAAGTCCCGGACGGGATCATTCCGGCGGGCTCGTGATGCAATTTCATTCGGAGAGCGGGTGATGAAATTCGTGCTGCTGGGCAGGGTCGTGATGATGGACAGCACGCTCGCCGTGCTCGCGAATGGTGCGGTCTATGTCGACGGCAACACGATCGCGGCGGTAGCGGATCGAGCCGCGCCTCCACCCGCGGGATTTGTCGGCGCAACAACGGTGGACACCGCAGGGATCATCTTCCCGGGCCTGATCGAGCTGCACAATCATCTCAGTTACGACGCGCTCGAGCTTTGGCGCGTGCCGCAGAAATTCACCAATCGCGGGCAGTGGCAGAACAATGCCGATTACAAGGCCCATGTGTCGGGGCCGATGACCACGATCGCGAGCTCGCGCGATGCGCGCCTCCTCGCCGCGGTTGCGCGCTACGCCGAGACCAAGTGCCTGTTCGGGGGAGTTGCCACCAGCCAGGGCATTTCGCTCAAGGGCGACAATATGGAGACCTCCTACCGCTCGGCGATGCGCGTCGTAGACGATCCCAGCGACAAGGCGTTTCCCCGCGCGCGCACGTGCATTCCCGATGTAAGCGCATCGGACTGGACGAAGTTCAAAAACGAGCTCGACAAGGCTTCCTGCATGCTGCTGCATCTGAGCGAAGGACTCGATACCGCGGCGCGCAATGCCTTCCTGGCGCTCAAGCAGGGCGATCAATGGGCCATCACTCCGGCGCTTGCGGGTATCCATTGCGCGGCGCTACAGCCCCAGGATTTTGTTGTCATGCGGGCGAGCGGGGCCTCGGTCGTGTGGTCGCCGCTGAGCAATCTCCTGCTCTATGGCGGCACGACCGACATCAAGGCCGCGCGCGCGGCGGGGCTCGATGTTGCGCTGGGCTCGGACTGGTCGCCCTCGGGAAGCAAGAACCTTCTCAACGAGCTCAAGGTCGCCAAAGTCGCCAACGATGTCTTCAACATCGGCCTCGCCGATGCGGACATCGTCGCGATGGTCACGAGCACGGCCGCCCGCATCGTCAAGTGGGACGCGCTGCTCGGATCGGTGAGCGCGGGCAAGCGCGCCGATTTCACCGTGATCGCGGCCCCTCCCTCGGCCGATCCCTATGCCAGCCTCATCAAGGCCAAGGAGACGGACCTGGCGCTGCTGATGATCGATGGACAGCCGGTGCTGGCAACCGCGGCTCTGATATCCGCATTCGGGCAGGCGGGCGAAACCATCGCGCTGGGCAGCACAACGCGGGTTGTCAACTACGGCGCCGGCGATCCGCGCCTGCCGGCGCTGACCTTTGCGGAAGCCAAGGCGGCCATGGCCGATGCGCTGGCTCGCCTGCCTACGCTCCTCGATGATGAAAGGGAGGGGCGCGGCGTATCCGGACACAGTCTCGCCGGTGCGGAGACTCCGCAGCTGCGGCTTGCTCTCCACGAAGAGCACGCAAGCGGACTGGCCCTGCGCCCGCGCCTGCCGCTCAACGGCAAGCCGACCGGACCGGATGCCGCTTTCACTGCGACCGCAAAACCGGTGCCGCTCAAGGCGCTGCCACTCGACCCGCTGACGCTGACGGATGATCCCAACTATGGCGCGGTCCTGCATGCGCAAGCCAATATTCCCCCCGCGATCAAAGCGGGGCTGAAGTTTTACTACGGGTAAAATCTACCGCGCTGAAACCGGACATGATCTGTAGGCCGGGCAAAAGCGCGTAAACTGGTCCACGCGCTCCTTTGCCTATCCTACGGGTGAGTATCGTAGGACCTGCGTCAGAGCCCAGCCACTCTTACGGTGGCGTCGCCGTCTTGCGCGACCTCAGTGGGTGCTGCCGGAAACAACGGCTCGATGATACGCAACAGCACGAAATTCACCATACGATCAAAGCTCGTATCCGGCAGAGTGCGCTCAAAGCGCGCGGTTTGGGGTGAAAGGCAGGTCGGGTTCACCTGTATGCCGAACTTCAGCGGCTCTGAGCTCGCGAATAGCCGGTCCTCGCGAACGACCACGCGTTCACTGATCCGAGATTCGATCGCTTGCTTGATGAGATGCTTAATCTCGTCGGGAGCGAGGTTTGCGTCGGTCGCCAACTTGTCTTGCACATCGCGGTCGAACTTGAATTCGGCAGTCGCCTGCAACGTTTTCTGTCCCTGGCACACATATTTGCCGGCGTCGACATACTTCCTCACCTGGCTCTTGCAATCGGGGTCGGCCATCAGCTTGCGCATGATCCGCAGGTTGGCAGCTAACGGGATTTCCTCCAAGACAACGTCGCTCAAGGAGGCATGCACTGTGTGGGTGTAGCTGTTCTCCATGCTCCCCTTGAGCACCGCGCGAAGATCAATGGTGAACTCCATGCTCAACCGCCCATCCTGCTTCAGCTGTTCCTCCAAGTCCCAAGTGCGTGACACCATCACCTGACCATCCAGATCCGGCTTCTGCGCGGGACAGATCGTAGTGTACACTCCCGCCCTGTCTACGTAGTACAGGCTTCCTACGGTCAGAAGATTGGACGGCGGATGAATGCCGCGGAAATGATATTGGCTCAGTGTATAGTCGAAGGGATCGCTGCTGGTCGGTTTGTTCCACTCATAGGTCGCGGCAACTGCGGCCGTTCCAACCAGCATCACTGCCGAGGCAAGCACGACTGCCCGTTTCATGGCACGCCTCCTCCTCACAACAAGCGGTCCCATCAGCGGGTAGGACAGCAGACGCCGCCGCAGGGGGCATAGCCCCGCGGGCAGGCGAATGCCGGCGTCATGGCATAGGTTGACGCCAGGGTGACTGCAACAAAAAGTCCGATCGTCCTAATCATACGCATGGCTCTCTCCTGTCTGCACGAGCTCCGGGTGTTCTCCCGGGCTATGGTCTTGGAGAAACCATACGCCTGTTGCTGCAGCCGGTATGTGACGCGCATCACTCAAATGCGCTTTCTCAAAGCCCTCGGATAAAGCCTCCAAGCTGCTTTCTGATAAAGTCGGCGGCGACGGATACATGGGCATCCTGTCCGGGAGGGGTGGGTTTCGATCCCGTCCGACACAAGTCCGCTATGTGCTGCGCGACTGCGGAGGCGAAGTCGGCTCCGGCCGCGGTGCAGGGTAGATTGGCCGCGAGGTGAACGAGCGCTTTCTGCATCGCATTGAGGGGCGCGAGCTGCATTCTCGCGACTTCAGCGGGGCTCGGAGCATAGGGCAAAGTCTCCACGCTCGGCGGACCCAGATTGTCGGGTGCAGAGAGGGTGAGGACGGCATCGAGATCGGGAGCTTCTGCCTCGCGGGCGGTCAAGGGCGGACCGATCGCGGGAAACCGCTTGCGCAGCGTCGCAGCGATCGCGGTGTGATCATAGGGAACGTTGCCCGAAGGACGCAGAACCGTGCCCTGCTCGATATAGGGAGAGACGATCACCGCCGGCACGCGCACGCCGTAACGATCGAAGTTGAAGGGGGCCGTGGGCGCGGACGCAGGGGGCGTAGCGGGAGGCGGCGGAACGTGGTCGTAACAACCGCCGTGCTCGTCATAGAGAACCACCAGCAGGGTCTGCGGCCAGGCCGGCCCGGAGCGCAACGAGTTGTAGACATCGGCGATCAGTTGCTCCCCCAGAGTGACCACATGCGGCGGATGCTGGTCATTCGGGGGATGCAGAATGGTGAAATAGCGCGGCTCGATGAAAGAATAACATGGCAGACTGCCGCTGCGCGCATCTTGGCGAAATTCCTCGTAATAGCGAAAATGATCCGCCAGCAGCCACAGTCTTGACAAGGCGTGCGAGAGCGCAATGTCTTGGTAATATATCTTCCAATCCTTGATCCCGGCGCGTTCAAACTGATTGAACACGGTGTCCATCGCGTAGGGAAAACGCGGCGGGTCGTTGTTCTCGCATCCGTTCGCGGTGCAGGCGTGAACAAAAAAGCGGTTGGGCCAGGTCTGGCACGGAGCGGAGGCAAACCAGCGATCGCACACTGCAAACTGTCGGGCGAGCCCGCTGATGACGGGAACCTGCTGCGGCGTGAAATGATGCATGACGGCTTTGCCGTCGTAGTTCCCCGGAGCCTTCAGCGCTTGACTGAGGTAGTTCTTGACAAAGCCACCCAGGGTCGGAGTTGGCGCGGGATCGGGCACGCTCGGCGTTCCAAACAGTTGGGTGTTGATGTCCTCCCACAACTCGCCGGGATCAGGGTTCGGGATGGTCAGCGCTGTGCGGTCGGTTCCAGGGCAATTCCAGACCGGAATCGCAATTCCATTCGGATCGAGATTGCTTTCCGTCCCGGTGAGACCATCGAACTGCGGGGAGGCGGGGTAGAGCATTCCCAGCATGCTGTCGAACGAGCGGTTCTCCAGCATGAGCACGACGATGTGATCGATCCGGCCGAGCTGTCCCATCTCGTGTCTGCGCTATAGAGCGAACTCCGAATACATTAACACCCCTCGATCGCCATAGCCGGGTTTGGCCCGGCCATCCACGTTTTTTTTGGATCGTGGCAAAGACGTGGATGCGCGGGACACAAGTCCCGCGCATGACGCCGGCGGTTACCCGGTGACGGAACGAATCGTCCAGAAGTCGCTCGCGAGCCGAGGATTGATCAGATACTCGTAGGGCATGAGGCAATAGCCATTGAGTCCCCAGCCGGTGCCCCATGAATTTCTGATGGTGAATTGCCGCTTGGTATCGTCGTACCCCACAGCAACGACGCAATGTCCTCCCAGGACTGCCTCTCCGGTACTCGGCATGGGAACAACACCGGTTTGGGCGACGGTTTGGCTTTCAAAGCTCTCGTAAACGGTAAAGCCGAATACAAAGGGATAACCCTCTGCGAGGCAGCCGCGCATCTGTGTTATGTCCTGAACGACGCGCGCATAGGCCGAAACCAGGTCCTGATTGGCATCGCTGTAGGCCTGGGGCGGCGGGCGCTGGGCGAACTTGGCGATATCGTAGGGCCAATCGGTCTCGGGCGGAGCACCGAGCGTGGCGACCGCTTTGATTCCGTCGCGGATCTGCGCTCCGGCATCCTGAGTGACGGTGCCTTCGATCACCCTCTCGTTGTAATAAATGAACAGTCGGGAGGGCGTGAATTCCCGATTGCCCAGCTTACGCTGGTCGAACTCGATGGCGCCGGCAATGCCGTTGCCGGTACAGCTTCCGAGCTGCCCCTGGTCGTATACGGGCGGGCACTCGGATCGCAGATCGACGGAAGGCGGCAGGCCCTGCGGGAACCGAACAAGCGGCGCTCCGTACACAAAATCGCGGTCATCGGGCAGGTCCCTGATCCAGCCATATCCGCCGTGGCGCGACGGTCCGCGAACCCTCAGTTTGGCCAATGCACCGGTGGGGCTGGCGCCTGATCGCTTCCTCTTCGCTCTTGTTCTGCGACTTACTCGACGAGCCATGTCTCTCCTCCTCTTCATGTCTACCGCGATGCCACGCTGCTGCGCGGCTGCTCTTGCCTTGCTGTATTTGTCGTCCGGCCCGGAACATTTGCGCCGTTGCCATCTCGCGACGCTATACGCTTGCAGTCGCTAGAATTCTGTGACGCAAGTCACTCTTTCGGCATTCCGGCGCAAAAATTAATCCCAACACCAAATCTTTCGCAGGGCGAGGCATTGCGTCGCCCAGGTATCTTACGGGGGAGGCGCTGAGGCACCCCAAAAACGATTCACGTTTTTGGAGATCCCGCATCGCCCCTACGAAGAGAGACGATCGCTTGTCGAAGGCGCGTCTTCTGACACATGCGTCACCGTGTGGCGACTCTTCGCCACCAGAATCGGAGATAGCAGCACTTTTATCTGCTTTTTCCTGCATTCATCGGAAAATGCAGCCAGTCCGTCATAAGCGGTGACGGTATCGTCAAAACCGAGGCAGGCAAGCCGGTAGATGATTTGCCTGCAAAGATTGCCTTCGAAATATCCACCATGAACGTTCGGATTTTGTCGAAAAACATAGGACCATAGGAGATTGATATGGTCCCACCCACTCATGCGACGCTGCGCGTCGAGTTTCTTTCTGTTCAATGCAAACGTCAGAAGCCCTCTCGGTTTTCCTGAAATATCAGTGCGCTCGAAGTAGTCGGTGCAGTCAAAGTAGCTGAATACCTCCGGAAGCCGATTTTGCACCGACCCCGGCGCTGTGCCGAGCTCCTTGCGCGCGGTTCGCAGCCCGTCGTAGAGCTCCTGCAATGTGTAGTAGCCGACGCGCAACGCGCGGAGCAGCGACTCCTTTCCGAGCTCGATGACGCCGAACTCTCTGGACAATATTTCTACATTGCCCAGGCGATATCCGTTTTTCCAGCTCTTGGTGGGAAAGGAGAAATAATTTGCCGTGGTCGATATCTGGCGCAACACCTCGTCACCCTCATTGCTGAACAAGTAGGCTTCCCGAAAACGTCGCAACGAAGAGGCCAAGTAATTCGCCCGATTGGACAAGAGCGCCTCGGCGGAAATGTCCGGCGACGCCAGCACGAAGCGCATAAGCCTGAGCGCATTCCCGATGTTCGGTGAAATCGCCTCAAGGCTGCCGCCGGTGTGCTCATTGACGGTGCCCGCATTGAGATGTGGTCGCAGAGCGTCCTTGGAAAACAGGTCCGACAACACTCTGATCGCATTGGTGACGACGAAGCCTCCCATGCTGTGTCCGACGAACGAAAGCTGGACCCGGTTTGGATCCGATCGCGCCTTCCTTCCTGATGCGTCATCCGTCCGCAAGTCATGCTCGATGATCGCACGATCGATCTGCCGGATGATTTCGATCAGGTCGGGGGCGCCGTAATTCGTCGCGCGGTAGCTGTCGCGGAAATAGACTGTAGCGCGCAGAAGGGCAGCGCCCAGTATTGCGCCGATCAGCGTCCAGCCCAGCATGCTCAACGCGTGAGCGAAGGGCGCAAGCAGCCCGTCCCATAGTCCCGTCAAAGCGCCCAAAAATGGATAGGCCGCAAACAGAATGATACCGCACCAGAGCAGCCAGGAGGGGAAGGACGGCAGGGCGGCAAGTGTTGCGCGCAAGGGCTCGCCCATTTTTTCTGAGGGCCAGCGATAACCGACGCAGACCAGGCCGGCGCGATCGCTTATCGCGGTATCGCTCTCGATGGCGCGGGAGGCGTCGGCATATGCGGTCAAGACATCCTTCTGGGGATTGTTGAACCCATGAATCATCACGACCAGATTGGGATGCGCTGCGCCGCTCAGGTGGCTCGCAATATCTTGGACGGCCTTGTCGGGATCGGTTGGGGTCAAACCCGACGGCGCGCCGGCAGGCGCAGGGCTGTCGTCCACATTGTTGGGAGCCGTGCTGTCAATGAAATAGGTCGGAATCTTTGCTCCCTGCACAGAGTATGCGTTAAACAGATTAGACATTTTGCAACCGCTCCGTTTCGCAGTTGTGGTCCGGACGGCGATCCGTGCCCCGGATGGAGCACGCAGCGCAAAATCCGGGACGGCTTTTCCGGATTGCGCCGACAGGCGTAATCCAGGTTACGATGTGTCAGAATAGCACGGTTTGAGAACAGAGGACTCGCATGCACAGCGCGTTTCTCGCTCCTCTGGCGATACTCCTTTCCATTCTCGCGTTGCCAGCCAAGGCGCAAAATTCGAAGGCCAAGCCTCCTACCGAGCGCAACCCCTCCTGGGCGGCTAGAGTTCTCGATGTCCCAGAGGTCGAGAGACTTTTTCTTGTGGAGCCGAACTTCTACGCAGTCCGCAACCGACGGAGGAGGGGTTCAAGGCGCTGGTGACGCGAAAGGGGTTGCGGGCAGTGTAATTTGCTGCGTGGATCGGTGAGCACGCATGCGCCGTCCAAGCGCCTGCGCGGCCAGCTCGGGCGAGGCATTTGCTGGCCGCCGCGGGATGACACCGCGGAGGAGATTGCGGCCACTCTATAACAGCAGAGACGCGGCATTGGCCGCGAGTTGATCGGCGAAGTGGGTACCGGTATGGTCCGACCGCCGCGCGCGCAGGCAAAACAGCCGCAGCGATGGGGCGTAGCCAAGTGGTAAGGCAGCGGATTTTGATTCCGCCATTCCCAGGTTCGAGTCCTGGCGCCCCAGCCAGGCAGAGGCCGGTTCGATGAATGCCGGACTGCGCGCCTGAACGCGCCGATCATTTCGTATCTACCATCTCGCACGCAGTCCGGCATAAGCGGTGAGCGGAGCAGCGGGAACGAAGGTGCGAGGATCGGTGAGATTGAGGTAGGGAAATGAGCTCGTCTGGAAGAAGGCGCCGAGGGTATAGTAGTGCCGATTGAACAGGTTCCGCACCAAGCCGAAAACCTCGATGTTCTTCGTTATCCGATACGATGAGTGCAGATTGACAAACCAATATGCCGGCACTGTCGGGTTCCGGTTGGACTGATCGCCGACGAGATACTGGCTGCCTACCGCATTGATATCCGCGCCCACCGTCCAGGGATCGGTAACCTTGGCCTCAGCCCCGGCCTTGAAGCGATAATTCGGCACGGCTGGGATGTGAGCACCAGGAACGACAACGATGTTGCCGTTGGCATCGGCAAATGGATTATTCGGGGACGACAATATCAGGACGCTCTGGAAGGTGGCGTCGACCCGCGTGTAGTTGGCATAGACGTTCCAACGATCCCGCTTGAGCGTAGCACCGGCTTCCATGCCCTGGCGCAAGGTGTTCCCGGCATTCTGAAAATATTGGTGCCCCGGCAGCGGGCTTGCCACGTTGATGATGTCGTCCGTGTTTTCTGCGTAGAATGCGCTCAAGTTCCAGTTGAAAAGGCCTTGCTTCTCGCTCGCGCCATGCTGCCCGCGCAGCCCTGCCTCATAGGTGTGGGAGACTACCTGCCTCAGCGGCGGATCGCCGACCAGCGCATTGTCAAGCAGGCAGGGCCGCAACGGATCCGAGCAGCCAAGCTCGAGCGGCGTAGGCGCCCGGTTGGCTTCCGCGTATCCGGCATAAGCGGTGACATTGGCTGTTACCTTGAATGTCGCGCCGATCACCGGGTTGAATCGGCTGTAGCTGTGATCTCCGTTGAGGCCGTCGTTGTTGCCCAAGGTGTCGCGCAATCCGATCTGGGCAACGTTGTATCGGCCGCCGAAGGTCATCGAGAGCCTCGCTGTCAGATCGAAGGTGTCCGTCGTGTACACTCCGGTGTAGCGCGTCTTTGCCAGCAGCTCCGACGGAGCCACATCGCCGGAAGGCTGGTTGATGTAGACCCCCACGCCTTGCACGAACGGCCAGGTATCGGCGTTTATCGTTCCGAGCTCGCTCGTGGTGTTGAACTGCACATGACCGTTGTCGCTGCTGGCGCCGACGACAAACCGATTGTCGTGATCGAAGATCTTGGCGTTTGTGGCCACCTGAAATGAGCCGCCAAAACTATTCGCGGCCGTCGAGGTGCGGTCGATCTCGCCCAGGACGCTGTTGGCCAGCAGGTCCGTGGCCGCAACCGGCAGCCCGTTTAGCGCAGTGAGATTGCTCACGTTGCCGTTGAGATCGGGAAAGCAGAGAAAGTCCGGATCGGGGCAGCTCGTATTCTGTGCAGAGGTCCCGTTGTCATCGACGTGGCGCTGCCAGAACCCGCGATAGTAGACGTTGCTCTGAAACGAGAGAGTCTCGATTGGGTTCCAGCTGGCGCTGGCGGTCAGAAAGGCGAGCTGATTTTGCGTTGCTTGCGGCACCGTGTAAACGCTGGCCCAATTCCTGTTCAGCAACTCGAGCGGAGTTGCCGCAGCCGCGCCGAACTGGTTTGAGGCGCCGGTAAACGTGACATGGAATTCAGCCTGGTCACCACGGGCGCCGAGATCGCCGTAGATGCGTCGCAGCCGCGAGGGTGAGTAGTCCCGCCACCCGTCATCGTTGATGGCATCGGCGATAAGATAACCCGCCAGGTTGCCAACCTGTCCTCCCTGCTGAATCAAAGCGGAGCGCCGACCGAACGAGCCGCCGCGCAACTCCGTCTCCACACCCTGGTAGGTGAAGCCGTTTTTCATATCGATCGACAGGGCGCCGCCCAAGGCATTGAGGCCGTATACCGGATTGCTGGGCATGAGGGTCATGCGGCTGATCGCAGTCTCCGGAATGAAGTCCCAGTTGACGATATCGCCAAAGACTTCGTTGACCCGCACTCCGTTCTGATAGACGGCCAAGCCCTGGGGCGTGCCGATGACTGGCGAGGCGGTAAAGCCTCGGTAATCGAGGTCGCGCTGAAACTCGTTCCCGGTCTGATTCTCGAGCGCGACGCCCGGCAAGCCCCTCGATATTGCGTCGAGCAAGTCGGGGGCTTTGGCGTGGTCGAAATCTCCGGCCGAAAGGGTCTGGACGTTGGCCGGGATCTTGTCGCGCTCGATCAGGCTGGGATCGACAGGCGCCGCGGCAGCCTCGGGGGCAGCCTGGGACGGGGCCACTGTGCGAGGCCGGCCGGCATCAGCACGTCGCGGTGCATTCTCGGCACTGCGCGGCGGTAGAGATTCGGCAGCACGCGGTGCTGACCTTTCTGGCGGACGAGCGGCGGGTCGAGGACTGGCGGGCGCCAATGGGGTGTTGGCAATGACCCTGACTTCCGGAAGAGTGACAGGATCATCTTCGGCCAATACTGCGTCCAACGCCGCCAGTGCAGCAAAGCTGACCGCGCCCAGCAAGCCCCCGGAGATGAGACGAGGCCGCAAGATGGTCGCACGACGGGCACTGCCAATCCCACCACGCATACGCGACACTGAGCTTTCCGCACGGCCCCTTCCATTCTCGGACATTTTTCCGCATCTGTCCCGGCACGTCTTCGACACTGCATGAAAATAGCGGGTTCTGTGGTTGCAGGGACACACACCCGGCGCTTGCCTTGCACAAGGAATGGCGGTTCCATACCGCCTGCGGGGCCTGACTGGAGCGGTTATTTGATGCGCCGGTTTTTGGCTGGACTTGTGCTGCTCGCATGGATGGCAGCTTGCGCGGATGCTGCCGAGGTGAAGATCGTTTACCTCCGCGAGATGGAGTCGAAGGCCCGTCTCTCGCTTGTCGATATACCGGCGAACGACGATGGACTGGCAGGCGCCCAGCTCGCGATCGACGATAACAACACCACCGGCAAGTTCCTCGACCAGCAATTCTCGCTGGTGGAGGTGCGAGCTTCGCCACAGGACGATCCGGCCACTGCTGCTCTTGTCGAGGGAGATGCTGCGCTCGTCATCGCTGACGTGCCGCCAGATCGGCTGCTAAAGGCCGCTGACGCCGGGCGCACGCGCAATACCCTCTTTTTCAACGTCGGTGCGATCGATGACCGATTGCGGGAGGAGGACTGCCGAGGCAATGTGATCCATGTAGCCCCCTCGCGCTCGATGCTGGCCGACGGAGTGGCGCAATACCTGGTCTGGAAGCAGTGGCGCAAATGGTTCCTGATCGTGGGTTCCCATGCCGAGGACCGTCTCTATGGCGATGAGCTGCGAAGGTCAGCCAAGCGGTTCGGCGCACGGATAGTCCAGGAGAAGGTGTTCGAGGACACTGGCGGCGCGCGCAGGACCGACAGCGGCATCGCTCAGATTCAGCGTCAGCTGCCCGTCTTCACCCAAGGCGTCCCCGCCTACGACGTCCTCGTGGCCGCCGACGAGAGCGAAGTCTTTGCGGGTTATCTGCCCTACCGAACCTGGGATCCCAGGCCGGTAGCCGGATCCGCGGGCCTCGTTCCAACCAGCTGGGATGCCGCGTTCGACCAGTGGGGAGCCGTGCAGATGCAGAACCGGTTCATGAAGGCGTTCGGCCGGCGAATGACCGCCCGCGACATGCAGGCCTGGTCGGCGGTGCGCATGATCGGAGAAGCCGCTGCGAGAACGCGTTCCTTCGATCCAGGAACCATGCTCGATTTCCTCAAAGGCCCCGATTTTGCTCTCGCTGCTTTCAAGGGGCAGCGCTTGACGCTCCGTGACTGGAACCTGCAGCTTCGGCAGCCGATCCTGTTGACGGACGGCAGGATGGTGGTCTCGGTCTCTCCGCAGGAGGGATTTCTGCATCAGGTATCGGAGCTGGATACGCTCGGCGTAGACCGGCCTGAAACCAGATGCAGACTCAAATAGCAGAGGAGGGTGGAATGCAGATCATTGCGACCCTGCTCGGCACCGCCCTGCTCGTGCTGGCTCACGCCCAGGCAAGCGCGTTCACAGCCTTTGTCTCCAATGAGAAGAGCAATACCATCAGCGTCATCGATACCGAGAAGCTTGCCGTCGTAAAGACCATCAAGGTCGGGCAGAGACCGCGCGGCATCGAGCTGACCAAAGACGGAAAATTCATTCTGGTCGCGGTCGGAGACGATGACACCATTCAAATGATCGAGACCGCCACCTATGAGATCGTCGCCACCTTGCCGTCGGGTCCTGATCCCGAGCTCTTCACTCAGGACCCGACCGGCAGGCTTTTGTACGTGGCCAACGAGAACGACAATACGGTGACGGTCATCGACCTCTCCAGCCGCGCCCGGATCGGCGAGGTGCAGGTCGGCGTCGAGCCTGAAGGCATGGCCATCAGTCCCGACGGAAAGATCCTCGTCAACACGTCGGAGACGACGAACATGGCGCACTTCATCGATACCGAGACGCGTCGGATCGTCGCCAACGTGCTGGTCGACGCACGTCCGCGCTTTGCGGAGTTCAAACGCGACGGCTCGGAGCTGTGGGTTTCCTCCGAGATCGGCGGAACGGTAAGCGTGATCGACCCGACGAAGCATGAGGTCACGGCAAAGATCGCGTTCGAGATACCGGGACTGCGAAAGGAAGCGATCCAGGCCGTCGGAATCAGCATTGTCGGCGATGGAAAAACCGCATTCGTGGCGCTCGGCCCGGCCAATCGCGTCGCCGTGGTAAACGGGGCGACGCATGCGGTGCAGAAATATCTTCTCGTTGGCCAGCGGGTCTGGCACATGGCATTCACGCCGGACGAGAAATACCTTTTGACGACCAACGGCATATCGAACGATGTCTCGGTGATCGACGTCAGCAGTCTCAAGGTGATCAAAAGCGTCCAGGTGGGAGAGTTGCCGTGGGGCGTGGCAATCTCACGGAAGTAACAGGTGAGAGCTCTCGGTCATGGGCCGCCGCGTTCAACGCCCGAAAGCCCACCGGCGGCTGATAAGCAACGATGAGAACAGTCGAGGCTCCCAGGCTGGCCATCGAAGGTATCAGTCACCGCTACGGTCCACGGCAGGCCCTCAGCAACGTGACCTTCTCGGTTGCGCGGTCCACATTCACGGTTCTTCTCGGCTTGAATGGTGCAGGAAAGAGTACGTTGTTCTCGCTGATCACGCGTCTCTACGCGATTCAGCACGGCTGCATCCGGGTGTTCGGTCACGACATCGCCCGCGAACCGAGCGAAGCATTGCGAATGGTCGGCGTGGTATTCCAGCCGCGCACTCTCGACCTCGATCTCTCCGTTGCCCAGAACCTGATCTACCACGCCGCCCTGCATGGCATCGGAAAGAAACACGCCAGGTCGCGCGCCGAGGAGATATTGGCCGGCATCGGCCTCTCGGAACGGGCCGACGACAAGGTGCGCAATCTCTCTGGCGGGCAGATGCGTCAAGTTGAAATTGCCCGCTCGCTTCTGCACCGACCGCGTCTGCTTCTGCTCGACGAGCCGACCGTTGGGCTCGACGTCAAGTCAAGGGCCAGTATCCTTCAGCACGTGCGGGGGCTGGTCGAAGAGGGTGTCTCGGTGCTGTGGGCCACTCACCTCATCGACGAGGCCAATCTCGACGATACGCTCGTTGTGTTGCACCAGGGTCGCGTTCTCGCGCTCGGGGCGGTGGCCCAGGTTGTTGAGGTCGCAGGTACTCGCGATATCCGCTCAGCCTTCATTCATCTCACGCAAGCCAACGAGACCGCGCACGGCAACGCATGAGTACCGAGGTCATCACCTGCCCAGGCTCGACCGGCTTCACGCCAGTCCAGTACGCGGTCTGCCTCAAGGGCATCGTGTGGCGGGAAGGTCTGCGCTTTCTGCATCAGCGCGAGCGCTTCGTCGCCGCGCTCGTGCGCCCTCTGGTCTGGCTCTTCATTTTCGCCGCGGGGTTTCGGCAAGTGCTCGGCCTCTCGATCATCCCCCCCTACGATACGTATATATTATATGAGGTCTACATCACGCCGGGGTTGATGCTTCTGATCCAGCTGTTCAACGGCATGCAGTCGTCGCTCTCCATGGTCTATGACCGGGAGATGGGGAACATGCGCACACTGCTGGTAAGTCCGCTGCCCCGATGGTTCCTGCTTTTGTCGAAGCTCGTCGCGGGAATGGCTGTATCTCTGCCGCAGGTCTACACGTTCCTCGCTATTGCGTGGTTCTGGGACATCGAGCCGCCACTGATTGGGTATATCGCCGTACTGCCGGCCTTGATCCTCTCGGGCCTCATGCTGGGCGCGCTCGGCATGCTCATGTCGTCGGTGAGCAAACAACTCGAGAACTTCGCCGGCGCGATGAATTTCGTCATCTTTCCCATGTTTTTCGCCTCGTCAGCGCTGTACCCATTATGGCGCGTGCGGGAAGGCAGCCCCTGGCTTTATTATGTCTGTGAGCTCAATCCGTTCACGCACGCGGTTGAGCTTGTCCGTTTCGCCCTTTACGAGCAGATCAATTGGATTTCGCTCGCGGTTGTCGCCGGATGCACCGCTCTGTTCACAGTCGGAGCGATCCTTGCCTATGATCCATCGCGGGGCCTGCTTGCGCGGCGCGGCGAGCCGTGAGGCGGTATTGAAGCTCCTTCTCGCCGCAATTGTCTGGCTCGCCGTTCAAACTACGGCGATCGCCGCTGATCCACGTTTTCCTGATTGGCCATGTATTCAGATCAAAGTACCGGAAATCTCAGTTGCTGCGGTGTGGTCAGGTCCTCCCATCGATGACGTCGGCAGCGCGTGGGAAACCGATCCCGTCATAAGGGATCTGGTTGCTCGGCTCGCGGCCCGCCGCACACCGCTGGATGAGGCGGAGGCGGCAATTTCAGCGTTTATTACCAGCGCTGCTGCCGACCGACAGGAAAAGGCGAAGCTGCTTTTCGCGGGGTTGCTCGCCACCCTCAATCAGGAACGCAGCCAGGTGATGAACGGGCTCGAGCGGTTTTCTCGCCAGCAGGCGGCGTTCGCGCAGAGGATCCGCCTGGAGATTTCCGAGCTGCGCGAGCTCCAGGATGCGGGCGATCCCGAGTCGAGTAAACGCGACGAGCTGGCCAACCGCATCGAGTGGGATACACGCATTTTCGAGGACGGGCGCAAGACCATGAGCTACGCCTGCGAGGTGCCCGTCGTCATTGAGCAACGCTTGTTTGCGCTTGCCCGAGCGATCCAGCAATCGATGGAGTGACCTCACTCGCGGGGAGGCGGTGCCGGCTTTGCCTCCTCTAGCGGAAGTCCAGCATCTTGCCACCCGTCGGTCCCCTCAGGGTACCAGATAACCCCGGTATATCCCCACGAGACTGCCCGTTTTGCTGCGTTCCACGACATCCAACAATCGCGCTGGCAATAGACCACCACAGGCTTTGCCCGATCGCCGCGCGTTTTCCGTTCCAGACCCATTTTCAGATAAGCTTCCGCCGCCGCCGAAAGCTCACCGTATCCCGTATCCGGGAGCCAAGTGCTTCCCGGGATGTTGAAGCGTTGCTGCCCCCACCACAGCGTCCCGGCGGGAAGAGTCGGCGCCGGCGGAAAGTTCGGCAGCACATCGACGAAAGCTGCAGAGCCCTCCATCCAGATGGCTTTCGCTTCGATGGTCGAGACCACGCGGGCGCCGCGCAGGGTTGCAGGCGTCGGCGAGCGGTAATTCTCGCTGCGATAACTCTCCGGCTCGTCGGTTGAGGGGGGCTGGGCCGCCGCAGTGCCGCTCGCGAGCAACAATACCCCGAGCGCAACCATGCCGACCGGTTGCACAACCATAATCTATCGGGAGATCGGGTCCGTTGAGAGAAGCCGATCGTTCTCATCAAGCAGCGGCACGCCGAAGCTCAGCAGGAGCTTGTTGATCGTGTCCTGGTTCTCTGCAATCTTGCGATTGAGCAATCGCTTCCACTCCTGGTCGGTATGGCGTACGCCCATGGCAATGCGGTAGGCGAGACGCGGACCGCCGGTCTCCTTGACCAGCGGGACCACAGCGACTGCGCCCCCCGCTTGCCGCGCGTAGTAACCCGCCATCGGCCCCCACAGAACGCCGGCATCGATATCACCCGCTGCGAGATCGCGCATCATCGCTGCGCCAGAGGAATCAACGCGCGTATCGATCACGAGCGGGTAGGGCTTTGCATGCGCCATGAGCCCGTTGCGCACCAGGTAATCCGCCGGAGGTGTTCCAGCCACGATGCCTAGGCGTTTCCCCTCCAGGCGTGGGTCTCCCAGCGTTTCCGTGCCGTCCAGGCTGCTGCCCTGCTTGAACACGAGCGAATAGGCGGTGCGGTAATAAGGGTTGGTGACCTGCACGATGTCGTCACCTTGCGGAATGCCCATCAATAGGTCGCATTTGTAGGCGCGCAACGTATTACGCACGAATCCCGGCGCCTGAGGGTACCAGGTATAGGAAAGGCCCTTGCCCAGTTGCGGGGCAAGCATTTCCGCCAGCTTGTTTTCGAAGCCCTCGCTGGTCTCGGTGGAGAAAGGCATGTTGTGCGGGTCGGCACAGACCCTGAGAACCTTGGGATCAACGAGCTCGATCGACAATCCCGGCCGCTCAGCGGGCTGAGCCGACAAGCTTCCGGGCAGCGCTGCAAGAGGCGCCCACATCAAAGCCGCGCAAATAATGTCTGACCTCAGAGGTGCACGCCAGTTGCACTTGTCCGATCTTGCCATCGACTTCTCTCATCAAGTCTGCGGGGAGCGCTAGATCTCCGCAGTGCGTGCGCGTCACGGCAGACTCAGCGACCGGGCGGTCCGAGACAGGCCTCCTCTGCCTCGCTCGCGGACTTGGGCTTCTCGTCGTGCTTTTGCGGTCGCCCGCGGGGAACGGCGTCATTGGCACGGGCACGCAGATAGATGAAGATGTCGTCGAAATAGCACATTACGTTCCGGTTGGAGCCGAACGCCGGCATCACGTTCTCCTGCGCCGTGTTGACGTTCTTTCGCCCATTCACGACCACGTTGGAGTAGTCGGAGTAGCTCATTGTCTTCAGAGAATGCCTCAGCGCGGGACCGTAGGACGATCCTTCTCCGTCAGGGCCGTGGCAGACATGGCAGTCTGCGTGATAGCGGCGATAGCCGGAATAGGTGAACCAATCCACGGTTCCATCAGGCTGTTTCTTGTAGGTCGGATTTCCGTCCTTGTCGTAATACTTGCCGTCCTCGGGCTTGACAGCCGCCGGATCACCGGAGCCGTCGGCGAAGGCAAGCCCGATGCCCAGGGGCACCACCGCGAGCATTGCAGCCAGCAGGCAACGCCTCAATGTTGATCCCCTTTGCAAGCGAGAAGGTAGAGCGGGACGAGTTTCGAGGCATTCATCCCGCTCTGTCACCCAGCTTGCGATTGCCGAATTTCCCTCAGGGCAGCGCAAACACCGTGAGCTGGCCGCCAAGCGAAGTGTAGTTGCGCAGCGCGGCATAGCCGCCGACGGCACCCAGGCCCTCGGTCGGCTCCGTCAGTCCAGCCGCGAGACCAATCCCGGCCCAGCCGCCGACCCCCGACAGGACCGCGATGTATTGTTTGCCGCGATGCTCGTACGTCGTCACGTTACCGATAATGCCGGACGGCGTCTTGAATCTGTAAAGCTCCTTGCCCGTTCGCGCGTCGACGGCCTTGAGATAGCCTTCGAGGGTTCCATAGAACACCACACCCCCGGCTGTGGCCAGAGCTCCTGACCAGACCGAGAACTGCTCCTTGTCGGACCAGACGATCTTGCCGGTGCGGGCATCCCAGGCGATGAAGTTGCCCATGTAATTTTCCCCGGGAGGGGGAAACATCGAGAGCGTCGCACCGACATAGGGTTGACCCGCGGTGTAGCTTACGCGGAAGGGCTCATAATCCATGCAGACGTGATTGGTCGGCACGTAGAACAGGCCGGTAACAGGCGAAAATGCCGCCGGCTGCTCGTCCTTGCTGCCGAGCGCGGCCGGACAGACGCCCTTGGAGTTGACGTCCTGTCCGTTGTGCTCGGTGGAGTATTGCGGGACCACAATAGGCCGCCCGTAGGTCTTGGAGCTCTTGTCCATGTCGACCTTGGTCGCCCAGTTGACCTTCGGGTCGAATTTCTCCGCCACCAGCAACTCGCCTGTGGTGCGGTCGAGGGTATAGCCGAAGCCGTTGCGGTCGAAGTGGACCAGGATCTTGCGCGGGGTACCGCCGATGTTCTGATCGACGAGGATCATCTCATTGACGCCGTCGAAATCCCATTCATCGTGCGGAGTCATCTGATAGACCCACTTGGCCATGCCCGTGTCCGGGTCACGCGCCCAGATCGTCATCGACCATTTGTTGTCGCCGGGACGCTGCTTGGGGTTCCAGGTGGATGGGTTGCCCGAGCCGTAATAGATGAGGTTGAGCTGGGGATCATAGGAGATCCATCCCCAGGTGCACCCACCGCCGATCTTCCACTGATCGCCTTCCCACGTCTTTAGACTGGAGTCCTTGCCGATCGGCTTGCCCAGATCCGTAGTCTTCTCAGGATCGACCAGGAGCTGATCGTCCGGCCCTTCCGAATAGGCGCGCCAGACCTGCTTGCCGGTCTTGAGATCGTAGGCCGTCATGTGGCACTGCACCCCGAACTCGCCGCCGGAGATGCCGACAAGCACTTTGTCCTTGACCACCATCGGAGCGGATGTGCCGGTCTCGCCTTTTGCCGGATCTCCGTTCTTCACCTGCCACACCACCTTGCCGTCCTTGGCGTCGAGCGCGACCAGAGTGGTATCGGCTTGGTGCAGGAAAATCTTTCCATCGGCATAGGCGAGCCCGCGGTTGACGGTATCGCAGCACATCACCGGTATGACGTTGGGGTCCTGCTTGGGCTCATATTTCCAGAGGATCTTGGCATCGTTGTTCAGATCGAGCGCATAGACCGGGTTCGGAAAGGGTCCATGCACATACATGACATCGCCGATCACCAGCGGGCCGCCTTCATGGCCGCGCAGCACGCCGGTCGAGAATGTCCATGCAACCTGCAGCCTGCCGACATTCTGAGCGGTGATCTGCTTTAGCTGCGAATACCGATGATTGGCATAGTCCCCGGTCGGCATCACCCAGTCTTTTGGGTTCTGCGACATCTTCATGAGGTCGTCGTTTGCATGGGCAGACCCCGCGGCAAAGACCGCCGCAGCACCCAAGCAGGTCGAAAGCAGACATCTGCGCATCGGAACCTCCCTGCTGATAACGCCCGGGATGACCGACGCGGGAGCACAATCAGTGCCGCCGGTCGGCACCCTTTTGGCGGGAAGGTTTCCGACAGTGTCACAGCGCTGCAAAGCACGTGCCCCGCCGTGCTGGGGACCGTAACGTCAGCCCTCCCGCTGAGCTGACGTCATTGGACCGGAAACCCTGGCAACAAAGCTTATGCTTGCCTGCAGCCGGCTGCAACCAAAACCTTTATGCTTGCGTCCGGCGGCGGGCTCGTCGAGCTTGCTGTCCTCACCACTAAAGCCATTGGAGCATTTTTACATGATTGGTATTCCAAAGCCGCGGGTCAGTTCGGAAGCGTCGTCGCGATGATCGAACGTGCCGCCGCACCTGTTGCGGGGGTGCTGCTCGCGTGCGGGATGATGCTTTGCGGCATTCACTTCGCCGCCCATTCGCAACCGGTCACAGAACCGCTTTCCGTGTCCGAAGTGGCAGACGGGGTGTTCATGCACACAGGAGCCCTCGCGCTCATGACTCGTGTGAACGAGGGTGGCATCGCCAATATCGGTTTTGTGGTTGGAAATGAGGCCGTTGCCGTGATCGATACCGGCGGCAGCGTGCGGGAAGGCCGCAGATTGCTCGCCGCGGTTCGAGCTCGCACGGACAAGCCGATCCGCTATGTCATCAGCACGCACGCTCACCCCGACCACATCTTTGGCCATGCAGCGTTCGAGAATGAGGGCGCGGCGTTCGTCGGCCACCGCAATATGCCGCGTGCGCTGGCCATGCGGGGCCAGTTCTACCTCGACGCCTACAAACGATTGATGGGCCGGGAGATCATGGCAGACGTGAAGCTCATTCCCCCTGATCAACTCGTCGACGATACGCTGAACCTGGAATTGGGCGCGCGGACTCTCGCCCTGAAGGCTTGGCAGACGGCGCACACGGACAATGATCTCACAGTGCTCGACGAGCATTCCGGCAACTTGTTCGCTGGCGACCTTGTGGTGGTGCAGCACGTGCCGGTCCTCGACGGCAGCATTCTGGGATGGCTTACAGTCATGGACGGGATCGCGCTGATGCAGCCCAAACGCATCTTGCCAGGCCATGGCCCGGTGATCGAGAATTGGCGAGCGGCGCTGGCAGAACAGCGACGCTATCTGGAACGTTTGACCCGAGACGTTCGCGGTTTTATTTCACTGGGAGCCCCCATCTCCGCCGCCGCGCAGGGTGCCGGAGAGACTGAGAAGGATCGGTGGAGCCTTTTCGAGGAATACAATGCACGCAATGCAACGGCGGCGTTCGCCGAGCTCGAATGGGAGTGATACCGGCGATCGCGGCTGCGGTTTGACGCGAGCAGATGTCGCGGGAGGCTAGACTATGAGCAGACCCGGCTTGCGGCTCATGCAGGGCATCGGCATCGCAATCGGGATGCTTGCTTCGGGGGGAATCGGAGCGCTGGCCCAGTCGTCGGCCCCGAAGGATCCATGGCCGGAGCTTGCAAGCAATATTTTCAGCGGGCGCCCTTTGCTGGACGGGACCGGCCTCCTGGCCATCGAGATGCCCGGACGCGCCGAGGACGCCGCCATCGTTCCGCTGACGCTCCGCGCCACGCTGGGCCTCGCCGAAACTCGGCGCATCGTTTCGTTCACGGTGGTGATCGACGAGAACCCCGCTCCCGTCGCGGCGACCTTCCAAATCGGACCGAGAGCGGTCATCCCGGTCCTCTCAACCCGTGTGCGGGTGAATTCCTACACGAATGTCCATGCAGTTGCCGAGCTCAGCGACGGAAAGCTGTATGTGGTGAAGACATACGTTAAAGCCTCGGGCGGATGTTCGGCCCCGGCGACGAAGGCTGATCGCACCAATATCGGCGAGATGCGGTTTCGCCAATTTGGACAGATGCCGGAAGCAGCGAGCAACACGCGCACGGCACAGATCATGATCCGTCACCCCAACAATTCGGGGCTGCAGATGGACCAGGTCACCCGACTTTATATTCCGCCGTTCTTCGTGCAGTTCTTGAAAATCTGGCAGGGCGATGAGCTACTGCTCGAAATGGAGGGAGGCATCTCGATCTCCGAGGACCCCAATATCCGCTTCACATATGTCGCTGGCGGTTCTGGCTCGCTGCGGGCCGAAGCGACTGACACGGCGGGCCACGTGTTCAGCGGCAGCTGGCCATCATCAGGGATGGAGTCGGTAGAATAGCTCTCTAGAAGCAGCGGACGCGGGCCTCCGCCTGCGCGCGTCGCAGATCATTGATCGCGGATCTCGCCTGCTCCGGTGACTGAAACATGGCGCCGAACCGGCCTGGCACCTGGGATAGGCTCAAGACGGTTTCTGCCGAGATATAAAGGTCGTACGGAAGGATGGACGCGATAACGTCAATTGAGCAGGAACACTGCTCGAGTGCCTGGCGCGTGTCGCCATTCGTCTTCATGCAGGCGAAGACGTAGTCGGCACGCGTATCCGTCGGATAGTCGTTGAGCCCGGCCGCGCCCGGCCGCGCTGCCGCGACCACAGCGGTCGCAAGCCCCAAAAGGGAGTCTCGCATCATTGCCAGCAGCGTCATTACAAGCCTCGTGACCCGCATATTTGAGGTTATCATATGCCGCTGAACTCTGACCTCAAGTCCTAGCGAGGATAAATGGGAAGACGCCTCCCGGTCGTCATGGCCTGTGGAATGCTCGTTGTTGGAGCAGTTGCCGCGCCGGCTCAGGACATGATGCAGCATGTCGATCTCACCTCTCCGGAGATGACATCCGCGGAAATGACCCGTGCCGACCTCGAGGCCGCAATCGTCGCGGCAGCAAAGGCCGGCCGGGTGGTGGACCTCACCGGCAAGAAGCTATCAGGGCTCGACCTGTCCGGCCTGGACCTCTCCCATGCCGTCCTGCGTGCCGCCAAGCTCAACAAGACGAAGCTCGCAGGCGCAAAGCTCGATGCCGCCATCCTCGACCAGGCTTGGTTGCTGGCAGCCGATCTCAGCGGGGCGAGCCTCAAAGGCGCCAGCATGTTCGCGGCACAAATGCAACGCGCCAGGATCGATGGAGCCGATCTCTCCCACGCTCGGATCGCGGCTGACTTGACCGGAGCAAGCCTGGTCGGTGCTTCGCTCATTGGCGCCAACCTCGGGGCCGATATGAAGAATCAGTCCATGGGCCTGATGCGTGCGGTGCTGAGGTCGGCCAAACTCGATCGGGCGGTGTTGCGCGATGCCAATCTCTCACGTGCGGATCTTGAATTCGCGTCTCTCCGCAATGCGGACTTGACCAATGCCTCGCTCGCAGGTGCCGCATTGGGCGGCGCAATTCTCGTCGAAGTCATCGTCGCCGGCGCAGATTTCCTCGGCGCGGATCTCGCGTCGACCCGGCTCATCGCGCCAATCGGGCTTGAGGCTGCAAAGAATTTCGACAAGGCGCAAAACTTGGATCGCCTCCTGCGGCAGTGAGGTTCCTTGTCCGGTTACCCCAAACTCGGCAAGCATGGGGACCCAAAAACACCGACCGTTTTCAGGCTCCCCATTCCGGCACGGCGTTCAGGCCCGCAGAACTCCCGATGCCTTTGCGACGTGGGTTGCAATGGCGTCCATCAGTGCCGGCGACAGGCAGTCGTAGGGCTCGAGCCCCAGTTCCGTCAACCGCCCCCGCACCGCCGGCATTTGGCTGGGAGCGGTACCGGCTTCGATGATGGAGGAAACAAACGCCGCGAACTCAGGTGCCGCCCAGCCTTTATCCTTGGAAAGCTCGGTATGGATGAAATCAAAGCCATGGAACGGATGCTTCGTATTCTCGATGCGGCCATACATGTGAACCCCACATTGACCGCAGGCATAGCGCTGAATCGCCGCGTTCGTGTCCACGATCTTGAGCTTGTCGGCGTTCTTGGTCACGCGGAGCTTGTCGCGCGGCACCACGGCAACCTGCGAGAACAGCGCGCCCTCGGGTTTCCAGCATTTGGTGCATCCGCACACGTGATTGTAGGCGCACTGACCCGTGATGTTCACCTCGACGGGACTGCTTGCGCATTTGCATTGCAGCGTGCCCCCCGCAAAGCTCGGCAACCCCGGCTTGACGCCATTATCGACTGCGGGATGGATTGAGATCTGTGCCATGGAATGTCCTCCCAGACTCGGCAAACGGAGCTATTGCTACGCCGCTCACAAGCCGTCATGCTCTCCTGAAGACTGTTCTTGCCACAGACTTCAACTGACGCCTCGAGCGGCCGCGCTCTTCAATACTACAGCGTTGTGGACGAGGAGGAAAACCGCCATGAAAACCCGTGCTGCTGTGGCATTGGAAAAGGCCAAGCCGCTCCAGATCGCCGAGGTCAACCTCGACGGCCCAAAGGCCGGGGAGGTTCTGGTCGAGGTGAAGGCCACCGGGATCTGCCACACCGACGAGTTCACGTTGTCCGGCGCGGACCCGGAAGGTCTCTTTCCTGCCATCCTGGGCCATGAGGGCGCCGGCATTGTCGTTGACGTCGGCCCAGGTGTGACCAGCGTGAAGAAGGACGATCACGTCATTCCGCTCTACACGCCGGAGTGCCGGCAGTGCCCTTCCTGCCTCTCGCGCAAGACCAACCTGTGCACGGCGATCCGTGCGACTCAGGGACAAGGCGTCATGCCCGATGGCACCTCGCGCTTCTCGCTCGAGGGCAAGAAGCTGCACCACTACATGGGTACTTCTACCTTCTCGAATTTCACAGTGCTTCCGGAGATTGCGGTGGCCAAGATCCGCGAGGACGCGCCTTTCGACAAGGTGTGCTACATCGGCTGCGGCGTCACGACGGGCATTGGCGCGGTCCTCAACACCGCCAAGGTGGAGCCCGGCGCCAAATGCGTCGTTTTCGGGCTCGGCGGCATCGGACTCAACGTGATCCAGGGGCTGCGGCTCGCCGGTGCCGACATGATCATCGGGGTCGACATCAACAACGGCAAAAAGGAATGGGGCGAACGGTTCGGCATGACGCATTTCGTCAATCCGAAGGAAGTCGGCGGCGATCTCGTCGCACATCTCGTCAACATGACAAAACGCGGTGCTGATCAGATCGGCGGAGCCGACTATACCTTCGATTGCACCGGCAACGTCGCCGTCATGCGGCAGGCCCTCGAGGCCTGCCATCGCGGCTGGGGGCAATCCATCATCATCGGCGTCGCCCCGGCTGGGGCGGAAATCGCAACCCGTCCTTTCCAGCTCGTCACCGGCCGCGTCTGGAAAGGTACCGCCTTCGGCGGCGCCCGCGGTCGCACCGACGTTCCCAAGATCGTGGACTGGTACATGGAAGGCAAGATCGAGATTGATCCCATGATTACGCACACCATGCCGCTGTCCGACATCAACAAGGGATTCGACCTGATGCATGAGGGCAAGAGCATCAGGAGCGTGGTTGTCTACTGAATTGCGCTCCGGGCGGGGCCTGCTGGTGCCATCCACAATGCGCTCAAGCCGTCGAGTTGTCGTGATATTGCTCTGGTGCATCTCGCCAGTGTTCGCGAGCGGCACCGCGTCGTCCCAGGAAGTTGCACCGAAGCCATTCGCAGCAGAGCCTGCGCGGACCGCTAAAGAGCGCCTGGGCAGCAAGTCTGCCGACGAGCAGCGCGTCGACAACTGCAAAGTACCTCTGGAGTTGAGAGGTCCAAAGCCGCGTCCGGATCGCTGCGGGGACGATGCAAAAACGGGGGCAAAGCCGTGACACGGCGGCCGAATGTCGATCCCAAGTCGCCAATGAGGGCAGCCCCAGCCTAGCCGGCGAGTGCGCAATGGAGCTTGCACCCCTCGAAGGGTAGATCTAATCTATCGGCACCACGTGGCTGCCACTCAATGGCGCCAATCACAAGCGGAGGAATGCGATGGCCTGGACCACCCCCGTCCTCGTTGAGATCTGCATCGGCCTCGAGATCAACGGCTACCTGCCAGCCGAATTCTGATCGCACGGCCTCCAATCACAGTTGGGGCGCCTCACCGCGATTGTACTCGGCGCGGCCGCGGGGGGCGGGTTCCCGCAGTGGAACTGCAGGTGCCCGCCCTGCCGATTGGCATGGGCGGGAGATCCGCGGGTACGACCCCGGACCCAGGCCGGGCTTGCGGTCAGTGCGGACGGCGGCGGCACCTGGGTTCTGCTTAACGCCTCGCCGGACCTCGCGCAGCAAATACGACGAAGCAAGCCGCTACAGCCCCGGTCCGGCACGCGTGGAAGCCCGATCAAATCGGTCGTTCTCACCGGTGCCGAAATTGATCAGGTTGCCGGGCTGTTGAGTCTGCGGGAGCGTGAGCCATTCACGCTATACGCAACCGCCGCTACTCTCAGGATCCTCGTTGACAATCCCGTGTTTGGCGTGCTGGCGAACGATTTGGTCACGCGGCACGCTGTGCCTTCCGGGCAACCCTTGCAGCTTCCAGGTGGCATGGAGGCGGAATTTTTCGCCGCTCCGGGCAAGATTCCGCTCTATCTTGAAGGGGAGTCCCCGGAAACTGTGGACGACACGGCAGCCAACGTCGGCATCGAGATCAGCGCGGGGGATGCGCGGATGATCTACGTTCCCGGAGCTGCCGCCGTTACTGCAACGATGCTGGACCGCTTCAGGCGTGCCGACGTCGTTTTCTTCGACGGCACCCTGTTTCTTGACGACGAGATGATCAGGACCGGGACGGGGACCAAGACTGGACGCCGGATGGGACACATGCCCATTGACGGTGAGGACGGATCGCTCGCCGTCCTGCAAGCCGTGACGAGTCGGCGCATCTTCATCCACATCAACAACACCAATCCGATTCTCGTCGAGGGGTCGCACGAACGCCTGGAGGTGGAGCGCCGCGGCTGGGAGATCGCAGAGGATGGACTCGAGGTTGTACTGTGAAACCGATGTCGGCGGACGACCTCGAGCTTGCCCTGCGCGAGATCGGGGCCACCCGTTATCATCGACTGCACCCGTTTCACGCGCTGTTGCATGGGGGCAAATGCAGCAAGGGCCAGATTCAGGCCTGGGCGCTCAATCGCTACTACTATCAAGCCACGATCCCGGTAAAGGACGCGAGCCTGATCGCGCGTTGCGAAGACCCTGCGCTGCGCCGCGAATGGCGCAAACGACTCGTCGACCATGATGGTCAAAGCGGGAATGACGGCGGAATTGCGCGCTGGCTGTTGCTGACGGAGGCGCTCGGCCTTGACCGCCGCTACGTGGTTTCGCTAGCGGGGCTTCTGCCGGCAACGCGCTTTGCCGTGGACGCCTATGTTCATTTCGTGCGCGAGCGGTCGCTGCTTGAAGCTGTGGCCTCGTCGCTGACCGAATTGTTCTCGCCGCAGGTCATCAGCGAGCGCGTGGAAGGTATGCTCAAGGGATATGACTTCATCAGCCGCAATTCGCTTGCCTATTTCAGCGCGCGCCCGCCACTCGCCCAACGCGATTCCGAGCTCGCGCTGGAATATGTCAAGCTGCACGCGACATCCCCGGAGACCCAGCAGGCGGTGCTCAGGGCGCTCGAATTCAAATGCGACGTGTTGTGGGCCATGCTGGATGCGCTCTATCATGCGTATGTCACGCCAGGACACCCTCCGCCGGGAGTTTTTGTTCCGAAAGAATAGGAAGCAAGCGTGCCCGAAGCACAGCCAGATCCGGTCGACCTCGATGCGCGACCGCGACTGCCGCAGGGCGTGCGCCTGGTGCACAACGAGGCGCACGGCGGGTGGGTGCTGCTCGCCCCGGAGCGCGTATTCAAGGCGGATACCATTGCCGTTGAGATCATCAAGCGTTGCAACGGCGAAGCCAGCGTGCGCGAGATGATCGACCATTTTGTGCAGATCTACTCGGCTCCGCGCGACAAAATTGCGGCCGACGTGACCATGCTGCTGTCGACATTGGCGCACAAGAAGCTGCTGGACCTGTGACCGCGATTGGGTCTGGCTGATCGTAAACGAGCTGGCAGTGACTACATGAGTCGAACCGGAGACCGCAGTAGCCGAAGGAGCCATACCCATCCATCCCGTTACCGTTCCCCCGCCCCTCGGTCTGCTCGCCGAGCTGACGCACCGGTGTCCGCTCGGGTGTCCCTACTGTTCCAATCCGCTCGCGCTCGAGCGGCGACGTGATGAGCTCGACTTAGCGACCTGGATGCGCGTGCTCAACGAAGCCGCGCAACTGGGAGTGATGCAGGTGCACCTTTCCGGCGGAGAACCGGGCACACGCCGCGACCTGGTCGAGATCGTAGCGTCGGCGCGGACAGCCGGCCTTTACACCAATCTGATCACTTCAGGCGTTGGCATTGGCATGGGTACCATGCACGACCTGACGAGCGCCGGGCTTGATCACGTCCAGATCTCGATCCAGGACTCCGATCCCATCTCCTCTGATCACATAAGTGGGTATTCCGGCGCGTTCCAACGTAAAATTGCGCTTGCAACCGAAGTGGTGCGGCTCGGTCTGCCGCTTACGATCAACGCCGTCGTGCACCGCGCCAACATTGCGCGCATCGACCAGATGGTTGATCTCGCGGTCGCGCTGCAAGCCAGACGGATCGAAATCGCGCATGTGCAGTATTATGGCTGGGCTCTGAAGAATCGCTCGGCACTGATGCCTAGCCGCGACCAAGTCGAGCAAGCGGTCACGCGTCTGGACGAGCTGCGGCGCACGCACACCGGCCGGATAGTCATCGACGCGGTCGTACCGGATTATTATGCGCGCTTTCCAAAACCCTGTGTCGGCGGCTGGGGTCGACGCTCGCTCAACGTTACGCCGTCAGGACGGGTATTGCCCTGCCACGCTGCGGAATCGATCCCCGGTCTCGAATTCTGGAATGTTCGCGATCATTCCATTGGCGAGATCTGGGCCTCATCGCCCGCTTTCAATGCTTTCCGCGGCACGGCGTTCCTGCCCGAGCCTTGCGCAAGCTGCGAGCGGCGCGAAATCGATTTCGGCGGCTGCCGCTGCCAGGCCTTCGCCCTCACCGGCGATGCGCGCGCGACAGATCCAGTGTGCCATCTTTCCCCCCGCCATGCGCTGGTAGCCGAGCTTGCCGCTATGCGCGAGGAAGCGCCCTATTCGTATCGGCGAATGGGGCACGCGAGCGCAGCAGAATCGGCGACGCCATAGGGCGAGAGTACGGCAGTCGCGGACGGCATTGCGAGACCAGGTGGTCATCGTCGTCCATGACGAGCTTGGAAACCGCTCGGCAGTTTCCACCCATCAAAATTCGCGCAGGAGGCGGCCAAAGCCGGGAACGGGGTCGTTCACGCCGCAACGGCGCAAGGCGTCCCACACGATCGCCTGTTGCGCGGTCATCTGCTGCGCATTGGCATGGCCGCGGGGGAGGTTGATCGGCACGCCGCCGAGCACCACGATGTCGACGCCGGCCGCGGCCATCTCGCGCGCAGCCTGCATGCTGATGTCGTAGGAGCGATCGACCTCGTCCTTGCTGCGCTCGACGACGGCAAGGGTGGTGAGGACGAGGGTCACTCCCGCCGGAACCATCTGATAGAACTCGTAGGGGAAAACCTCGGTCGTGAGCGGCGGCGAGATATAGCCGATGCGGGCGCGCCGCCCGTAGATATCGTCGCGATCTGCAGTCATCGTTGCATCCTGTTAGACGGACACGCGAGCTCTCGTTCAAATGGAAAAGCTTTTAGCGCCAGCGGCCGAGACGCAAGCCGGTTACGGGCCGGGATCCATCGCCGCGCTTTGCGATGCCATCCGCAAGGGGCGCGAGCCGCCGGCGGCAGCAATCTTCGCACGGGCGCCGTCCTACCGCTGGCTCGTCGTCGGCACGGTGTGCATCGGCGCGTTCATGGGGCAGGTCGATTCCAGCATCACCCAGCTCCTGCTGCCGCGGCTCGAATCCGAATTCGATGCGCAACTGAGCACCGTGAGCTGGGTCGCCGTCGCATATCTCCTCGCGATGGCTGCGTTCCTGCCGATCTTCGGACGCCTCGCCGACATGCTCGGCCGCAAGCTCCTCTACACCGGCGGCTTTCTTCTGTTCGTGCTCAGCTCGGGGCTGTGCGGCCTTTCTCCCAACCTGCCGGTGCTCATCGCCTTTCGCGTGCTGCAAGGGATCGGCGCCGCGCTCCTCTCTTCCAACAGCGTCGCGATAGTGGTGGCGGCGGCGGGAAAGGAGATGCGCGGCCGCGCGCTCGGCATCCAGGCCGCGGCGCAGGCGGTGGGGCTCAGCGCCGGCCCCGCGATCGGGGGCCTGGTGCTCGACGCGCTCGATTGGCGCTGGGTGTTCTTCATCAACGTGCCGGTGGGGCTCGCCGGCACCGTCATGGGGTGGTTCGTGCTTCCGTCCACCAAGGACCTGCCGGCCGACACGCGCTTCGACTGGAAGGGCGCGCTCCTGATCGCGCCCGCGCTCACCGCTGTCATGGCGGTGCTCAACGAAGGCTACGCCTGGGGTGCGACATCGCTGCTCCTCCTCGGCGCGGCATTGGCGGCGGTGCTGCTGCTCGTCCTGTTCATTCGCTGCGAGCGCGCCGCGCAGGCCCCGCTCATCGATCTGGCGCTGTTTCGCCGGCGCGCCTTCGCGCTGGGCAGCATCGCGGGCCTTCTGTCCTATGCCGTGTTGTTCGGGCTGTTCTTTCTCATGCCGTTCATGTTCGTGCGCGCCTATCAGGACTCGATCCTCGCCGCCGGTCTGCGGCTGTGCATCGTTCCGGTGCTGATCGGGGTGGTCGCGCCGCTGGGCGGCGTGCTCTACGACAAGGTCGGTGCACGACTGCCTACAGTCCTGGGCATGCTCATCGCGGTC
>Ga0073928_10001849_pt1 | contig 38981 bp, 28 predicted proteins | sample PaiPotPPA55metaG_FD_76969 | JGI IMG/M metagenome (GOLD analysis project Ga0073928, IMG submission 76969) | Iron sulfur acid spring bacterial and archeal communities from Banff, Canada, to study Microbial Dark Matter (Phase II) - Paint Pots PPA... ... | reverse complement strand
GGGTGAGACCATTCCCGCTTTGCCGTGTCCGAGCATTTCCGGCAGGGCCTGGTAGTCGCTGGCGGCCACCGGGACGCCACGGGCCAGCGCCTCCAGCACGACGAAGGGCATCCCGTCGAACCCGGTCGGATAGGCCAGCACGTCGAAGGAGGGGAGCAGCTCGCCCAGGAGCTGCTCGCGTGGGACGTATGGGAGCCATCGAATGCGGCGCGACTCGGCCTCGGCGGCGTCGATCCGCGGGGGGGAGCCGACGATCGTCAGTCGGGCGTCCGGCCGGACCGCCCGCACCTGCTCGAAGGCCTTCAGGAGGGTCGGCCCCCCCTTGGCGGCGAAATCGATCGCAATGAAGCCGATGTGCGCGGGCCGCGAACTTTGCGGGGCGGCACCGGCGCGCGGAAGGAAAAACGGGACCACGTCCACCGCTCCCGGCCGGGCGAGGCGCCGCCTCAGGCACCACTTCCTGAAGTAGTGCGTCATGGCAATCAGCCGCGTCGCCTGCGGGAGGTGATAGGTGTTCACGTTGACGCCCAGCGCTCTCCCGACGGCGACGTCGACGGTCTCCATGACGTCGACCCAGCGGCGGGGATAACGCCGCGCCTCGGAATAGAGGAAGCGGTGGGCGGCGGCGTCGCTGACCACTAGCGGGCAGTTCAAGCCGAAGAAGCGCGCGCTGAAGACGTGCATGTGAATGGCATCGTACTCTCCCGGCCGGACCGAGAAGAAGCGGAACGGCTCCCAGAAGAGCCAGCGTGCCCGGCGGGCGCGATTGAGCGGCGCCGACGCCGCCGCCAAGGCCAGTTCCCGCCCCAGCCCATCTCCGTCGCGGATCGCCCGGGCCAGCGACCGCCGCTTGCCGTGCTCGCGGAGCGCACCGCGGGCCATGGCGTCGGTATAGCTTTCGTACTCGACGCCGGCGGGAGGGTTGGCCAGCAGCGTCTGGGTGTAGGTTACATCACCACAGGCCGGATCGACCTTGGGCAGCGGGCTGATGAGCAGGACCTTCATCACATCTCTCCCGGCCATCAAACAAGGCCCCTCACGGCGGCGACCGCCCGACGGAAGTGCGCGTGCGAGACCCAGAAGGCCCGGAACGCCGAGTCCGACCAGACCGGCCTGTTGGAGGCCCGCCGCCTCTCGATGACCTGGCGATAGAGCGACAGATAGCGGCCCCCCATGCGGTCCAGCGTGAATTCCTGCTCGACGACCTCTCGAGCGCGGGATGTGAGACGGGAACGCAACTCCCGGTCGCGCAGCATGGGCAGGATCGACCCGACGATCTGCTCCAGCGCGTCGCAGCGATTATAAATGAGGCCCGCCTGGAAGCGCTCGACGTGCTCGAAGCCCTTTGCCCGAGGGACGATCGTCGGACACCCGCAGGCCCAGGCCTCGAGCACGGTAAACGCCTGGGCCTCCCAGGCGGAGGTCGAGACCAGCGCGCCGCCGGAAGCGGCTACTGCGCGGTAGAAGTCGGGAAGCTTGTCGTACGGCAGTCTCTGGACGTACCGGACCCGGTCTCCGAACCAATCGGCCAGACGGTCCATCAGCAGACTGGGCTTCTTGGCACCGTCCAGCAGCCAGAAGTCGTAGTCGGCGCCGCGCAGGGCGGCGGCGAGGCAAAGGAACCCCGCCACGTCCTTCTGCGCCAAGTCGTCGGCGCGCCCGACCCAGGCCAGCACCGGGCGCGGTTGCGTATGCTCCGGAGGTCCGGGACAGAAGATCTGAGCGTCGATCCCGTTGTCGATGATCCCGACCTGCTGGCGATTTTTCACGCGCAAGGCCGCCGCCGATGTCTCCGAGACCGCGACAAGTTCGTCGATCACGCCCTCGGGAAGTTGGAGCTCATCGGGCTGCTGGGCCATCCCGACTACCGCGCCGCGGTAGCGCGCCCGGCGGATGTGGAGGTGCGCGCTCAGCGGATAGTTGAAACAGCAGGTGTCGAGGTGGACGACATCATAATCCCCACGGCTGAGCGTTTCGGTCAGTGTCACCGGCGCTTTGAAGATCCGCCGGCAGTGCGGCTTCAGAAGGTATTCGTCGGCAAACACGTCCATGTAACAGAATGCATCGCAGGTGATGCCGTGCCCGGCCAGATACTTGGCCAGGTGCGCATAGAAGGTGGTGATCCCACCGATTCCCCAGGCGTCGATGAGAAGCACGTTCATGTGCCGCCTGTCTTGGTCAACCAATTATCCCACTCGGCCCGTCGTATCCACAGCAGGTTCTCCACCATTCCGATGACGTGCCATTCTCCACCCGCGAGGGCTTCGCCGATCGTGCGGGAGACGCCGGAAAAATCGCGCGCGTCGTGGAAAGCGATGATTCCGCCCGGAGCGAGGAAGGGCGCTACCTTCTGGAAATCCGCCTTGACGGCGGGATAACTGTGATCGCCATCGAGAAAGATCAAGTGGAACGGCTCGCCCAGGTCGGCCGGGACAATCTCCTCGGTCCGCTTGCGGACGAGGACCAACCGGTCTTTGATGGGGGCGACGTTCCGAAGGAACTCGCCGTACGTGTCGCGCTCCCCTTCGGGCATCGTCTGATTCTGCCAGGTGTCGATGCAGGTAAGCATCCCGCCGCGGCGGGCCAGGGCGGCAGCGATGTAACACGTGGACGCACCGAGATACGATCCCACTTCCAGCACCCCTGTCCCGGGGGGGCGAGAAAGGGCCAGGTCATAAAGCGCCTTGAGTTCGGCAGGGGAAGTCCAGGTCTTGATCGAGCCGACGTTTTTCAGACCGGCGGACCGCAGATCGCGGCGCAGGGCGAAGTCATCGGCGCGCCTCCAGATTCGGCGGGCAATGCCGCGGACGATCCGGCCGGTCTGCGAACGAGGCACAACGCCAGGAGCGGTCTTCGGCTGCTCGCCGCCGACCGAGGGTTGGCTGAGGGGAGGCGCCAGGCTGTCTGCATCAAGGATCATAAAGTCTCACCGGAGACGCTGTTGACGATCGTCTGGCGGTCGCGAACGGGGCCGCGGGTCCTGACGATCCTCGCGGGGACGCCCACGGCAACCGAGTTGGGTCCCAGGGAGCGCGTGACCACGGCCCCCGCACCGACGACGCAGCCGTCGCCGATGGTTACTCCGTCCAGGATGCGTGCGCCGCACCCGATCCAGACATCCTGGCCGATCGCAATGCCCAGCGAAACCATGCCCTGCCGCATAATCGGCAAGCCCGGGTCATCAAAACAGTGGTTGCTGGGGATGATCACGGTGTGAGCGGCGATCAGAGTGTTAGGGCCGATGGTGAGGCCGCCATGTCCATACAACACGCAATATGGACCGATATAAACGTCCTCCCCGAGGTCCACGCTGCCGCCGTAAGGAGCAAGGATGGCGCCATCCGAAATCCTGACCCCCCGGGACAATCGTATTCGCCCGCCGAACGAGAAGCCGTCGGGATAAAGCTGAAACTTCGCGGTCCTGGCGATCCACACGTCCCGAGGGACCTCGAACCCGGGGACCCTGTTGAGACGATAGCGACGGACTTTCCACTGCAACGCGTTCCAATACCTCGATATCCTCGATGCGAAAAACATAGATGGCCATTGATCGGTCAGCCGTCAATCACTTCGCGTGCCGCGGAGACGGCGGAACTCGAGTATACGGGACCAGGGGTGCTCCCGACGCGTGGCTTGTCCTGCACCTTTCTGTATATGTGCCGGTTGCGGAACGACCGTTTTCTATAGGTCCACGGCCAATAAAACGGGTTCGCGAGCCGCATGATCCGCTGAATAAGATAGAGCTTCAGATGGAGCTTCGATTTGAGGCTGAGTCGCCCTGCCCGGCCGGCAGGTTGTGGCTCGCGCGCGGGCTGAGGCGCAATCGCCTGCTGGTGGCCCGCCCATGTCGCCGTATAGTCGCTTTGCTGCGGAAAGGAGTGGAAGATCGGACCGTTGTGTATGCGGCGGGCCTGAATGTGCAGCAGGACCGGGAACTTATTCCTGAGGAGTACCCGAGCGTGCTGCTTTGCCGGATCGGCGACGTCATAGAACGGGCCCATTCGCTCCCACCTGTATGCGCGGCCCAGGAAGCTGGAGCCCTCGGTGTCCTCCTCCGCCGCGTACATTCGCTCGACGACGAACCCGTTGGACTTGTCCAGGACGCGGAAGAACAATTCCGGGCTGAACTGGTAGAAACCGTGGCCGAAGAAGTTGTTGGCAGGGGTGAGCAGGATGAGCCGCCCTCCGACCTTCACCATCTCCATGCAGTTCTTTATTGCCGTGGGAAAGTTGAATACGTGCTCGAGAAGCCCGCCGTCGATGACCACGTCGAATCGCTCGCGCAGGTCTGGGCCGATCGGTAAGTTCAGGTCGTGGATGACATCGGCATCTTCGAAGTCGGAGTAGTCGAGCGCGCTTACGTTTTTTGCGCCAAGGATGCGGAAGAACGGATCGGCAAGATAGGGCTCGCGGCAGAGATCGCGATCGAATTCCGCCTCAGTCAGGCCGTCGGGCCAGCAGCCGTGGCGGCGCAGCATCCCCGCGAGCCTGACGGGACTGACGAGCAGGGACTGGCGGCCTAACGTCAAGGTCTCATCGAATCGGACCCCGTCGACCTTGGACTGGATCAGAAACTCGGCGCACTTGGTCAGGATTCCCATTACGCGCACTCCACGCGCTCGCCGTCGAGCGCCACCACGGGCCGAGGCTGAACGCCGTCGCCGAATCGCCACTCCGGTTCGAAATACATGACTCCCATCTGCTTGTAGGGCGTCCGTCCCGTGCCGTAGACATCGGACTCCTCCAGGCTGAAGGTGAGATAGCCGCTCAGGAGGTCCACATAGGTGAGGCCCTCATTCAGCCACAGGTCGACCCGATATTCACCCTGCAGCAGCGGCGGGCGGCGAAGGAGGCAGCGGATCGTGCCCGTTCGGTGTGGCCCATTCTCCATGCGCGTCGCGGTCATGATCATGTTAACGCCGCCGACTGCGCCGAAAGTCGGGTGATTCAAGACCACGCCCATGACCGGATTCACAAGCGGAGCGCCATCGCCCACGTCGAACGAGAGTTCAAAACCGAGATCGGAGCCGAGCCGAAGACAACTGACTGTATTTCCGTCGGCGTCGATCACGCGCGCGCCTCTGATCGTCGGGCGTGCCCAGGACGGGCGGCAGGTCTGCATATCTCCATCGGAGTCGGCCTGCTGACGGGCATTAGCGCGGCTGACATAGTAGTCGATGCTGTCTCGCGCCGAGCCGATGAAGCTGAGCCGACCCCCGTCCAGAACGATTCCTGTGCGGCAAAGGTTGCTGACCGCCGCCATGTTGTGGCTGACGAAGAAAACAGTCCGCCCGCTATTCGACACGTCCTGCATTTTGCCGAGGCATTTCTTTTGGAATTCGGTATCGCCGACGGCCAAGACCTCGTCTACGACGACGATTTCGCAGTCGAGGTGGGCGGCGACGGCGAAAGCCAGGCGGACGTACATACCCGAGGAGTAGCGCTTGACGGGGGTGTCGAGGAACTGCTCGACGCCGGCGAAATCGACGATGGCGTCGAACTGCTTGTCGATCTCACCCTTGCGCATGCCCAGGATATGGCCGTTGAGGTAGATGTTTTCCCGGCCGGTAAGCTCCGGGTGGAATCCGGTGCCGACTTCCAAGAGCGATCCGACGCGGCCGTAGAGGTCTATCTCGCCCTGGGTGGGCTCGGTGATGCGCGAGACGATCTTGAGCAATGTGCTCTTCCCGGCGCCGTTGCGGCCGATAATGCCGACCACGTCCCCCTTTTTGATGTCAAACGAGATGTCGCGCAGGGCCCAGAACGTTTCCTTCTGCTGCTTCTGGAATGGATGGCGCAGGCGATGGAGAGTGGCCTCGGCCAGCGTCACGTGGCGCTCGGCATTGTGGGTTATGGTATAGGCCTTGCTCAGGCCACGCACGGAAATCGCGATGTCACCTGGCATTCATGCCGCTCCATCTGTAAGCAATATAACGATAAACTCCCCACGAAATGTGGGACAAAGTGAGACAAATGGGACATTTTTTGCGCCCGCGGCGGACCTAGATGACATCGGCAAATTTCCGCTCCATGTTCTTGAACGTGACCATCCCGACAAGGAACAGCGCAATCGAAAATGCGGCCGAATAGGCCAGATACCCCGAATGCAATTGTCCGCCCCCCGGTCCCAGCAGCGACCAGCGGAAGGCCTCCAGCAGCCCGGTGAGCGGGTTGAAAAAATATAATGCTCTGAATCTCGCCGGCACTTCGGCGAGCCGGTAGGCGATCGGACTGCCGTACAGCAAGAATTGCGTTACCACCGGCAGAATATATTGCACGTCGCGGTAGCTGACTGTCAGTGCCGACGCGATAAGGCCCGACCCCACGGCCAGGACCAGAAGCAGAAAGAGCCAGACCGGCAGCAGCAGCATTCCCAAGCTCGGGACCACACCGTATACCGGCATCAGGACGAACAGCAGCGCCAGCGCGACCGCGAAATCGATCAGCGCCGACGGCACCGTCGACAGCGGCAAGATCACCCTGGGAAAGTAGACCTTGCTGATGAGCTGCGCATTTCCGATGAGGCAGGTGCTGGACTTGCTGAGCGTGGTGCTGAAGACGTTCCAGGCAAGCATACCGGCGAAGGCGAACAGGAAGTACGGCACGTCTCCGCTGGAGAGCCTGGCGATCTTGCCGAAGACGAAGGCGAAGAGGGCCGCGGCAATAAGGGGCTGGAGAATGACCCACGCGACGCCCAGGGCCGTCTGCTTGTAACGAAGACGCACGTCGCGGCCCGCCAGGCTGAAAAGCAGGTCGCGGAACTGCCACGCCTCGGCAAGATTCAGCGCCGCCCATCCCGAGCGGGCACGGATCGTGAGCAGCGGCGCGGACTGTGATAGCGTCGCGTCCATGGTCTATGAGAACCGTTCCCCGCCGGCGGCGGTGGCGAAGAGCGGCTCCAGGTCGCCGGTCGAGTCGTCGACGGCAGGCCACGCGCGGTCGCCGGCAGCCAAGAGCGGGCCCATATGGGCCAGCGCCCGAAGCCGAGCCGTGCGGAACTCCGCCCAGCGGGCCTCGACGAAGGTGCGGAACTCGTCGCGGAACCGCGCCGCGCCGAACCGTTCGGCGTGGGAGCGGATGACCGCCGGGTCCCACCCGGCTTCGTCCGCCTCAAACTCCTCGACGGCAGCTATGATGGCATCGGTCGTTTGTTGGCGAAAGAACAATCCGGTGACGCCCTCGACAACGCTCTCCGTGCTTCCGCCGCGGCCGAAGGCGATGACAGGCGTTCCGCACGCCTGGGCCTCCACCGTGACGATGCCGAAATCCTCTTCGGCGGCGAAGACGAAGGCCCGAGCGCCTTGCATGTACCGGCGGAGCGCCTCGGCGGGCTGGTGCCCGAGTACGGTGATATTGGCGCCCGCGCGAGCCTTGATGCGCCTGAACTCCGGACCATCCCCCACCACAATCAGTTTTCGGTCGGGCATGCGCTTGAAGGCGTCGACGATCAACTCGATCCGCTTATACGGCACCAGCCGCGAGGCGGTCAGGTAAAAGTCTTGCTTCTTCCCGCCGGGCGTGAACCAGTCGGTGTCGACCGGCGGGTAGATGGGGGTGCTGTCGCGGCGGTAGACCTTGCTGATCCGGCGAGAGACGAAATGTGAATTGGTCAGAAACAGGTCAACGCCATTGGCCGACCGCATGTCCCAGTTCCGGATGTAGTGCAGAATCGCCCGCGCCAGCAGCGAGCGGATTCCTCGAGTCAGCCCCGCCTCGTTCAAGTATTGGTGTTGCAGGTCCCAGGCGAAGCGCACCGGCGAGTGGCAATAGCAGATGTGGAGTTGGTCGGGACGGGTGATGACGCCTTTGGCAGCCAGATAGGAGCTGGAGATCACCACGTCGTACTCGGACACGTCCAGTTGCTCGATGGCCAAGGGCATCAGCGGCAGGTACTGGCGGTGCCTCGTGCGGGCGAAGGGAAGCTTCTGGATGAAGGTGGATCGAACCGGTTTGTTCTGAATGAACCCCCGTTCATGGGGGGGAAGAAAATCAAAGAGGCTGAACAGGTCCGCGTCGGGAAAGACGTTGACCATCTGCTCCAGCACGCGCTCGGCGCCGGCATAGCAGTAGAGAAAATCATGAACGATCGCGACTCGCTTGCTCGGACTCCGCATATTGATTCCCCTGTCTGTGACGGCCCTGCAAACAATCGCTGCCGCCCGCTCGTTACTCAGAGGCTACTTAGCCGCAGCCTGGCCGGCGGCGCCTTTGAGCGCCACACGGAGGGCTTCGATCTGCTGCCGCAACGACTGCGGCTGGGCGCCCAATCCTTGCTGACGGCCTTCGAGTTGCCGGAGCAGGTCGTCTACGTCCCGCATCGTCTTGGCCGCGGCCTCGGATTTACCCCCGTCCAACTGCACCTGCGCCAGAGTCACGCGGTATTGGACGGCTTGCGGCCCCAGCTTGATCGCCGTCTGGGCGCTGCTCTCGGCGTCGGCGTACCGTTTCAACTTCCCCTGGATGAACGCCAGCGTATCGTAAAGGGACGGCAGGAATGGAGCGACCGTTGCATCCGAGCGTTGAATGGCATACTGGACCAACCCGACCGCTTCGTTCAGGTCGCCTCCCGACTTGGCCAGAATCATCGCCAGATTATTCCGGGCCGTAATGTCGTCGGGGGTTAGTTTAAGCACGCGACGGTAGTCACCTTGGGCGTCCTGGAGTTTTCCGGCCTGTTCATTGATCATGCCCATAAGCAGCACCGTACCCGGCGCGGCATCTGGTTTATCAATGAGTGGTTTCACGATCGCGCGGGCCTTCTGCAAGCTCGTGGGGTCGTGACCCGATTCGGCGAGCCTGCTCCACATTCGCGCCAGCAGAAGTTGCTCGTCAATCTTGTCGGCGGGGATAACCTGCTCGGCCCGGTCGAGCCATCCGGCGGCCTCTGCCGGTGGGAGGTTCGCGACCGCAAACATGATCCAGGTCGCTCGGCCGCGCGGACCCTGTTGAAGCAACGGTTGCATCAGCTCGGCAACGCCGCTCCTCCCGGCCGCCTGCTGAGCCGCCGCGTAAGCTGCCAATACTCGCTCGTAGGCGCGCGGGTTGGATTGAGCGTTTTTCACATACGGATCGAGTTGGCGCAAAGCCTCATCGGCTCGGTTCAACTTGAGACAGGCCTGGGCGATCGCCAGGTCGGCCGAGACCGGGTCGCCCGCCGCCAGTTGCCGCCACTTGCGTGCGGCCGGCAGCACCTCGGCCCAACGCTGTTGGTCCTGCAGAAGCGCCACCAGTGTAACCTGCGGCTCGGCGGCGCTGGGGAATTGCTGGGCGGCCCGATTGGCGGTCGCCATCGCCTCGTCCGGTTGATTTGCTCTCTCGTATGCGATCGCGAGGTAAATCTGCAATGGAAGCAGCGGCGGACGGCCGTCGGCCAGCTCACGCAGGGTGAGGGCCAACTGGGCGGGAGATTGCTTGGCGGCCCGCGCGTTCACGATGGCTTGGAGCGCCTGTGCAGCGGTCGTGCTGCCGGCGCTTTCTGCCGGGTTGTTGACGAGCACGCCGACCAGCGGTCGCAGGTCAGGGTCGGAGGCGACCGCGAACAGGTCGGCATGATTCTGCAGCGCGCGGAGGGCCGAAGCCGAGTCTGCCGGGACCACCCGTAGTGCCTCGGCCAACGCGGCCAGTGCGTCGACCGGCCTGCCGTTGCCCAGGTGGAAGCTGATGAGTGTTCTCCAGACGGTCGGGTTGCCGGGAGCGAGCGTCGTGGCTTCTTGCAGATGCGACAGAGTGGCGGCTGGGGTCTCAAAGCGCGAGGCGAAGTCCGCCAGCGCCAATTGCTTGACCCCAGGCTCGAGCTTCAATTGATCGAGCCCAACCAGGACGCGGTTGGCGTCATCCAGCCGCCCCTGTGTGGCGTATACCTTGGCGGCAAATACGATGATCGGCAGGTCCGGCTTCTCCAGCAGTTTTCTGCACAGTGCCTCGGCCTCGTCGGTCTTTCCCGCCAACCACAGCATCTGCGCGACCAGCAGATCACCGCTGCCTTGCCGCACGGCCTGGCCGGCGGCTTCCTGGCTCAGGCTCAGCGCCAGTTGCGGATCTCCGGACTGATAGGCGAGGACCGCTGCCTTTTCGCGGGCATCAGGGTCCGCGGTGGGCAGCGAACTGATGCGCGCCAACTCGCCATGCGCGGCATCGAAATCCCCACGCAGTTCCAATAGCCGGGCCAACTCGTAACCGAGCGCCACCGAATTGGGGCTCAGCATGGTGGCGATGCGGAATTGTTCGATGGCCTCCGGAACGCGGCCGGCGCGCTCGCAAGCGCGCCCCATCAGCAAGTGTCCTTCCAGCAGATCCGGCGCCTGACGGGTCACGTCCCCCAGCAGTTTGAGCGCCTCGAGAATTTGTTCGTTCCCCTTCGCGAACTGGAGCAGCCAGCGAGCGCGGGCGAGCGGCCAGGTGAGCCCCTGCTCACCAGCAAGGGAATGTACACGGTCGATCAAGCGCTGGAGCAACTCGGCGTCACCCCGGGTACTGCGGGCGTCAAGCGCCATTTGCTGGAGGCGCAGGTTGTCGGGATTGCCGTCAGCCAGGTCGGCGACGGCTTTCTTGGCGCCGGGGTCTTGCACCAAGTCCAGGTATCGGGCCCGGACGGTGCGCCACGCGATGCTCTGCGGCGAGGCGGCCTTGGCCCGATCGGCCTCCAATACTTTGAGGCCTTCGTCCCCGCGTTTGGCCAGATAAAGGTCCAGCGCCTTGGCAAAGGCGAGGTCGGGCGTGATGCCGTGGTCCACCTCGCAGCGTGCAAGGCACTTGTCCTCCAGCCCCAGCCTACGCTGGCGGCTGATTGAAGCAAGACGAAGCAACGACCGCTGGCTGAGTGGCAGCTCATGGTTGTCTAACGTCTTGTTTGCTTCGAGGATCGCGTCCTGCGATGTGCCATTCAAAGCGAGAAGATCGACCTGAACGCAGAGAAGCTCCCCTTGATCCTTCCCCTTCACCTGGGATGCGAGTTGATTGACCCACGGCAGCAAGTCGTTGGCGCGGACGCGGCCGCTCTGGACTGACAGATCGGACACGCGGGCCAGGGTAATGGCCGTCCTCGGGTCACGTCGGAAGGCTTCCTGGGCAGCCTGCCGGGCGTACTCATATCGCCCGGCGTCCGCGAAGGCGTCGGCGAGCCGCACGGCTGGCACCGCCCACGTCGCATTGGACGTGGCGGCGACGTTCCACGCCTTGATGGCCGACCCCATGTCCCCCCGCATGACATACGCCTCCCCCAGGTAATAGCTCAGGTAGGCGCTTTGGCGCCCTTGCAGTGCCGTTTGACAAAGCTGGACAACCCGCTCCACGTTGCCGGTCTGCTGCGGGGTAGCGGGATCTAGAACCGCCGCCCACGCCGCCGCCGTCGCGTCCTTCTGCCGCGACGATAATGCGCGGCGAATCGCTTCGGCGTCGTCGCGCCGGCCGAGCTGAGTCAACGCCAACGATCGCAGGCCCAGCAGCTCGCTGTCCGAGGACGGATCAACTGGATCGAGCTTCGACAGCAGGTCTGCGGCAGACTTTGCATCCCCCAGTTGCCATTCCCGCCGCGCCAGCTCGGCGCGCAACGTGGGATCGTCGCTCTGGCCCTGTTGCAATCGTTTGAGCACCGCAAGCGACTGGTCCCCCCGGCCCACTTCGTTGAGACTATTCATCAGCGCGGCGGCGACATCCCGATCGGAGAGCGTGCGCCCGGCCGCGGATATCAACAGGTCCCCCGCCTCCCTGTTTCGGCCAGCCAGCGCCAGCGCGCGGGCCCGAATCATTTCAGGCCGGGGATCGTCGGCTGGTTGTGACGGACGAAGGCGGGCGAGTTCGCGGGACGCGGCCTGAGCCAAAACGTCTGCCACCTTGACCACCGGCTCATCGGAGGCGGCGGAATCCTGAGTGGTCGGCTGGGCCTTGTACTTCTCCCAGAATGCGTCGAACTTCTGCGTCCGCTGCAACACGAACAACAGCTCGAATTGGGCGTCGATGTCGGTCGGGGCGAGCCGGCTCCACTGTATCGCGGGCGCCACCGCCTCCGGGAAGCGCTTCAACCCGATGAGCCCCTGAGCCTGCCAGGGCCCCGCCAATGCCTTGGCACGGGCCGCCAGGACTGGTACGTCCTGCGGCAGGGTGTCGGCAGTGTCGAGCGCCTCGGACCACAATCCGACCTGCATATAGAGATCGAGCAGTTGCCGCCGATCCGCGGTCTGTTGAACTTCGGTTCGCCGGGGGAGCTTCAACAGGTGGCGCAGGGCGTAGATGTTCGAGCGAATTCGATCGAGCCTGTCACTACGCTTATCTGGGCCGGCGAGGCTCCGAATGCACGCGGACTGCGCGATAACAAACCGTGAAAGCACTTCGGGGTCGTCGGGATCTCGCTGCTGGAGGTAGGTTCCCAGCAGGTCAACGGCCCGCTGCGCGTCGCCGTGGCCGGCGGCCGCCATGCCGTCGGCGCGGAGGCGCATGTACTGGGCCCGGATGCGGGCCTTGCGGTAGACATAGAAGCCGCCCGCGCCGCCTCCGAGGAGCGAGAACGCCGTCGCCAGCACTACGATGCGCCAGACCACTTTCTTCTTGATCGTCATGAGAACAGCACACCCAGCGTCCGCCAGATGATCCATAAGTCGAGCCGCCAATTGGCGGATTCGACGTACTCGATATCGTACTTGATCCACTCCTGGAAATCGGCCCCGCGCCGTCGGGTGCGCTTCACCTGCCACAGTCCGGTAATTCCGGGACGTACGCTCAATCGGGCCTCGCGCCAGGGTGGGCAGTACTGGTTTTCCCGGTACGGGCTGGGCCGCGGCCCCACCACGGACATATGCCCGAGCAATACGTTGATGAACTGCGGGAGTTCATCGACGTTGCACTTACGAATCACTCGGCCGACGCGCGTGAGGCGGGGATCGTCCTCGATGAAAAACTGCGGGCCGTCAGCCTGATTCCGCCCGGCCAGCTCCCGCTTGATATGCTCGGCGTCTTTCCGCATCGAGCGGAATTTGATGCAGGGAAACTCACGGCCGCCCAGCGTCTCGCGGCGGTGGACGAAGAAGAACGGACGCCCGTCCTCCAGCCAGATGGCCAACACGACCAACGGATACAGCGGCAACGTCAAGAGGAACGCGACTATCGCGAACACGACGTCAAACGCCCGCTTGCAGGCGCGATTAAATGAGGAGGTGCGGCGCGGGCGAACGGGACGATCGGTCGCCTGGCTCGGCTCGATCTGGTCCCACCGGAGGTCTTCGACCACCGGTCGGCGGACGGGATCGTCCCACAGGACCCCGGGCCCGACGACACTGCAGTCCTCATCGATCCGCCGGCCGGCGCCGACCCAAACGGGGCCGACGAACCGCGCCGACCGCGGCACCTGGGCGTCGGCGTCGGTCCAGACGCCCGGCTCGCAGCGGTTTGCCCGGCGTATGGTGGCGTCCGGCCGCTTCCACACCTGCACGAGCCGCCGGGTGAATTCCAGCAGGTCCTGATCCGACCCTCGGTCATAGCCCCCGCCCGCCACCGACATGACGTAACGGCCGTTGCGGGAGACTTCTGCCCGCAGCAACCGCCATCCTGTCCGGGGGGTGGTCGCCGCCTGCCAAACGCGGGCCAGGCCTTTGTCTCGCGTGAGCGCGACGCGGGCGAGCCGGGAATCCGCAGCCCCGTAAATCCGCTCGAAGGCCACGAACCGGTTGTCCGCCTGGACGATGGCCCGCTCGCGGTAACCCCGCTCGCGGCGGTCTTTCAACCTCACGTACAACAGTTCGGGTTTCGTCCAGCACAATACGTCCAGAAGTCTTGCAAGACTGAAGATCGCCAGCGAGCGAGCATCCAGCAGGAGGAACAACTCAGCCCCTTCGACGATCGCGCTGGGCTCGCCCTGGCGAACGACCTGCACCCCGCGAGATGCCCAGAAGCGGTCATGCACCTGGGCAGGCGACAGGCCCCAAATGGTCGTTTCGCTGAGTTTCATGTCCGGGAACCCAAACGGAGATTACCCACTGGAGATTATCAGCGCGCAAAGGACCCGTTCCCATTGCGTGGCGCGTAGGAGGCGACGGCGCGGGCCACGGGGCCGAGCCGGGCGCAGTGGCGCGCCTGTTGATCCGCCAGCAAGGCATCGCCGTCGCGCGAAGGAGCGGTGACGGAACTCATCCGGCTGCTGCCGGACATTTCGATGTCTTTCTCGCGGGCGCGATTGAAAACGATGCCGGCGATTCGGGCCCCCAGCGACTGCAGATGCGCCAGGGACCGATCGACAGCGGGCCGCTGATCGCCGCGCGCAATCGCAAGCACGACGGCGTCCACCTGTGAGGCGGTCACGGACGCCTCCAAACTTCCGAGGACCGGGCCGGTATCGACGAGGACCACATCAAACGTGTCGCGGGCGGCGCTGATGAGGCGGTTCAGGACGTCGGGGGAGAGAGTACCGGCGTGCTGGGCGGTGGCGCCGCCAAGCGGCAACACCCAGAGGCCCGCAATGCCGGTCTCGACCACGCAATCGGCCAGGTCGTCGCCGGCCATTGCGTCCAGCAATCCGACTGACTGCTCCGCCTGGGCGGCGATGGCGGCCGTGAGGTCCGCCTCGCATACGTATTGCAGTTCCAGCAAGATCTCCCCGAGCGGGCGAGCGGAAGTGCGGGCCAGCTTCAATGCGTGGCGCAATTGCTCGTCGCTGATCTGCCCGCGTCGGCAGAGAATCTGGCCGATTTTCGGGCGGAGCATGGCGTCGATGCGGGCGGTAAGCCCGCCGCCAACCAGATCGCAGTCGACGAGCAGCGTCTTGAAACCCGCCGCCGCGAACGAAATGCCCAACGCGGCCGTCAAGCTGGTTTTGCCGCTGCCGGCGGCGGCGCTGGTGATGCCGAAGACCTGGTGGTTTCGACCTCGGCCCCAGATTTGGAGCATGGTACGGATCTCGTGCACGCCGTGTGCCGCGGCCGCAGCTTGCTCAGGGTCGGCCAAGTCCTCCGGGAGGCGGGGGAGAACGCCGAGCACCGGCCTGCCCCCCAAGTCGCCCTTGGCGTCGGCCGGCGTGCGAATGCGACGGTCGGCCAGGCCCAGCAACATGAGCAAACCGAACCCGAGGACCACGCCCCCGAGCCCACCGGCGCTGGCAAACGTCACGCGGGTATCGCGATAGGGCGTTAGCGGCCGATCGGCCGGGGTGACCTCCAGCCGATACCGCGTTGTCTCTACCTCCCAGTGGTGCAGCGTCTCCTCGACCACGTTCAGGTCATTCTGGATTCGCGCCCCCTCGATCTTCCTGCCCTCAATATCCGCAATTTTGGCACTGAGATCGGTCAGCTCGCTCCGCAGCTTTGTCTGGCGCGAGTTAAGGAACTCAATCGCATCCTTGATCGGCAGACCGCTTCGCACCCCCCTTCCACCTACAAGTTCGCCCTTGGCGGGAAGCGCCCGGAGCACGTCGGCTCGATCTGCGATGTGCTCTTCGGTGGTCTGCAACTGGCTGTGGAGCCTCAGCATCCCTTGATGCTTGTCGAGCAGTCCCACGTCCTTCAGGGAAGCCATCTGGTCGAGCAAGTCACGCTTTCGCTCCAGGAGTCTGGCCAAAGTCTCATCGCTGGCGGCCAGTTCCTCAAGGGAAGCGGCGGTCGGACGCGTTGTCGCAACTCCGGTCGCGGCCGCTTCGGTCTGCGCCTTAACCAACTGATACAGACCGCGCTCAATGTCCTGCAACTGCTGTATCTTGAATGTTCGCTCGGCCTGTAGCCCATCAGGACCGTAGAACTCAGCCTTCGCGTTGATCTCCCCCGTGATGGACGTCAGTCGCCCCGACAACGAGTCGCGCGTTTGCGTCAAACGAGTCTGGGCGTAGTTGCCGCTGTCTGCCTGATCCGCGTCAAAGACCTTCCCAAAGGCTTTTATTGTAGTTTGGACCGCGAGTGCGGCAGCCTGAGGATCGGGATCGGTGAATCTGACTACCAGCAATCCTCCCTGCCGGGTGATGTCCAACTCTTTGGCGAAGTCGGCCTCGACCTCGTCCGAACGGGTGCGGCCGAGTTCCTGCCATCGCCGGTCATCCATCGCCAAGTCCATCACTTGCTGGCTGCGCATCTTTGCCATCTGCGCGTCGACGAACTGTTCGTTGAACTGGTTGTCGGCTTGAGTGATAACGTGGACCGGAACGATGTTCACGAGACCGACGCTTTGGTAGGTCCGGCGGCCCAACTTCATGCCGACATAAGCCCCCACGCCGCCCAGCAGGAGTGCTAACAGCAGGGCCCAGATGTAGCGACCGCGCAGCAGCCGGTGCATCTTCTGCAAATCTCCGCCGGCTGGTTCGGCGTCGGAGGATTCGGGCGCATGGCCGATCTCGACCATCCTGGAATTTGCCCAGCGCGGCTCCCGCCGCACCAGCGCATGGGACGGCTCAGCGACGTTGGGGCCCCAAAGTCCCCTTCCATCGGACATCATCGAAACCGGCACCACTCCCGCGGGGCTGGATTCCGGCCCGCGGTAAATGACCTCGCAAGGGATCCCACCGATGTTCATGGCCCCCCCAGACTGTGGCTGCGCCCGTCGCGCCGGTTCGACCCGGCGCACGTGCGGCATTTTTCCCGCAGGGACGGTCTGTTCCTGCTTCATTGGTGAACTCCTGAAAGAATCACATCGAGCAGCGGCTTGTAGGCGGCAATGATCTCGGCAGAAATCGGTCCGCGCCGCTCGGCCGGTGTTTCCGACGTGAAAACGACCTGCACCTGGGCGGCCCCGAAGTATCGGGTGCGGAGGCCGGCGAGTTTGCGGACCTGCGTCATGTCCCGGCAAGTCCTGCCGTCCGGCAGGACCATGAAATTCTCGACAATCGTCAGTTTGTCCGTCTGGAAAGCGTTGGATTCGAACTGGTATTCAGTGCCAGCCACCGAGAGCCCCCCGACCTGCCAGTCGCGTGAGAGTGTCGTGGTGAGCGTAAGTCCGCGGCCCGGGTAGCAGATCGGGGGATAATGGGGCGTGAGGTCCCGCACATCGGGACACTGCACGAGGAGCAATGCGGCGGCGTCGCCGGTCAGAATATTGTTGAAGCAACGACTGATAATGACATTCGGATGAAGCTGCTCGGCTGCCTCGGGCGGCACCGGGACGTCGTGGCCGACCCAGTCGCCGAAATTCAGCGGCGCCCCTGCCCCCGCGGCCACCGCCTTGACGCGCCGGTGATAAGGGCCCGAGTCCTTGGGCGCGAGCAATGAAATCCGGTCGGCCGCCGCTCCGCCCAAGAGCAGGAGCGACATTGTGACAGCGACGATCTCCCTCTTGGCGATCTTCACTACGGACTCCAAGTCAGGTAACGGCCAAGGTGAACTGCGCCACCGGCACCATCGCCCAGCGCAACACCTTGACGATCCCCATCAGCCCCAGGAACGCCACCACCAGCATCACCCAACCGCTGATCGTATGGAACTGCTCGGCCGCCGCGGATGAAGCGTGACCGAACATCCAGACGGTGGGGACCAGGCGTATCACATTTGCCGCGATCGCCACCAGCGGACTGGCCACCAGCACCAGCGCCCGCACGTAGCCTCGCAGCGGGGTGACGAAAGCGAACACGTAGCAGGCCAGGAACAGTGTGAACACCATTCGCATGCCGTTGCACGCCTCGGCGATTGCCACCTCGTGTCCATTGACGGTGAGCAGGTTGCCCTGTCGGGCCACTTGCATCCCCAACACTTCACCGACGTTCTGGGTCAACTGCGCGATGGCGTGCTGGAGCGGCAGCGCGATGAGTTGCCGGCCGGTGGACGGCACGGGAACCAGGAAGACCAGCACGACAAATGCCGGGAGGAACTTGATGAAGATGTCCTTCCCCAGGGCGGTCAGCAGCCCGCCGACAGCCATCGTCACCGCGCCCAGGTGCCAGAACGACTGCACCTGCTGACGGTATCCGAAGGACCAGAGGAACCAGCCGACGGCGATGAAGAAAGTCCCGATCAGCCTGCCGCCGGGCTCACAGCCGCGCAGCCGCCCTCGTCTCACCCAGACCAGCCAGGCCACGACCAGCGGAACGAGGAGGACGTGGCTGGACTCCTCGTCCTTCCACCCGATGGTGCTCAGGTCTGCCCAGGCGTTGCCGGCGACCACCACGCATGCCGCAACCAGCGCCAACGCCGCTGAGAAGTGCCAGAGCGTCCATCCGTTGCGATAGCGGACCTTGAGCATCATGGCTTAACGTCCCCGATTCGCGGTGACCAATTCATCGGCCACCATCGTTCCGCGGCGCACCACCGCGCCGGGACATACTACTGACCCGACCACCACCGCCCCTTCTTCGACCCGACCACCTTTGAGTACCACCGAATTGTGGATCCGCGCCCTCGGGTGAACGTCGTCCGGAAATTCCACAAGGGAAAAAATCGGCTTCCAGTCTTCCGCATACGCGGGGTCTGCACCATCGCCCGACATCTCTCCGTGATGTCGCCGTAGGGCCTCGATATAGTCGGCCAGCGTGTGCAGGGGCAGGCCGCTGGGATGTTGCCGCTGCACCACCTCCACGCGGTGTCGTCTGGCGATCGCCGGCAGCGACTGTTCCTTCATGTCGATAAACCCGCTCGAGGGTATCTCCCGCAGGCACCCGCACCGCGCCAGCATCAGCCCGCTGGGCGTGCCGTCCTCGTGCGCGATGACCGCCACTTCGGCATCCGTTGCGGCCAGCGCCGCGGCCAGCGCCGGCAGAGGCGAGCGAAGAAGTTGGGCCGCGTTTCCGATGAGCAAGTAATCCTCTTTGTCGTAGCACTCGGCCAAGTCCCGCAGTACGCCTCCGGTCCCGCGGTATTCGACCGGGTCGCGCTCCACAACGAGCATCACACGTTGATCGGCGACCCATCCATGGCGTGGCTCGCTCGCCGCTCGGTCCAGCACCAGCCGTACAGCCATGCCGCGCATCCCCAGCGTCTCGGCCAGATGGATGCATTGCTCGCGCCAGAAAGCCAACAGCGTGCGCCCCGGCTCGACCGGCAGATCGAGAACGGACCGATCGATGCCGCCTCGCAGCGCGGTGACCCTGAGCGTTCCGCCGAGCAGCACGACGGCCCGAAGTCGCCGCAGAGCAGGAGAGCGGAGCGCCTGGACGTCGGGCACCGGTCCGGCCTGATAGGCCGCTCCCGGTTCAGGGGTCTCCCAATGCCGGGCCATGGCATCGCGCAACGCCACGCGTGCGCCTGGCTCGCCGGGTCTTACGACTGATTCCGCTCCGTGACTGACCATTCCCGCGCTCCGTACAGGCGCCGCCCCCGCCGACTGCGCTCTTCCCTTCGCGCACTCGAAAAACAACACAACCGTCGTCAGGAGGTCCCCTGAATGCCGGCACGCCAAGACGCGTCCCGGAGAAGGCCCCTGGCTTCAACGCACAGGGCCGGGTTGGGACAGCTTCGTTCCGCACCAACCGAAGATCGCGATGATCTTTGATCTGATGCGGCCCCCGAGTGCCCGAACCGGCGCCGGAAGCCCCGAAAAGTTCGCGACATCCCTTTCGCCGTGGCCCCGGCCGCGGCCTTGCCGTGAGGCGCAACTGGGGATCTCCACTGAATCGAACGAATTTACCGGACCATAGCGTCAAGTCCACCGTCGCCGCGGCAAATGCGGCGTTGAGTTTACCATTCATACCACTCCGTCCGCAATCGGCTTCTGGATTTTGTAGCCGGCGGCGGCTGATCGTCCACCTCGCCACGTCCCAGTCGGCGTGCCGTGGGCCCCGCACGTAAAGACCCCCCAGGTTCACAGAGTGTGGCCGGATTCCTGCCCGCCCCTCAGTGGCCCGTGCGATTGAGACCGCCCACCAGCTAAGCCGCCCTGAATTCGCCGTCAAAATTTCCTAAAAAGGGCTTGAACCTATTGTGAGTATCGGATACATTCACTCCACATTAAGGGCTGATGGGGACTCTTCCGCCCGCGTGGCGCGGCAGCCCAAGGGGATTCTAGCACGGAAGTCCGACACTTTTCCGTGCCCACCAGCAAGAGAAGGAGGTCATCGGCGAAGCAAGTTCGGATCGACTATCAGGGGCGAGCGCCAAGGGCGGTTCCTCCACGTGCGCTGTGGGAACTTGTTGGTACTCGCTGTATTGGGCGACGGTGGCGGAGGGAGGCAACCCCGCCGCAGCGCACTGTAGAACACTAACTGAAAGGGGACATGCAATGAAACGTACTATCAAGGGGGCTTTGGCCGCCTTGGCAATTTTCGGGCTCGGCGCCGTCGCGTCGGCCGACGTAATCACGACCAGTTCGACCGGATCGTTCACCGCTGCCGGCGGTGACACCGCGGCGGCCAGCACGCTGACCTCCGCGTCCGGGCTGACCACGCTCACTTACACCGGCCTGCCCGACTCTTCCTCGGACTCTGTTAAGCTGATCACGCTTGGCACATTTAGCCTGGCGTCAACGTCCACCGGGGACGCCTTCAATACTGAGGACACGTTTACGGTGACCATCCTGCAAACGTTGATCCCTGGCGGGCCGGGTAGTGGATCGTCGACCGGGGAGGTCGAAACCGTCGGCACCATCCATCCCGGGTCGGGCGGAGCTGAACTTATCACGTTCGGTGAGGGCGCGTTGAGTCCGAATCCGGTCGTTATCGGCGGAAAGACCTACATGCTGGAAGCAGCGTTTATCAGCGGGCCGCCAGCAACCGGTGGCCCTGGAACCGGCCTGCTTCAGGCGATGCTGACCAACCCGACCGCAGGTCCGGGAACGCCGCTGCCGGCTTCCGCCTTGGGCGGTGCAGGGCTGTTGGCGCTTCTGGCCTTTGGCAAGGCCCGTCAGAAGCTTCGCGCCTGAAGATGATTCTTGCGAACCGTTCAGCCTTCAATAAGGGCCGGCCCTATATGGGCCGGCCCTTCTCTTGTAATTGCAGGGCGCAAATATTTCCTGGCCAGCTCACGAATTCGCTCGCATCGCTCGCTTGACTTTGATATCCTCCATCATCGGAATTCGCTTGGCGAGTTTTGAGCTTGGGGTGTGTATCTTGTGAGACTGTCGCCTCGTTCCAGCGGTGGGGAGAAGCTAACCGACTGGCGGCCGACAATGTTGCATGCGTGCAAGCAAGCGCCGCCGCTGCCCCGCAGACCTCTTGGTTCGGCATCTCGAGCCGCGCCTGCTATTGTGTGCCAATGGCGGCTGTCCCGACCCGGTGTCCGGCGCCCTGCCGCCCGCTGTCAATTCGGCGATCATCCAGCCCGCCGCCTCAACCGGTCCGCTCTACCCGCTGACCGCCATCCCGGCGCTTAACAGCGACTTCGGCGCCCCGGCCACGCTCTATCTCGATTTTCACGGAGAGCCGGCCGGGAGTTGGCTTCAAACCGTCCCGGCCACCCCCGCATACGACATTGACGGCGACCCCACCACCTTCAGCGCCCAGGAACTGACCAACATCCAGCAAATCTGGGCCGCCATTGCCGAGGCGTACTCTCCTTTCAACGTCAACGTCACCACCGTCGATCCGGGCAACTGGTCCACCGGCGGGCACCGCCAGTTCCGCGACATCATCGGCGGTAACGGAAGCTGGACCGGCGTCGCCGAAGGAGGCACGGCGTATGTCGGGTCATATTCCGACGGCATTCTCCCCGATACCGCCTACGTCTTCTCGACCAACTTGGGCAACGATCCAACGTACACTGCCATTGACGCCGTCCACGAGGCCGGACACGGCTTTGGCCTCCAGCACCAGAGCTTCTACAGCGGCGCCACCAAGACCAGCGAGTACAACCCCGGAAATGGCGTCACCGCACCGTTCATGGGCAACGCCCTGAATGGCACCCGCGCTACTTGGTGGGATGGGCAGTCTTCTTTGGGCTACAACGTCATCCAGGACGACGTGTCGGTCCTGACCCGGAGCCTGGGCCTGCGGCCGGAAAACGTCGGCCAAGGTTCTTCCGCCGCGAGCCCCTTGAGCGTCTCTGGCACGTCGCTCAGCGGCTCGGGGATCGTCGAGTCGCTCGCCCAACAGGACTACTTCTCCTTCACCACCGCCGGCGGAACCTGCACCTTCAGCGTGAACGTGGCCCAATACCGCCCGATGCTCCACGCGATCTTGGAACTGCACGACGCCAGCAACAATGTGATCGCGGTGGCTAACAACGCCGGCGCGCTCTCGCAGACCATCACCGCCAACCTCGCGGCCGGCCAGTACTACCTCGTCGTCAAGAGCTACGGCCAGTACGGTGACCTGGGGCAGTACGCGCTCAGCGGAAACGTACCGAGCGGAGGCCCCGCTTACGTCGTCGGCCGGTACATCTTTTACAATGACAGCCTTTTTGACGGGAACGATCCGGCCGCCAATAGCGCCGACGATGGCGCCATCGCCAGCGATAAGCAAGCCCTGCTGCCGGGGCGCGTGGCGAGCTTCGCCAACTACACCAGCTATTCTAAGGGAATCAATGGGATCATGCTGGATGTGGCAAACCTGCCGGCGGCGGACTCGTCCAATGGGACGTCCCCGGGCCTCCTGGATTTCACCTTCACCGTCGGCAACGCGGCCGATCCGGCCACCTGGTCGGCCGCTCCCGAGCCGACTATCCTCGTACGCGGCGGCGCGGGCGTCGGCGGATCGACGCGAATCGAGTTCGTGTGGGCCAACGGTTCGATTCGCAACCAGTGGCTGCAGGTGACCACCAAGGCCGACGCCAGCACCGGCCTCTCTTCCCCCGACGTATTCTACTTCAGGAGCCTGGTGGGGCAGAGCGGGGAGGCGGCCGTGAACGGGCTATTCACCGTCGGCCCCGGTGACGAGGCCGCCGCCAGATTGCATCCTCAGAGCTTTCTCGACTCCGCCGCCGTTGACAACCCATACGACTACGACCGCGATGGAAAGGTCAACGCCGCCGACCAGCTCATCGCTCGCTACAGCCTGCGCAGCACTGGTCTGGGCCTCTTTCAGCTAGATCCGTCGGCAGCGCCGACGCAGGTTACGGCTACCGCTGTGTCGAGTCAGGGCCAGATGGGGCTTCTCAGTCGGTCGCCGGCCTACAGCCCGCCACCACCACCGCAACCGTCCCATGCGCTGCCGCATCGCCGGCATGTCCGGCAAATCCTCACTTAGTTCTCAGCCTGTCGCTCCGCGCTGTTATCGGCCTCGTCCCGGGAGCGAATTTGAACGACGTAGTCCGGTTATGACAGCCGGAGCAGGAAATCTCTCTGCGGAAATGCGGGGAAAGGGGCAGGAGAGGCAGGTGCGGTTCGAGAATCAATCCGACACTTCCGCAGCGGGAAGCGTCCCGCAGGAGGGTCGAGATGATTCGCGGATCCACAGCCTCGCGCCGCCGACAGCGCGCTGCTCGCCAATCGGTCGTCCAGGCACTGGAGCCGCGTCTACTATTGTGTGCCGACGACGGCTTCTCTGACCCGGTTCCCGGCATGCTGCCCGCTACCGGCACGGCGATAATCCAGCCGGCGGCCTCCACCGGCACGCTTTACCCGCTGACCGCCGTCCCGGCGCTTAACAGCGATCCGGGCGCCCCGGCCACTCTCTACCTGGATTTCCATGGCGAGGCAGGCCAGACTTGGGGATTTCAGGACGTTCCCGCCACCCCCGCATACGACATCGACGGTGACCCCACCACTTTCAGTGCCCAGGAACTGACCAACATCCAACAGATCTGGGCCGCGGTGGCCGAGGCGTACTCTCCATTCAACGTCAACGTCACCACCGTCGATCCGGGCACCTGGTCCACCGGCGGGCAGCACCAGTTCCGCGACGTGATCGGCGGCAACGGGTCCTGGACCGGCGTCGCCGAAGGCGGCACGGCATATGTCCGCTCTTACTCCGACTCCAGCCTCCCGGACACCGCCTACGTCTTCTCGACCAACCTGGGCAACGATCCAACGTATACCGCCATCGACGCCGTCCACGAGGCCGGGCACGGCTTCGGGCTCCAGCACCAGAGCCTCTACAGCGGCACTGCCAAGACCAGCGAGTACAACCCCGGAAATGGCGTCATCGCACCGTTCATGGGCAACGCCTTGAGTGGCGCTCGCGCCACCTGGTGGGACGGGCAGTCTTCCTTGGGTTACAACGTGATTGAGGATGACCTGGCCGTGCTATCCGGGTCGCGCGACGGCTTCGGGTACAAGGCCCAGGACCACGGCCAAAGTCCCGGAGCCGCTACCCCCCTGACCGTCTCCGGCACATCGCTCAGCGGCTCGGGCGTGGTCGAGACCACTGCCGACCAGGACTACTTCTCCTTCACCACCGCCGCCGGAACCTGCACCTTCGACGTGAACGTGGCCCAGTACGGCCCGATGCTCCACGCGATATTGGAGCTGCACGACGCCAACAACAACGTTATTGCCGTGGCCAACAACGCCGGCACACTCTCGCAGACAATTACCGCCACCCTCGCGGCCGGCAACTACTACCTCGTGGTCAAGAGCTACGGGCAGTACGGGGACATTGGACAGTACACGCTCAGCGGGACGATCGCCGCCGGCCAGGTGACTCCCACATTTGCCATCGCCGGCGCCGCCAGCGTCAATGAGGGATCCCCGTACACGCTGAGTCTGTCGGCAGCCGACCCCGGCCACAGTATCACCTCCTGGTCGATCAATTGGGGCGATGGAAACGTACAGGCGGTCAGCGGCAATCCCTCGAGCGTGTCCCATACGTACGCGGTCGGACCTCACAGCTATAGCATCAGCGCTACGGCCACCGACAACACGAACACGACCTACAACGCCGGCAACGTCCAGCCCGTCAGCGTACTGCATGTGCCGCCGACACTGTCGCTCTCCGGCGCGCCCTCTGTCAACGAAGGTTCCCTCTACACACTGAGCCTCTCCGCCTCCGATCCCGGCCATGTTATCCAGGGGTGGTCGATCAACTGGGGCGATGGCTCGGCGGTGCAGGCTGTCATCGGCAACGCGTCGAGTGTCACGCACACCTACGCGGTCGGCCCCCACACCTGGGTCATCGGCGCAGTCGCAACAGATGACGTGGGTACCTACAGCGCTGGCAACAGCGTCGCAGTGACTGTTAATGACGTGCCGCCCACGATCGCACTGGGTGGCGCGTCCGGCGTCAATGAGGGTTCGACCTACACCCTGACCCTGGACACGATTACCGATCCCGGCGCCGACACGGTCAGCTCGTACATCGTGCATTGGGGCGACGGCACCAGTCAGACATTTGCTACGAACGTGGGCAAGCCCCACGTCTTTGGCGACGCCGGCGCCGACAACATCGTGGTCGACGTGGTGGACGAGAACGGGACGCACACGAACTGTGGCAACCTAAGCATCACGGTCAACGATGTGCCGCCGATAGTGATCATAGGGGGCCCCGCGCTGGTCTCGGTCGGCGGGACATATGTGCTGTCGTTAGCCGTGGGCGAGCCGTCAGCCGACGTCGTCGGATCCTGGTCAATCAATTGGGGCGACGGGTCGCCGGTCCAGGCGGTTAGCGGCAGCCCATCGTCCGTCGCCCACCTCTTCGCCGCTGCCGGGTCGTATACGATCACCGCGTCGGTCAACGACTCCGACGGCGTCTGGAACGCCAACCCTCAGGCGGTTACCGTCAACGCGCAGCCTGTGTTCACGATCGCGGGCGAGCCCTCGGTCAACGAAAGGGCGGCATATACGCTCAGCCTGTCGCCCAGCGACCCGGGCCGCACGGTCACGGGTTGGACAATCAACTGGGGCGACGGATCGGCGGTGCAAGCCGTGAGCGGCAGCCCCAGCAGTGTCACCCACACGTACGCGCTCGGGCCTCACAATTACGCCATCACCGCGAGCGCCACCGATGACACCGGCGGCTCCTACGTTGCGAACAGCATGGCGGTAAGTGTTATGCACGTACCGCCAATGGTGAATATCTGGGACGCCGGCACTGCAACGTCCCCCTACACGCTTGGGCTGTCAGAGTCCGACCCGGGCCACGCGATTCAGGGTTGGGCCATCAATTGGGGCGACGGCTCGCCCGTGCAGAGCGTGACGGGCAATCCTGCAAGCGTCACGCACCCCTACGCTCCGGGCAACTATGCGATCTCGGCGACTCTCACCGATGACCTGGGCACGTACGCGTCCAATGTCCTTCCGGTGGCGGTCGTGGCCCCCGATCCGCCGCCCGAGCCCGCCACCAGCCTTGGTCCGCTGGCGCCCAAAGGCAGAACCGCACTGGGCGGAATGCTGTCCGTCCCCGGCGCCGAAACTCTGTACGCCTTGACCATGACGCAGCCGGAGATCGTTACTGTCCGACTGTCCGGGCACCGCGATCTACTGCGGCTGGATTTGCTGGACGCCAATCACAACGTCATCCTGAGCCGCACCGGCAAACACGGGCAGGCGCTCACGGCCACGCTGACCCCGGGGGCCTGGTACATCCGGGTGACGTTCGTCGGAAAAAAGGCGAGCCGATATCAACTCGCGGCGACGGCCAAGCCGCTCCCCCACCGCAAAAATCGACTGCGGCCCGCGACAACAGTCGCAACGGTCTCGTAGTTGCCGCGAGTGCGTCGTCGATTCATTGTCTTGGACGAAAGATCCGCTTGAAAAGCCCTTTGGACGGCTTGGCGCGTTTTGCATCTCCTCGCGCTGCCGGCCCATGGTCTCGTCCTCCCCTTGGCGAAACGCCGCGCACCACGGTCGTGTTCCGTTCCAGCTCGGCTGACGCGTCGTTCGCCGATGTTGGTAGCGATTGCCCCCGCCCGGCCGGCGGCGGTTGCGCCTCGAACGGCAGTCCCCCGATGAAGCTGCCTTGATCGCAATGAATTAACTCCCAGACGACGGGAAAATAATCCAACGTCTGTGAAGTATTCGATCCGACCGGTTGGGGCGATTCGGGGGCGACTTGCGGCGCCGGAGGCTCGGTCGACGCCGAGCGTTGGGGCGGTGCCAGAGGCTCGGGCGCCGCCGAAGGTCCAGCAGAAGGGTCAGGAGACGCGGCAGGTTCAGCAGGCGGCTCAGTTTCAGAAAGCAACAAATGCGCAGGAGGCACCGGAGATGCAGGAGGCTCCAAAGCCAAAGGAACTGCGGGGTTCGCAGGTGTAGCGGCGGGAGCTTGCAGATCCTCCACCTGGAGAGCCCTTGCCGCAGCCTCCGCCTCCACTGGCTTGCTAGGTGCGAGTTCGTCAGTGGCTGCGGAAGGGGCGTCGGGACTCTCCTGCGGATCCGCGTCTGGTTCTACAAAATCATCGCCCGCCGTATCGATGGGCGCCGGCGACTCGACCGCCCGCTCTGCGGGCGCGATGACTAAGACCCCGCTGGCCGGGGCAGCACGGTAGCACGGATGATCGACCCGCACAACGACCGGGTAGTGGCCGACATTGATCGGCGGTTCTGATCCGCCGCCATAGCTGACCATGACTCCTTCGAGGCCTGGCGGCTGAGTGACGACGGTTGCCCGATGTGGTGTGCCATCGTACACCGCACTCAGGCCCTCCAGCGCCATTGCAGCCCAGGCCTTCCTGACAATCAGTGTGTTGGTCCCGGAAGACTCGAGGAACCCGAGTTCGGCCGCGGGCCCGGGATCGTACCTGGCCAGCACGACGTAGCCCCCAGGCACCAGTGATTTGAGCGACAGCACCGTCTTGGCGACGCCGTCGCTCACCGCGACGGACGGCAGCGACGCGATCGTCCCGTGCCCGCGCTCGAGACTGAAGGCCACCGTCCCTTCGTTCACGAGCTTACCTCGAGATTCGATCATGGCGGTCAGCACGACCGCTTCGTCGCCGTACGTCGCGGCAACCGGCGGAAGCGCCACGGAGACCGTCTGCGCTTGCGGCCACGCCACGACCGGCGGCAATGCGCCGGCCGGCAGTGGCGCCGAGTCGACTGCCGGAACGTAATGCAACTCCGTCCGCCCGACGCGGATCACGTCGCCGACGCCGAGTCGCCGTCGCTTGACCCGCTTGTCGTTCAAGTATGTGCCGGTGCGCGACGACAAGTCGCGGAGGTGGTGCGATCCGTCCATCTCAAAGATCAACGCATGAGTACTCGACACCTCCGCGTCGGCCAGAGACAGATCGCAGTTGGGCCGGCGTCCAATCAGAAGCGAGCGACCCTCGATCCGGACCGGCGCTGCGCCATGAACCTGTACCGCCGCGGCGGCCACGGCTTCCGGGTCGCTCACCGCCAGCTTCCCCGTCGGGAACCGGACACGATAGACGAATGTCCCGATGTGCAGGGCGTCACCCTCGGCAAGTTCCGCCTCCCGGACGACCTGGCCATTGATGAGCAGGCCCGTCCGGCTCGCAAGGTCACGCACATAAAACGATCGGGAGCTGGAGATGATTGCCGCGTGCGATCGGCTGATCTCCGGCGAGACCAAACGCAACCGCGCCGAATTCCGCGCCCCCACGAGAGTGAACCGGCGCGTCAGCGGCACGGCCGGACCGCCCGCATCCGGACCGTCGGGCACCAGCGCAGCACTCTCCGTAACCGCGTCCGAAGGAGCGGCGGGCGTTTCGATCAACTTCACACGTGCCCCTGACAAGATGCGCTGCGGTAACAACTGGAACAACTGAAGGAACTCCCCACGGCTTTGACTACTGCAACTCTAGCCCGTGACCAGATGCTGTCAATTATAAAGCGGTCGCGTCTTGGCGGCCTCGAGTGTGCGGCAATTAATGCCTGAAGGCCGGCGTCCATGGCGGAGCCGCTGGAATGATCGCATTGCTCCCGCAGCGCGGCGGTATCTTCATTCGTCCTCGTTCCCCCGCTGCGCTGGTGGGTTGAGAAGCATGTTGACCGGGTCGGGTGGCGTAAGGTCGCCGACGACGCGGAGCAGCCGGGCCTGCCCGTCGCCGCGGGCCTTGTCGGCGGCCGCCTGTACCTGTGGCATGACGCGCGGCCCCAGCCGCTCCAGCGCCCGGATCGACGGCTCCGCCCGCGCGTCATCGGGCGCCTTTTGGACGGACTTGATGAGCCGCTGAAGGGTCTCGGGCGTGATCTGCTTCTCGGCGGCACGGACGCTGTTGAGCGTCCCTTTCAGCTTCGGCAGCGCATCGGGCTTGAGTTCGTCGGTCTGGTCAAGATGCACCACGCTCATCGCCCCCTTCACGTCCGGTCTTTTCACGCCATCGGGGACGACATATTTGAAATCCGCCATCGGCCGCACGAGCAGGATGAATTCCCTGGTGACGGCGGCTTTAGTCAGGTGCTGCTCGCAGGGGAGCAGCGAGTTTTCGCTGCGGGAAAACAGCCGCAGCACTGGCACCGTGTCTCCCTTTTTGTAGGGCCCATCAAGGGTGTCGGTGACCTCGAACTGGTAGACGCGATACGAATATGTGGTCGTCGCCACGCCCATCGTTCCCCGCGGTCCCTGCCGTTCCTGAGTCTGACCGGCGAGGTCGACCTTCGGGCCGATCGACAGAAGTCTGGCTTGGACGATAGCCGTCGCCCATTGCACGGCCCGCTCGTCCATCTCGGGCCGCGTGCAGGCTTTGGCCGCCGAGAGCAAACTGAACAGCATCCCGACAGTTACCACAAGCATTCGTGCCATGATTTGGCCTTTCGCTAAGTTGCAAAATGGTAACCAAAAATTAGACTCTCCGGCAGGGAGAATTTGCACCGACGGGTCGGAAAGCGAGTCTAGAATTAGGATAAAGCGTTCACAGGGGTGATTGGCGATGTCTGAGTCCCAGCAGGTAGTCCAGCAATCGGCCAAATCTCGGGTGCGTCCGAAGCCTCGGACCAAACCCAAGCCGGGACAACTCCCGCCATACCATGTCGTGCTGCTGGATGACAACCAACACACGTATGAGTACGTCGTCGAGATGCTCCAGAGCCTGTTCGGGCACAGTGAGCAGCGGGCCTTCCTGATGGCTCAGCAGGTCGACCGGACTGGCCGGTCGATCGTCTGCACCACGCATAAGGAGCGGGCCGAACTCAAACGCGACCAGATCCTGTCGTTCGGGTGCGATTTCCGCATTTCCAGTTGCAAAGGGTCCATGCAGGCGGTGGTCGAGCCGGCGCAAGAGTAAGCCGGCGTCTCATGTTGAAAAAGCCTGGGCGGCGGTGCTTTGCTCTGCTGGGCTGTGGAGGGGCATTACAATGCTCGTATGGGCCGAAGTCCGCACGTCACCGTCCGCGTCGATCTGCGCCTCATCAGGGAGAACGTCGAACGAATCGCGCTGCAAACGCGCGTACCGATCATCGCGGTCGTGAAGGCGGATGCTTACGGGCTGGGGGCCGACCGCGTTGTCCCGGCGATCGCGGACCTGGTAGAGAGCTTCTGCGTGTTCAGCCTGAGCGAGGCACGGGCGCTCGATTTGTGGCGCCTCACGAGCAGACCGTCCCTTGCGATCGGTCCGCCGACCCTCGCCGACCCCCAGGAGTATCTTGCGGCCCACGCCCGTCCCGCCGTTTCGACGGCAGCGCAGGCCCGCGAGCTGAAGGAGGCCCATCCCATCCTGTGCGTCGATACCGGCCAACAGCGGTTTGCCTGCCCGGCGGCCGAGGCGGCGTCGATAATCTCCGAAGGCGGATGTGACGAGGCGTTTACGCACGCCACCAACCTCGCACAGGTCCGCGCGTTCCGCCAAGCCGTCGGCGGAATTGTTTCGCGCATGCACGCAGCGGGGTCTTCGCTGTTGGGCGAGTCCGAGGCCCTCCTCCACGCCGTACGCCCCGGCCTAGCGCTCTACCGCGGCGCCGTCCGCGTCGCGGCATCGCTGGTCGAAGTGCGCAAGAGCACCGGCCCGGCAGGCTACAGCGGATTTGAATCGCCCTACCACGGCGTCATCCTCGCCGGCTACTCCCACGGCCTTCGTCCCGGCCCCTGCCTGGTAAACGGCCGGGCGGCGCGCGTGCTGGAGGTGGGGATGCAGTCGGCTTTCGTCCAGACCGACGCCACCGACTGTGCCGGCGACGAAGTCGTGCTCCTCGGAGACCGACTAACCGAACGACAGGTGGCCGACGCCTGGGGCACAACCCCGCAGGAGGCCCTGGTGCGGCTTACCGGGGCGGGGAGCCGGCAATATGTCGAGTGAATGGCAATTACGGCATCCGCCAACTAACCGAGCTGTTGCATCATTGTCGGGATGTCCATGATGATCCGGCTCTCGGTCATCTTTCGGTCCCGCAGCACGTCAATGACAATACCCCAGACCTCGACGCGGTTTCCGGTGGGCTTGACGCCGAGAAAGACGCCGCGATGCGTGCCGGTCCACGTGAAGCGGCTGACGACCTTATCGCCTTCGGCGATCTGCTCCCGCACCTCCCACCGGATGTCGGGGAATGCGCGATGAAACAGGGCGAGCGTCTGCCGCAACCCCTCGCGCCCAGGCCCCTGGCCGGGAAATGGCACGTGCTCCAGGAAGTCGGCCACCACAAGCTCGTCGAGGACATTCAAGTTCTGCCGATTGATCGCTTCGTCTACGAATCTCAGGACCACACGCTTGTTCATGTCGAGCGTCACTGGCACTCCACGGTCTTGATTCTGGGCGGCGTCCGGCAACTTACCACGGCCGCAGCCCGGGCCTCAACCCCGTGCACTACTCAAAACCAAACGCTGCCGTGACTGGAAACTCCGCGACCGGCGGCGTCTTAGCGGTGACGGCCGATGTTGGACCCGGCGGAACTGACCGGCTGGTTCGAGGCGCATGCGGCGCCGCTGGTGTTTTACGCGCGGCAGTGGCTGGACCGGGGCGCGGCCGAGGACGTCGTGCAGGAGGCCTTTGTGCGACTCATGCTCCAGACGCGGCCGCCGGGCAGTGTCAAGGCGTGGCTGTACCGGACCGTGCGGAACGAGGCGATCAGCCTGTGGCGATCAACGCGAAGACGCCACGACCGCGAGCGGGAAAGGGCCGTACCGGAGATCTTCTTCGAGCCGCACCATGGAGATCCGATCGACGCGGAGGCGGCCGCCGCGGCCCTGAGACAGCTTCCTGAATCCCAGCGCGAGGTCATGGTGCTTCGGATCTGGGGCGCGATGACCCTGAAGGAGATTTCGCTGCTGATCGGGTCGCCTCTTTCTACCGTGTTTCATCACTACCAGGAAGGACTGCGGGTCCTGCGGGAAAAGATGGGTGTGTCATGTCAGACGAACCACGACTAACCGAGCAAGATCGAGACCTGGAGTTGACGCTGGGTCGGCTGCGGCCGGCGCGGGGCCAGTTGCACACGCCGAAGGTGCTGCTTGAGGCGGTTCGGCGGGCCAAGCAGCGCGAGGTGTGGCTCTGGCGCGGCGTGGCGGCGGCGCTGGGGGCCGGGCTGGTGCTGGCCCTGTTGCTTCGACCAACTCCGCCGACCAGAGAGAAAGTCGTCCTCATCCCCACTCCGCCTATGCCAACACCGCAGCCCAAACTGCACGAACCGCCGGCAGCAGTTGAGCCTCGACCCATAACTGAGCCCGATTCCGACCTTGCGGCGACAATGGGAGACGACTACCTGACTTTGAGGAACCGGGTGCTCGCACTCGGGTTGCGGGGCCTGCCGCCGCCCCCTGAATGGGCCCCGCCGCCGCACTCGGAGCAGGCGGGGTCCTCTGCCGCCATTGTTCCCTCGCCGGAGCCGGATTCGCTTCTCAATCGATTCAGGCCATTTGCCCACGGAGTCCGCTCATGAAGACACCCATTGGGCTGTTCGTGACGATGTTGGTGCTCGCCGTCACGCCGACGCGGGTGGAGGGCCGGCGATATCTGGACGAGCGAAAATTCACGATTCACCCCGCGCCGATCGGCGCCGATCCGCTGCAGTATCGGCTATTGCCCGCCGTCGCCGACCAGACCCCGGGAAATGCGGCCACGCTCTACCTCGCGTCGTTCCACTGGGCGGGCGAAATCAATGCGGACAAGACGTTTAAGGAATTGGGGGACGTTCCTCCCGACGCGCCCCTCGATCTGGGGGAAAACGCCGTCCGCATGGTAGATGGGCGCCCATTCGTGCGAGAGAACCTGCTGCTGGCGGCTCGGCGGACGTGGTGCGTCTGGGATACGTCCTTTCGGGAACAGGGGATCAATGCACTTCTTCCCTGGCTCAGTGATGCCAGGACGCTGGCCAATTTCATGTCGCTCGATGCGCGTCTCCGCATCCGCCAGAAACAGTATGGCGAGGCGATTCTTCCACTGCGCGCCGGCTTCGCGCTCGCCGACAACCTGGACCGTGATCCCGTGGCCGTCCAGGCGCTGATCGCCATCGGCATCCAGTCGCTGATGCTGCGGGACGTCGGCCTTCTCGTGCAGCAGCCCGGCGCGCCCAACCTCTACTGGCCGCTGGCCAATCTCCCCGCGCTGGATCGTGAGCGCGGCCGGGTTTTGGAACTGGAGTCAGCGTCCCTGTTCTTCACCTTCCCCGAGCTGAGGAATCCCAGGCAACTGAGCGCGGAGAGGACCCGTGCTGTGCTGGAGAATCTCCCGAGACTGTCCGGCCGAGCTCAAGACCACGAGCCGGCGGGAACGCTCCTGCTGATGATCCGCGCCTATCCCGTGGCAAAGAAATATCTGCTGGACTCCGGCACGCCCGCCGCCGAGGTCGAGGCGATGCCCGCCAACTCCGCTGTCCTGGCATACTGGGTGGCGGACTACCAGAAGCACACGCATCAGCTCCAGAAGTGGGCCGGGCTTCCAATCTGGCAGATCTGCCAGGCGTACCCGGGCCTCGAGAAGACGACTGAGGTGGCCGCCGAGACGAACCCGCTGCTGGTTGTCCTGGATTGGTCGAACCGTGTCTTTCTTCAGTTCGGCCTGGTGGAGCGAGAACGGACGATGCTGCAAACGGTGGAGGCGATCCGCGCCTACGCCGCGACGCACGAGGGCCGGGTCCCCGGGTCATTGGACGAGCTGTCGCCGGATACTCCCGCGCCGCTGGACCCGCTGCTCGACAAACCGTTTGAGTACGAGGGAAGCGGCGGCGCCGCAACCCTTCGCGCGCCCGATCCGCCGGGCCACCCGCTTAATAGGGAAACGATCTATCGCATCACTATTGCGCCCTGAACGTTCGTGTTGTATCGAATCGAGAGGAACCGTCATGAAACGATTGATTCTGCTCATGATCGCCGTGATCGCGTCAATCGACTTCGCAACATTGGCCGCGGAAGCCGAGCAGGTCGAGCCTACGGCGCAAATCGAACCGTTCGTGAACGAATACACCCTGGGCGTGATTCGGCTCGACTTGAGCGGGATCGATTTCGACGCATTGGACCGGTGGGCAGACCAGGCGATCGCCCGGGACGACCGCCAGGCCATTACTCAGGAGTTTGGCACGACCCCTCAGGAGGTGCGTGAGTGGGTCAAGAAGTTCGACAAAGCCGGCGGCGAGGCGATCTGGCTTGTCTTCACTGTGGAGCCGGTGCCTCAGCATTCACCGGTTTTTATGGTTGTGCCAACTCACGCTGGCGCGGATGTGACGTCGCTCAAAAAGCTCTTCGCGCGTGCCGCACCGCGAGGGCCTGATCGGCCCGAGCTTTTGGAAGCGCATGACGCGCTGGTGATCGGCAGTGACACGGGGGCCGTCGAATGGCTGAAGAAACTCCGGCCGGCCCCGCGGCCGCAGTTGGCCACCGCGCTGGCGCCGGCGGGCAAAGGGAAGCTGCAATTTGCGCTGATCCCGTCCGAGGACGCGCGGAAGGTCGTCGAATCGATGGCCCCCACGCTTCCTGATGGCCAGTCGGCTTCGGCGTTGGCGCGCGGAATTGAGTGGGGCGCGGCGGAGGTTCAGTTACCGCCGGATGTCTCGGTTCATGCGGTGGTGCAGTCACACGACCAAAAAGCCGTTCAGGAGCTCAAGAAGGCGCTCAAATCGCTGTCCAGCTTAATCCGCCAACCTCCGGGTGGCGCCGATAACCAGGTGATGAAGCGACTGATCAATGCCGCGGCAGACCTGGCCAGCGGGACGCAGGTGCGAGGCGACCAACTTGTGATCGAACTCGATTCCGAGCAGGGAAACGCTTTGGCCGCCGGTGTCATCGGCGGCCTTTGGAGCGCTCACGAGCAGGCCCAGAGGTTACGGTCCGCCGACAACATCGCGCAGATCCTGAAAGGGTGCATCATGTATGCGAATAACCGCGTGAAGGATAACCAGTTCCCGGACACGTTCGAGCAACTCCTCAAGGACCAGGACATGACTCCGGCGGTCCTCATCAATCCGCGAAACCCGAATGAGAAGGTTGGGTATGTCTACGTGAAACCGCCGGATGGCACCAACGCGCCGAATGACCGGATGATCATTTACGAGAAGTTCGACAGCTTCGACGGCGGCATTAACGCCGGGTTCGCGGACGGTCACGTCGAATGGATCGACAGCCAGAAGCAATTCGAAGAACTGTTTAAGGCGGCGAAGAACGCAAAGCCCAATCCGCTCCAGAAGTAGGTTTCAGTGCGGAATGGACACGTCCCGCTCCGGCCGCGCGCGGTGCAGGCGGGCGTCGTGGCGGGCAATGGAGCGGACTTTCCGCTTGATCCGCGGGCGCAGCGCGGCGGCATTCGGGATCCCACTCTGTTTCGCGTAGCGATCCAGCCACGCGGACCGCTGCTCGTCGCTGATCGGCAGCTTCAGCGTGCTGTACCAGAACTGCGCCAGGTCCTTGATTACCCATCGCCCGGGCAGCAGACGTGGAAGGCAGCGGACGCGCGCGGGGTCGATCAGCTTGAGATCGGCCGCCGTCCCGTCCGCCCGGGCCATGAAGTGGCACAGGTACAGGTCGCGGTGATGCAGCCCGGCTTGATGGAGTTTGGCCGCCAGGTCGGCCGTCGGTTCCAGCAGCGGGCCAAAGGCCGCTCCCGCCTCCAGGAGCTTGTCGGCCGCCCTGTAGCCGGTCAGGTCGTCGAAGATTACGAAGCTCCGACCGTCGGCCCGCGCACCCCAGCCGACCAGGGGCGCGGTGGGGATGCCGGCGTCGAGCAACAGCCTATGCCCGCGAGCCTCTTCTTCGGCCGGTGTGGTGCCTCCGCCTGGCGGATACCGCTTGACGTGCAGGCGCACGTGCCGGCCGTCGGGCAGGTCGGCGTCCAGCGTGCAGTTCTCCCGGTCCGGCAGACTCCGCCAGCAAACGATTCCCGGATGCTCGAAGACCGCCTCGGCGTCGATCCCCAGCATCCGCATCAACGGCTGATACTCGCTGGCGACATGGAACTCCGTGGTCATCGAATCCAACCTTGACCACAGAGAGCACAGAGAAAACCCGGAGAAGATTTCGATCCACAGATTTCACAGATTTTCACAGGTTTTATTCTTATCATCTGTGAAAATCTGTGAAATCTGTGGATTAAATCTCTTCTATCTGCCCTCTGTATTCTCTGTGCCCTCCGTGTTCTCTGTGGTTTCAGGTGCGAAGACTTTTCAAGTCTCCGCGGGTTTCATGAAACGGCTGATCCCGGGTTTGAAGATCACCTTGCCTTCGACGACGACCAGTTCCTCGTCGAGGAAGAGGCCGACCGCGCGAGAGAGCGTTCGGGCTTCCAAATCCAGGCCCTTGTTGCGCACGTCCTCCATCGTGCCAACGCCGACGTTGATGTGGAAGACGTCTTGCATGATGACCGGCCCCTCATCGAGCTGCTCGGTGACGAAGTGTGCCGTGCATCCGTGGACACGGACGCCGCTTTCGTACGCCTGTTTGTACGGATTGGCCCCGGGGAAGTGCGGCAGCAGCGAGGGGTGGATGTTGATGATCCGATTGCGGAACGCCGCGACGATTGTGGGCGGCAGGATCCGCATGTAGCGGGCGAGCACGATCAGATCAGGCGCGTGCTCGCGCAGCGTGCGGCCGAGCCACTCGAAATGTGCCCCGGCGTCGTCCGCCGCCTGCCACGCGAACGGCACGCCCGCGTCTCTCGCGGTGCTTTCCAAATCCGGGTGATTCGCCAGGACGCCGACGACCTGGCCATGAAGATTGCCTTGACTGAAGTCGCCAAGTAATTGCGCCAGGCAGTGGGGCTCCCTGCTGACCAGGACAGCGACTTTCTTGGTCCGCCGCTCGCTGTGCAGGTGGACGCGCACCTCCATCTCGATACGCCGGCCCAGGTCCAGCAGCCCGGTGATCAGTTCCGAGAGATCGACGGTCAGGTCCTTGAGGTCGACCAGCATGTCCATCAGGAAGAACCCGCGGACGACGCGTTGCTCGATGTCTTCGATGTTGATGCCGCGCTGGGCCATGTACGTCGCGAACTGCGCGACGACGCCCTTCTGGTCTTTCCCGAGCACGCTGACGACCGCCAAAACCGCCTGAGCCACAAGACGCCTCCCGCGAGCCGGTGAGTGTAACGCTTGGCTCGGCTCCAGCGAAATCCGCTAACGGACATCCCGGGCGACTGCATCGTGGCATATCGTGGCGCGGCCGACTCGGCCGTGCCACCGGTGAGGCCTCGGCACAAACAAGCGTCACCCCCTGCCGACAACAATGACGGTGAGCGGGCTGCCACCGCTGCCGCGCAGGCCGATCGTGTACTGCCCCAGGACGCGAGCCGGGGGTCGGAGGTAAAGCTCCTCGGCAAAGTCCTTCATCACGCCGCTGGCGGGCTCGAGCGACGGGGGCTGGGGGCGGGCGATGAGCGAGCGACTGAAAAATGCAAGCGACTGGCCCCGATCGAGATGGTAGGCAAATCGCGACGTCTCGTCGCCCGGCCGGTAGATCAGCCGGATTCCGGTCTGTTCGACCTGCTGTGCCGAGGCGAAACTCGGGTGGGTCAGACCGAACGACGACACCGCGTCAGCAGTCGCGCGGACGGGAGAACGCCAGGTCCACAGGTCAACCTGGGCCACCGAATCGTCCCTGACCATGACGTCGCCAGCCAGTTCCAGGACGGGAGACTGGCGGGAATACGACCAGACCAAACCCGTTGCCGTGGCGCCGCAGAGTACGAGCAGCACGACGATGGCCCAGCGCGATCGCCATAGCGTCGCGGCGGTGGCGAGGATGCAAAACATGATGGCGGCGAAGATCGCCTGCCTGCGGAACGACGCCGGCCAGCCACGTTCCCAGCCATAGGTCGGCAGGTAAACGTCCGGCTCAAGCAACGAGTCGGGCCCGACAGGTTGGCGCCACAGGACCCAATAATCGCCGACCTTCCGCCAAGGCCATCCGTCGGCCGGGACGTGCGCGGAACGCACGACGACGGCGGTGCCTGCGGCGGCGAACGTTTGCCACTGGGCCTTTTTGAGCCGGACGAACGCGGCCTCGCTCAGGACCAGTGCATCGAGGGCCTCCCACGCCTCGGCCGGCCCGGGCAGCGGCTGGGACAGGTCGAGCGCGATTGGCACGATCGTCTTGTCCGGGAACACGGACCGCGCCGCGCCCGGGTCTTCGCCCGCGACGCCGACCAGTTCCTCATTCTCATCGAGCACGCGCAGCGGCAGGCGGATCGAGTGAGATCCTGAGCCGGCGGAAATCCAGCGCGGATCGCGAAGCGCCGCGGTTACCGCCAGCCAGGGGACGATCGCGTCCCGGTTCGCCGACGCTTCCAGTTCCGTCGGCACGGCGCCGGCCGCGCTCAGGGTAATCGCTCCGCCATCGTTGCCGATTGCCACGCGCACCGGCATATATCGCCCCGGCCGGTAGTGGCCTTCCAGCGGCAAGGAAATCGTGACGTCGGCTCGTACAAAAGGGGTGACCAACAAATAGGTGAGCAGCGCCAGCCCGACACCAGCGCGGGAGCGGGACTGCGAGAGAAGTAAGTTGCGTTTGTCTGAATCAGTCATCCTGAGCGACCACCAAGGACCTTGCCCTGGCGACGCGCCCGGGCAGAGGTCCTTCGCGGCCGCTCAGGATGACCAAGACCTTCGGACCAGGCAAGGGTCAGGCGAACTGGAACCAGTCGATGTTCCCGAAGCCCCAGTCGCCCACGATGACGAAGTACAAGTCGTGCACGCCGGTGACCAGGTTGACGTTTGTCGACTGGACTTTGTAATCGCTCCACGAACTGGTCGGCCGCGCGGTCACCGTGCCGACCAGCGGACCGTTGGCGCCGTCCACGTGCAGCTCGAGCTTCTTGCCGTCGTACGGAGCCGGAACGGCGATATCCATCTGGATGCTGCTGACGCCGGCGCCAAAATTGACGTGCTGGTACTCGACCCAGTAGCCGTTGTAGAGATACCCCACGCCGCCATAGCTGGCGGCCACACCCTGCGACGCGGCGTCATAGTTG
>Ga0073928_10001845_pt1 | contig 39039 bp, 33 predicted proteins | sample PaiPotPPA55metaG_FD_76969 | JGI IMG/M metagenome (GOLD analysis project Ga0073928, IMG submission 76969) | Iron sulfur acid spring bacterial and archeal communities from Banff, Canada, to study Microbial Dark Matter (Phase II) - Paint Pots PPA... ... | reverse complement strand
CTCGCCACCGGCAGCACGCGACGCGATAAAAAGGGCGACAGGTTTCCCGTATAACCGTTGGTCGCGACCAGCACCCGCTTTGCATCGACCTTGCCGCGCGCTGTGTGGACAGTGAAGCGCGCGCCTGTCCGTTCGATCCGTTCCACGGCCGCGTGCGAATGCAGGCTTGCACCGCAACGCCGCGCAAGATCGCGTAGCGCGCGGTGATATTTCGCCGTATGCAGGCCGCCGTATTCATCTACAAGAATGCCGCCGTAGTAGTAGTCCGACCCGACTACCGCGCGTTGCTCGGCACGTGTCACCACGTGCACGGTCACGCCGGTTTTCTCGCGCAGCAGCTCGCCTTGCTGACGCAGCCGCTCAAAATGACCGGGGGTGAACGCGCCGAAAAAGCGGCCTGTTATCTGCAGATCGGCGTCGAGCGATTCGCTGGCTATCAGGTGCTTGAGATAGTCGAAACTCGCCATGGATTCGGCCATCAAGCGGCTCAGCCGCTCCGCCGATACCCCGCGAATGGCGTCAGTCAGCGCCATCTTTTGCCCGCTCGACAGCATGCCGCCGCTGCGCGTGCTGCCGCCCGCGCCGATCTCGGCGGCATCCAGCACAGCCACCGACGCACCCTGCCGCGCCGCTTCAGCCGCCGCCGACAACCCGCAATAGCCGCTTCCCACGATCACCAGATCCACGCTTGACGGCAGCGCGACGCGCGAGGTTTCCGGCGGCGCTGCGTCCCACCAATACGGTGCGATGCGGAATTCATCGTGGAAAAGCAGTGCGTCGGCTCGCATGGTTGGCTGGCAGTGACTAGTTGCAATCAGTCTAGGAGCGGTTCTTTCATCCGGTCAAATACGGCCAAAAAGGTCTGCTATTCATTTTTGATATGACAAGCTTCCATGCGGACCGACAAAATCCAGGGGATGGACAGATATGAACCAGAAGCAAATCGAAGCGTTCAGACTGGTGATGCTGCGCGGATCGATGACCGCGGCGGCTGAAGAACTCGGCACGTCGCAGCCCAGCGTCAGCCGCTTGATTGCGGAGCTGGAGGCGTCGACAGGACTGGCGCTTTTCACACGCAACGGCGGCCGGATTCAGGCCACTGATGCAGGCACGGCCTTCTATCGTGAGGTCGACCGTAGTTTCGTGGGACTCGAAAAGCTCGGTCATTCAGCGCGGGAAATCCGCCAGTTCGGCACGGGCAGGCTGCGTCTGGTGGCGCCGCCGGTGCTCGCATTATCGTTCGTACCCCTTGTGATCGAGCGCTTCCTCGCGGCGTATCCGCGTATTGCGGTGTCGCTGGAAATGCGCAGCGAGGGCACGATCCAGCGCTGGGCATCGTCGGCGTATTGCGACGTCGGTTTTGCCACCACCACGCCCGATGCATTCGGCGTGACCAGCACGGAGTTGTATCGGCTGGCGGGGGTTTGCGCACTGCCTGCCCAACATCCGCTGACCGCGCGCAAGCGCATCCATGCGCGTGACCTGAGGGACCAGAGCCTCATCCTGCCGTCCTATGCAGACGACACCCGCTCGTCACTCGACCGCGCGTTGCGGCAGGCCGGTGTGAACCAGGTGCCGGTGATCGAGACGCCTTACGGCGCGACCATTTGCGCCATGGTCGCGCGTGGCCTGGGTGTGGGCGTGGTGAATCCGCTGGCTACTTCCGATACCAATCCCGCGCGCATCGTGTTCCGGCCGTTCTCGCCGGACGTGATGTTTCGCGGCTTCACGGTCTGTCCTCAGTTGCAGCATCCGAATCCGCTGGCGACGGCTTTCCTCGATCTCACCAGGGAAACGATGGCCGCTGAGGTGGCCCGTTTGCGAGGTCCCGCCGCAATGTTCTGAACTTTCCCTGCCAGGTGTTTCGCCGATTTTTCTTGACGCCGTATATTCACGTATATAAAGTTTTATTCACGGACAGGAATAATGAGATAGAGAAAACCGCTACCGATGGAGACGAAAATTTTGACTCAAACCCCTCTGGGTTCGCTCGACGGCATTCGCGTGATCGATTTATCGCGCGTGCTGGGTGGTCCTTACTGCACGCAGATCCTCGCCGACCATGGCGCCGAAGTCATCAAGATCGAACCTCCCGCGGGCGATGAAACGCGCACCTGGGGTCCGCCGTTCGACGGCGATACCGCGTCGTATTTCCTCGGCGTGAACCGCAACAAGCTGGGTGTGTCGCTGGACCTGTCGGAGGAAGCGGGGCGCGCGAGGCTGCTCGCGCTGCTCGAAACCGCAGACGTGCTGATCGAAAACTTCAAGCCGGGCACGCTCGAGCGCTGGGGTATCGGTTACGAGCAACTATTGCAGGCGCGCTTTCCGAAGCTCGTCCATTGCCGCGTATCCGGTTTCGGCGCCGATGGTCCGCTTGGCGGTCTGCCTGGCTATGACGCTGCGATCCAGGCGATGACCGGCATCATGAGCGTGAACGGCGAGGCGGACGGTGAGGCCACGCGCGTGGGCATTCCGATTGTGGACATGGTCACCGGCTTGAACGCCGCGCTTGGCATCCTGATGGCGTTGCGCGAACGCGAAGGCAGTCAGCTTGGGCAGTTCGTGGAGTCCACGCTGTTCGACTGCGCGCTATCCCTGCTGCATCCGCATACGGCGAACTACTTCTATTCCGGCAAGCCGCCGCAGCGCACGGGCAATGCACATCCGAACATCACGCCGTACGACATGTTCCATACGGGCAGCGTCGATATCTTCCTGGCGGTGGGCAACAACGCGCAATTTACAACGCTATGCGAAGCGCTCTGGACGCCTCAGCTCGCGGACGATCCGCGCTTCGAGAGCAACAAGGCGCGCTCGGCGAATCGCAGGGAACTGCGGCGCGAACTGGAAAGCGTGTTCGAGCGTTGGGACGGGGCGGTACTTGCCGATACGCTTATTCGCCGCGGCGTGCCGTGCGCGCCGGTGCTGTCCATCAATGCCGCGCTCGACTTGCCGCATACGGCGCATCGGGGGATGGTGGTGTCGATGGAAGGTTACAAGGGCATTGCCTCGCCGATCAAGCTCAGCCGCACGCCCGCCACCTACCGGACGCCACCGCCCAAGCTCAACGAGCACGAGGCGCAGGTCTTTGATCAAACCCCGAAGGGAGACGCCTGATGCTCGCGCTGACTGGCACTATCGCGATCGTCGCGCTGTTCGGCCTGATCATCACCAAGCGGCTTTCGCCGCTGGTGGCGCTGATCGCGGTGCCGACGGTCGCGGCGCTCGCCGCGGGCTTCGGGTTATCGACAGCGAAATTCATCGTGCACGGGGTGCAGGCTATCGGCCCGGTAGCGGGGATGTTTGTATTTGCGATTCTTTTTTTCGGAATCCTAACCGATGCCGGCATGCTTGATCCGATCATCAACGGCATCTTGCGGATGGTCGGCGCCAAACCTACGCGAATTGTGATGGGGTCGGCGTTGCTTGCACTGCTGATTCACCTGGATGGCTCTGGCGCGGTCACGTTTCTCGTCACCATCCCCGCCATGCTGCCGCTCTACACGCGTCTCGGACTCGACAAACGGATCCTCGCTTGTGTTGCGTCGATGGCGGCCGGCGTGAACTTCCTGCCCTGGGTGGGGCCCATGCTGCGGGCCTCCGCCGCGCTGCATATCCCGACCACGGTGATCTTCTATCCGATGATTCCGCTGCAAGCCGTCGGCCTCACGTTCGTGTTCGGCTCGGCTTACTGGCTCGGCAAGCGCGAAGAGAAACGCCTTGGTCTCGGCAAGGGCGCGCCGGAGGCGGTGTTGCAGCCGCGTGAACTCTCCGCGGAAGAAGCGGCGCTGCGGCGGCCCGAGCGTTTCTGGATCAACGTGGTGCTGACGGTGGTCGTGCTTGCCACGCTGGTGAGCGGGATCGTGGACCCGGTCGTCATGTTCATGCTTGGCACCGTGGTCGCGCTGATCGTGAACTATCCGGAGGTCAACGCGCAGCGCGCTCGCATTGACGCCCACGCGAAAGCGGCGTTGATGATGGCGAGCGTGCTGCTCGCGGCGGGCGCGTTCACCGGCATCATGTCCGGCACCGGCATGCTCTCTGCCATGGCGCAGGTGGTCGTGCAGCACGTTCCCGCCGAACATGCGCGCCACATGCCGTTCGTGCTGGGTTTGCTGTCCATGCCTTTGTCCCTGCTGTTCGATCCCGACTCGTTCTACTTCGGCATTCTCCCCGTGATGGCGGAGAGCGCGAAGCTGCTTGGCGTGCCGCCCATACAGATGGCGCAAGCTGCCTTGCTCGGTCAGATGACCACGGGTTTTCCGGTCAGTCCATTGACTCCCGCAACGTTCCTGATTGTTGGTTTGACAGGCGTTGAACTGGCCGAGCACCAGAAGTTCACGATCCCGTTCCTCTTCGCGGCCACGTTGCTGATGGTTGCGGCAGCGGTGATGATCGGCGTGTTTCCGCTCTAGTACAGGACTTCTTCTCATGAATTTCGAACTCACTGAAGACCAGCAATCCATCAAGGCCGCGATAGAAAAACTCTGCGAACGCTACGATGACGACTACTGGCTCGAACGCGATCGCGAAGGCGGTTTCCCCCACGACTTTCACCGCACGCTGGCGGATGCGGGCTGGCTCGGCATTGCAATGTCGCAGGACTACGGCGGCTCGGGACTTGGCATGACGGAGGCTGCGCTGATGATGCAGACCATCAGTGCGTCGGGCGCGGGTTTGTCGGGTGCATCGGCGGTGCATATGAACATCTTCGGGCTGAATCCCGTACAGGTGTTCGGCAGCGCGGAACAGAAGCAGCGTTTCCTCCCGCCGCTGATAGAAGGGACCGACAAGGCATGCTTCGCCGTCACCGAACCCGATTCGGGACTCGACACCACGCGGCTTAAAACGCAGGCCGTGCGTGATGGTGACCACTATGTGCTGACGGGCCGCAAGATCTGGATATCGACGGCGCAGGTGGCGAACAAGATGTTGATTATCGCGAGGACCACGCCGCTTGATCAGGTCGCTAAACCAACGCAAGGCCTGAGCCTTTTTTATACCGATCTCGACCGTACAAAAGTTGAAGTGCGCGAGATCGAGAAGATGGGCCGCAAGGCGGTGGATTCAAACATGCTTTTCATCGATGGCTTGCGTGTTCCCGCCGGTGACCTGATTGGCGAGGAAGGCGAGGGTTTCAAATATTTGCTGCACGGTCTGAATCCGGAGCGGATCCTGATTGCAGCGGAAGCGATCGGTCTGGGTCAGGCTGCGCTAAGGCGAGCCACGCAATATGCAAAGGAGCGCGTGGTGTTCGGGCGTCCGATTGGACAGAACCAGTCGATCCAGCATCCGCTCGCGCAGTCGTGGATGCAGCTTGAAGCAGCCAGCCTGATGGTCTTCAAGGCGGCCTCGCTGTATGACGCCGGCAAGCCGTGCGGCGCCGAAGCAAATGCCGCCAAGTACCTGGCCGCGGAAGCGGCCTTCCAGTCATGCCAGACCGCAATGGCGACGCTTGGCGGAATGGGGTACGCAAAGGAGTATCACGTCGAACGTTATTTGCGCGAGTGTATGATTCCGAGGCTCGCACCGGTCAGTCCGCAAATGATCATGTGCTTTATTGCAGAGAAAGTGCTTGGGCTGCCTAAGTCTTACTAATGCGTACTGGCGCAAGCCGCATTGGAGCAAGCGCTTTGCATGCGCTGCCCTAAAGGCGCAGGGAACCTGCCTTAAACCAGTGGAACGAATTGCCATGGATGTCAAACTCGTTGCACGCACGCTCGACTTGTTCGAACGTTTCGCCACGGAACAGCGGCCTTTGCCGCTGACCGAACTCGCCCGGTTGATGGACGTGCCGGTATCGAGTTGCCTCGCGCTTGCCCGTACGCTGGTAAGCCGCGGGTACCTCTATGAAGTAAAGAAACGCGGCGGTTATTATCCGACCCGGCGGCTGCTGCAGCTCGCGCAGGCGATAGACGCGGTCGATCCTGTGGTGGAGATGCTGCACGCGCGGCTGGTCGCATTACGCGACGCCACCGGCGAGACCATCGTGCTCGGCAAGATTCACGATACAGCCGTGGTTTATCTCGACGTGGTGGAGTCGTTCAAGGCAATTCGCTACATCGTGAAGCCGGGTGAGCTTCGTCCCGTGCACGCCAATTCGATCGGCAAGGCGATTTTTGGCGAGCTCGCGCCGGAACAGCAACAGGCGCTGGCAGCGAAGCTCGGGTTCGAGCGGATGACCGATCGCACGACGGCGGATCTGGCAGCGCTCGTGACCCAGGCGGAGGCCGCCAAGAAACGCGGCTGGCATGTCAATCTTGGAGAGAGCGCGCCGGAGCTTTCGGCGGTGGCGATTGCGGTGTCGGTCGGCGGGGACCTGTACGGCATATCGGTGGTTGGGCCAACCGAGCGGATCGAGAAGCAGCAGGACGCTCATGGGGCCAAGCTTGTGCGTGTGAAGCAGGAGATCGATGCGCAGGAGAAGTGAGGGGTTTGGTTTATCCAAGCGTTGGCGATGCTGGCGTTGATACCTCTTTCCGCGCTGGATGCTCCCGTCACGGCAAGGGCAGTCGGGCATGAACCTTCTTGATTCGGTCGCTGAAGCGTACACCGACAATGCGGGCTTGAACGAGAGACAAGCCGCAAGTCCGGTGGGGCAGATCAAACGCAAGGTCCGGCGGCCAAGGCCGATCAGCCGCCGTACCTTACCGCATGCGCTTTACGCCGGCGCGCCAGCCTGCCGCTTCGGATCGGCTTTCATGAATGCCGGATGCTGGTCACACACGGCCATGATCCGGTCGATAGTCGGTGCATCGGGAATCGCGATCTTGAACACACGCGTCACCGCGACAATGCTCGCGAGACAAATATCCGCCATGGTGGGTTCATCGCCATGACAGAAAGTCCCTGTTTCCGGCGCGCCCGCCAGACGCTCTTCTACCGCAGCAAGGCCCGTGCCGAGCCAGCGAATTTGCCATGCGCGCCACGCTGCATTGTCGAATCCACCGGTTTCCTGCAGATACTTTTTCACGCGCGGCACGACTAGCGGATGGGTATCGGCAGCACACATGGACGCGATGGAGCGCACCCGTGCACGGCCGTATATATCGCTAGGTAACAAGGGCGGCGAGGGTTGAAGTTCGTCGAGGAATTCGAGGATGGCCAGCGATTGTGTCAGCGGTTCGTGCCCTTCTTCCACCAACGCCGGAATGGACCCTAGCGGACTGATTTTCAGGAATGCTGCGCTGCGTTGTTCGTCTGCGTCGAGATCGATGTACTGTTCGTGCGCGCTCAGGCCCTTCAAATTGAGGGCGACACGTACGCGAAAGGCGGCGGACGAGCGCCAGAACGCGAAGAGTTCGAATTGCGCTTGCTCTGACATGAGGATCTTCCTTCGTAGTGGACGATTGGACGGTAGCGGCGACGCGGGCTAAGTCGCCGGTTCTCAACTATGCATCAAAGTGCTCCAGCCAGGGTCCACAGCTTGAATGCCAGGCATGTCAGGAAGATCGCAATCTCCACAAACACCGATGCCCGGCGAACCTGAGTTCGCCGGGCATCGGCTTCCCGCTAAGCGCCAAACTTCGGCTTTGATCAGTTATGCGAGTCGAGCGAATCTGTGCCCTTAGCCTGAACGCGGACACCGGATTGCGTGGTGGTGTTTCGCACGCCGCCGTAAGCGCTCGCGCCAGCATGGGTCGCTGCATTTTCCGCTGCGATGGTTTGCGCGCTTTGGCCGCGTTGCGAAGCGGGTGCGCCAACCTGCGGGTTATACGACGGTGCCGGACCATAACCGCTGCTAGCGAATGCGGGTGCTGCAAGGGCGGCGGAAACGGCAACTAACAACGATGCAATAAGGGTCTTGTTCATGATGTGCTCCGATGCGTATCAGTGACTCAGCAACTTCATTTCATGGGCTACGCAGCGGTCCTGCTGGTTGGTGTGCTGCGTCGATGGAATGGAGTATATGCGCGCACTATCGAAATATTGTACCGATAGAGAGGAATAGTGATTACGCGTAAAACGAACAATCAGACGCAGCGGACTTAGCTGAATTCGCTAAGAAAATAGGGCGTGATAACGCCAATGAGCGGAGCTGAATCAGGCTCGAACGCAAGGAGAAAACGCTAAGCGGCTTAATAGTATAAAGGGCCTAACCCTCTTGAGGGCCTAACCACCTTGCAACGGCAGTTCCTTTAATTCCACGTCCGGCGCCATGGTATTTCCCACGGCCGCTGCAGGGACATTGACGGATGATTGCTCGAGCTGGTTGCTGCCCCTGTTCGCCAGCGCGGCGCAGTCACCCATTGGCAGGCGCTTGACCACGGCGTATGCGACCAGCATGGCCATCGTGCCGAAGATCGCGTTGCCGGCGGCCTGTCCGATCATCACGCCCACAGGCCCATGCCGCATCCCGGCCGCAACAAACGGCACCGTGCCGATAGTCGCGCGCCCCCAGTTGAACAGCGTTGACAACAATGGCCGATCGAGATTGTTGAAGGTCGCGTTCGCCACGAACTGGCAGCCGACGAACGCGTAACTCGCCACCAGCCACGAACAGAATGCTGTGATGATGACGGCGGTGTCGCCGCGCGCCGAGAACGCGCGGATCAGGCCGCCCTGCGCGAGCGCCAGCACGATCCACGCAACCGCGACCGTCAGCAGCACGAACACCAGGCTGTTGCGGACAGTTTCGCGAATCCGGTCCGCCCGCCCCGCGCCAAGATTCTGGGCGATGATCGGACCGACCGCGCCGGTCAGCGCATAGATCACCGCGAAGGCCACGGGCGTGATGCGGTCGATGGTGGCTTGCCCCGCCACGGCTGCCGCACCGAAACGGGCCATTGCGTGTGTCACGTATGCGCTGGCAACGGGCGTGGCGAGGTTGGTCAGCACGGCGGGTAGCGCGACCTTCATGACCGGCTGGCTGTTGGACCATAAGCGTGCAAAGCGGACGCGGGCAATGAGATCGTTGACCCGGGTCGCGCCGTACAGGCCGACGAGTGCGAGCGCGAGACGCGCTATATCGTTCGATATGGCCGCACCCGTCAGCCCAAGATGAAAACCGAAGATCAGGATCGGATCAAGAACCGCGGTCACGACCGCTGCGGTCAGCGTGACGGTCATCGCCCGGCGGGCATCGCCCACAGAACGCATCAGCGCGGCCGTGCACATGCCGATGGCAAGGAACACATACGTGGGCGCGGTGATCAGCAGGAAACCTCGGGTCAGCATGCGTGTCTCGCCGACCGCGCCGAGCGCGTTGAGGATCGGGTCGAGGAAGAGCAGCGTGGCGGCGCTCAGGATGAGCGTGATCAGGATCATCAGCACGAGACTCGCCGACGCCACTTGCCGCGCCTTGGTCCGCTGGCCCGCACCGAGAAGCCGCGCGACGGTTGCGCTGACGCCTATGGTCATGCCAATGGAAATGGCGGTGTGGAAGAAGTTGATGGTCCCGGCGAATCCGACCGCTGCGGCAACCGACGTGTCGCCGAGCAGCGATACATAGAAGAGATTAGCCAGATCGACGGCGAATACGGCCATCAATCCAATCGCCCCGGTTCCTGCCATGACCACGACATGCCGCAAGGTCGAGCCGTGTACGAAGCGGGCGGAGTCAACCTGGCGTTTTGATGTCATGGCGGAGCGTGCGGTGGTGGTGGGCGAATCATCGCATGAATGATCTCTGTTTCCTTTGGCTGCAAGAGTGATCATCCAACATCACTCATTAGCAGAAACAGAAACGAATGCAGTGTTATACGCGTGTTGTGGAAACAGTATCCTGCGCGCGTGGCGGCTTCTCCATGTCAGGGCATTTTCAACACGATCGATCGCCTACAATGTCTTTGCGGCCGTGCGCCGGACCCGCGACATAAGCATGGACTGTAGCGGGAACGTGTCTTGCGCGGCGGCTCCACGAAGCGGCGAACGCGCTGCTTCATAACGTCGTTGACCACGTCGACCAAGGGATAAACATCATGAGCATTTTTGGCACGATCCTGAGCAAGATCTTCCCTTCAAGCCATCCCGCTAATACAGCGCCTGCCGCCGATCCGGCCGCGCCTCCTGCGGCAGATCCAACCGCGGCGCCTGACGCTGCTGCAGCACCGGCTGCGGCAGCGGAACCCGTGGATGTCGAAGCAGTCCTGACCGCAATGCAGGCGAATACGTCGGAGCAATTGAACTGGAGGACATCCATTGTCGATTTGATGAAATTGCTCGGCCTCGACAGCAGCCTCGGTGCTCGCAAGGAACTGGCTGGCGAGCTGCACTATACGGGCGACACCAACGATTCCGCATCCATGAACATCTGGCTGCACAAAGCCGTGATGGAGCAGCTTGCGGCCAATGGCGGGAAGGTGCCGGACAGCTTGAAGGGCTAAACTTCGTGTCGCCCTTGAGGCGACCGCTGGCACGCGTATGCGCTTGCATAGGTATGGCGTGCCGGCATGATCTCGCGGCTTTTAAATCTGCGCCGCGTCATGCTCCTGTCACATTGTTTTTGAATGACACTGCGCGACGCGACTATCTTTCCAGCTTCAACGTCTTTCCGTATCCCGTCAGTTCCAGGTAACCGTGACCGAGTGTCTTACCGTCACGACGCACCCATACCGCTCCTTCCCAATACACCGCGCCCGTCGACTGACTGGAGTCGAGTTCCTGATCGTCCATCAACGGGTCGAGTTGCCACGTGAGCGCGCCGGTCCTGACCGTCTCCGATACCGGATACGACGTGCCGGTGCGTGGCGAGCGCCACGTGCGGCGCGGCGCGAAATCGACCTGGTCCCCATCGAACGCAGTCACGCGCCCGCTTGCTTCGCGAAGCGCCGCATGTGACCAGACGGTCCCGCCGTTTTGTCCGCGCACCTTGAACGCCATCAACGCCGATCCGTCCGACAAATTGGCGCCTAGCCAGTCCCACCCCGTGGCATCGCTGCTAAGCACCGTGCTTGACCATTCGTGATCCAGCCACGCGGAGCCGGTCACCGCCGTACTAAGGCCGGTCTTGCCGTTCGCGTTCGAAGCACGCGTAACCTTACCGCTCACACGCAGTTGAGGTTCGCTGTAGTAGTAACTCGCTTGCGCGGCCAGCGGACCTTTGCGCGAGTAACCGTTGTCGCCTTGCGGCAGGGGTTCCTGACTCGGCGTGAGCGACAGGTTCAGCGTGAAATCGGCGGCATTTACTGTGACGGTGTAATGACCATCGGCTGCACGCACGAGATGCCAGGCGTCGAGCTTGACGTCGGTGTAGTCTGTTTTTGCATAAGCGAGACCAAAACCCTGACGCCCAATCTTCTGGTCGTGCACAAGTCGTCCGAGTGACGGATCGCTGAGCGCCGCATGAGCGATGATCAACTGCGACGGCGCGAACGCACCCGGGTCCGCGGGATTATGTCCGGTCGCCGAGCGAAAGAACGTGATCTGGAAACCGAGCGGCTTGCCATCGGGTTGATTGAGCCAACCCGTTGCATACCACCACTCGGTGCGAAAGGCCGGATGTGCGCCGGTGTCCTGAGGAAAAACCAGCGGATGATCCGGCGTGACCGCGGCGAACTCCGCCGCCACGGAGGGCATGCTGATCATGCAGCAAGCGCACGCCATCATGGCCCATTGCCAGGCTCGATTCAGGGCTCCTGGAAGACCACGCATTACCAGTCCTCCTTCACTGCGCGCACGGCATCGAGAGACACCGCCTTGCGTCCCGCGACCACCGCTGTTGCACACGACGAGATCAGCATGACAAGGGCCACCGTGCTCACCATATGCCATGGGATATGCATCGACATGCTCCAGTGGAACGACTGCGGATTAACGACAAATACCAGGATCAGGCTGATCGCCCAGCCCAGGATGAAACCCACCGCAATGCCGAGCGCAGTCAGCAAGCCGGCTTCCGCCGCGAGGATCGCGAGCACCTGACGACGTGTCACGCCGACGTGCCGCAACATGCCGAACTCGCGCGCGCGAGCGAGTGTCTGCGCGGAGAACGTTGCCGCCACGCCGAATAAGCCGATCACAATGGCCACCGCTTCCAGCAGATAGGTTACTGCGAAGCTCCGGTCGAAAATGGTCAGCGTCCGGGCGCGGATCTCACCGGGTTCGGCGAACTGCATCGCGGCGCCGAAGGTCAGTTTGCGCAGGCTCGCGATGACATCTTCCACGCTTGCGCCACGATCCGCGGTGAGGGCGGCGTCAGTGGCGCCGGTGTCTCCTGTCAGGCGCCGGTAGTCGGCAAGCCGCAGTGTGATCGCGCCCGTTTGGCGCACGTAATCGCGCCACACGCCGGCTACGACGAACGTCCCGCCCTGTGTGCCGATAGACAACTTAAGCCTTTGGCCCAGCCGGTATTGATACAAGTCGACCATCGCTTCCGAGACCCATATGGGTGTCTCGCCAGCCTGCAGGGCGGACGGCTGAAGCACGGGGCCGGTCATCTGCATGGCGGCGCCGGGATCGGCGGCGTCGATGTCGCGCGCGAGCACGGCTACCGCCGGGCGCGCGGGGTCGAGCGTGAGATGCGACGTGCGGGTGAATGCGGCGTGCCTGATCCCGGGCGTTGCGGCTATTGCCGCTTGTTCTCCGGGACTCAGGCTGGCTGTGTCGCCATTGGCCGCGACACGCACGTACAGGTCGGCTGACAAGAGGTGGGTCAGCCATTCATCGACGGAGACACGGAAGCTCGCGACCATGATGGCCATCGCGACAATCAGCGCAAAACTCGACAGAACCCCGCCCATGGCGATGGATGCCTGCCCAGGGGCATTCGCGAGGCGTGCGAGCGCCAGCGTCGTCACAGCGCGCGTACGGCGTTTCGTGCGCCATCGGCTGAGCATGGTGAACACAACGGCCGTGCAACGCGGCATCAACGCGATACCGCCAACCAGCAGCAGTGCGACAGCGAGATAACCGAGGATGGGGACATCGAACAAAGGCGGCAAAAGCGCGAGTATTCCCGCGACGGTGAGGCAAATCACTGCCGGCCAGGGCGTCGCCAGCCGCGCCAGCGCGCCTTCTTCACTACCGGCCTTAAGCGCAGCCGCCGGTCTTGCACGTGCCGCTTCCAGCGCCGGGACGAGACTGCCGAGCACGGATACGACGATACCCAGCGCAAGGAATATGGCGGTCGCAATAGGCTCGAAACTGACATGAGGCTGCACGCCGGGAAAGTAGCCGCCGCCCAGGTCGCTGCCGAAAAAACGCAGCGCAATGGTCGATAGCGCGTAACCCAGCGCGAGACCGAGCATGGAACCGAGTACCCCGAGCAGCGCGCCTTCCACGAGGATCTGGCGGAGAAGCTGTCCGCGCGTATAGCCCAATACGCGGAGCATGGCGAACTGCGCGCGGCGTCGGACGACCGCCAGCGCCTGGGTCGAAAACACCAGGAACGCGCCGGTGAAAAGCGCGACCAGCGCGAGCACGTTCATGTTGATGCGATACGCGCGAGAGAGGCGGTCGGTGCGGTTTTCATCGTCGCGCGTTTCAGCTACGACCAGTTGACTGCCAAGCCGCTCCTGCAACTCGCGCTTGAAGCGTTCCCGGTCAACACCGCGTTGCAGTTGCAAGTCGATGCGCGATAGTTTCCCCTCAAGTCCGAAACGCCACTGGGCGGCGGCGATATCCATCACCGCGACGCGCTGCCCCGGCCGCGTCCTGACCAAACCGCCGGCCACCCGAAAGCGCACGATCGACGTCCCGCTAAGCAGCGCGATGTGCTCGCCGGGCGCCACGTGAAGCCACTGCTGCGCAGCGGGCGAGAGGAAGATCGCGTCGTCGGAAAGCGTATCGAGAGGACGCTGCGCGGACGGCACGCCGATCAGCTCCGGCGTGATGCGGCTCGCCCTGAACACATCGATGCCAAGCACTTTCAACGAGGCGGTCTGGCCGGGCAAGGTCACGTCCAGGTCCAGCACGGGGCTGGCTAAAGCTACGCCCGGTGTTGTTGCAAGACGCGGATACCACTGTTGATCGAAGGTGGGCTGCGCGCCGCGGACCTGCAAGTCAGCCTCGCCGGAAAGACTCTTGGCGGCTGCGGAAAACTCGTTGAATGCCGCACTGTTGATGAGTTGCACGGCATAGCCGAGCGCCACGCCCAGCGCAATGGTTGCTATGGCGACAATCGCGCGAGCCGGATGACTGCGCCACTCCGCGCCGAGCAGCCAGCGTGCGAGGAGCCGGCCGCCTGCAATGCGTTGCGAGGGTTCGGTCACGCGCCCGCTCACTGGTGTTCACCAGCGGAATGCGAGGGTTGCGTACCATGCAGCCCATGCTCGCTCAGGACAAGTATCCGGTCCGCGCTGGCGGCCGCCGCCATGGAGTGCGTCACCATGATCGCAGCGGCGCCGTTCGCCTTGATCTCCGCGCGAAACAACGAGAGCACTTCGTGTGCGGTCTCGGGGTCCAGGTTGCCGGTGGGTTCGTCGGCCAGGATCAGTGTGGGCCGATGCACAAGCGCGCGAGCGATTGCTACACGCTGCAGCTCTCCGCCCGATAGTTGTCGTGGGAAGTCGTCACCCCGTCCGCCCAGGCCCACGGCTTCCAGCAAGTCGAGCGCGCGAGCCGGCGGCGTGTTGTTGAGCAATAGCGGAAGCGCGACATTTTGAACCAGCGTCAGATGCGGCAGGACGTGAAATGCCTGGAACACGAAGCCGAGTTTTTGCCGCCGAAGGCGAGTGGCGGCGTTATCGTCGAGACTGGAGATTGACGTGCCGTCGATCAGCACGTCGCCGCTGTCGGCTTGATCGAGGCCCGCAATCAGGTTCAAAAGCGTCGACTTGCCAACGCCCGAGTCGCCCATGATCGCGACGAATTCCCCGGGATCGAGCGTGAAGTCGAGGCTTGCCAGCAGCACGCGGCCGGCGCCGTATGCCTTGCTCAAGCCGCGACATTCGAGTGCGGGGGGAGTGCCGTTATTGCTAAGGGTCATGAGGATCGGGTTGTCAGTGAGTGGAACTGGCCGCAGTCCTCCACTGTGACAGAGAAGTGCCGAACGCGTGCGGGGCACCGCCACGCCGGAGTTCCCTTCACGCGTCCAGTTTCATTCGTAATCCGAGAACCGCGACTCGGGCGCAGGCGGCGCAGGCAAGGGCGTATAGCCTGGAATGCTTGCACGGAATTGCTCGGACAAGCCATTGTCGATCTTCGTCAGTCCCTTGAGCTGAAGCTGCAACAGGACGCGAGTAGCGCTGCTGGCCGTGGTCGTTGAGGTGGCAATGTTCGTATACTTTTGCACCGCGAAGCTGAGCGCCCAGCAATCCGCGTTGTACTGAACGCCGAGCAATCCCGCCACCAGGCGATGAGCCACCATGTCGTAATTGGCCTGGCCCACAGCGTAAAGGTTGTGGCTCAGCGGCCATTGACCGGATGCCACGATCTGGTTTTCCGCCTCGTTGTCCAGGTCCTCGTCGGCACGGGTATAGCGATAAGCAAGGCTGACTACTTCCCGGTCTCCCGGTTTCCAGGTGAAGCCGGAGGTACCCTGGTCAAGCTGGTTGCGCTGTTCGTCGTACTGGACCGCTTGCTCTGTCGTAAAGCCCGGGCCTATCTTGAGCGATGCGCCGACAATGACGTCGCTGCCGCGAATGTCGGTCACGGCCGCACCCGGTTCCAGCGTCACTTGCGGATTGGTGAAATAGTATTGTTGCGCCACAACGAAGCGAGCCCGTTCATCACCGGTCGCCTGGTTGATGAACCGGGTCGTGATGGCAGCCGTGACACGGTTCAGGTCGGCAACCCGGTCGCCGCCAACGAAGGTGTTGTCGGTGAAAATCTGGGCCAGTCCAAAGTCCTCTTCGCCCGTGTCGAAGATGGGTGCGAAGGTCTGGTTCCGGTAGGGCGTGTAGACGTAGTAGAGCCGCGGTTCCAGGGTCTGGATATAGTCCGTTCCGAACAGGCGAATGCTGCGTTCGAATATGAGCCCCGAGTCCAGGCTGAATGTGGGCACATTGAACGAAAAGCTCTTCGGCTGTCCCGTTGGCGCCGTGCTTCCGATCGAGGACAGGTCGTAGGCCACGTAGTGCCACTGGACCTTCGGCGTGATGAACCATCCGGGTCCGGACAACGGATAGCTGACGTAGGGATTGAACGTAAAGCGGCTGCCTTCCGTGGAGTCCGCCGTGGAAATGGTGAAGCGCGTGGCGTCAGCCTCGGCGCCGAAATCAAATCCGCCCAGGTTGTACTGATTGTATTTAACGTCCACTTCCGGCGCGCGATTGTAGGGCGGTGACGTGCTGAACGATTGCCAGCGCTGCACCCGCGCCACCACCGACCATGGACCGCTGTTGTACGTTACCCCGGCCTCCTGCTGGAAGATGTCCTCCCCATTCACCAGCGACGCGGTATTCGAAGCCAGGTCCGTTGTAACGTTGACGTCCGACACTTGCGAATAGTTAACATAGGCAGCGAACCCGTCGCCGAAGTTCTGGTTGTGGACGATGTTGATCGAATAGCGGTTGGTCTTGGTCAGGGCGTCGTTGGGCAGATAGGCAATGGTCACCGAGCCCGAATAGGTAGGCGATAAATAGCGGTAATTCGTTGTCAGCATGGCGCCGCGTTTGGACATATAGCGCGGCGTCACCGTCAGGTCGTAGTTCGGCGCAATGTTGAAGTAATACGGTACGCTGAGGTCGAATCCATTCGTCGAACTCAGCGAGAAGGTCGGCGGGAGAATGCCGCTCTGGCGAGCGTCGGACAACGGAAACGACAACCACGGACTCGCGAAGATGGGCACGCCTTGAAAGAACAGCACGCCATTGTGAGCAATGCCTTCGTTCGACCCCTGGTCCATATTGAAACGTGTTGCCTTGAGGTACCAGGCAGGATCGGTTTCGCACTGGCACGCGGTGTATGTGCCGTGATGCACGACGGAACGTTCGTTATCGATCAGGTCGATGCGGTCGGCGCTCCCCGAGCCGCCGGTCAGCTTGAAGTGATAGGTCGGTGTGGCGATGGTGCCCTCGTTGGCCTCCACGTGCAGATGCGCTTCGGGGCCGGCAAAGACGTCGTAGTTATCGACTATGCGCACATGGCCGTAGGCATCGGCCACATTACGGTCGATGTCGTAGTGAACCGCGTCGCCTTTGACAAGAGTGGCGTCGCGTCGAAGCTCTCCATGACCCTTGAGGGACAGGTCGCGGTCCTCGTCGCCATCCGCCGAGTCGCCAATGCCGAACACGGCCGGAGAGACGTTTGCCGGCAACGGATGATCCGTTATCTGAGGTGCGACCCGCAGGCCCCAGGGCGGATCGACCGGCTCCGCCTCTGCCGCTGCACCGCTTAATTGCGCGCGTGCGAGCGAGGGTGTGAGGGACATGACGATCGCCGCTGCGACGGCGATATGACGCATGCGTGGCGTGAACCTGATGGGTGTTTCTACGGACGGCACGGGTTAGAACGACGTGCCGATCTGGAATTGGAACTTCTGGTATTGGTCTCCCGCGTGCCGCACGATCGGGAAACCGAGGTCCAGCTTGAGCGGCCCGATCGGGGATATCCACTCAAGTCCCGCACCATAGCTGTAACGCAAGCCGTTAGCGCCTACGCTGTTGCCCTCGTCGCCCCAGACGTTGCCGCCGTCGACAAAGGTAAACACGCGCAGCGTCCGGTCGTACCCGGTACCCGGCAGCGGGACGGTCATTTCTATGTTCCCGACGATCATCTTCGACCCGCCGATAGGGTCGTTGGTGGTGGCGTCGCGCGGTCCGAGCGAACCGGACTCGTAGCCCAGCACGGAGCCAATACCGCCGCCATAGTAGTTCTTGAAGATCGGATAAGCGTCGCCGCGTATGCCGTGACCATAACCTGCCTGGAAATTCAGGCCGAGAATAAACCCTCTGGCGGGCGTGTAATAGTACTGGGCCTGGATATCTGATTTGTAGTACTGGGTATTTCCCGCCGGTGTTCCCAACTCGCCATTCGCCTGGAGAAAATAGCCCCTGCTCGGTATCAGCGCGCTGTCGCGTGCGTCGTGCGACCAGCCGACCGTCAGCGGAACGTTGTTCACCACGCGCCCGAACTCAGCCACATAGTCCAGGTAGCTTTGTGGCGTTGACGAGTCCGTGTTGAACCGGTCCTGCTCGAAACCAATACCAAAATAGACCATGTCCGTTTCGGAGAAGGGTATGCCGAACTTCATGTCCGCGCCTACTGATGTAATCCGAAAACTCGTATCGCTGAAGTTGTAAAGCGGATACGTGGTTCTGTAGTACACGTCAGTAATGCGCTTGATGCCGTCGATCGTAAAATATGGATCGGTTTGCGTCACCGACAAAGTCCGGTACGTCGTCGCCGTATTCACGTTCACCGCGAGCGTTGTTCCTGAGCCGAACACGTTGTCCTGCGACACCCCGGCCGACAGCACCACCTTGTCGCTCGAATCATAGCCGGCGCCGAGCGTGATCGCACCGGTAGGTTTCTCTTCCACCTTGACGTCTATGTCGACTTCGTCAGTGGTGCCGGGAACGGGAACCGTGGTTATCTCCGTGTTCGTAAAATATCCCAGACGATCAATCCGTTCCTTCGAGACCTTCACGCGGCTGCTGTCGAACCATGAGCTTTCCATCTGCCGCATTTCACGACGTATCACCTCGTCGCGCGTCCGGGTGTTGCCTTCAATGCTCACGCGGCGCACATATACGCGGCGTCCCGGCTCGACCTGCAACGTCAACGCAACCGTATGGTGGACCTGGTCAATCTCCGGCTGGGCATTGACCTGCGCGAACGCGTAGCCATACTCCCCCAGCTTGTCGACCAGGCCCTGGGTGGTGGCTTGCAATTTTTCGGCCGAGAAACGCTCGCCCGCGCGGATTGCTACGAGCTTTTGCAACTCGGCGTTGCGATCGAGCAGGTTGCCGCCAAGCCGTATGCTTGAAATGGTGTACGGCTCACCCTCGTGAATGGTGACTGTCAGGTACATGTCCTTCTTGTCAGGCGAGATCGACACTTGCGTGGAGTCAATATTGAACTCCAGATATCCGCGATTCAAGTAATACGAGCGCACTTTTTCCAGATCCCCCGTGAGCTTGTCCTTCGCGTAGAGATCGTTCTTGGTGTACCAGGAGAACCAGTTAGGCGTCGATAACTGCATTTCGTCGAGTAGCGTCGACGAGCTTGCAATGTGATTGCCCAGGAAGTTGATCTGGCGGATCTTGGCGCTGGGACCTTCCGCTACCGAGAACAGGATGGAGACACGGTTACGGTCGATCGGCGTGACGGTCGTCGTCACCTCGGCGGCGTAATAACCGCGCGTCAGGTATTGGCGTTTCAGTTCCTGTTCGGCTTTGCTGACAAGCGCCCTGTCGTACGTGCTGCCTTGCGAAAGACCGACTGAATGCAAGGCTTTGGTGAGATTGTCCTTGTCGAACTCGTGGATGCCGGCAAAGTCGATCGATGAAACCGCCGCGCGTTCTTGTACTTTCACAATGACTACGTTCCCTTGCGTCTCGACCCGTACATCGTCGAAGAAGCCGGTTGCGTAGAGGGCACGAATGGTTTCCGACGCCTTGTCGTCCGAGAACACGTCGCCTCGTTTGAGCGGGACATAGGCGAACACCGAGCTGGGCTCGATGCGTTGCAAGCCCACTATCTGTATGTCCTGGATGACAAAACTGGCGGTCGCCGCATAGACGCTCGGCGCAAGGAACACGTTCAATGCAATGGCAACGGCTGAGTGAGCGGTGCGTAAGGTTCGGAAAGTTCGGAAGTTAAATTTCATTTGATGTACTTGACGAGCATATCGGCCCGAATGTGTTGCCTTGCTTTTCCGCGTCGTATCGGACGTGATCGGTGCCGTGCCTGGCCTGAACCTGCTGCTTCCGGCTGCTCAGGGACTGCATTGCGCCAGTTGGTTACTGCAACGGGCCGCTCGCGTGCGTTGGAATCTGAACCAGCCGCGCTGCGGCTATCAACGCGTCGACCATGGGAGGGATTTGTTCGCGGGGAAGGCAAAAGGAAATGTCGGCGCCGCCCTGAAGGCGAAAGGTCAGGACCAGGCTTTTGCCGTTGTCGATCGCGCCGAGTTCCCAGCCCTCGCAGCCCATCGCGAAGTTGATGTGCGGCGTTCGCTGGAGCATGCGCTCCGACTGCAGGATCGCGGCAGGAAGGACGGCGAGCAGTTCGCGGAATACCGAGTAGTGGAACGTCAGGGTCGACTGGTCGCTATGCACAACCATATGCTGGCCGTCGGGTTCCAGCTCGATGCGCTCGATGGAAGACACTCGCACGGGATCATGCGGATCGTTCCTTTCCTCAGCTTCGACCGGAACCGGGCTTCGGTGGGGATCGAACTTTTCTTTCACTGGAGGCATATTTTGTAATCCTTATTATCATGTAAGCTATTGAAGGGTTGACGGCGGCCTTGGCAAGGAGTTACCTTGCGGTTCGGTTACAGGCGAATCAGGAACAGGAAGGAATTCCTGTTGCGGTTCCTTGAGGTTGTTCCTTGAAGCTGTTCCCTCAGTGAGCGCCTGACCTTACCGGGCGCTGCTTCGCCGCAAAGTAGCCGTATTCGCGCCGGCATTGCGAAAGAAGGCCGCGCGTTCCCGGCCCGCCGACATGGCCACGAGCATTTCCGAAAACAAAGGCGTTGAACTGGCTCGCAGAACCGCTGCAAGAACTTGTGCGGATAGGATGTGTTTCATCATGGTTGCTGCCCTCGCGTGCAAGTCGCTAGACGAGTCACTAAAGTAGCTTGCCCTATGACGCGGTGCGTTACTGCTTCGTTACCGCATTTCTCACCGGAAATAGGGGGAGCATCAGAGGATCAGCGGGGCGAGGCGGAAGGGCGACACATGTCGGGTCGCCGCGCAGGCTTATGCCTAAAGCCTTCGGTTGCGTTTGTCATGATGCGCGAGCCGCGCTTTCTCTCGAGAGAAAAGTGTTCAGGGCGGCATGCCTGATGGATGCAGCGGTCATGCCGGGAGACACAGAGAAATGCTTGGTGAGGATTTCGCGCGGCTGGCTTATGCAGACAAGCAGTGGCTCAACGTCTTCGCGACGATCCCATGTTTATGTTTCATGTTGATTTAACTATAGAACGATTATGCTGTTGAACACGACGAACGTCAGCGCGTATTACCGGAGCGATGATGTTTTCTCCTCTCGTATGAAGCGCGGCTTGGCAGCGTTTTATGCGTCACCAAATTGTTCCAGGATATTCCCCTTCATGACGGTACGGTACGCGTCGGGCTATTGACCATGTCGCGCGCCTTGACTGCCGTTGCACGCGAGCACCTGCTCACGCCTTTCCACAAAACGCTTTACATGCGTGTGGCATTCGCCCAGGCGCGCTGTCTTTCATAAATTATTGCATTACGGGTTTGGCCGGATGCAACGCTTGGTAACGATGCTTGTTGTCCGTTGCCAACAGCCCTCGCAAATCGCTGCTGTTTAATGGTGCCCGTCTGACCGACGCACGTCGACGTCGATCAGTGCGCGCAGCGATGCACGTTTATCTGACGAGATCGCGGTGTTTGCAGCCCTTGGCAATTGGCCAGGCAGACCGCGTTGCTCAATCGTATTTTCGGAGAATCTGAAATGAAGAAATCCCTTCTTGCTCTCGGTGTCTTGGGCACCTTCGCCGGAGCGGCACATGCTCAGAACAGCGTGACCCTCTATGGCCTGATCGACGCGGGCATCACTTACACAAACAACCAGGACGGCAGCAAGAATGTCCAGGCAACCAGCGGCCAGGTCAACGGAAGCCGTTGGGGCCTGCGTGGCGCCGAAGACCTGGGCGGTGGTCTCAAGGCCATCTTTACGTTGGAAAATGGTTTTAATATCGACAGCGGCAAGTTGGGCCAGAATGGCCTGGAGTTCGGTCGTCAGGCGTTCGTCGGTTTGTCGAGTGACCAGGCAGGCGCCATCACCCTCGGCCGCCAGTACGACTCAATGGTCGACTATGTCGGCCCGCTCGCGCTGACGGGCACGCAGTTCGGCGGCACACAGGCGGCTCACCCGTTCGACAACGACAACCTGGACAACTCGTTCCGTATCGACAACTCGGTCAAGTACCAGAGCGTCAACTACGGCGGCTTCAAGTTCGGTGGCCTGTATGGCTTCTCGAACGCCGCAGGTGGTTTCTCGGACAACCGTGCATACAGCCTTGGCGCATCGTATAACTACGGTCCTTTGAGCGCCGCCGCCAGCTACATGCAGCTCAACAGTGCGGGCTCCACTTTGAACTCGTCCGGCGCGGTGAACTCCGACGCTACGTTCGCAGCGGGCCGTCAACGCACCTATGGCGCGGGCGTCAACTATGCGTTCGGCGCTGCAAACGTCGGCTTCGTGTTCTCGCAGACTCACCTGGACAACCTGACAGGTATTGGCGCGTCGGCTTCGGGTACGACAAACGGCATTACGCTCGCAGGTGGCAGTGCGCGCTTTACCAACTATGAAGTGAACGGCCGCTACAACTTCACGCCTGCATGGACGCTCTCGGGTGCCTACACGTTCACTAACGCAAGCCTTGACGGGGTAAGCCCGAAATACAACCAGGTGACCCTGCAGACGGCGTATGCGCTGTCCAAGCGTACCGACGTTTATTTGCAAGGCGTGTATCAGCACGTGAACGGTACGGGTGATTCGGGCCTGACTGCCGACATCAACGGGTTGACCGCCTCGTCGACCAATAGCCAGGTTGCTGCAACCATTGGCCTGCGTACCCGCTTCTAAGCGGATTGCCAAGCGAACGTATGCGGTCTTTGGCACGATGAGCCGGAAGACCGCGGCTTAGCGCGGTGCGCTAGGCAGGAAGCTTTGACAAGCCGGGGAAGTCCTCCCGGCATTTTCATTTTTGGCTTGCGGTCAACTGAAGACGGGACGAAAGAAGCTGCGCTCGTAGCTGACAATGCACCGCGTTTGTTCCGCATACTTGAATGCCGCCTGGCATTCGGGGTCACGCTGCGATTGTTGACGGTAGCCTTCATAGGCCGACAAGCTTGGAAACGAGAACAGCGCCAGGGCAATATTGTTAGCGCCCTCCGACGGCAGGAAATAACCATGGTGCTGGCCACCGAATTTTTCGACCAGCGGAATCCACATCTTTCCGTAGGCCTCGAATTCGTTGAGTTTCGACGGGTCTATAACGTAGCGAAGGTAGCAGGTAATCATGGCGTGTCCGTTCAGGGAGAGAGGTTCGATCGGATAATATCGTGCCGGCCGGGAGCAAGCGCTTATCAAGGCTGGCGGTAAAGAAAACGAAGCCTGGAGTTAGCCCGATCCCTTTGGCGACAACGCGGCAAGGCTCAACGACGCGGCATAGGTGCGTCATGTTTTCCCTGACCGGGATGCGATTGCGAATGCCCTTGACCGGCAAGCTTTCAGATCTGAAAGAATAGATCCAAATTGGCGCCGGCTGGCCGTTCACGGTGCATGGACCCAAGACATATCGCCAAGTGTTACGCGATAATGTCGGGCGGGTTAACGCTGATCGGACCGTGTATCTGAAGCCAGTCAAATGCGGCGGGCACTTGCGCAAGGCCTTATGTAATCACTGGTAATCGCTGGACCTATCGGCGCTGAAATAGCGTCAATGTCAACTATTGCACGTCGCTCAAGGCGATGTCGCCGGCGCCTTGGCGCTGCAAACCTGGGACTATCGATGAGCAACAGTTCGTTGCCAACATCCTCTGCCGCTCGCTGGCTGCCGTACATAGTCGCGGGAACGTTCTTCATGGAGTATCTGGATACCACGGTCATTGCAACCGCGTTGCCGCAGATGGCCCGCTCATTTGGTGTCGGCCCGAATGCGCTAAGCATCGGGATGACTGCCTACATGCTTGCGCTGGCGATCTTTATTCCGGTAAGCGGTTGGGTGGCGGACCGCGTTGGTTCACGAACGGTGTTCTTTAGCGCGATCGTCGTGTTCGTGATTGCTTCAGTGTTGTGCGGCTTGTCGAATTCGGTTGCAGAGTTCACGGCGGCGCGTTTGCTGCAGGGAGCGGGCGGCGCAATGATGGTCCCGGTAGGGCGGCTGATCGTGGTCCGCAGTACCGAGAAAAGCCGCCTCATGCAGGCCATCTCCACCATTACGTGGCCGGCTATTGCCGCACCGGTGATCGGGCCGCCCGTTGGCGGTTTCATCACCACGTACGCCTCATGGCGCTGGATATTCCTGTTGAACGTGCCGTTCGGAATCTGTGCGTTGATAGCGGTCGCCATGCTTGTGCCGAACCTGCGGGGCGCCGAGCGCAAGCCTCTCGATTTAGTGGGCCTGGTGCTTAGCGGCGCAGCCCTGACCGCCATCCTCTACGGCGCCGAACTGGCCAGCCAGCCCGGCAGCAATCCATGGATCGCGGGCGGCGTGGTACTCGCCGGTCTCGTGATTGGCTTTGCGGCGGTTCGTTATGCGGCGGGTCATCCGCATCCGTTGATCGACTTTTCGACGCTGAAGATTCCGACGTATTCGGTGACGGTCCTGACCGGTTCGCTGACGCGTATCGGCATTGGCGCCGTGCCTTACTTAATGCCGCTGCTGTTCCAGATCGGCTTTGGTCTCTCCGCTTTCAAGTCGGGCCTGCTGCTGCTTGCCAGTGCGCTTGGCAACCTCGGCATGAAAGCGCTGACCACGCGGATCCTGCGGCGCTTCGGCTTCAGGTATGTGTCGATTGTCGCCGTGGCAACCGCGGGCATATTCACCATCATATGCGGCCTCCTTACGCCTTTGTCGCCGCTGGCTTTGGTGCTGATCGTGGTGTTTGTCTATGGCGTGGCGCGCTCAATGCAGTTTTCCTTGCTTGCAACCCTTGCTTATGCCGACGTGGGCGCCTCGCAAATGAGCGCCGCGAGCACGTTATGGAGTGCGGCCGCACAGATGACAATAGGACTGGGTATTGCATACGGAGCGGTGGCCTTGCGGGCCGCCGCGCTGCTTAACGGCGAGACGGCGAGCATGGAAGGCATGCATTTCACGCTCGACGATTTCCGGCTTGCGTTCCTGTTCGCCGGGTTGCTGACGCTGCTCTCCGTATGGGGCTACTTCAAGGTCGCCCGCGACGCCGGGCAAAGCGTGGGCGGAGGATCGATGCGGCAGAATGTGTCGCAGAGGAGCGGTTAGAACGCGAATGGGCCGGTTGCGGAAGAGCGCATCGCAGTAGTCTCTTGAGATAGGCGCACAGCGGAGAATGATCTTGGGTATGGCGAACGAAATCGATACGCCCGCATGGTTGTCCCTGGCTTTCGCCGAGCGTGGAGTCCGGCGCTTCGGGCCGGGAGAGAGTAATCCGCGCATTGTCGAATATAACGGCCACACCAATCTGGTGGGCTATGACGACAAAATCTCATGGTGCTCGTCGTTCGTGAACTGGTGCCTCGCACAAGCCGGGCATCGCGGCACGGGATCGGCCCTTGCGCGTTCGTGGCTTGAGTGGGGCCGGGTCCTCGACGGGCCGGCTTACGGGTGCGTCGTTGTCTTGTCGCGCGACGATCCTGCTAGCTGGACGGGGCATGTCGGCTTTTATCTTCGCCACGACGCCGAAACCATTTACCTCTTCGGCGGCAATCAGCTTGGAGAAGTACGCGAGCTTGACTACCCGCTGGAGTCAGTGCTGGGCTACCGCTGGCCTGACTAAAACGCACACGAACCAATATCCCGCTCACACGGGATCGTGACAGCACACGCAGATCTTGTTTCCGTCCGGGTCCCGAAAGTACGCGCCGTAGTAATGCGGGTGATAGTGCGGCCGCAAGCCCGGCGGCCCATCGCACTGGCCTCCGTTCGACAGCGCAATGGCGTGGCAGCGATCAACGGTATCGCGGTCATGTGCCAGAAGGGCGGTCATTTGTCCGTTGCCGGGGCTGGCGGCGTTTCCATCGAATGGCGTTCCGATCAGGAACAAGGGGCGCGGCGCGTCGGCCGCGACCCAGCCTGCCCAGGGCTTGTCATCGTCGCGGAATTTCAATGACAGCCTTAGCACCTCCATGATCGGCGAGTAGAAACGGAATGCGCGATCAAAGTCGGTGACGCCTATATGGACGTGTGAAAACATCTGGCCGTACCTTCCAATGGTGAGTGAGGGCGACTGCGCGCCGCAGCTTCATGATCTCGCCAGTGCCGGCCGCTGGCAAGCCGTGGCGTAAGCTCACCGGGCGTCATGGCTTTGCCTTGGCCGGCACCGCACTTGTTCAAGCACTGACCGGCTTCGTCGTTCGCACCAGAACAGCTTCCACGCAGCCGAAAGCGATCAGGGGAGCGATAGCGCCGGCAGGTCCGGCAATTTCGTAGCCAATCCTCGCACAGACGTAAAGGAGGATCAGCATGCTTTGCATCATGCCAGGAGCGCCTGCTGCGCGATGCTGTGACCCATGGTGGTATCCGATCCAGAAAGCGAAACGCGTGGCGATCCAGACCACCGTGGTTGCAACGACCGCGCGCATTGCGTGTCCGTTGGCGCAGTAGAACGCCAGCGCGAATAGTCCGGGGACAAACAGCACCAGCTGTTCGAGCGTGTTCTGGAGATAGCGCAGGTTGATCGTCATGCGCCGTGTTTCATAACCCGACAACGGATCGATTGCCGGCGAACGCAAGCGTTCATGCGCAACGGCTTCAATGCCCGTGAGGAAACAGAATAGGATAGCGAAACAGCTGCATTTCAGAGCGAACACAAGTCGGGCGAGCGGTTCCTCCATGCCGCCAAGCGGCGGCATGAGGTAGTAAACGCCAAGCCACAACGCGATAGTGACAGGGAACGCTATTGCGACTTCCCAGATCAAGGTCGATTGGTGCCGGCGGATCTCGCCGGCACCTGCAGATTCAAGGGCTTTCTTCATGGTTGTCTCCCCGAGGCCGTGCTGCCGAAGTTAGCATAAGGCCTTTTGACGGCCCGTCAACGCGGCGGAACCCGCGGTCAGGCGGCGCAGGGCCCCAGCGTTTTGGCTCCAAGCCTTCACCCGGCGAGCAATTCCGGTCAGGGATTGGATGCACACGGGAATTCGTGGCTGTCGGAAAAGAGCACCGGCAAGCTGCACCTATTCGCCAGGACGTGTTTCGAATCGTGATCCGCACCGGGCACCAGCACAAGACTTTGATCCAGATTCGTCGGGTGACGCATGCGCATGGTGTTCATATAGGAAACGCTGCGGTCAAGGCGGTCGGATCCTTGCAGTTCACCGAGTACAGATTGCCTGAGAGCGGCGCGCACTGGATATGGCCGGTACCGCGCAGGAAACAGATCAGTGATCCTGAGCATATCGATTTGGGACAATGCGATAAACGCATCGGTGTCCACCAGCCAGAAGATGCTGCTCGCGCGTGGCGATGGCATCGTCTCCTGCCACCTCTTGAAACAAGCGCAGCTCCGAGCGGCAAAACCCCTGGCAAGTTCGCGCCGCGGCGCAGATCGGGCAGTGGTCTTCAATCAGCAGCCAGTCATGGCCGTCGCGTTCCACCCGCGCCATGTAACCCTCGTCGGTGCGTAGCGCAGCAAGCCGTTTCAGCCGCTCCGGCAACGTCCTGCCGGCGCGCGCAACCGCATAGAGCGCCCGCGAGTCCGCTTCGCGCTGCGCGATCAGACGATCCATTCCGTCCTCGCCGAATATCTGCCGGATCGACCCGATCAACTGCACGGTCAGTTGCGCATGCGTGTCCGGGAACCTGCGGTTGCCCGCCTCCGTCAGCGCCCAGTTCTGGCGCGGCCTGCCCACGCCCGCTATGGCCTCCTGCTGACCCTCGATCAAGCCCGACGCCGCCAGCTTCTGTACCTGCTGGCGGGCGGCCTCGGGAGTCATGTCGAAGGCTTGCGCGAGGCTCGCGGTAGACACCGGCCCCTTCGTCTTGATGAAAAACAGAATGCGATCCGCAGTCGACAAACCACTTGAATTATCCAAGTTAATCCTTGTGTAATATAAGGCGCCCGCTTAATATGCAAGCTAATGTTTTGATAATAGGCCTAAGCGGCCCTACTGTCGAGGTCAAGGAAAAGTCATGCCTGTTGCCGATACACCCCATACCACCTCTGCCACCACTACAACCCATTCGACCGGTCAACCTCCCGCGGATCAGCCGGGCACCGCAGCCTGGAGCGACTTGCTGCGCGGCAGGAACGGGGTCCTCGCGCTGGCCCTTACCGGCGGCGTGGCCCTTTACGCGGTCAATGTGCATGTTGTCTCGACCGTGTTGCCGTCGGTGGTACGGGACATTGGCGGACTCGACTTCTACGCCTGGAACACGACCTTGTTCCAGGTGGCCTCCATCGTCGGTGCGGCGTTGTCCGTGCGGGTGCTGGCAGCGTTGGGTCCTCGCGGCTCCTATCTCGCGGCGCTGGCCGTATTTTCGCTGGGTTCGGCCATTTGCGCGGCAGCTTCCTCCATGCCCTGGATGCTTGGCGGACGCAGCGTGCAGGGGCTGGGCGGCGGCACGTTAGGCGCCCTGAGCTACGCGTTGATCCGGGTCGTGTTCGCGCCGCCGCTGTGGCCGCGTGCCGTGGCGCTGGTATCGGGAATGTGGGGCGTGGCCACGCTTTGCGGGCCGGCATTGGGGGGCTTGTTCGCCGAAGCGGGACATTGGCGCTGGGCCTTCTGGACGTTGTTGCCGCTGTGCGTCCTGCAAGCGCTGCTGGTTGCGGCGCGCTTGAAGCCGCATGCGAAAGCGCCGCCTGCGGACAGTACGGCTCGCATTCCGGGCCCGCAAATCGCGCTGCTGGCAAGCTCGGTCATGGCGGTGGCGGCGGGGAGTTTATCGACCTCGCTGGTCTGGCAGGCGGCTGGTGTCGGGGCAGGGTTGATGCTGGGTGCAACGGCGATTGCATGGGAGCGGCGGGCGGCCGTGCGATTGTTGCCCCGCGGCGCGACAGTACCCGGCACTGCGCTTGGCGCCGTTTATGCAAGCGTTGCGTTGTTGCTGGTGGGTACCACCACGGAAATCTTCGTGCCTTATTTCCTGCAGACGTTGCACGGTCATACGCCGCTGGCAGCGGGTTATCTCGCGGCCGCAATGGCGGGTGGATGGAGCCTTGGCTCACTCCTGTCCTCAGGTCATGAGGGCCGTGGTGCCGCCCGCTTGCTGCGCGCCGGTCCTGCACTGTGCACGCTCAGCTTGCTTGCGTTGTCCATCTTGATGCCGCTTGGCGCCGGATTGCAGCCGGGCTTGCGCACGCTGCTATGCGGTCTTGCATTAGCGGGTGTCGGGGCAGGGGTGGGCATCTGCTGGCCGCAGTTGCTGACGCGCGTTTTGACATTGGCGCCGCCGGGCGAAGGCGGAACCGCATCAGCCGCGATCACGACCGTGCAGCTCTATGGCATGGCGACCGGCGCGGCCGTCGCGGGATTGGTCGCGAATGCAGCGGGGCTGCTAAGTCCCGGTGGTGTGGCGGGTGCGCAATCGGCTTCGGCATGGTTGTTCGCAAGCTTCGCCGTGGCGCCTGCGTTAGTGGTCTTGGTGATTCAGCGAGTTACAAAGACACGAGTGGCGTACGAAGCCATGTAACCGAGCTCGTGAAATGCGCCAATTGCTGCATGCGCCAGCAAACCTTTCACTTGGCTTGGCGGCAAGGTTCACAAGGACTCCAATACGCTGGGTATTCACCGGGTTCTTGCTTTAAAGGCCTGACACTGTATAAGCGTCAGGCCGGTGATCGACCGGTTGCGGATGCTGTCCTTACAGATATTAATAAAGCAGCTTGGTAATCCAGTTCGATCGCCTTGGCGTCTTAAGTCTGCCGTTCATTCTTTGTAAATGTCACGTCATCGTTTGCAACGGAATGTATGTAATGTGAAATGTGTCATCCACCGGTGGCAAGCCAGCGTTAGACAGTGCGTGTCTTAGGTCGAAGCTAACCTGACAAACTGAAAACTACCGGAGGTTGCATCATGAAGGTAAGCTTGCGCCGCACCCATGCAGCCGTACTTTCTGCCATTGCATTGTTAGCGTTGGTCCCCATGCCGGGATGGGCTCAATCTGTCCCGTCGCCTACCGCTCCCGCAGCATCTGTCATTGATCCCCCGGGCCGTGTCGCCCGTCTCAACTACCTCGACGGCAGCGTGACCATGGAACCGGCCGGGGCAACCGACTGGGCTTATGCCGAACTGAATCGTCCGCTCACTACCGGCGATCAGTTGTGGGCAGACACTGGCGCGCGAGGCGAACTGCACGTCGGCTCAACGGCGCTGCGGCTGAATCAGCAGACCGCGTTGAGCATTGTCGATATAGACGACAAGAACCTCCAGTTGAAGGTCACGCAGGGCGCGCTGTCCACGCGCGTAAGGGCATTGCCCCCCGGGCAGACTGTTGAAATAGACACACCGAACGTCGCGATGCAGGCGTCGAGCCCGGGCGAATTTCGTGTAGACGTTGCACCCGACGGCAGTTCGACCACGGTGACGCTGCGAAGCGGCACCGCCAATCTTTATGGCGACGGCGGTGTATTTCAGATGACCGCGGGCCAGCAGATCACGTTCATCGGAGTGAACCTCCAGCAACAAGCCGGCGGACCGGCACCCGCTCCCGATGCCTTCGACCAATGGGTCATCAGCCGCGATCGTGCGGAAGATGCTTCGGCATCCGCACGATATGTATCGCGGGAAATTCCCGGGTACGAGGATCTGGATGCGAACGGTACGTGGCGCAGTGACCCGAACTACGGCGAAGTGTGGGTTCCGACCGTCGCGGTAACCGCGCAATGGGCGCCTTATCACCAGGGTCATTGGACGTGGATTGCGCCGTGGGGCTGGACCTGGATAGACGACGCTCCCTGGGGCTTTGCGCCGTTTCACTATGGCCGCTGGGCGTATCTGGGCAATGCCTGGGCGTGGGTGCCGGGACCGGTTGTCGTCGCGCAGCCGGTATATGCGCCGGCACTGGTGGCGTTCGTTGGCGGCGGAGGCGGAGGGCACTGGGGTGTCGACCTGGCCATTGGCGGCGCCGTGGGCGTGGGGGTGGCCTGGTTTGCATTGGGACCGCACGAACCGTGGCATCCGGGCTCGGGTTATAGCCCGAGCTACTACAACCGGGTCAACAATGTGAACATCACGAATGTGCACAACACGACCATCGTCAACAACATCACCAACATTCACAACACCTATATCAACCAGCGAGTGCCTGGTGCTATTACGGCCGTGTCGGCGGATACGTTCGTGCATGGCCAGCAGGTGGCGCAGGCATCGCACAGGCTGACGGCGCAACAAATCAGCGGCGCGCAGGTCGGCGCAGGCACAGCCGCTATCGCACCGGTACGCGGCAGCTTCACGGGCGGGATGCGCACCGCTTCTGTAGGCGCGCCCGCGATGGCCATGCAACGTCAAGTCGTTGCTACCCGCGCACCGGTTGTTCCTGCCGCCTACCGCGACACGCTTGCGCAACACTACGCCGGCAGCGGTGGGCGTGTTGCCGGCGCGGGTGAGCCGATCGTGCGCACAACTGTACCCGCAGCGTTCGTGCGTCCGCTGAACAGCGGTGCGTCCGCGGCGCCGTCGCCGCAAGGCTATCGGCTGGTGAACCGGGCGCAAGCCCGTCCTGTCGGAGCGCAAGGCGCGCCGGCCGGGAACGTTCAAGCGAATGCTCCGCGCGAAGAAGCGCGTGCGCCGCAAGCTGTGCGTCCTGCTGAACCCGTGCAGCAGCAGCGTGCACCTGTAGCCGCTGAAAATGGCGCGCCGCGGCCGCCGGGCGAAAACGCCGGCCACGAGCCTGCGGTTCATGCCGGGCGTCCGGCTCAGAACGAGCCGCAAGTCCCTCGGCAAGAGCAAGCCATGCGCGAGCCGAACGTTCAGCAACAGCATGCCGCTCCGCAAGCCGCACCTCGTGCAGAGGAGCATGCGCGTCCGGTCGAGCCGCCGGTCTCCCATGTGGAAAGACCGCAGCCGGCAAGGCCGCAGCAGGAACGGCCGCAGCCGGAAAGACCGCAGCCTGCGCATCCGCCGGTTCAGCAGGAAGCGCATCGGGCGGAGCCGCCGCGTCCTGAACCGCATCCGCCAGCACCCAAGGGTAATGAGCATCACGACGAGCATCCGAATTGAACGGATGATTTGCTGACGGACTGGCAGCCGGTTTTGTTCGCCTCAACGAGCATGACCGGCTGCCCTTCGCGGTACGCATGTTGTGAAGCGAGGCAGGCGCCACGTGTGTCACTAAACGCTTAGCGCGCTAAGCGCACTTGGCGACAGTTAGTTAGCGACAGGCATCGAGTCAGTAACAGCGTGCAGACAAACGCCACACGCAGACCGATCAAGCTTTTTCCTGATCTCCAGTGCTAAAGGTTTTTTTGTCGACCGGCCAAGCGCTGCGATAATCCCGGACTTCCTGTCAGGGTGCTCGTCCTTGCCTTGCGGGACCCGGCACTAAACCCCGTTGCCACGCGAATAACCAGCCTTAATGATGGAAGCCTGAGCCATGTCAACTGAAAACGCCCCCCACGAGCATGCGGTTGAACATGCAGCGCATTCGGGTGATCCGCTATCCCGCTGGGTTGCCGTATTCACCGCCATTCTCGCGGCGCTCGCGGGTCTTTTGCACTACGAGGAAGGGGTCTTGCAAACGCAGTCCCTGCTGTACAAGAACGACGCCGTGCTGCTGCAAAGCAAGACCAGCGACGAATGGAACCTGTATCAGGCGCAATCCAGCAAAGGACATCTGATGGAGCTTGCCGCTGAATTGTCGGGCCCGGACAAGCAGGCGTATTACCGCGACCAGATCGCCAAATATGAGCTTAGGAAGAAAGAGATCCAGGCCAAGGCACACGACATGGAAAAGCAGGTGGAAGAAGCCAACCTGCAATCCGAGCGCAAGGAGCATCCGCAACACATGTTCGGTCAGGCGCTCGCGTTGCTCAACGTGGCCATTTCGCTCGCGGCAATCACATCGCTCACGGGCAGCCGCAGGCTGTTTGTTGTTGCGGGCCTGGCGGGTGTCGCGGGTATCGGCGTGTCGATTCTCGGGTTCCTGAATATCTGAACCGGCGCGCTTGACTCCACTACTTGGCGTGGGGACTAGCTACGCGCCCGGACACGTCGCGGCGCGATGGTCCAGGCCCTCATGTTCAACGCTAAAGGCCGCTTTGACCTTGTCTTCGTTTTGCGTAATACGCAGCACGTAGATGCTGTCGTAATCCGTGCTCGCCCAATGAGGCACGCTCGCCGCGTCGCCGCCGGCGTCGCTGACAATCTTGCGGGCAAGCGCCTCGATAATCTTGTGTTCCCAAGCGACTACCACCAGGCTGCTTTTGTATTGTGGTGAGAGCAGGGCCGCATGCAGGTTGTCGGTCCTCGAAAATCCAATCGATGCATTGACCGGCAGACCAAAATAAATCGCCGTCGGTTCGATCGTCGCCAGGGGGCGGACATAGTCATACTTCGTGCCGCTATCGTTCTTTTGCCTGGCCGGATCAGGCGCAAAAATGAAGTCCGGCTTGCCGTATTTGCTTTCGATGACCCGAGGCAGCGCGAGCGCACGGTTCAGCCCCTCGCAACTGAGCTGGCCGAGCCCGGCGGCGGGTTTTTCTCCGTGCCGGACCATGACGATTGTTTCAACCGTGTCGCCGGCGGCGCGGGCCGGTATCGACGCAGGCACCGTGATGGCGAGCACCAGCGATAGAACGCCTGACGGCGGGCGGCTGCAATTTTTCATGAGTGGTTGGCCACGTTGCGTTTGAGCCGCGATTCTAGCAATTCCCGGCCCCGCATCCATCAGGCAGCCAATCACTCGTTATCGCTTCACTGCAAGATAAGCGCGGCTGAGGGTCGGCCGGCTATGCACCCACAATCTCGATGCGAGCCACGACGCCGGACGGTCACGCACTTCAAGCCGATAAATCGAGCGTTCGTCGGCTTCTTCAGCCCCGCGAACGTTGGGACCCATCTCGCACGTATAGAAGTGTCGAAAGCCGGCTTCGCGGGCGACTTGCCGGTAGTCGTCGTCGTAAAAGCCCTGGGGCCAGCAAAGGTGGTCGGATGCTTCGCCTATACGCGTCTCGAGCGCCGCCCGCGCAGTCAGGAGGTCGCGCCGCAACGCCGCACATTTCTCTTCGCGGTTGCGCGCAACCTTATCCCAGCGCACATGACTGTGCGTGTGGCTATGAAATTCGAACGTCCCGGCGCGACGCATTGCGTCGATCTCGGACCATCGCAGGATGGTGCGATCTGCTTCCCCGTTCTCGATAGCGAGATCGCCTTCGTGATGGCTGAGCAACTCAGGCAGTTCGCCACCTGAGTGCGCGTGAACGCGCGGTGCTCCGTCGCCAGGCCAGCTCGTGACCAGGAAGCACAGCGCGGTAAAGCCGTACCGCTGCAGCACCGGATGGGCATGCACCCAGTTGTCGAGATAACCGTCGTCGAAGGTTAGCACGATCGATCTGGCCGGCAACGACCCGCCGGCCAGATACGCGCTCAACTGCGCGGCCCCCACGGTCTGGTAACCCGCTTGCGCGAGATAGGCCATCTGGGCCGCAAAGCGGTCGGGCGAAACCGTGATCATTCCTGGCGACGTGCTGATGTGGTGATACATCAGAACCGGCACCGCATGCGCTTGCGCTTTCCCTTGCCCTCTCACGCGTGAAGCCGCCGTTCGCTGATGCCGCGCTCGTAGAAGTCGATGGTCTCGTCAGCCATGCCGTCGACCGTAAAGCTGGCGTCGGTCAAGAGACGCCCTGCAACGCCGAGTTGCACACGCAGCCTCGGGTGATCGATCAGGCGTGCAATGGCCGTTCGCAGCGCCTCGATGTCATGGGGCGGCACAAGCAGGCCGTTCACGCCGTGCGTGATCAGTTCCGGCACGCCATCGACGTTCGTACCGATGACCGGCAAGCCCGCCGCCATCGCCTCTATATACGACTGCCCCAATGCTTCCTGATGCGTGGGCAGCACGAAGAAATCGCAGCCCTGCAGCACATTCGGAATGTCCGTGCGAAAGCCCAGCAGATGGACCCGATCGCTAATCCCGAACCCATCGACAATATTCTTGATCTTGTCGAACCAGGGCCCGTCGCCGGCCATCACGACATGCAGGTTCGGACGTTCTGTGAGCATGGGCCGGACCGCATCGATCAGATCCTCGTGGCCTTTTTTATCGCGCACGATGGCGACCATGCCCGCGATGATCGCGTCTGCGCCGAGCCCGAGTTCATCACGCAACGTGGAGTGTGAAAGCGCCGGCGGCTTGACGATGCCGTCATAGATGGTTTCAACGCGGCTCTTCGATACACCCGCCGAGATCAGGTACTCGCGCACATGCCGGCTCACTGCAATGACGCGATGCGGAATCCATGTGTAAGTGGCAAGCGAACTGATGGGCAAGGCGAGGTGGCGCGTGCGGACCACAAGCGGCGTGCCGGCGAGCCGCCCGGCAGTTCCCGCAACAATGCTGTCATGGCCGCTATGCGTGTTGAGAACGTCGAACTTGCGGCGGGTCAGCAGTGACTTGATGGTCAGCATGGACGATACGTCCGCGCCGCCTTTCATCCTCGCGTGGTGGACGGTGAAACCTTCCTCTTTCGCACGTAGGCTGAGGCGGGCACCGACAGGACAGACGACTTCCACGGCGTGGCCCCGAGCGCGCAATACGATCATTTCCTTGAGCGTCCTGTGCTCCTGGCCGCCCCAGCCGCCCGACGACTCGCTGTGCAATATTCGTAATGCTTTCATCTGATCGCTGCTCCCCGGCAACACGTAAACGTTCTGTAGCCGTCGTAATATATAGTAATAATCCGAGAAAAATGCGGTCGAATTTAAAAAAACCTGACGATCGCGTAGACGTTACAAAGCCTTACCCAACCTGTGTGTCGACGGACTGAATAGAGGCAGAAATGCAAACGTTTGCGGATTGATCAGATGTTTCTTTTAATGCCATCCTGATCGAATGGACGCTTAAAAACCGCAGTTAGCCCACCTGAATTCATTCGGAGTCGGAACGGAATTCCGTTACCTGAGGAAGCTCAGGCGAGGACTCGGCTGTAAGCAATTGAACTTAATGTTTGAGGAGTTGTCGGCGCGGCACCTTGAGGTTGGCCGGGCAAAGCGATGTTGGACCTGGATTCACACAGGCATATGCAGTCGATATGGCAGTAGCCTATAGAATATATTTTACATTTCGATCAACGCTTTATACGCTGTGCGCTTTCCTGGTCGATCAAGTTGGAGCGCCGGGAAAATTCACTTGGGCTTCTTGGCCTGACAGGAGCGTTGAATGTTTCAAGCCAGGCCGCGTCACCTTCTATTGCGTATGTCGCTTGCAGCCATGTGCTGTGTTTCCGGTACCCACGTTTTCGCACATGAACTGGCGCTGCATCACTCCTCGCCGGACAGTGCTCAGGCCATGGAGGTATCGTCGGCCGGTTATGGCGTGGTGGAAGACCTGCCTTTGCAAGGCGGAGGTTTCCAGCGCGTCATGTATTCCGCTGCCAGGCGCGAAACAAAAGGCATCATCGTGATGTTTCCCGGGGGCACCGGCGAGATCGACATAGAGAAGAGCGGGCGCGTCAAGAATGCCAAGAATTTCGTCGTGCGCTCGGACGATCTCTGGCGTGACCGGGGTTATGGGATCGTGCTGGTCGATGCGCTGGATCACCAGTCCATGCGAGGGCAGCGCAGTAGCGCCGCGTACGCAGAGGTAACGAAAAAGATCATTGAGTTTGCGCGGAGGCAGGCGAATGTCCCTGTATGGGTGCTCGGTACCAGCCAAGGTTCCATTGCCGCCATGAACGCTGCATCCCATGCCGGAAGAACGCAGCTTGCCGGCCTGATCCTGACCGAGTCCGTGTCCATTCTCGGCGGTTCTCACGAAACAGTCTTCGATGCACATCCTGACGATGTCCGCGTGCCTTCGCTTGTTGTCGCAAACTTGGATGACAGATGCAAGGTCGCGCCGCCGTCCATGGCGCAGTCAATCGCGCAATCGATCCGCCACGCCCCGACAACAGTCATGACCGTCAGCGGTGGCGAGCAACGTACCCAGGATGACTGCGGCTCCCTGACCCCGCACGGCTACTACGGAATAGAAGAAAAGGTAGTCAATGGTATTGTGGACTGGATGCAGAAAACGCAAAACAGGCCTTGATTTGAAGGGGTATTTGCAACGCGCAAGGTGAACGCACGCTGGGTCGTCGCGAGTGCCCCAAACCGGAATCCGCGGTCCAGGTTTGACTTATGATTGAGGCCTTCAAAAAACAAGTTGCCGGCCATGATCCCTGACGCTTCCCGTGATGACCAACCTACGCTGACCGGTCCCACCATCGAGCTTCGTCCTCTGCAGTCATTGCATCAGGAAGCCCTGGTGGCCGCCGCGTCAGACGGTGAATTGTGGGCCATGAAGGTGACGGTCGTTCCCGGTCCGGAGACGGCGGGGCAATACATTGCCACTGCACTTGCAGGCCGGCAAGCGGGCACGGTGATGCCGTTCGTTATCGTCAAGCGCGAGACCGGGCAGGTGGTGGGCAGCACGCGGTTCTGGAAGATCGATCGCGTTAATAGAAAGCTCGAAATTGGCCACTCCTGGCTGAGCGCCTCGGTGCAACGCTCGGGTGTCAACACTGAAGCGAAGTACCTTCTCCTGACCCACGCGTTCGAAGCCATGAACACTGTGCGCGTTCAATTCACCACAGACGAGCTGAACGAAAAATCCCGGGCGGCGATCCTGCGGATTGGCGCAAAGCAGGAAGGCATTGTCCGCCACGAGCGCATCATGCCCGATGGCCGCAAGCGCAACTCGGTGCGGTTCAGCATCATTGATTCCGAGTGGCCGGAGGTAAAGGCATTACTGCAGCAGAAGATGCGCTTGAAATAAAACCTGACCGGCCGGCAGCAGATTATGCAGCGCAGCAAAATGCTTCGCCGTTACGCTTTGTGTGATTCCGAAAGTCATATTGAATATGAAAGAAACTAGTAGGCTTTAATTAATATAACGATAATATTCAGCCGCGTCAGCTTCTCAAAATTAATATCGCAAAGTGATTCGGTTATATTTACCCAAGATATTAACAAAAGGTAACGTCATACGATTCCAATCAGTTAAATAATGATCCATTCGTATTCGCGCACGAAATTGAGAAGAAAATTCCGTGTTTTCGCCTCTTCTGGGATAGTGGCCGTTCAGCGCATATCGTGTGAGGAACTATTACTTATTTCCAAGTCTTTGCGAACGTTACACGGATGAAACGTTTTTTTGCGAATATAATTCGTCCATCCAAAGCGGACTGTAACTAATACCAGGCCGCTGAAAGAGGATTTGTGGAATTGATTGCTGCTTTCAACGCGCGAAACCTGCGCGAATGTTCCGCGGACGGATATCGCGGTGCAGCATTGACGCAGCTTGTTGTCTGGAATAACCCGTTGTTTCCACGGCATGACGTCTCCGGCCAGGGCGCGCGTTTCTGCGTCCTGCGAGTAGTCACGCGCGCGGCGCCAAGGCGACCGGAAGAGGTGAGCCGAAGCACGGATGGGTGACCAGGCTTGCCGTCATCCATCAGGGCTGTACCTTGTTTCGATTACATGGACGTGATTTCAAATTCTTATAAATAGGTGTGCAAACGATTTAAGCGAAACCAACAATTGTTGCGTTGCTGAAGATGCAGCGTGCGGCGGCTGACGTCCGTCCCGTAGAGGTTGATGAAACCTTCGGGCGGGGATAAGCACGCGCGCGGTCCAGCCGCAGCCGGACATGTGACAGCAGGACGATTTAGCCTGGCCGGATTCCTCGAAGCAAACCCAGTTTCCTGTCTTTGTGACCTTGTCAAGACGGGCGGGATAAATTCGCCATTAATTAGGATGACAGACTATATGAAGCGCTATTTCATGTAATTTGCCGGTTCTCCAGACACGAGAGTCTTGGCCAACCGGGAACCCGCGGAGTCACGCGCGCGTTCGGCATTGACATGTCCAGGAGCGCCGTTCTTGCAGCACGACAGTGATCAGCACCATCCCCCGGGTCAAATCTCTTAGCTCCACAAAAAACGCGAACGCGGGACGACTCCGGTCGATCTTGTCGATCCTCGGGGAATACTTGTAGAGGTACAACAGGGACTATGATGAAATATTTAAGACTACTTCCGATTTCAGTCGCAACGACACTTGCTTTCCTGGGTGCCGGCAATGCACAGGCGCAAAGCAGCACCATCACTGTCAGCGGCGTGAAATACACGTTCTGCGGAAGTGAGAACGACAACTGCACGTTTTCCGGCAAGGGAT
>Ga0073928_10001844_pt1 | contig 39052 bp, 30 predicted proteins | sample PaiPotPPA55metaG_FD_76969 | JGI IMG/M metagenome (GOLD analysis project Ga0073928, IMG submission 76969) | Iron sulfur acid spring bacterial and archeal communities from Banff, Canada, to study Microbial Dark Matter (Phase II) - Paint Pots PPA... ... | reverse complement strand
GCCGACGGCCGATTCCGACTGTCTGTTCTGTAGTGCGCACGTATACACCTATCGCGCTTAATAGGCGCGCATCCTGGCATCACTACCGACGCGCTAAAAGGTGCCTTTCCCGGACGCTTACGACGTTATCCCCGCCCGACATTGACCATCATGCGGACAAGCAGTTGAAATTCACTGCTTCGCGCTGGCGATTGGCGGCAGACCCTTCGCGGCTCGCGCGCGGTCAATGCGCAGGCGGACCAACTCCAGGCGTCGCTCCATCGCCGGACTGCCGAATCCGAGAGCGTGGATGGCTTCGAGCCGATCGCGCGCGCTCGGGCCAGCGTAGAACGACGATAACCATTCCCTTCGTTCAAGTTGTTCCAGGGCTGCGCCAAGGACCCAGTTGCCGAATGCCTCGCCTGGTGCAATCGAATCGAATCGCTCCAGCGGAGCAAGAAACGGCTCGTTCGGGTCGACTACCCCAGTGAGGCGGATAGACTCAACCAACCGAGTGAGTGCGTTGACCACCAAGGCACGCTCGCCAAAGTCGTGGGCGACGCGCGCCAAACTTGCGAGTCGGAGATGCGAGGGTTCCCGCTCGCACAGCGCTCTGAATTGCAAGAAACTGACTTCGAGGGCGCGAAAGCGCTCCGCCATCGATAACGCGGCATCGCGGCTGCGCGCATAAAACGACAAGGCTTGTTGGACCTCGGCGCTCTCCCCAGCTTCTTCAGCCATTCCCCATGCCGACGCGAGCGGCGCCGCGTACGCCAAGTGCGCAAGCGCATGCCGCCAGTGGTAGCTAGCGCCACCATCGTTTCCGTTCTGGTTCGTGCCAAGAGATTCGCCCACGCCCGCCAGATCCGCAGACCGTAATAGAAACCCTCGCGCGGCAAGCCGGTCAGCGCGAGCAGCATTGCAACAGAATAAATTGAGAAGGTAGGAATCCGGTGGCGATTCGGCGTCAAACGGAACCAGTAGGTTGAGGCTCGGCAACAAACGGTAAGAATCGTAGCCGATTGCCGCGAAGTCGCGTACTAGGCCGAAGTTCACGTCGGTGGCGTTTTTCCTCAACTCGTACTGCACCAGCGGCGCAAGGTTCGCAAAAAAGCGGCGGCCGCCCTTCACGATATTGGCCTCCTCGCCTTCAGCGTCGATCTTTATCAGATCGATATCCACCCAGCGATAACGATCCATACAGTCGTCTAGTGTGACCAGCGAAACTTCCTCGCTGCCGCCCGGCGGAGCTGCACCATGGATGATTGATCTCAGCTCCGAGTGGACGTGCAGAGCGAGCTGCGCACTGCCTGGCGCGCTCGATAGCGCCTTCTGCTCCAACGTCACGTGCCCAAAACCGTTCGCCGCGATACCCTGCGCGAGGAAGTGCGCCGTGCTGGACGCCGGCTCGAATGCCCATACGTGTCCGCTCGCGCCGACCTTTTGGGCCATCGGTAGCGTGTAGACGCCGTAGTTAGCGCCAATGTCGATGACGTTTTGGCCTGGCTGGAGCAATTGCCGCACGAACGGCAGCTCATCCTCAAAGAAGTCCTGCTGCTCGCGCAACACGTAGGGAGTGATCAGATCAAGCGCGTCCGGCACGACGATCCGCACGCCATCGACCAGCGTTAGCACGATAGTATCAGGCATGTGTTCAGTTCTCCTTTGAAACGGGACCATGGGTGCGTCCGTACAGACTGGTTCGTAGTCGCAATGATGATTTACTCAAGTCGGTGATCTTCGCTTAGGTGATCTTCTCTTAATAATATCGCTATGCTAACGTGAACTCGATTCTTGTGTCTGCAGCACGCTCGGCAACGCGCAATTGAGGATTAAGTTCTGAATGTGGAGCCTCTTAGAATTTTTTCCCGAAGACTTCCAGATCAATATTCTCGACGTCGGGGCTGCACTCATCGAACGACCGCCCTATCAATCACTGGTGGATGTTGGCCGTGGGAGGATCTTCGGCTTCGAACCCAATCAGCAAGCATGCGAGCAACTGAACCGTGAATACGGGAGCCCGCACCGATTCTTCCCGTTCTTCATCGGCGACGGCGGCCCAGCAATTTTCCACGAAACAAACTGGGGACCTACAGGATCGCTCTACGAACCAAACTCTCAACTCCTTGAAAAATTCCAAAATCTTGCGGAAGTCGTGACACCGGTCGCAACGCACGCAGTGAATACAACGCGGCTTGACGATATTGCAGATATAGGCGATATCGATTTCATTAAGATAGATGTTCAGGGGGGCGAGCTAGTCGTTTTCGAGAATGCATCACGCTCTCTCTCTAGTGCTCTGTTAATTCAAACCGAGGTCGAGTTCGTCGAACTTTACAAGGGACAACCGATGTTCGCGGACGTGGATACTTTTCTAAGAGCTAACGGCTTTCAGTTCCACACCATGAACGGCGTCAGCGGTCGTGCGTTCAAGCCATTAATTGCGAACGGCGACGTCAATTCAGCTTTTCGCCAATCTCTTTGGGCGGATGCGCTCTACGTACGCGATTGGATGCGCCTTGGGGACCTTTCTGAAACAAAACTTCGGAATTACGCCATACTTGCTCATGACGTGTTGCGATCGTATGACCTCGCACATCTGGTGCTTTCGGCACTCGACAGTAGGACAGGTGGAGGTCGCGCTGCTGACTACTTGCAGCGGTTGGCGGGGAACAATCCGCCAAGCTGATGAATTCGTTTTCCACCGGGCACGGTGCCATCGATGCGAGTTGAGTGCACCGACTTTCGCTACGGCTGCAGGTTCTCGTCGAAGAATCGCTTGATCGTGGCGTATGCATGTCGACCGTCGTGCTGCCGTATCAGTCCATGCTTCGCTCCGGGATAAACCATGACATCGAAGGGTTTGCCCAAGTCCTGCAGCCTGCGAAATAGCTTGGTGCTATGCAGGAACAGGACGTTATCGTCCGCCATGCCGTGCATCACCAGAAGTCTGCCTTTCAGGGCTTCAGTGTAGGGTAGGACGGAACTGGCGGCATAGCCGGCGGCATTATCCTGGGGTCGATCAAGATAGCGTTCGGTGTAGTGCGTGTCGTAAAGGCCCCAATCGGTCACGGGCGCGCCCGCAACACCGGCGCGAAACACTTCTGGTGCCTTGATCATCAACATCAGTGTCATGTAGCCGCCGTAGCTCCAGCCCCACACGCCGATGCGCGCGGGATCGACGAAACCCAGCGATTGAAGCCAACGCGCTCCCTGAACCTGGTCGGCCACTTCGACGTCGCCCAACTTGTCGTGAATAGGTGCTTGGAACGCGACTCCCCGGAAGGCGCTTCCCCGATTGTCCAGCTGGAAAACGACGTAGCCGGCGCGCGTCAGAATCTGGGTGAACGAGCCGCCCGTCCAATTGTCGAGCACTCTTTGGACCCCCGGGCCGCCATAAACGTCCACGATGGCGGGATAACGTTTAGCCGGATCGAAATGTGCAGGCTTGAACAGTCGATAGTACAGAGTCTGTCCATCGGCGGCCGTGAGAGTGCCTATCTCGGGCACTGAATTGTCGGCAAGATACGGCGCATCCGGATGGCGCGAATCCAGACGGTTCTCCAGCAACTGCGCCAACAGCCCACCGTCCGCGGCATGAAGGCGGACTTGCGGCGGTTGAGTGCTGCTGGTGAAATTATCGACGTAGAAACCCGCATCCGGCGACATGGTGATGCCGTGCAGCCCGTCTTCCTGCGAGATGCGATCGACCTTGTTCGGGTCTCGAGTGTCCAGAGACGCCCTGTAGAATTGGCGCTCCGTGGGACTTTTCTCGGTCGCGGTGAAATAGATCAGCCGATTCTTCTCGTCGATGCCTTTGACGGCACGCGTCCTGAAATCATCGACGTTCCAAGCTCCGGCCGTGATTTGTCTCAACAAACGACCGTCATAGTCGTACAAATACAAGTGCTGGTAGCCGTCGCGACTCGATGCCCAGACGAATTCATGCGACAGGGTGAGAAAGGACAGTTCGTTGTGCAGCTCGATCCAGGTCCTGCTCGTTTCAGTCAGGACGACGCGGCTCTGACCGGTCTTTATGTCTGCAAACAACAGATCCAGCTTTCGCTGGTCGCGGCTCTCTCGCTGGATAGCCAGGGTCTTGCCGTCCGGCAGCCAATTGACGCGGGCGAGGTATATGTCGGTTTCTCGTCCTAAGTCGATCCAAGTGACCGCTCCGCTATGAACATCGCTCACCCCCAGACGCACCAAAACGTTGGGGCCGCCCGCCGCGGGGTAACGCTGCGGAAAGGTCGCGACATTGTCGGCGGCGATCTCAAAGCGCTCGGTGATCTTGACGGGAGTTTCATCGACCCGGGCGAATGCGATGTGCCGGTCATCGGGTGCCCACCAGTAGCCGGTGGCCCGATCCATTTCTTCTTGAGCCACGAATTCGGCCATGCCGTTTTTGATGGGACCGCCGCCGTCGTTGGTGAGTGCTTTTCCGTGGCCTTTCCCAATGTCGTAGACATGAAGATTCTGATCCCTGACGAAGGCAACGTAGCCGCCGGCCGGCGAAACACTCGCGTCCGATGCGAAGCTGTTCGAGTGGTTGATTTCCATTACCGCGTCCTTTGCAGGCTTTGTAAGATCGCAGTAGTAGAGTTTGCCGCCGAGCGGAAATAGCAACGCGCGGCCCGATGGCGCAAAGGAGTACTCCAATATACCGGAGAGGGCCGCAGTTCTTTGCCGCTCGCGGCGACCCCGCTCCTCATCCGAGAGCTTTTCCTTGGTTGGCGCCAACACGTTCGAGTCGACGAGAATGCGCGTGCGGCCCTCATGGATGTTGTACTCCCAGAGATCCAGGCGATCCTTGTCCTCCGGTTTGCCCTGCAGATAGGTCACGCGCGAGCCGTCGGGCGATATCTTCAAGCCGACGATGGAGGGTCCCGCCAACGCCGGCGCATCGAACAGACGATCGATCGTCAGGTCCGCTGCTTGGGGCGCGCCAGCCACGGCGCAAGCGACCAGCGCGGGCGCCAAATAGCGTCCGGAATTGCGAGAGTCACCCATGAAATTCGAGCCCTTCTATATTTTTCAGGATTGTGGAGAGCGAGGTGTTACAACCGGGTCAGCCGGTAGCAGGCCTCGTGCAATTGAGTGACCCCGCGCGAGCGCAGCCTGTGTTCGTTCGCCAATACGTCCTGCCTGGCAAGGGGCCGAATTTCATGATCTTGGGCATACAAGCGGTGGACCTCCTCTGCACCCACTGAGAACGGCGGGCCCTTCATTTCTTGTTGCGGGTACTCCATGGTGACCAAGAGGGTCTGCGTACCGGGGTTTGTCAGGGCAGTCATGCGCTTCACATAGACCGCGCGCAGATCCGGTATCCAAGAAATCAGCGCCGCACGATCGTATACAGCGGAGATCGGGCCGAGCAGTTCCGGGGTGAGCGCGAAGAAATCACCGCGGAACAGTTGGAGCTGGGCGGCTTCATAGACATCGAAGTTATCGAGTATCCGCCGCTTCGCGGGGATTCCGTGTTCCATGCAGAACGATTCCAACGCCACGGTGGAGAACTCCACACCCGTCACGGAATGACCTTGCTCACATAGCCACAGGAGATCAAGGCTCTTGCCGCACAGAGGAACGAATACGCGGCTGTTGTTCACGAGCCCACGATCCGGCCAGTACTGCGTAAGATGCCGGTCTACTGTGGATTGATGAAAACCGATTTGGCCCGTGCGCCAGCGGTCATGCCAAAACTCAGGTTGCAAGGTCTACGATTCCTCGGACGAATCCGGAGGCAACTCATCGGCTGCGGTTGACGATTCGTCAGGAATCCTATGCTGTTCGCCGAACCAGGCCCCGAGGTCGATGAGCCGGCAGCGATCGCTGCAGAAGGGGCGATAGACCGATTCCTGCGACCACTCCACCGGACGCTTACAGGTAGGGCATTTAACGATCGTTACCATCAAACTTTCCCTCGACTCAGGCGCAGCACGTCAAAAGAAACGGCACGTCCACTTCCACGTGCACGGGACGGCTGGTGGCATCCAGCCAGTTCAAGAATCGAATGGTGCAACGATGTTGGCTGCCGCTGATCTCGGGAAACAGCCCGCTGTCGGGGGGCAGGGTCACACGCACCAGTTGGCACGGATTCTCACGGTCAAATTGCAGTTGGAAAATGCCGCCGGCCGCGACTTCGGACTTGCATTTGGCATTTTGACGGGTCAGCCAAAGCAGCTCGGCGATGCTGTCGCATAAGGGCCTGATCAATGCCAGCCAACTGTCGAACTCCGCAGCGCGCACCTCGGCGGGACGGTTGAGCCAGTAAGAGTAGTCCGGCAAATCAAAATCGCAGGTGCCGCCGGGAATGGCACTGCGATGCTTGATGGCGCTCAAGAACTCAGAGTCGCGCAACGGCCCCATGTAGTTGCCGCCGACCGTCGAGAGGTCATCGCGCAGCTTGACCAGGTTTGACATCAGGGACTTGAGGCGGCCAGGGTCCACCCCGGTCTTGGTTTGGTATTCCTTGAGTACGTTGACGTGACGCTCGAGTTCTTTCATTACTTCACTGCGCGAATCGCCCCGCGCCGTGATGGCCAGGATCTCGAGCAGGCTCGCGACTGCCGCGCGCGAGCTCCAAGGGTTGGATGATTCGCTGTGATAGGTAGCCTGCGTATAAAGGAATTCCAGGCGCAGAAACGTACGCATGCGCTCGTTGAGCGGCTGCTCATAGACGATCGGCGCCGCCTCGAGGTCCGCTTGGGTGTAGGGATCGGGATGAGAGTTCATCCGCCTATTCTGAGCCAACCTGCGGCCCAGGGTAAACCTCAGGTTTGAGCTAAATCACGATCCCGGGCGCTGCGCTTCGGCCAGGCGTAGATATCGCTCGTGCAAATGATCGACCGCCTGTCGCAAATCCGTGACGGTCCCGGTGTTCGGCAATACATCGTCTGCCGCGGCCAGGCGGGCTGAGCGGCTCGCCTGAGACGCCAGGATTGCACGGGCCTGTTGCTCCGTACAGCCGTCACGCGCCATTACGCGCTGCAGCTGCATCGTCTCGTCCACGTCGACCACCAAGATGCGGTCCACGCGGTCGCGCGAACCGCCCTCGACCAGGAGCGGAATGTCCAGGACGACGTACGGGCCGACAGCCAACTCCGCGCTCTGTTCCATGTCGGCGCGGATCAGCGGATGGAGAATGGCCTCCAGGTCGAGCCGTGAGCCGGGATCCTTGAAAATCAGGTCCCGCAGAGCGCGCCGGTCAAGTTCACCATTCTTAGCAAGTACGTGGGGGCCAAACCGCTCGCGCACTGCTGCAAGCCCCGGTTTGCCCGGCGCGACCACTGCACGGGCCGCCGCGTCGGCGTCGATAACCGAAACGCCAAGTTCGACGAATCGTTGGGCGACGGTGCTTTTCCCGCTGGCGATGCCGCCGGTAAGCCCGATGCGTAGGCGGCGCCCCATGGCTAGTGCTTGAGGCCGGACACGCGCATATAGCTGCTGACCAGCTCATCGCCGTACATCATGGCGAGCCAGCCCGCAGCAGCGAGGTAGGGCCCGAAGGGCATGGGGGCGCTCCGGTCGCGGCCCCGCAGCACGATCATCAAGATCCCAAGCAGCGCGCCGGTAGCGGCAGACAGCAGGATCACCAACGGCAGCAGCTTCCACCCCAGCCAGGCGCCCAAGGCGGCGAACAGCTTAAAGTCCCCATAGCCCATGCCTTCCTTGCCGGTGATCAGTCGAAATGTGTGGAACACCAACCAGAGGCTCACGTAGCCAGACACAGCCCCGATGATGGCATCGCGTGCTGACACCGGAATCGGGCTGCCTGCGATCGGGCCCACGAAAACCGCCGCCAGCAGTCCCGCCCAGAGGAGCGGCAGGGTGATGCCATCGGGCAGCAACTGATGGTCAATATCGATGCCGGTAAGGGCGATCAAGGACCAGGTGACCAGCAGCGCACAGGCGGCCGGGGCCCCGAAGCCGAAATGCCACGCTACCCACGCCGACAGGAGACCGGTCGCGAGTTCTACCAAAGGATAGCGCGCGGAAATCTTGGTCTTGCAGGAGGCGCAGCGTCCACGGAGCAGCAGCCAGCTCACCACGGGGATGTTCTGCCAGGCCTTGATGGGAGCCTTGCAGGAGGGGCAAGCGGAACGGGGCGCGCTCAAAGTGAATCGTTCGGGGGCCGCCTGGGCCATTGACGTTGTCGCCGCGGCTTCGCCGACCGACGGCAGTAGATCGGCCGCCTGGGCGCGCCAATCGCGCTCCAGCATGATGGGCAGGCGGTAAATGACGACGTTGAGAAAGCTGCCTATGACGAGGCCCAACAAGAATACCGACCCCGCAAAGAGCGTAAGGTTGTCGGAGTAGAGCGCGGCGAGGTCGTTCAGCATGAGCTAAACAATGACCTCGTCCGCGCGGTCCAACAAGCGACTAAATTGCGGCGCCGAGTTTGAATATGGGCAGGTACATGGCGATGACCATGCCGCCGACCAGCACGCCAAGAATCGCCATGATCATGGGCTCCATCAAACTGGACATGCTGTCCACTGCGTTGTCGACTTCGGCCTCGTAGAACTCGGCGACTTTGGCCGACATGGTATCGAGGGAGCCGGACTCCTCTCCGACGGCAATCATCTGCACTACCATATTGGGAAATATGCCGGTGTTTTCCATGGCCCGCTGCAAGCGTTGGCCTGTAGCCACTTCATCCTTCATTCGCAACGTGGCCTCCTCGTAGACGATATTGCCGGTGGCACCGGCCACAGATTGCATTGCCTCAACCAGCGGCACGCCGGCGGCGAACATCGTCGACAGCGTTCGTGAAAAGCGCGCAATCGCTGACTTGATCAAGATGGGACCAATGATCGGAAATTTCAACATCGTGCGGTCCAGCACGCGACGCATATTTCGCGAGCGTTTATGGAAATACATGAACGCGTAAATTGAACCCCCAGCAACCGCTGCCACAATCCACCCCTGGTGCTGCATGAACTTCGACATGTTGACGACCATTTGCGTGAACGCAGGCAGATCCGCGCCGAAGCCCTTGAACAAAGACTCGAACTGGGGAATGACGAAAATCAGCAATACGCAGCTCACGATGACGGCAACAATTAAGACAGCCGCGGGATAGAACAGCGCCTTCTTGATCTTTTTCTTCAGGGCCTCAGTCTTCTCTTTATAAGTGGCGATTTTATCCAGCAGGGTTTCAAGCGCACCAGCTTGTTCGCCGGCATTGACCAGATTCACGAATAGATCATCAAAATACAAAGGGTGCTTCGCAAGCGCCTCGTGTAGCGTGCTGCCGCCTTCGATGGTCGACTTGATGTCGAGCACCAGTTTTTGCATCGACGGCTTCTCATGACCATTGCCGATAATTTCGAAGGCCTGGACCATCGGTATACCCGCCGACATCATGGTTGCGAGCTGCCGCGCGAACACCGCGATATCCCCTGGCAGAACTTTGCCGCCGGATCGAAACGCGGAACTTGGCGTTTTGACGCGAGTCGCCGCTACGCCTTGGCGTCGCAGATCGGCCCGTAGCGCTGCCTCGTTCACAGCAAGCGTCTTGCCGCGTACCTTATTCCCGCGCTTATCCTTACCCTCCCATAAAAATTGGGTCTCTTTCTTGCTTGCGGTTGCCGATATCGCCATAAATCGATCCTTACGGTTACCTGCTAATCGATGGTGACGCTGTTGACTTCTTCCAGACTCGTCAGCCCGTCTTTCACTTTCTGCAAACCTGCACGACGAAGGTTCCAAATGCCGTCTTTGTTGGCCTGGTCGTTGATATCCATTGCTCCGCCGCCTTGCATAATAATGCGGCCGATTTGTTCAGTGACCGGCATTACCTGATAGATACCCATACGGCCCTTGTAGCCGTCCGTGCACTGGCCGCATCCAACCGCCCTGAATACTCTGAACCCGGATTCGATATCGGCGGTCTCGAAGCCTTCTTTCGTGAGGGCCTCAGGAGGAATATCCATCGGCTGCTTACAGTTGCTGCACAACTTGCGTGCCAGTCGCTGAGCGATAATAAGGCTGACCGATGTCGCTATCGCATAGGGCTTGACGCCCATATCGACCAATCGCGTCAAGGTTTGCGGTGCATCATTGGTGTGTAGGGTCGATAGCACCAAGTGTCCGGTTTGCGCTGCTTTGATGGCGATTTCGGCAGTTTCCAGATCGCGGATTTCGCCGACCATGATGACATCGGGGTCCTGCCGTAGAAAGGCGCGCAATGCAGCGGCAAACGTAAGACCGACTTTGTTATTGACGTTCACCTGATTGATACCGGGCAGGTTAATTTCCGCCGGGTCCTCGGCCGTCGAGATATTGCAGTCCTCGTTATTGAGGATATTGAGGCCGGTGTACAGCGAAACCGTCTTGCCGCTACCGGTAGGGCCGGTCACCAAGATCATTCCCTGGGGCTTGGCCAGGTATTTGAGGTACAGCTCACGCTGGAGCGGCTCGTAGCCCAGCGCATCAATACCCAGCATCGCGCTGGACGGGTCGAGGATACGGGTGACCACCTTCTCGCCAAACAAAGTCGGGCAAGTACTGACGCGGAAGTCGATGGCGCGGTTCTTCGACAGGCGCATTTTGATGCGGCCGTCCTGCGGCACGCGGCGCTCCGCGATGTCAAGTCGCGCCATGACCTTGAGGCGCGCCACGATCTTTACCGCCAGCTGCACAGGCGGTAAGGCGACTTCTTTAAGCACACCGTCCAATCGTGTCCGAATACGAAACATTTTTTCATAGGGTTCGAAGTGAATGTCCGACGCGCCTTTCTTGATTGCGTCGAGCAAAATCTTATTGACGAAGCGCACAATCGGCGCGTCTTCAACGTCGTCGCGGCCCAGCGCTTCAGCATTGGGGTCTTCGTCGCCGCCGGTGACTTCGAGATTCTCGAGATCGAAGTCGTCATCGGTCAAGCTCGGCATGGCCGCTTCGGCCTGATCCATGGCCTTGCCGACCGCCATTTGCAGCTTGTCGTCCTCGACCACGACGAACTCGATGCTCATCGAAGTCTGGAAGCGAATCTCATCCAGCGCATGCAGATTGGTCGGATCCGCAACGGCCAGGAACAAGCGCTTGCCGCGCTTCATCAGCGGCAGCACGCGGTGCTTCTGCATGAGCTTGTCGCTCACCGCGCGAACCGCGTCCATATCAAGGGCCACCGCATCCAAATCCAGCAGGGGCACGCCAAACTCGTTCGAGGCGGAAATGGCGATATCGCGAGCCGTCGCCAGGTTATTCGTCACAAGGTGGCTTACCAGACTGAGGCGCTTTTCCTTCGACCGGGCAATGGCATCCTGCATGGCCTGTTCGTCCAACAGCCCGTCCTGGACCAGGCGCTGCGCGAGGCCGCCCAAGGCCACGCGGCCGGTGCCGCCAACTACCGCTATTGCGTTGTCATTCATGGACTTAGAGTAAACCCCACGCCGTTGCTTCTAGTCTACCATCGGTAGCTAGCTGAGCAATTGTCAAATCATCCGTGGATAGTCGCACATTGGCGGCGAAGCGCTCGTGACTTTGATCGCAAAATGAGGTGTCGCCGACGGCTGCGGTTCCGGCTAAAAGCAGACAAGTCCAACATACAAAGCGCCAGTTCTCCGCTGACACAGGCGAAAGGCCAAATGCTGCGTTCGCACGGCGCAGAAATTGTGGTCCAAAAGAAGAAGCCCCTCGAGAGAGGGGCTTCCTAAGAGCTTTATTGAGAAAACTAGCTCATTACTTGCACTGCGTGGGAACCCACTTTGCCGGCATCGGATTGGTAGGGGCAGCTCCGATGGCGCCTAAGCCATTGGCCGTTGCAGTCGCAAAAGTTGCGGACGCACAGGCCCAATCGATGTTACCCGGGGTGCTGTCGGCCAACGCAGCCTTATTGACGAATGGCTGCAGGATGATGGTGTTCGCAGCCGGCAGCTGCGATATGCCGCTGGCGGTGTTGTTGTAGGTCACCGTGATGATGCCCGTAGTCTGAGCAATCGCAACGGCCGTTACGTACTTGGTCGGTACGAAGCCGATGGGCCAGCCCGTGGCGGCAGCGTTCATTCCGGCAATGCCGCCAGACTGAAAACCTTCAGAGATGGTTGTCTCAGCGGCTCCCGCCAAGTTGATGCCTTCCGTCACCTTCGAGCGAATCGTGTAGTCCGTATAGGCCGGGATCGCGATCGCCGCCAAGATTCCGATGATGGCTACCACGATCATCAATTCGATGAGCGTGAAACCCTGTTGAACTTGCTTGAGCATTTCGACTCCTAAAATGAAAGAACAAACTGCATTTCGAACAACGGCTAGGCCGGTGATGCAAGATAAGCAAGGAGTGTGCCAGCCTACAGCGGGCGGCCTAAGTCCATGAAAATCAGAATCTAATTGCCCAGGGCACCGACTCCGGTTGACATATATCCGTCGCTGCCCGGCGGCAGTTCTGACGTGCAAGGTCACAGAACGACAATTTTTGTCAGGGGGGCTGATCGCGTCGGGCGCCGTAGAGCGTCGCGGGCGAAACGGATTTATCTAGTCTCTCAATCCTTTCAGCGGACCGATGAATTTTTCGTAGTTGCGCCAGCGCCCCACAGAGTGCCGGTACATCCTCTGCCGCACCTGCCAGACGCTGGCCGTGGTCACGGAGCGCTTGGTCTCGTGGAATGCGAGGCAGCGCTCGTCCCACTCGAGGCCGAGGAAATCCAGAATCTTGCGTGTCCAGGTTTCTTGATCGGCCACGAGCCCTTCATAAGGAACTTCAAGAATCGCTCCCGCAGGCAGTGCCCTTGACCAGTGATCCATTAGACGCCGATAAGTACGATAGTAATTCGCCAGATCAGCGAGGTCCAACGTAAAGCTCTGGGCCGTCGAGAAATTCCGGAAATAGCATGACAGGCAGGTGTCGACGGGATCCCGGCGCATGTGGATGATGCGCGCGTTCGGAAATACGGTGTGTATCAAGCCTAAGAAGTCGGAGTTCGTGGGGGTCTTATCGACGATGCGCAGCGCCTCAGGAAAGCGGCGCTCGATAAGACGCAAATAATTCTCAGCGAGCTTTTTCCTGGCCGACAGGTCGAGGATTTTCTGCCGTATCTCGTCTTCAAACGCGCGCGCGGCTTTGAGCCAATAATCCTGTTCGCCTATGCCCTTGGCCGCCGGATGCGACGCAATGATCTGCTCGGTCAGCGAAGTACCCGACCTGGGCATTCCCAGCACGAAGATGGGTTTCGCCGAAGCAGAGCCTCCCGCTGTCATCGAAGCCAGGGTTTCGCGCGTGTGGACGCGAATCAAGTCGTCCGCGATTTTGGCATGCGCTTCTCGATCATATCGTACGGCCACGCTCTTCAGCAGCTCGTTGCCGCGGCGGAAGTTTGCGAACGCATGTTCATAATCCTTGATATCGTCGCAATAGTTGCCCATGGCAAAACGCAGCGGGACTTCATCCCAAAGCGGGACCCCGCTGCCCGCGATCTCCTGCGCCGTTGCGAACCAGTCGCTGTCGGCAGTGGTCATCTTGCGAGTGCCGTTCAGCGACGCCCAGGCAGTCGGCATCTTCGGTCTGATCTCGAGTGTACGCTTGAGCAATGACTGTGCTTCGTCGAAGCGCCCCTCCACGCGCGCGACGTGCGCGAGGCCTAAGAGAGCGACATGATCTCTTGGAGAAACCTTCAGCGCCTTGCGTAAAGCAACTTTGGCCTCACGCTCTTGACCCGAGGATAGGAAGATGAGGCCGAGCATCGCCCGCGCTCCCGGATACTTCGGGTTTATCTTGAGGGCCCTTCGCAGCAAAGGTTCGGCTGCGCCCGGATTGGCCTGGAGCAGCGCTGCAAGATTGACGAGGGCTTCGGCAAATTCGGGATCGATGTCGATCGCCTCCCGGTAGCGCTGCTCTGCCTCTTGATAGCGACCCAGATTGTAGAGCGCAACTCCGAGGCCGTTCAGGACGTCCGCGCGGCCTGGAACAAGCGAAACAAACTCGTCAAAAAGCTCCGCGGCCTGCGCATAATCGCCCTCCTCGAAGGCTTTTTTGGCACGAGCAAGAAGCGCATTGTTCTTACTGGTGGCGTCGGGCCCACTGCCCTGCGCGCCTGCGGAGCGGCGGTCCGCCGCAACACGTGTCTGACCTTGAGCGAGATGCAGGATCAGCGACTGCGTCAGATCATCGGCCAAGCCCGACTCGACGCCATTCTCGATCAGCTTCCACTTGAAGGCGTTGGCGAACCGAGCTTTCTGGTAGAAGTTCATCTCAAGCGGTCGCACCTCGCGATCGGCCCGCTCGTGCAACTGTTCAAGCGCCGAGGCGTGCTCCTTTCGCGTTCCCTCGGAACCGCGCACGGGTGCAGTTCGGAGTGCGGCCGCCGCTGCGAACTGGTCGGCCAGCGCGACGCCCAGGTCCGCGGCTTCGCGTGCGTTGAACCATTTGAGCCTCATCATTGGCGCGATAGTGGTCGGGCGGTATCAATCAACATAATCGGGAGGTTATCCCAAAACCGGCCCGCGTTGCCGTCATTTGTGCCCCAGCATGAAGTTAATCACATTCTCACTCGATTCCCAGTTTCTTGATTCGGTATCGCAGCGCCCGAAAGCTCATACCGAGTGCCTTTGCGGCCGCCGTCTTGTTATATCGGCTCTGCTCCAGCGCTCGGACGATGGCGTCGCGCTCGATATCCTCGAGGTGATCACCTAACGCACCGCCCGCCGGAGAAGCGTCGCTCGTGTCGGTCCCGGGGGCGCCGGTGGGTCCGAGGACCGTCGACCTTAGCTGGATGTCAGCGGCGCGAATCTCGCCCCCAGTCGTCAGAGTGATCGCTCGCTCCAAGATGTTCTCGAGCTCGCGGACATTGCCCGGAAACGCGTAGCGCTCCAGTGCCGCCAAGGCGTCCTTGCCCAGCATCGGCGGGGTGATTTTCATGCGTCGTCCGAGCCTCCGCAGTATCGCCTCGGCAAGCTCCGGTGTGTCCTCGGGTCTTTCGCGAAGCGACGGTACGCGTAACTCGATGACATTCACGCGGTAGAACAGGTCTTCACGGAATTTTCCCTCAGCAACCAGCGTCGATAGGTTCTTGTGTGTGGCGGACAAGATGCGCACATCGACGCCGACTTCGAGCTGCTCGCCCAGCGGCCGCACCGCCTTTTCCTGAATTACACGAAGTAGCTTGACCTGCATATGAAGAGGCAAGTCGGCGATCTCATCAAGAAACAGCGTGCCGCCTTCGGCGGATTGAATGAGGCCTCTCTTGTCGCTCACCGCTCCGGTGAAGCTGCCGCGTTTGTGACCGAATAGCTCGCTTTCCATGAGTTCCGTCGGAATGGCGCCGCAATTCACCGGCACAAAGGGGCCATCGCGCCGCGGACCCGATTCATGGATGAGTTTCGCCACTAGTTCCTTGCCGGTCCCGGATTCACCGAAAATATGGACCGGCGCCTGGCTGCGCGCGACGCGTCCGATCATTTCGCGCATGTGCTGCATCGCCGCGGAAGCCCCAAGCAAACGCGGACCGAAAACACTGGTGTCGGTGTCCTGGGTTCCCGATAGCTTGATGGCACTCGCAACCAACTTGCGCAATCCCGCGAGGTCCAGGGGCTTGGATACAAAATCGAAGGCTCCCAGTTTCAGAGCGCGCACCGCAGTCTCCATATTGCCATGGGCGGTAATCACAGCCACAGGCACGCTCGGCGAGTACTGCTGTATCCATTTGACCAGCTCCAAGCCATCGCCGTCGGGTAGCTGCATGTCGGTCAAGCACAAATCGAGGTGCTCGGTCTTCAGCAAACGCTGCGCGTCCGCGACACTATTGGCGGTTCGAGGATCGAGATCCATGCGCTGCAACGTGATTGACAGCAGCTCGCAAAGATCCGGCTCGTCGTCGACTACTAAGACGGTGGGTTTCGGCATATGCCCATTGTATCGTGCCAGCAACGCATCTGCGGAATGCAACACGCGTCGATTGGGTGTGATATTCGGCGAATAGTCGCGGGGGCTCACCGTCGGGGCGGCGGAGGGAGTATCTTGGCGCACTATGACCGTCAGACGCGTCGCCTCCGCTCCTTGGCTCACCGTGTTAATGCCGTCTTACCGCGGTGAGCAGTGGATCGACGCCTCCCTGGGCTCGCTTGCCTCCGAGGCGGTGGAGGGAGTCGAGATCTTGGTAATCGATAGCAGTCCTTCGTCGACCACACGCGAGATTGCACAAGGCTATTCGGATCGTCTCTGTCTGCGAGTAATCGAGCGTTGCGACCTCGTGTCGTGGCAAGCCAAGACTAATTTCGGCGTCGAGATTGCTGAGTCGAGTCATGTCTGCTGGTTGGGCGTGGATGATTTGTGGCTTCCCGGGCGCGCAGCCGCGGTTCGAACCTGGATAAACGCTGCCCCAGACGCCTCCCTTCACCTGGCTCCGAGCGCGATTATCGACAAAGGCGGCCGAAAACTTGGCGTGTGGCGGTGTCCGTTACCCGCAAACGGCGAACTCGGATCTGCTCTGGTGACGGAGCGACTGCTCGTGCAAAATTTCGTAGCGGCTCCGGCACCGGTTTTTCGCAGGGACGCGTGGCTAAACTGCGGGGGTTTGGATGAGAATCTCTGGTACACCGCCGACTGGGATATTTGGTTAAAGCTCGCTGCCTGCGGTTCCGTCTACTATCACGAGCCCGTCACCGTAGGTTTCCGTATACATGATGGTTCCCTCACCGTCACCGGAAGCCGCGACAGCGCCGTTTTTGCGCGCCAGATGCAAATCGTTCTCGACCGGCATATCACCAAGGTCGGCGGGCGCTCGAAACTCATCGAGCGCGTTGCACGCGCCTCGATCACCGTCAATATCGCGCTCGCCTCGGCTTCCGTCGGCGAACTGCACAGTCTGTTGCGCGCGGCGTCGGCGGTCGCGCGGCTCGGGCCCGCCGGCATCCACCGCTATTTGCGCGATTCCCGGATCTTGGACCGGGTCGCGCCTCGCGTGCGCGCGAAATTGACAGGCGCGTTCTGAACGTGACAATCGGACCTTTCATTCGCAAAATGTTCGGCCCATATGAACGCCAAATCAGCGAAGCGTATCGTTCAATCTACATCGACATCGATGCCTTCGTCGAGCTAACGCATCAGTGGAAACCTAAAGCGAATAAAATTCTGGAAGTGGGTTGCGGAGAAGGTGCGGTAACGCAGCGACTGAGCGCCGCCTATCCCGACGCCAAGATCACGGCTATCGACATCTCACCCCGGGTTGGGCGTCTGTATCGAGGATTGCTCAACGATGTCCGATTTGTTCGGTGTGGTGTCCAGGAAATTGCCGCGAGGGAATCGGGACAATACGATCTCGTTGTTCTAAGCGACGTTCTACACCATGTTCCCCTTGAGTTGAGACAAGGAATACTCGACTCGGTACGGACGGTGCTGGCACCGAAGGGAACCTTCGTCTTCAAGGATTGGCAGCGAAACAATACCCCAATCCACTGGCTATGCTACGCCTCGGACCGTTGGCTCACCGGCGACCGGATTAGCTACATGACGCGAAACGAGATGCGCGAGTGTCTCGCCCTGACCTTCGGTGAGGCCGCACTCGTCGGCGAGGCGAGGGTTGGACCGTGGTGGAACAACATCGCCAGCCTGGTTCGACCGTGACGATTAATCCGGTAGCCGGACGGGCGAGCAAATCGCGTGTCAAGGACTTTGAGCAATACCGAGACTCACGCAAGTTACGCCTATCGTGATCAAGGCGATACCGAGCCATTGCACATTGTTCAGCGATTCACCATAAAGAGCCCATGCACAAAGCGGCGTCAGGGCGTAGAAGCCAGCGCCCACGCTTGCCGTGGCTACGCCCAGTTTTTCGCGCGAAATGAGGACGATCCACAAAACATAGCCTATTCCCTGAATCGCTAGAGACGCGTATATCCAAGGCGATGTGGCGGCATCCAAGACAAACTTGGACATTGTTGCCAGTGCGGTTCGTCCACCAAGGGTGGCGAGGGCGTGCTTAAGAAGCAATTGTCCCATGACCGCGTTTACGGTTACGGCAACGATTAACAAGTATGTCGGCATAGGGGTGCTGATCTTTCCGAGGTCGCGAAACGTCCGTTCAGTTGGGTATCAATATACTCAATCCCATGACCAACTCTTACAGTCCCGCGCCTTGATTAGGTGCATGCCGGCGCGCCAGAAGCGTCCTCGGCCAGACTCATGAATCGCTCGCGCTGGTCGTGCGGATATCGATAAGTCCGAGCAGAAACGACGCAAAAACGATCTCGGCGCCGGCGAGCATCAAGGTGACCGAGGGGATGGCCACGCGCATCATGGTCGCCGGGTTGAGTGCAGCGAGACGCGCGTGCGCCCAGTTCTCCACCGAGTAGGCCGCGAGGCCCAAACCGGCGAGGCTGAGCAATAAGCCCACCAGAATACCGCGTTCAAGAGTGAAGACGCGCAAAAAGCGCGCGAGAGGCGCGGACATAGGCAGGAGATTCTTCAATACACCGACGGTTCGTGCCAACAGCGAGAACAACACCAATTGTACCCCGAGGATGATTGCGCCGGCGGCGTAGAGCATGGTGTGAATGTCGAAGCCAATGCCATGAATGACGATCGGCCCACGCAGGATCGCGAGTTCGGCCGCTAAACCGATCCCAATCAAGAACGCGCCTGGATACAGCATCAGCCACCGCGGGCTCATCATGAGAAGAAAGCGCAGGTGACGCCACCCGTCGCGCCAGCTACGCAGATGCGGTGCGCGCGACCGTCCGGCGGGTGAAAGCACAGTGGGAACCTCGGCGACTTGCCAACCGGCGAGCGTGGCCTTGACTATCATCTCGCTCGCGAACTCCATGCCCGGTGCATGCAGGCCCAATTGCAGCGCCGCCTCGCGATCGACGCCGCGCAAGCCGCAATGGAAGTCACCGACGCTCGAGGAGAAGAAGAGCCGCCCGGCGAAACTCAACGCCGGATTGCCTAGGTAGCGATGCAGCAAAGGCATGGCGCCTGGCCGGATACCGCCACGAAAGCGGTGACCTATGACCATCGTATTGCCGGCACGCAAGCCCTCGACGAACGCGTCGAGTTGCGAGAAATCATAGCTCTCGTCGGCATCAGCCATGATCACGTATCGCCCGCGGGCCGCGCCAATTCCACCAATCAGCGCCCTGCCGTAGCCTTTCTCCGCGATGCGAACCACTCGAGCCCCCGCCTCGCGGGCGAGATCGGGCGACCCATCAGACGACCCGTTGTCGGCCACCAGCACTTCGCCTTCGATACCGGTTCGTTCGAGAAACCCCTGCGCCTTGCGCACGCAGGTCGCGACCGTCTCGGCCTCGTTGAGGCAGGGCATAAGAATAGTCAGCTCCACGGAGCGTGACTCGCTGGTTTGGACGCCATCAAGTCGCGTTGGCTTGACCATGGTGACGATCGATTCTAAACCACGGTCCGCAAAGCACAACCTCCACCGGCATGCCTTTAGGCCAGAATCTAGGAGCGTCCCCGAATCTCTTCGTGATACTCATCTTCGGCATTGATGCGCCAGATGTCCGACTTGCCGCTGCCGCCATCAATGATCGAACTGACGGCGCTGTTTGCCGCCAGCATTGAATGATCTTGATTGTTATACCGATGCATGCCGTTTCTGCCGACGGGATATAGATTCGAGAACTGATCCAGGTAAGCGCGCACCTGGCCGAACTCACCGTACACGCCGAAGTACGCAGGGTATGCCTTGGAGACTCGGACCAAAGTACCGTCGATCACGTCTCTGCGATCGATCAACCCGATTTTTTCGAGTTCTGCGGCAGCAAAATCAATAAAACGGCCGTTGTCCATGGACCATAGGCCGTCGCCCTCGCAGCAGAAGTACTCCAGCCCCAGCCAGATCGTCGTGGGATCGGCGACCAGAGCCGGGCTCCAATTATTGAATACCTGAAGCCGCCCGATTCTGACGTCCGGTTCCTGGATGTAGATCCAATTGTCCGGCGGCATGCCGTTGGGTTGTCTCTTGTCCCGTCGGTTAGTTGTCGAGTTCATCCGACGAAGCAGCAAGCCGGCGGTCATGAAGTCGCGGTAGGGAAGCTCATCGGCAATGCGCAAGATTTGCGAATCCTCCGGTTTCAGGAACGCGATGAGATCGCGAACCGGCATCGTGGAGATAAAATAGTCGCACGGCACACGTCTGACCGACTTCGTGGCTGCGTCGAGCACATTGACCGCGGTCACATTGCGGCCGTCGCGTTCTATTCCGATGATTCGATGACCAAGACCGATGTCTCCTCCGCGGGAGATCACGTGGCGGGCTACTTCCTCCCACATTTGACCCGGGCCATATTTGGGATAGAGAAATCGTTCTATCAGACTGGTCTCCGTCCCTTTTTGAGCGGTGTCCGCCGAATTGCGAAACGGGCTCGCCAGAGCGTGCGCGATCGCTTTAGCGACCGACACGCTTTTGATACGCTGAGCACCCCATTCTGCGGAAATTTCCTGGCAAGGCACTCCCCACACTTTCTCAGTATAGCTCTTGAAGAATGTCCGATAGAGCCTGTTTCCGAACCGATTGACCAAGAAATCTTCCAAGGTAATCTCAGGCGATCGAGGTTTGAGATGCGCATGACCGTAGCTGAGACCAATCTGCAAAGCCTCGACGAGCCCTAAATTCTTGACCGTGCCGGCATTCAGCGTAAGCGGATAATCAAAAAAACGGCGCCGATAGAAAATGCGGGACAGCCGTTGCCGAATCAGCATGACGGCATCTGATGAGGTCGGCGCAAGAACCCCAGGCGTAAAATCTCGCGATTGACCTTGGTAGTGGAAGCGGAATGCGTTCGGTTCTCGAGCCGGTATTTGTGCGACCGGCAAGATCTCCTGCCACCAGCGCATGACCCAATCCGATTTCGAAAAGAATCGGTGGCCCCCCAAATCCATTCGATTGCCGCGGTAATTGATCGTCTTTGAAATGCCGCCCACTTGGCTGTCGGCCTCGATGACGATTGGTGTGATATCGGACCGCCTCAAAAGTTCAAGGGCAGCCGTCAGGCCGGCAGGTCCGGCGCCGGCTATGACTGCAATTTTCCGCTGTTTGTCGCCGGAAGGCATGGCAAAGGTCTTCAATCCGTGTGGTGTTGGACGAAAAGAAACTGGCGGCGTGCTACAAAATTCCAAACAAAGGTAAAGCCGGCCGCCCCGCATTTGGCCACAAGGTAATGCAACGCCAGGGTTTTGACGCCGAAGGATATGACCGCGGCGTTGATCGTAACCCCAACCACTCCGATGCCCGCGAAGCTCGCGAACTCAAAGCGCCGGTCTTCGAGCCGCCGATACTTGAACACCAGGGTGACCGACAGCACATAGCCGACGAGCAAACCGACCAGGAAGGACGCGGTCGCGGCCGAAACATACCACCAGGAGAGATAGTGGACCAAGATAAACAAGACGGTGATATCGATGATGAGCGCGCACACGGACACGGCGGCATACCTAATCGCTTCCTGAACGACGGTCTTCATGTGGCCGACTGCGCCGATCTCACTTTTCGGCAGTCATATAGGTTCCAATCCTTCCAAGCTCCGGCGTGTTCGTGACGCAAGGGATCGAAGCCTACTATTCCTGGCGAAATGACAAACCCAAGCTGCGGATCCGCGCAGACTTGGATCAAATTCTTGGCAGTAAGCGGGCGCGTGGCGGCTTCGGTCTTGCGCCCACTGCCGGGCTTTGCACGCAGACTGGTCAGTATCTTCCAGTCGGGATCCATGAGCGGCAGCAGTACTTCCGAACGGCGCCGAACCTCAAGTGCAGTGGCGCGTGAATAGACCACGCCGGCCGATTGATCCAGAGCCAGGTAATTCGGCCGGCCCAGCGTGAACCAAACGAACGCACCCACGTCATGCGGCGGCGCGACGAGGACTGTGCTCGTCGGCGGAATGACGCTTTCCCAGTCCGCGAATTCATGGATGTCCGCGGCGGACGCGAGCGTGCGGGGTTGCTTGAATGCTGCCGGGAGAAAGAGTATGGAGAATGCGGCGAGCATCGCCGAGAGGAGCGTGGGCACCCATGTCCTTCGGCTGGTCCTGATCCCCCACCTGACCAGCGCGCCGAGCAACACGGCCGGGATTTTCAACGCGAACATGTTTTGTATTTGCACACCCAAAGTTGCGCGTCCCGATGCAGGAATCAGGGGCGACACGATGGCCCAGCATTTCATCAAAATCCACACCACGATGGCGACGGCAAGCGAAGCGGATACCCCTCGAACATAAGTAGCTAGACGAGAGCTGATATATGCTCGGGTCAACCAAAAAAGCAATGCCAGCGTCACACATGCGGCACCATTGACCCCCGGCAATGTCCAGCCCGACACCAACAATAGTGCGCATAGCGGGCCGCACCGTTCATCTCGCCACACTTGCAAAGCCGTGAAGGGAACCAACGCAGCGCTGATGAAAACGGCAATCCAAACCCACCGCCAGACTTGACCTTGCACCAATATCGCGACCGGGCCGATGAGACCGCCGATGAACGCCACTGCCAAACCTGCGATTCCTACGAGCGCTGCCGCCGCGCAGAGTTTGCGTATCCGTTCGTCGGCCACGGCGATTGCCGTGAACGCCAAGCAAATGAACGGCTGCACGTTGACGTTCCAATCGTGAATCGACCAGAGTTGCAAGAATAGAAATTGCGAGCGTTCCCGCACCACGTCCAACCAAGAGGCATCCATGACCGCCAACATAGGCGAAGCCGTGCGCAGGTTGATTGCAACGACTGCAATGGCGAGAGTCGCGAATACGCCCCCGATCGCACCAATGACGCTCACGCGAACCGGCAGCGATAGGCAAACAACCAAGAGCAATCCGGGCAACGCCATCAGCGGGTGGATAAATAATGCTCCTAACGCCAGCAATAAGCCGAGCCGCTTCATCCCACGGACGTGACAGCCAACCGCGGTGATGGTCAATGCTTCGGCCGGTAAGCGCGCCGTTAAAAATGGATCTAAGATCCGGAACACGCCGGACGCGCCATAGTCTCCGGCGACGATCAATAGAAATGCGACCGCCAGCCAGGCGGCGTCACGGCCGGTGATTGAACGAGCAAAACTCCAAGCCGCCGCCAAGAACCACAGGGTAAACAACAGGGTGAGCAGTCGAGCCGCATTCTCCAACCCCAGTAAGGCAATAAACCACGCATACAGAGGCGAAAACAATGTGAATTGATCCTGCGAGGTGTTTTGCAGATAGAGATCGCCCGTGAGCTGTGGGCGGAGCCTCGCGAACGCCTGAAATGCATAGATCTGCCCGTCGCCCGTGAGGCCGTGGTAGCCATGCATGAGCAGCCAAAGCGTCACCAGTATCAGGGCAAGGGAGAGGGTGGCGAATTTCGATTGAAATCCGAGGTTCGACGAGTGCATTACCGGAGGTCTTGTGTAAACTCGACATTATGCACGAGGCGGCATTCGCAAGTCCTTCACTTGCAGCATTTTGGGAGTCCCGCGTGCACCGGCGTCCGGAAATGAGCAAGGATTGCCGTTGATCAGCTTGACTGATCGCCGCGTCCCTTGGGTAGGGGTGCTGCTCTGTGCGACCTGCCTTGCGTATTTCTACCTGCTCGACCACCGCCTCTTTTCGAGCGCGCACTTTTCGCCGATTTTCAGGTATCTATTGACCGTTTATGACTCACGGACCGCGTGGCTCGCGCTCGCGATCTGCCTTCTAGCGGCGTTTTGGAGCCGGCCGGCGCCCATGCTGAGATTGGTGGAGGTTGTCGGGCAACGCCCCTACACAGTAGCGCTGGCGAGTGTGGCATTGATCGCGCTTGGGGCGATCGTGGTGTATCACGACTATCCGTTCTCGATGGATGAGTATGCCGCGGTCTTCCAATCGAAAATCTTTGCGTCCGGACACCTGTTTGTAGTGTTGCCGCACGATCTGGTTGATTGGCTGGTAGTCCGCGGCTTCAATGGGCCCTTTCTGATTGCTTCCCGGGAGACCGGTAGAGCCATTGAACACTATTGGCCGGGGTTTGCGCTGTTGCTGGCGCCTTTTGAGTTTCTTAAAGCACCGTGGCTGTGCAATGCGTCGCTCGCCGGCCTGGCAATGGTTCTCATCCATTGGATAACCCACGAGATTACGGGCGATCGGCGAGCCGCGGGCTGGGCGCTGCTGTTTACAGCGACATCGGGCGCCTTCGTAGCCGATGCTCTGTCGTACTATTCGATGCAGGCCCACTTGACTGCGAATCTGCTCTTCGTTGCGTTGCTCATAAAGCCTACGGGATACCGGGCATTTGGCGCCGGACTCGTGGGTTCGCTCGCGTTGATCCTGCATAACCCGGTTCCACACACTCTATTCGCGGTTCCGTGGATCGTTGCGATGGCGATTGACCGCGACCAGCGTCAATACTTGCTGCCCTTGTTGCTGGGCTACCTGCCCGGCGTGGGCGTGGGCGTGGGCTGGCTCATGTTCCGCACAGGTCTCGCATCCGCGGCTGACGGCGTTCCGGCGGTGACTGAGGTCGCCAATGGCGTTTTCGCGTGGCCGGATTCTACGCTGCTGAACATGCGCGTGGCGGCGCTTGCCAAAATGTGGCTATGGGCGGTGCCGTGCTTGTTTGTGTTTGCCCTGTTGGGTGGTTTACACCACCGGGACAACCGGCATGTGCATCTATTGATGCAATCGGTCGTCCTGACTTTTATCGGTTATCTCTTCGTGCGATTTGATCAAGGTCATGGATGGGGATATCGTTATTTCCATTCCGCCTGGGGCGCAATCCCCATATTGGCCGGTTGCGCCATGACCGACCGATCGGACGCCGAGCGGCGGTTGGTATCGTTCGCGGGCGCCGCCGCGATCTTGAATTTGGTTGTAGTGATGCCGTTCCAGATGCACGAGATCAGCGAAGTCATATCGCAACACTTGGCGCAAATTCCCCCACCAAAAAGGCCGGGCAACAATGTTTATTTTATTCATCCTCGGGGCGGGTTCTACGTCGCGGACATGGTTCAGACTGACCCGTTGCTTAGGAATCGCGACTTGTTGCTGGTGAGTCGTGGAGCGTACCTGGATACCCAGCTGATTCGTCAGAACTGGCCGAGCGCAGTCAAGATCGAAAGCGGACGCGCGGCCGACCAGTGGTACTTGGGTTCTCAAGATCGGCGGCTTCCGATCCCGGGTACGCGGGATCAAGCGCACTTCGTGTTTGCGCCGACCTTGTGTCCTGGGTTGCCAAAGTGCCTATGATTTCCCATTTTTTGGCTATACGGTGCCGCAAGGTGGGTGAGTTAGCTCGTAGCGCGAGCTTTCGGAGCCAAACGCTTGCTGCTGATGAATCATGGGACATCGGTAGAATGGCGCGACGCTATTCATGTGGGAAGTTACTATGTGGCTGAGCGATGCGCACAAACCCCGGCCCGTGTCTTGGGTCTTTGCACCTCGACAGGCGACGGTACATGCTCAGTGAGTAACGGGCGCAAAACCGATGGGAGGTTCGGGCGACTTTTTCGAAATGTCCGATCGGTGTTCATCGGGACCACAGCGATCGATCACCCACCGGCGGCGGCGGAGAGAGTCGCTGCAACCGGCACAACCGCCAAGGCGGCGGCTACCGCGGCCACAGCGGATCCTGCACCGGCACCGAGTGCGAGCGAACTGATCAACGAAGGTCTGCGGCAGCGGCAGCAGGTCGGTACGGAAGCGGCGCGGCCTTATTTTGAAAGAGCCGCGCAACTCGAGCCGAATTCCCACGTGCCCTGGCTAATGCTGGGCAACGTTGCCAGCGAGTTGGGAGACCTTGATGTAGCGGTCGCCCATTACGCGCACGCACGTGATCTCCATCCGCGCGACCACGTGCTCCGCTATAACCTTGGACTGAACCAATTTTTGCGCGGCTACATCGACGCCGCTATCGAGGAGCTGCGCGCAGCCTGCGGCCTCGATCCCTCTCACCTTCAGGCGCAGTCCACTCGTCTCATGGCGCTGCACAATACGGATCGGATCAGTCCCGAAGAGATCGACGTGGCCACCCGCGAATGGGGGGCGCGTTTCTCCGTGGAGCACCCGGCATCGGCGCCATCCAGCGTGCGTCCCGGCGCTGCCCACCCTGAGCGATTGCGCGTGGGATTCATCTCCGGTGATTTTCGTACGCACTCCGTGGCTCATTTTTTTGAACCCATCTTGAGCGCCCGCGACCGCGGCGCATTTACGTATGTCCTGTACAGCAATTGTCATCTTCAGGACGCGGTAACCGAGCGGTTGCGCGCAAACGCGGATGACTGGCGCGATATCTGGCGACTGACCGATGATGCACTGATCGAGCTGATCCGCACAGACCGGATTGACATCCTCGTCGACCTCTCGGGACACACGGCATACAACCGGTTGGCGGTTTTCGCACGGCGCAGTGCGCCCGTGCAAATCACTTATCTGGGGTACCCGGCCTCGACTGGCCTGGCGACGATGGACTATCGCATTACCGATGCTGTTACCGATCCGCCGATACCCGCCGACGCTTGGCATTGCGAGCGCCTGCTGCGTCTGCCTGATTCACAATGGTGCTTTCGGCCGTTCGGAACGCCGGGGCTGCCGGACCCGCTGCCCGCACGCGAGGCGGGTTTCGTCACGTTCGGCAGTTTCAACAACCTAACAAAAGCCAGCGACACCCTGCTTGGCTGCTGGGTGCGGATTCTGGTCGGATTACCGACCTCACGCCTGCGTTTGACTCGCGTTCGCAGTGCGCAACGCGCGGCCGAAATTATCGCCCTGTTCGTAAAATCAGGGGTGGACCCGGAGCGCATCGAGTGTGTGCCCTATGCAAACGACCCGCCCTATGGCCTGCAATTTGAAGGAGTCGACATCGCATTGGACAACTATCCCTACAACGGTGTCACGACGACCTGCGAGTCGCTCTATGTCGGCGTGCCGGTCATTTCGCTGTACGGCCGCAATGGTGTCTCGCGCAGCGGCCTGAGTCTTCTTGGCACGCTCGGACTAGGTGAGCTAGCGGCATCCACACCGGAGCAGTACGTTGAAATTGCGGTTGCGCTCGGAAGCGACCTATCGCGGCTTGAGCAACTGCGTGCATCGCTGCGTGCCCGCTTTGAGCAATCGTCGCTGCGCGATGAGAAGCGCTTCACGGCGAAATTCGAGGAACTTTTACGGACTGCCTGGCAGCAGTACCATGAGCACTCCAAGTAGCTCTGGTCTAGCCCTTTCGGGTCGCCGTCCGGATCACGCGCGCAGACGTCATGGCGAATCTGCGACAAAATCCCCTATTCTTCCCAGCGCTGCGGATCGCTGAAAACGATCCTAAAGACACTACCATCGCCGCTCCGCGGCTCGTAGAGCAAAATAGCGCGGTTGAGCTGGCCCAGTTCGCGGGCGATGAATAGCCCGAGTCCGGTGCCGCCCTTGCGGCCCGTAAAGAACGGCTCGAAAATGCGATCCACGGCTTGCGGCTCGATTCCCGGCCCTCGATCGGCGACTTCGAGAAAAGGCCGATTGCTGGGACTCAAACGACCCAGTTTGATCTCGACGCTGATCCCGCCACGTACCTCGCCGTATTTGATGGCGTTGTCGCAGAGATTCCAGACCACTTGATGTAAGTGGCTCGGATCGAAACGGACCTCCAGATCGTCCGCGTCTTCGATGAACCCGATCCGGGTCCTGGGAACTTGCATGGTTTCGCAAAACTCACCCAGAAATTCCTCGATCCAGTCACCGAGCGTGAGGCGGGTGGGCTTGGTTGCTTCGCGGCGCGACAGCTGCAATACATTGTTGATGATGGTGCTGACGCGCTCAGAGTTGTTCCGAATGATGTCGGTGAGGCGGCGTTCATCGGGTCCCATACTGGGGCTCTCAGCGAGCAATTGGCCGGCGTGGCTCATGGCGCCGACGGGGTTGCGGATTTCATGCGCAATGCTGGCAGACAGCCTGCCGAGTGCGGCGAGCTTACCCTGCTGCACGCGCTCGGCCATGAGACTGGTGTCTTCGAGGAAAATCAGAGTGGGTCCGGGAGCAGTGCTCCCCAGGGGTGCGAAATGGGGTTGAATCACCCGAGCGCCGTCGGCTGCCACGAAGCTCGAGGGTGAATTCTCGCCGCGGTCGCTCTGACGCCACGTGGTCAGGGAATACAGCAGGCGCGGCGACACCTCGCCCACCAATGCGCCGGGCACGGCATGGTCGTCGCCGAGGATTTCCGCCGCCGATTCATTGATGAGCCGGACCTTGTCCGCGGCATCAACCACCAGCAGGCTTTCACGCAGATGCTGCACGATGTATTGCGAGAGCTCGGCCATGTTGGCGAGATCGAGATCTTTCTGGCGAACCAGGTCCTCGCTCTCGCGCATGCGGCTTGCAACGAAGCTCGCTGCAGCTGCGATGGCGAACAACACGATCCCGAGGAGGCCGGCAGTTGCATAGGAGACGATGTCGGCATGTCCGCTCAGCTGCTGCCAAATGGTGTCGGCGAGTACCGCGATAGCAGCGATTGCTGCTAGAAAAAGTGCGCTGCGCGGCGGCAGCAGGAAGGCAAGTCCGCCTACCGGCAGCAGAAGCAATAAGCCGAGACCGCTGGCAATTCCTCCGCAGGCATGCAACAACAGCATCAGCAGCGTGAGGTCCACCGTCGCCTGCAGGATGGTCTGCACGTAGGCGCTCGCCAACCGCCTGCGCACCAAAATGATGCTGCCCAGCCCGAAGCAGAGATACGACGTCGTGACGCCGAAGAACAGTTGCGGAGAATTTACGGCAAAGCCGCGTGCGCCACCCAGGGGATATAGCGCCAGCAGCACCAGCGGCGCTAAAACCCGGTACAAATTCAGCAGGCCGAGCACGCGCCAGTTGAGTGCTGGCGTGGGATTGACGCGGTGGTCGGCTTCGCGGTTCAACGGTGTACATCCCTAAGGCGGCTTTGCGCTGTCCATGAGCTTAATTCAGAATAGCCCGCCTTATGCGACAGACGACGCATTGAAGGACAATTAATGAATCTGCACGAATATCAATCCAAGCAGCTTTTTGCCCAATACGCCATCCCGGTCCCGAGAGGCGAGGTGGCGGGCTCGGCCGAGGAGGCCGTCGCCGCCGCACAGAAGCTGGGCGGCTCGCTGTGGGTGGTGAAAGCCCAGGTTCATGCGGGCGGACGCGGCAAGGCGGGCGGCGTCAAGGTGGCGAAGGATCTGGACGCGGTGCGGGCCGCCGCTAAGGCCATGATCGGGACGGTGCTGGTGACCCATCAAACCGGCCCCGAAGGGCTGCCGGTCCATCAGGTCTATGTGGAGCTGGGGTCGAAGATCGCGCGTGAGATTTACTTGAGTCTGGTACTGAATCGCGATGCCGGGCACATCGCCTTCGTGGCCTCCGCGGCCGGGGGCATGGACATCGAAGAGGTGGCGCTGCATTCGCCCGAGAAGATCATTCGCGTGAACATTCATCCCGCGGCGGGCTTGCAGGACTTTCAGGCGCGGCAATTGGCGTTCGGGTTGGGATTGAGCGGTGCGCAAATTGCGCAATTCGGGAAAATGGCTCATGCGCTCTACCAGCTGTATCTGGAACGCGATGCGAGCTTGGTGGAGGTCAATCCACTGATCGTGACCGGAGACGGCGATCTCCTGGCGCTGGACGCCAAGATCAACATCGAAGACAACGCGCTGTTCAGGCACAAGGATCTCGCGGCCATGAGGGATGCCTCGCAAGAGGATCCGATGGAGCGCCGGGCGGCGGAACATGACCTCAACTACGTGTCGCTCGACGGCAATATCGCCTGCATGGTGAATGGCGCGGGGCTCGCCATGGCCACCATGGACCTCATCCAATTGCACGGCGGCAAGCCCGCGAATTTCTTGGATGTGGGCGGCGGGGCCACCAAGGAGCGCGTCAGCGAGGCTTTCAAATTGATCCTGTCCAACTCCAAGGTCACGGCGATCTTGATCAATATTTTCCGGCATCGTCCGCTGCGACATGATCGCGGAGGGCATTATCGCGGCCGTCAAAGAGGTGGGGGTGAGGATTCCGGTCATCGTGCGTCTGGAAGGCACCAATGCGCCTTTGGCGCGGGAGATTCTGGCCAAGAGCGGGCTTGCCATTACGCCGGCAAGCGATCTCACCGATGCGGCCAAGAAGGCCGTGAGCATGGCGGGAGCCCACTCATGAGCATTCTGGTCAACAAGAATACTCTCGTGATTTGTCAGGGTTTTACGGGCAAGCAGGGCACCTTTCATTCGGAGCAAGCGTTAGCCTATGGCACCCATCTGGTCGGCGGTGTGACGCCGAGACGGGGCGGAGAGACGCACCTGGGCCTCCCGGTCTTCGACACCGCCCAAGAAGCGGTTGCCCGCACCGGCGCGACGGTGAGTATGATCTACGTGCCGGCGCCGTTCGCGGCGGACGCGATACTGGAGGCGGCCGACGCCGGGGTCGAACTCATCGTGTGCATCACGGAGGGGATTCCCGTCAACGACATGGTGCGCGTCAAGGCGACGCTCGCGAGCTACAAGACCCGCCTGATCGGGCCGAATTGTCCGGGCATCATTACGCCCGGGGAGTGCAAGATCGGCATCATGCCGGGGTTCATCCACAAAAAGGGCCGGGTGGGCATCGTTTCGCGCTCGGGTACGCTGACCTATGAGGCGGTATTTCAAACCACCCACATCGGCCTTGGCCAGAGCACCTGCGTCGGCATCGGCGGCGACCCGGTGCGCGGCATGAACTTCATCGACGTGCTGGAACTGTTCGAGGCGGATCCGCAAACCGAAGGCATCGTCATGGTGGGCGAGATCGGCGGCAGCGACGAGGAGGCCGCAGCGGCCTACATTCACGAGAATGTGAGCAAGCCCGTGGTTGCGTACATCGCCGGCGTGGCGGCGCCCCCGGGCAAGCGTATGGGCCATGCGGGCGCCATCGTCGCCGGCGGCAAGGGCACGGCGGCGGCGAAATTCGCGGCGCTGGAAGCGGCGGGGATCACGACGGTGCGTTCGCCGGCGGAGATGGGCTCGGCCATTGCGAAGCGGCTACGCGGCCCTGGTGCACCAGCCAAGAAAGCCGCCAAGACCGCCGCCAAAAAGGCGCTGAAACCTGGCGCTTCGAAGGCAGTCAAACGGATCTTGAAGAAGGCGGTCAAGAAACCTGTGAAACCACTCGGACGGCGCAGCCCGCGGCGCCCGAAATAGGGGACTACTTTGAATCATCCGCGGCAGTTGCGTTGTGTCATGGCGCAGCTCAATTTGGTCGTCGGCGATGTCGACGGCAATACTTCGCGCATCGTGGCGGCGGCGGTCGCCGCGCGCGATCAGCATCATGCGGACGTAGTTCTGGTGCCCGAACTTGCGGTGTCGGGCTATCCGCCGGAAGACTTGTTGTTCCACTCCGGCATGCGTCTGCAGGTGGGCCGCTCGCTCGATCGATTGAAGCAGGAAGTGCGCGGCATCACCCTGATCGCCGGGTATCCGGAATACGTCGGGACTAAGATTTTCAATTCGGCGATCGTGATTCGCGACGGCGCCGTGCTCGCCAATCATCGCAAGGCCTGTTTGCCGAACTACCGAGTGTTCGACGAAAAGCGCTATTTTACGCCCGGCACCGAACCCACTCTGGTCGACCTCAATGGCGTAAAGGCGGGCGTGCTGGTGTGCGAGGACGTTTGGGACGCGGCGCCTGCGCGTCAGGCGCGCGAGGCCGGCGCGCAAGTGCTCTTGGTCATCAATGCTTCGCCTTACGAAGTCGATAAACAAACCCAGCGCGAGCAAGAGGTCGCGCGTGCCCGCGTGGGCGAGACGCGCGTACCGCTGGTATTCGTTAACTTGATCGGCGGGCAGGATGAACTCGTGTTTGACGGCAATTCCTTCGTGATGGACGCGCAGGGCAGCGTCACGATGCGGGCGCCGGCGTTCACCGAGGGTATGTACGTCGTGGATCTGGTGGTGGACCCGTCGGGGGCGGTCAAGCCTCTGCCCGGCGACATCGTGCCGCTGCAAGGCCAGGAAGAGAGCGTTTACGGGGCGCTGGTGCAGGGCACGCGCGACTATGTGGACAAGCATCGCTTTCCCGGTGTGGTACTGGGGCTTTCCGGAGGTGTGGATTCGGCTTTGACCCTGAGTATCGCAGTGGATGCGCTGGGTGCGGATCGCGTGCATTCGGTGGCCATGCCCTCCCGCTACACCTCGCAAATGAGCAAGGACGATGCCGCGCTGCAGGCCAGGTGGCTCAAGGTCAAGCACAGCGAGATCTCCATCGAGGGCATGTTCGAGGCGACTCTGGCCGCCCTGAAGAATGAATTCGCCGGCCGCGCGCCGGATACCGCCGAAGAGAATATTCAGTCGCGCTGCCGCGGCGTGTTGCTGATGGGAATATCCAACAAAACCGGCAAGATGTTGCTCACCACGGGCAATAAAAGCGAGATGGCAGTGGGTTACGCCACGCTCTACGGCGACATGGCGGGCGGCTTTGCGCCCATCAAGGATTGCAGCAAGTTATTGGTGTATCGGCTCTGCGCTTGGCGCAATGCGCAATCACAGGTGATCCCGGCGCGCGTCATCGAGCGGCCCCCGTCGGCGGAGCTGCGCTTCGAACAGAAGGACACCGACAGCTTGCCGCCCTATGAAATTCTCGACCCGATTCTCGAAGCCTTCATCGAAGAGGACTTATCGGTGGATCAGATCGCGGCTCGAGGGTTCGATCGGGCCACGGTGGGGCGTATTCTGGATCTGGTGAAGCGCAACGAGTACAAGCGCCGTCAGGCGCCCCCCGGCGTACGCGTGAGCGGCCGCGCGTTCGGGCGCGATTGGCGGTATCCAATCACGAATGGGTACAAGACGCGGTAGGTACCGGTTCTCGCTAAAAGATGGCCCACCAATGCTTCTTGCGCAGGATGTCCTTGGTATCGCCAGGGAAGTTGGCGGCGTACACCTTCTCGGCGTTGGACGCTAGATCCATCATGTGGAGGTCGCGGTAGGCGTCCACCAGGACCTTCAGGGAGCCCTTCACGGCCGGGGCGCCGTCGTAGTTTTCGACGCAGAATTTGGCGCGATTGATCGCGCCCACGTAGGCGCCGCGCCGCATATAGTAAAGGGCGACATGCAGTTCGAAGTCGGCCAGGCGGTTGCGCAGGAAGATCATGCGCTGCCTCGAGTCGCTGACGTATTGGCTGTGCGGGTATTTCTCGATCAGCTGCTGGAAGGCTTCGAAGGACTTGCGCGCATTGACGGGCGGGCGCTGCGATAGGTCGACGTTGAATTTACGTTCCAGCCAGTTGGATTGGCGTTCGAAATACACCAGGCCTTTCATGTAGTAGGCGTAGTCGACCCGGGGATTGGTCGGATTTTCGCGTATAAAGGTGTCGGCGGCGTCGATCGCGGGATCGACTTCGCGATTCTTGTAGTAGGCGTAGATCAAGTCCAGCTGGGACTGGCGTGCGGGCTCGCTGAACGGAAAGCGCGATTGGAGCGCTTCGAGCTGCTTGATCGCCTCGGCGTAGCTCGAATTCTTCATGGCTTTCTGCGCACGCGCGTAGATCACTTCGGGGCCGGATTTGGCGTCTTCAGCGCGGTGGCTGCGGCAGCCGGCAGCCAGCACGCTTAAGCCAACAGCTAAGAGCAGTATGCGGCTCGGACGGACAAGATCACGCAGTCTCACAGGCGATTCCTTACAATGGGTGGGTCCCGAAAGCGCGGCAGTATACCCGATGCCTCGCCGCGGGAACCTGAGCCGCACAGGCTCCTGTCTTCGAGTGCCCTATGAACGCAGAGTTCCAAGTCATCGATCTCACGATTCCGCCGGAGTTGGCCGGTCAGCGGCTGGATAGCGCGCTGGCGCGGTTGATGCCGGAGCATTCGCGCACTCGGATCAAGGGTTGGATCGAGGACGGTGCGGTCAAATTAGACCGGGTGGCTTGCAAACCGCGAGATATCGTGGAGGCGGGATCCCGCGTCCGTGTGCAAATGACGCTGGGCGAGGCAGCGCAACCCGAAGTACAGCCTGAGGCGATTGCACTACGCCTGGTCCACGAAGATGCGGACGTCTTGGTGATCGACAAACCCGCAGGGTTGGTGGTGCATCCGGGGGCCGGGAATCCGCGGCATACCTTGCAAAATGCCTTGCTGGGGCTGGATCCCACACTCGCGGCGCTGCCGCGCGCGGGATTGATTCACCGGCTCGACAAGGATACCAGCGGCCTGTTGGTGGTGGCCCGCACACCGGAGGCGCAAACCTCGCTCAGCCGGCAGCTCGAGGCGCGAACCATGGGGCGCGAATATGTTGCGGTGTGCGTGGGCGTCATGACCGGCGGCGGGACCATCGACGAGCCCATCGGGCGTCATCGCGGCGACCGGTTGCGGATGGCCATTCGCGTATCCGGCCGTCCCGCCGTCACGCACTATCGCGTGCTGGAGCGCTTCCGGGCCCACACTTACCTGAGCGTGAGACTGGAGACCGGCCGTACTCACCAGATTCGTCTGCATCTATCGCACATCAAGTACCCCATCGTCGGGGATCCGGTCTACGGCGGTCGATTTGGGCTGCCGCGCGGCGCGACCTTACGCCTCATCGAGACTCTGCGCGGGTTCAAGCGCCAGGCCTTGCATGCGGCCACGCTGGCATTCGAGCACCCGCGCTCGGGGGAGCGTCTGACCTTGCAGACTCCGGTGCCGCCGGATTTTGCGCAACTGCTCGGCGTGTTGCGCGAGGATGCGCGGGACGCGGCGCAGGTTGCCGCGCTTCCCCGAGGGCGCAAATCGGCGCGCGCGCGGTGAGTGTTTCCTGGCTCGAACCGGAATGGCCGACGCCTCCTGGGGTGCGGGCGCTGTCGACTTTTCGAAGCGGCGGGGTGAGTACGGCGCGCTATGCGTCGCTCAACTTGGGTGATCATGTGGGGGATTCGCTTCAGGCGGTGGGCGAGAATCGACGGCGCCTGAAGGCGGCGGCGGGGTTGCCGGCGGAGCCTGAGTGGCTGACGCAGGTGCATGGGACGAGTGTGGTCGATCTGGATGCCGCAACGACGAAACCTGTGGGTCAGGCCGAACGCGGCGCTTCGGGGCCCGTGGGACCGGCGGATGCGGCATTCACCCGGCGGCGGGGCCGGGTGTGCGCGATTCTGACGGCGGACTGTTTGCCCATTGTGTTGGCGGCGGATTCGGGCGACTTGGTCGCGGCGGCGCATGCCGGCTGGCGGGGACTAGCCGGCGGGGTGATCGAGGCCACGGTGGAGGCGCTGCAGGTTGCGCCGGAGCGGCTCATGGCGTGGCTGGGTCCCGCCATCGGACCCGACCGCTTTGAAGTGGGCGCGGAGGTTCGCGAGGCAGTGCTGGCGGGCGATTCGGGGGCGGATGCGGCGTTTGCGGCGAACGCTCGCGGGCGGTACATGGCGGATCTCAGTGGACTGGCGCGTCGGCGCCTTGCAGCCCTGGGAGTCAGCCGCATCTATGGCGGTGGCCACTGCACTTACGCCGACAAGGATAGATACTTCTCGCATCGACGCGACGGGATGACCGGCCGGCAAGGTACGCTGATTTGGCTGGAGCCCTGAACATCGGCATGTTGACCGGTTCGAGTGATCGCCTGGCAGGGTGAGAAGCCTCAAGGCAACTGCGTCTTTCGTTGCCTTGAGGCTTCTCATCCTGCCAGGCAAGCGCTGGAGATGGTTGAATTGCCAGCTCTCGACCCCAACCTAGAGAGCATTCAGAGCGCTATCTCAAGGATATCTCTATGCGTATGGATAAGCTGACGACCAAATTTCAAGCGGCATTGGCGGATGCCCAGTCGCTGGCCGTCGGCCGCGACAATCAATACATCGAGCCGGTGCATCTGATGGCGGCGCTGCTCGACCAACAGGGCGGCACTGCGCGGCCGCTGCTCGAGAAGGCGGGCGCTCAGGTGGCCAAGCTGCGTTCGGATCTTGCCGGCGCTCTGGATCGTCTGCCCAAGGTCGAGGGTTCGGGCGGCGAGGTGCTGCTCGGCAACGACCTCAACAAGCTGCTGAATGTCACGGACAAGCTCGCGCAGCAGCGCGGCGACCAGTTCATTTCGAGCGAACTATTCGTGCTCGCGGCCTGTGATGATCGGGGCGAACTGGGCCGGCTGCTGAAGGCCAACGGCGTCGCACGCTCAGGCGTAGAGACGGCCATCGACGAGGTGCGCGGCGGCGCCAAGGTTGAGGATGCGGGCGCCGAGGAGAATCGCAAGGCGCTGGAAAAATACAGCATCGACCTCACCGAGCGCGCAACCCAGGGCAAGCTCGATCCGGTGATCGGCCGCGACGATGAGATTCGCCGCACCATCCAGGTTCTGCAGCGGCGCACGAAGAACAATCCGGTGCTCATCGGCGAGCCTGGCGTGGGCAAGACTGCCATCGTCGAGGGGCTGGCCCAGCGCATCGTGAACGGCGAAGTGCCCGAGGGCCTGCGCAACAAGCGCATTCTCGCGCTCGACATGGGCGCGCTCATCGCGGGCGCGAAATTTCGGGGCGAGTTCGAGGAGCGGCTGAAAGCGGTTTTGAATGATTTGGCCAAGCAAGAAGGCCAGGTGATTCTGTTCATCGATGAATTGCACACCATGGTGGGCGCCGGCAAGGCCGAGGGCGCCATGGATGCGGGCAATATGTTGAAGCCGGCCCTTGCTCGAGGCGAACTGCACTGCGTCGGAGCCACGACCCTCGACGAGTATCGCAAGTACATCGAAAAAGACGCGGCGCTCGAGCGGCGCTTCCAAAAGGTGTTGGTCGATGAGCCGTCGGTCGAAGATACCATCGCGATCTTGCGCGGCCTGAAAGAGCGCTACGAAGTGCACCATAAAGTGCAGATCACGGATCCCGCCATCGTGGCGGCGGCGACGCTGTCGCATCGCTACATTTCGGATCGGCAGTTGCCGGACAAGGCCATCGATCTGATCGACGAGGCGGGTTCGCTGATCCGCATGGAGATCGATTCGAAGCCGGAGGCGCTCGACAAGCTCGACAGGCGCATCATTCAGCTCAAGATCGAGCGTGAGGCGCTCAAGAAGGAGGCCGACGAGGCTTCCCGCAAGCGCCTGAACACGTTGGAAGACGCGTTGAAGGCGCTGGAAAAAGAGTACTCGGATCTCGAGGAAGTGTGGAAGGCGGAGAAGGCCTCGATCCAGGGCGCGGCGCATATCCAGGAAGAGCTGGACCGGGCGCGGACGGACATGGATGCGGCGCGGCGTGCGCAGGATCTGGCGCGCATGTCGGAGCTGCAATATGGGCGCATCCCGGCTCTCGAGCAGCGGCTCGCCAAGGCGCTCGAAGCAGAGCAGAAACCGAATCAGCTGTTGCGCAACTCGGTAACCGAAGTTGAAGTCGCGGAGATCGTCTCGAAGTGGACCGGTATTCCGGTGTCGCGCATGCTCGAGGGCGAGCGCGACAAGCTGCTGCGCATGGAAGAGGTGTTGGGCAAGCGCGTCGTCGGCCAGCAGGAGGCGGTCAAGGCGGTCGCGGACGCGATTCGCCGCTCGCGCGCGGGGCTGTCCGATCCGAACCGGCCGAGCGGCTCGTTCATGTTCTTGGGTCCCACCGGTGTGGGCAAGACCGAGCTCTGCAAGGCGCTGGCCGAATTCATGTTCGACACCGAGGACGCCCTGGTGCGCATCGATATGTCGGAGTTCATGGAGAAGCATTCGGTGGCACGCATGATCGGCGCGCCTCCGGGTTACGTGGGCTATGAAGAGGGCGGCTACCTGACCGAAGCGGTGCGCCGGCGGCCGTACTGTGTCATCTTGCTGGACGAGATCGAGAAGGCGCATCCCGACGTGTTCAATGTGCTGCTGCAGGTCCTGGATGACGGGCGCCTGACCGATGGGCAGGGGCGTACCGTGGATTTTCGCAACAGCGTGGTGATCATGACCTCGAATTTGGGGTCCCAGGTCATCCAGGAGCTGTCGGGCGAGGCGAATTACGCCGCGATGAAGGCGGCGGTGATGCAGGTGGTGAGCCAGCATTTCCGGCCGGAATTCATCAACCGGGTGGATGAGATCGTGGTGTTTCATTCGCTCGGGCGGGAGCAGATTCGGGCCATCGTCGATATCCAGCTGGGACGCTTGCGGCAGAGACTGGCGGAGCGCGACATCACTCTCCGGCTGGACGATGACGCGCGCGACAAGATCGGCGAAGCGGGCTTCGATACGGTGTATGGGGCTCGGCCATTGAAGCGCGCCATTCAGGCACAGATCGAGAACCCCTTGGCGCAGATGATTCTGCGCGGGGATTTCGTGGCGGGAGATCGGGTGGTGGCCAAGCTCAAGCGGGACACGCTGGCGTTCGAGAAGGAACGGCTGCACTGACGCCGCGCTCCGGCCGAATGGGCGCCGAAGCTGCGATGCGGGGGCCCCCGTTCGCTATACTTCGGCAGGTTTGAGTCAGCAGGAACTGTTAACAGGAAAGATATGCCGTTTTACGAATACCAGTGCAAGAGCTGTGGCCACGACCTCGAGGCCATGCAGAAAGTCAGTGATCCGCCGCTGAAGAAATGCCCGCATTGCGGGAAGTCCCAGCTGCAGCGCTTGATGTCGGCGCCGGTGTTTCGGCTCAAGGGCGGCGGTTGGTACGAAACCGATTTCAAGGGCGATCAGGACAATAAGCGCAATCTCGCCGATCGGCCCGAGGCGGAAGGCTCCAAAGACGCGGTCGTCGATACGGCGGTCGCGGCGAAGGATGCGGTTGCCGCGGGCGGGAACGGCAAGGGTAAGGAGGGCAGCGGCCCGGACGCCAAGGCTGCGAACGGAGCGGGCACCAAGGACACGGCGCCGACGGACAAGGCGGCCGCCAAACCGGCGGAAAAGGCGTCGGCGGAGTCTGCGAAGAAGGCCGCATCGTCCGGTGCCCGCAAGAGTTCGTCGCGGGGGCGCACGGCCTCGCGCGGGAAATCACCGCCGGTGAAACGGCCGGTCAAGAGGCCGGCAGCTAAGGTCAAGCGCCGGGTATAAGGCCTCGATTTGGCGTCCTGAGGCCGCGCTTCGTGGGCGGCCGGGCTGGGTATGGCGCTTGGGCCGAGGCATTGGGCTTGCCCGCGCCGCAGCCAAGCCTTAGCATCGCGCGCTTTCCTTGGGGTTGTTTTCGCGTATGCGCACTCACTATTGCGGGCAAGTCAACGAGTCACTGACCGGCAAGACCGTCACCGTGGCGGGCTGGGCTCATCGCCGCCGCGACCATGGCGGCGTCATCTTCGTCGATTTGCGCGATCGCGAG
>Ga0073928_10001843_pt1 | contig 39053 bp, 25 predicted proteins | sample PaiPotPPA55metaG_FD_76969 | JGI IMG/M metagenome (GOLD analysis project Ga0073928, IMG submission 76969) | Iron sulfur acid spring bacterial and archeal communities from Banff, Canada, to study Microbial Dark Matter (Phase II) - Paint Pots PPA... ... | reverse complement strand
TTGTAATTGTTCGGCAAACTGTGGATGAAATCGTGGTGAAATTCGCCCAGGCAAGCCGAGTAGACCGGCGCCGGTTTGGGAACCGTGTTACACGGTTGGGCATCCTTGGCCCCCAGCGCCAGCAGTTGCTGCTGGATCACACCCGTGTTGGTCTCCCTAACGATATTGCCCGCCCAGTCAATCTTACGCATCAGTTGATTCTGCTGGGAAGCGGGATTCCAGGCGGCACCGGCTTCAATGATTAGGATGCCGGTCGGGGTTGGCCGTGTGAACAGGTCCACAGTCGTCGGTGAGTAGTAGTACCAGAGGATTTTGCCGGATAAGTCGGTCGCTACTTCCGGGTAATGGACTGATTGCCCAGGCAACGTAGGACCCTCGAGCAGCACCCCATCCGTTTTATCCGTGTTTAAACCAGGCGCCACCACTGTTGTGAATTCAGGAAAGGGACTGTTCGGAAGAGGGCCCGTCTTAAAATTTACGGTCGGACCATTCACTACTTTGCCGGCCGTATTTGTCTGGCTGAACATTTGATAAGTAGAACTCGGGTACATGCCGGCAATTTCAAAGGTCATCGTCTTGGACGGCTGGCAAGCTGTATACGGCGTCACGGTCCCTGTCGTCGCCCCCTGCTCGGTGAAACTAACCCGCATTGTACTGCCTGTCGGACACGCTGGAGCACTAAACAGAGCCACCAACGGATTAGCAGTTGCTACGACGACCGGGTTTGTACCAGTTACGAGTGGATTCACCTGGAAGTTCACGGTAGTTGTATTTGTTGCCTTAGACCCAAAGTCCTTGGCGACTACCTGCACTTGATAGGTACCTTCGACTCCCGTCGGCGTCCACACAAATGTCTGCGCGGTCCAGATGCCGGAGTTATAGGTCCCCACGTTGAAATCCTTGACCATTGTCATGGTCCCACCCGGCGGAGCCACGTTGAACTGAAAAGCTGGCGGACCTGTGTTTGTATCCGTAGCCTTCGCCGTCCATTGGATCGTCGTGCCAATCTTTTGCGGCGCAGCCAGTGACGGCGTCATTGACTGCACTTGGACTGTGGCTGAAGCCGGAATCGACAGCACCAGAAAAGCACACAGGACGGGCAGCAAACTGTTCGCCTGTGGCAACAACGTGGCGGAAATCTGAGGTTTAGACATGGTAAGTACCAGGAAATAGTTGAAACTAGTATAGGTATGCCTGGCTAGACACGTCAATTTTCAAGCCTGCGGCTCTGTCATGAAGTTTACAGATTTTGCCAAAAGAGGTACCAGTGCGCGCAGGCGGCTATTCCGCTGTCAGGCAGGAAGGGTTCTATATACTGAACCTAGCTGATGCACACGGTTTCTTTCGAGCCACCCTATTCCGCCGCTCGCATTTCAGACCTGTTGGCGTGGGCCGCTTCCCGTGAGACGCCCTGTTCAACCGCGGAATTGACCCGGTTGGAGCATCTGGCCGGAGCCATCACGTCGGATGATGCCGGGTTGGCGCTGGATCTGGCAACCCGCCTGGAACCGGTTCGCACAGATTGCAGCCACTGGCTGCGCGCCGCTTTGCTCGAAGCGGCCGGACGCCCCGCGGACGCTGCCGCGGCACTACACATCCTGCGCGAGAAAACCGCCGGTGAGGAGCGCGCCCTGGTTATGCTGGCTTCGGCGCGTAATCTGTTTTCCGCAGACTGCCTCGACCAGGTCTGGCATCCGTTGGCCGAGGCGTGCAAGTCGAGCGCTGCGCCGCGTACTCTGCGCAACGCCGCTCGTTTGTTAGGGCAGGCACGAAAGAAGGCTGCCGCGCCCTTTCGCCGGCACTGCCGGATCGCTTTGCTGAGCAGCGCCACCATCGACTTCCTGGCGCCCATCCTGCGCGCGCAAAGCTTCGGCGCCGGAATCGATGCGGAGATCTACGTCGGCCCTTTCAACCAAATCGAGCAGGAGATCCGCGATCCGGATTCCGGTCTGGCTCGGTTTCGGCCGGATGTCATAGCCATCGCCACGGATTGGCGTTGGCTGGGCCTGCGCGATGAGGAAGACGCCCCCGGCGAGATCGTTCGCGATCGCGTATCCCGCATGGAATCGCTGTGGCAGGAATCGCGGGCGCGCCTGAACGCCACCGTCATTCAGTTCAACTATGAGACGCCGCCGTACGACGCTCTGGGACATTTGAGCGCGGCCCTCCCTGGGGGACGCAGCCGCCTGCTGCGCGCCATCAACCTGGCGCTTTGGGAAGCCGCCGGAGGCAACCAGGGCGTCATCATCCTGGATGTCGATCAGGCCGCCGCACGCTTCGGCAAAGATCGCTGGAACGATCCGGTGCTGTGGCATACCGCCAAACAATACCCATCCGCCGAAGCCATGCCCGCGCTGGGCCACGAGCTTACCGTAATGCTGCGCGCGATTCTCGGCCTGACTTCCAAATGCCTGGTGGTGGATTTGGACGGTATGCTTTGGGGTGGTGTGATCGGAGAGGATGGCCTGGCGGGAATACAGCTTGGCGGCGGTCCCGTAGGCGAGGCCTATGTGGCTTTTCAGAGTTACCTGAAATCGCTGGCGCGCATGGGCGTGCTGCTGGCGGTTTGCTCCAAGAACAACCCCGATGATGCGGTGTTGCCTTTTCGCCAGCATCCTGAGACGGTGCTGCGAGAGCAGGATTTCGCGGTCTTCATGGCCAACTGGAAGTCCAAGGATGAAAATCTGCGCGAGATTGCCGCGGCGCTGAATATCGGCCTGGATGCCATGGTCTTTGTCGACGATAACCCGGCTGAGCGGTCCCGTATCCGGCAGGTCCTGCCGGAGGTTGAAGTCGTTGAAATGCCGGTCGATCCCGCGCTCTACATCTCCACGTTGAGCCGGCAGGGTCTATTCGAAACGCTTACCATCACCACGGAAGACCGGCAGCGCCACACATCGATCCGGCAGAACCTCGAGCGCCAGGCATTGGAATCGAGTGCCGCCAGTGTGGACGATTACCTGACCCAGCTCGATATCAAGGTGCGGTTGGCCCCGTTCGATGAAGCTAACCTGCCGCGCATCGTGCAACTGATCAACAAGACGAATCAGTTTAACCTGACCACGCGCCGGCGCACCGAGGCCGAATTGCGTGCGCTGCTCGCGGCGGGAGCCTACACCCAGGCCATGCGCACCAGCGACCGTTTCGGCGATAGCGGCCTGACGGGCGTGCTAATCGCTATTCCGGAAGGCGGCGGCCTGCGCGTGGACACCTGGTTGATGAGCTGCCGCGTGTTGGGGCGGCGCCTGGATGAGGCGGTGTTTGCTGCGCTGGTGCGTTACGCAGCGGAAAATCGTTACACGCATATCATTGGCGAGTACATTCCCTCGGCCAAGAACAGCCAGGTGGCCGATCTCTATTCTCGCTTGGGCTGCGTCGCGATCGCTCAGGACGGCGAGCGACGCTTCTTCCGTTGGGAGACAGGCCGGATGTTCTCCGCTCCGGCCATGCTCGACTGCGGACCTACGGAACCACAGTCGAGGTAAGTGGCCCAGTCGCCAGGACCGAATTATTCGCCGCCCGATACAGAACCTGGTAGTACAGGATTCGCTGCGAAATCGCCGGCACGCTGATCGTACAACCGGACCCACAGGCAGCGCCCGCCGGGCTCTCCGAGGCAAAATAAAACGGCTGGTTGCTGGCCGGCACTGTGCCCGCATTCGCCAAACACGCGTCATTCCGCGTGGTGCAGTTGAGTGACTGCGGTGCGCCATACTCCTGATACCCGAATTGGACGAGAGCATTGTCGACGGCCAGTCCCGCGGGCGGCTTCAGTGTAAGTGCAACCGGCACGAAACTTCCGCGGGCCACGGAATCCACGCCAGGCCACGGCGGCAGCTTTGCCATCCACATGTCGCTACGTTCAAGGTTGAGCCATTCCGCGCGGAACAGCAGCCACGAGTTATCCGGCAGTACGCGGTTATTCTCAAATCCATATACCATGCGCAGCCGCGATGTGGCCGTCACCAAAGTGCGGGTATATGCTCCGGCTTGGTCAGTATGGTCGAGCGTGAACTGGCGGACGGCATTGTTCGCGATCCCCTGATTTCCAACACAGATATCATTTCCGACTCCGAGGGGCTGACCGCCGTGAATGCTACTGCCGGAGCAGGACTTCGAAATGATTCCGGGGCAGTTGACGTAAATCTGCCCGACTGTGCTGCCCGTGTGACACTCGTTGGCGTTCCGCGCATAGCATACCGTGTATGATCCCGTCGCATCCGTGGCAATCGAGGAGTTACGAGCGCTAATGTCGATCAGCGGATGATTCCCACACGAGTGGCATTGGGCCATCAGTTTTCGGTTTATGTAGGCCACGTTGCCCGTTCCGTAGAAATCGTCGGCATCTACCACGTTCGCGGGCGTGCTCACGTAAAGCTGGCCCGTAATCCACGTAAATGCAGGTGACGCCGATCCCCCTTGAATGGGTGTGTTGTCAAACGCCCTGATGGATTCATTCGCCGAGGCAAGCGCGCCACCCGCGTTCGGATGTGCGCCGGCGTTCAGAGTCCACGGATATCCCCATGCGCCAGCAAAGGGCGGGCTGTAGCTTGTGTAGTTCACGCCCAGGACTGCGCCAGGCGTCAGATTGGCGACTCCCAATTCCAGAATTGCTGGCACCTGTCCTACGGACGTCTGATACACGGTTGGCCAGGAGTTCCAGCCACCGACCTCGACATTCCAGGCGGGAGCATTGGTCGTTGCCGCGGCCCCACCGTCGCGCCATTCGCCATGTGAGAACGTCTCGTTGTTGTCTTGCAACAGGCAATTGCCGTTCGGGTCGGGTGAGCCGCCGCATCCAGACACAGGATTCCAATAAGCGTTCTGGGGCGTCCCGGCCGCGTAGCCTGTAACCGGAATGCCGTTCGGGCTGCCCCACTCTAACTGTATCGGTGTCGTACTAATGGCCTTCTGCGAAGTTCCGTTTGCGGCACGCTGAAGCGTCCACAAACCGTTGGCGCCCTTGGCTACAAGCATCATTTGCTCGTTTCCAGCGAGAAGCCCACACGGACTACCGGCGCAGACCATATCGCCCAGTTGAGTCGTCCGCAATTCACCCGGTGCTCCGGTGAATTGGTAGTTCGGCGGCTTTAAATATGGCTCATAGCCAGTGCAATTTGTGACACACGGAGCACCGCTGGTATGATTGTCGATCTGGATCTGCATGCAGATGTTGTTGTTTCCAACAACGCCGAAGCTGGCGCAGGTTGTGGTCGTGTTGCCCGGAATCGCCACACCGGTAGTATTGATTGGCGGGGTGTAGTGCGTGTTAATCTGTATCCATCCATTGCCAGCCTCGACCAATGCATGCAGACTTCGCCCCACCATTGCCGTCTGTCCAGGAGTTAGCGGCCCCGCTGGCGAATTGAATGTCGAAGTCGCTCCTATTATCCGCGGCCCACCCGCCGTGCCGGCATCCGCTGGATTGCCGTCCCCCGGGCTAAATGCAATGACCCAGCCCATTGTATCGCCACCATTGTCACAACTAACGAATAATATCCCACCAGTTACTCCGTACGCAGTACAGAGCGGAAACTTGGACAGGTTAAAAGACGGATAAAGAGTCGCCATTTGACACATCACAGTCTCACAGGTACCTCCCGGATTCTGAGGCGTTAAGTTAGTCATGCTGAGGCCGTTTGACCAGTTCTGGGTATAGGGCGGTACATCAGTTTCGCTCGCATACCCAATCTGCGATCCGTTTGGCCAGCTTCCTGGTTGAGTTATAGAGCTCGGGTTGAACGTCGTTCTAATTAACAGTGGCCCGCTGCCAGATATGCCAGATAGGAAATATTGCGTGAACACGCCCTGTGTGTTGTCTATATTGGCGGATTCTCCTGTACCGATGGCGCCGGACGCGCCCCAATTGTCAGGGATCGAAGGCACTGAACTGTAAGGGATTCCGTAGTAAACGGATGCGCCTGTGGTCGGGTTAATCCACGATAGACCGCCAAAGGAACAGAAATAGCCGCCTTGAAACAACGTGTTGTAGCAGCCCGAGCTCGCCCCGTTGTCAGGCGTGGGAGGGATCTGCGTCTCCAGCACACTCATGCTGGCAGCAGTTAGCGTGATCGTGCTTCCATCGGCAATGGGTGTATTCGCCCGCCATATCATTACCGAAAAATTTTGGGCGCACCAATAGTTTGCACCAGAGGGCGGCGCCGGAGTCACGTCGATGCGGTTTCCCGAAAGACCATCAGAAGCGGGATCAAAGCCTGTGATAGTATATTCGGCGGATGTCCCACTTGTCAGATTGCAAGCGTCACCGGCCGAAACCGTGGAGAGTCTCAGGCGGCCGTTGCCACCTTGTACCCAGTTCAAGCTCCAGTTGTTTGATCCACCTACCCATGTCACGACATTCCCGCTGACCGTGTCGGTGCCGTTGTTCTGTGAACTCTCCTGCATGGAAATGCGGGGGTTACTGTCCAGAATCCACGGGGTCGTTCCATAAACATAGCGATTATAGCCGCCCGCTGTCTGTGTGCCGCTGGATATCCCTAAGGTTACTTGCTGCGTCTGGCTGGCACACGACGCGCCGGAATTAAGAGACAGACATACATTGAGCACCCGGTTAGTGGAAGTTGCAGAACTTCCTGATCCGGTCAAATTGACCCCTGCCTGATCGAGTGTATACGTTGAGGTCCAGGCCCCCTCATTCTGGCTCCAAGCGGTATTGGATGTATGTGGAAGCCTAAGAACCAGCACGCCGCTGCTATTTGCTATGCTCGTGCTTCCACTTCCAGCGGTGACGATCGTACCGCATGGGTTGGTCCACGGTCCCACGCTGTCGCAGTAAGATTGCCCTTGATCATATGCTGTGATAAATGTGGCCGCGTTGCCTTGTGCCGCATCCCAGTAGATGTGATCGTCACTACGAAGGCTGACCAGCTTGAGGAGCGCGCCTGTGAGCGGGTCCACAAATGAATCGGTCGTGCTTTCGCCCAAATACTCGGGATACGGCTGATCTCCTGGATGCGAGGCATCGGAAAGCCAGGGATCTCCGTACGTCTGCCCAAGCGGAATGTTGCCGGTGCTGAAGTTAAAGTTCAGCGTGTCGCCTGTTGAAGGGCAGGTAATCACACCGTAGTACGGCGTATAAGCCTGTAGCGCCCGCGAGTAATGCCGGATGCCTGCGTATGTACCCGCTGTTGCCAATGCCGCGCCGCGCTGCCCTATCACGATTGCGCGAGCTAGTCCGACCTTGGCGGTGCTGGGCCTGCTCAGGTCCATGTTGGAATTCGCGAACGTGCCAGGGTCCACATCCAGCGCCAGTGGGGACAGGCTGGCGCTCTGGCTCACCTGGACCGTACAGACATTTCCATCGGGTGCGGTATATGCGATCAGGGCCTGGGTAGCAGTCGTGCCCAACACCCGGAAGTTACCGATGGCCGCCAGGCATGACGATGCCGCAGCCGCCAGTAGTGCCAACGTCCTCATCGATTCAGCTCCTGTATTTTTCATCGTCCACCAATCCACATACGCGCTTACCGCGCCACTGGCGGTACGTTCGTCGATAAATTGCGGCCCAAGTGTGGTTTTCGGTGCAACCGCGAGGGCCGCTGCCAAACCGCTGTTGACACACGCTTTCGTACCGGACACAATCACTTCATTGATCCAGTCGCTCGTGCTCTCGTTCGATGTACCAACCGCATCGTATCGCACAGCGATTTCATTGCCGCCCTCCGACACATCCGTGAATTCAAGATCATTTCCGTATAGGCTGATGCCATAACTGCCCCCGAGCGACGTGAAGTTCGTCTGTGAAATTGGGCCTTGGTTCACGTCCGGGCCTGCACATTCAATTTTGTACGTCCACGTCTGGGTTCCTACTCCGAAGTGGATCTTCTGGCCTTTGCCCAAAGTGATAATGCTGCTGTGATGCCAGCGCCGCTGTAAATACCGCGGAATCGTCCGTCGCTCCATCGTCTTTGGCCCCAAAGCCCTTCACGTGAACCACGTTGTGAAGCTTGGATGTCACGGCCCTCACCACGGCGCCAGTGCCGAGTTGCTGGAAAGCGCTGGTTGCATCCAGATATTGGTGGCGGCGCATAAGTATTTGTTCTGCCCCTATGTAGCATCCGCGGCCAAATATTCCGCGCCCTGAGTACAGATTGCCGGCAACTGCGCCGTCGTTCCACGCCAGGCTGATAGCGTGCAAGTGGCCCCCGACACCCCCCACGGACCTATCTGTGTCCGGCCTCCGTTGACCAATGCCAGTCCGGTCAACAAAGGCGGCATCCCGAGCAAGAGAGCTGAAAGTGGAAGCTCAAAACCGATGTGTTATTAGTAATTCCTCACTATAGTTGCCCGGTAAGCAGAACTCGGCAGAGCCACGGCCAGTCCGGACAAGTTACATAGCCGCACCGTCACCGTATTCGTGGCGCTTATCAGCATGGTGCCGAAAACCCCCGTTGGCAGCGCCGGCCAGGCAGGCGCAACCGCGTCGCCGGGGTTGGCGCCCGCTACCGTAATGCTCTGGTCCGCCGCGCACGCACCCGTCGGAATGCTGGAGAAGCTCAGGCTCGCCGTGTTCGTCAAGTAAGTCGGGATAACGCCGTTGTCTACCGCCAGAGTGCTCTGCCCCGGCGCCTCGGTGACCACAATGCCCTGCCCGCCTGCTAGCGTCTTCGTACTCAGAAATGCCCGCTGGTCGCGGCCGCCCGTGCTGTCCCAGGTGCCGCTGCTGGCCGTCCAGCTAAAAATGGGCAGCACGTTCGGCGGGAATGAAGTAACGCCACCCTGCTGGGTACAGCCTGCCGAGCACGCCACGGTCAGGTTATGCCCAACTATTAAAGTGCCTGCACTGTTGAGGTAAATGTATGCCGTCCCGCTGCCGCCGCTAATAGTAGCCGTTGCGCTGTTCGTTATGCTGTATACCTGGTAACCGAAACGCACGTTGCACGGCGATGACGGCGTGCAGCCTGCGGCGATGCTCAGCACCGTGGACGAGCTACGCACGGCCGCCAAATCGCCCAATTGGTTGGTCATGCTCGCTCCACCGCTGCCGGAAATCGTGGCCGGCGCCCATACCGAAGTCCCGGCGTTCCACACTAGCGCCTGCCCATTGGCCGGAGCTATGTTCGAGACCGCCCGACTTTGAATGCCGGCAACTGTGGCCGCCGTCAATGTGCCACTCAGATCGCCCCCTGCGCCTGGAAACTGGTTGGACCCGATGATGCCCGATATCTGCCCGAAACTGTAGTCGCCCGCCTGTGCGGTGATCGAGCCGCTTCTGCCAAACACGGTGCTTACAGCGCCGGATACCGTGGCGGGCGCCCAACTGGAAGTGGCCGAGTTCCACACCAGGGTTTGCCCATTCGCCGGGGCGGTATTCGCTACCGTCCGATTCTGAATGCCAGTCACTGTGGCGCTAGTCAACGCACCACCCACATCGCCGCCCGCACTGGGAAGTTGGCTGGAACCGACTATGCCCGATATCTGCCCGAAGCTGTAATCTCCCGTCTGTGCTGTAATCGCTCCGCTTCTTCCGAACACCGTGGCCACGCCCCCGCTCCCAGCCGCCGGCTGCCATTGGTTCGCTGAGGCATTCCATTGCAGAACCTGGCCGTTCGATGGCGCCGTACTGCTCACTGGCCGGCCCTGCAGCCGCCCTACCGTCAGTCCCGACGGAGTACCTGATATATCCCCACCGAGCGGCAGCCACTGGATGCTGCTACCGTTGTTCGAGAGCACGTCATTTGTGGTTCCCGAAGTCACCGTAATGCCGGTGCCTTCCGTCACCCATGCGTTCGCCGGATTGCATGCATAAACATTACTTCCCGCCGGCGCGCTGGTCAGAAAAAAGAACTGCCCCACCGCACAGGTGCCCGGCAAACTGCTCCCCGTCTGCATCGGCTTGGTGGATTGCGCCGCCGAAAAATCCACACTCTTACTCTGCGTGCGCAAATCGAGTAACGTCTGAGCTCTTCCGCCGGTAATGAATAAGGCATACAGCCAGAGGCCTGTTGTAAGTCTGTTCATGTTGGCCACTCCTGTCTCGTAACTATCACACTGCTATACTGAAACCAAGCTTGAGCCCCTGCGCGAACAAAGCCATTGTCTCCTGTAACACCAAGACACCAGACGACTTAAGTGATACTAAGCAGTCCGGAAATAAGGGTTGTGAATGAACCACTGCTGCTGGGGTTGGAGTCAAGACGAGAGCGGTTCACCTTGTAGGTCCAGAAAGCGCCGTGGCGTAACAACCAGGGTGCCCGCCCACGACTGGGGAAAGTGCTTGACGTTGCCTGTCACCAGATAGTCCGCACGGGCGGCATGCGCGCATTCGAGAAAAATATTGTCGTCCGGGTCGGAGCACACCTTGATTGTCTCGACGGGCTTCACCCAAAAACCTATCTCACGGACAGTTTGCAGCGTGGCGGCTATCACTTCGTCATTACGCGCGAGCCGGGGCCGCCGGATCACTTCTTCGTACTCGGCATACACACATTTCCGCTGACGCATAGTTGAGCCGCGCCGCCGGTGACCAGCAGAAATACCACTGCCGGTGTGCCGAGAGGCTGTAATAACGCTGAGACGATAACGTTTGTATCGAGAACAATTCGGATCATGAACCGGGATTCGGCCGGTTTTCGCGACGCGCTTTCCGCGCCGCGGCGATCTCAGCGTCAATCTCATCCATCGAAAGTTGATTCAAGCCGGCCTGGGTCGCACTCTCCCACGATTCACGGAGCCAGTCCGGTGCGAGATCGTGTTCCAGCACTTGCCGGGCGTACTGTTCAGCGGAGATGCCTCGGGCGCGCGCCTTGGCAGCAAGCGCCGTTACCTCGGCGTCCGGAAGATCGATCGTCAACGTCATGGGCGGTTCCCTCCTTTATCGTAGCAGCGTTGATTTATGCTAGTTGAGCGAGTTTGTCACGCGCGGCGGGGCGCTCGTATGATTGTCGGCTTAAGGAGAAGCACATGGCCGCCGCAAAACTTCAAAAAACTTCGCTTCAGTTGTCCCCCATGGTCTTGCATGAAATGGGGCATTGGCCTGGTCTTACAAGGAGTGAAGCGTTACGGCTCTCCGTTGAGCGGGGACACTACCTGTCGTGCCTCAATGTAGAACACGTTGCTGCTATCGCGGAAGAGTACTCCCCTATCCTCAGAGAAGCGCTGGCAGACCTCGATTACGAGGATTACCGTCTCGCAGCACGTTCACTGCCCCAAATTGTGGCAGGCTTCTTTAGCGAGGTTTTGTGCGAGCACAGCCTCGGTCGTTCGTGGAAAAGCGAGCTTCACGATCACGAACTGAGTCCAACGGAGTTGGTGAAGGAGTTGGAAGCTCTAAATACTGTGGAACGCATCGGCATCTTGGATTGTATAGTTGCTGAGCGTCACCGAAAAGCAGCAAACGCGACCCCAATCAAAAATTGAGCTGAGCTGTTTATGTACGAACTTGCCGTTCCTGCGAAATGCCTCCCAATCGTGCCGCCGGCGGTCGTGGAGTGTGCGTGGTGCGCGGGTCGCCGCGGCCGGCCAGGCGCTATCTCAAATCGCCAATAGGTGACTCGCGCTCTCGGAAGTAGACCGCCGGCCGTGGGGGATTCCGCAAGCCATAAGATGCCAATCTGAGCCACTGCGGTTGAACGGAAAGGAAGCACAACGCCGAGGCACCACATCTCCACCGTTATCGAGTTGATCATTCAAATGGCCCCTTTCGATTGTTGTAAAATGCGTGGCAAAAATTCTTACAGTCGGTAAGAAGCGCCACGCGCTCACCGACCGGGGCTCTTTAACTGCACCGCCCTCGCTGTCTGATCGTTGCCGGAACGGAGCTAACGGCTACAATGCCCGCCGGAACGCTTAAGCTGGGCCTCTGCAAACTATTGAAGACACATGTCCCCACACGGTTCTTAGTTAGAGCCCAAAAAAACTGCGGGGTTATTGCCGGTACCCGATATACCATGGCTTTACCATGGCGATTAGGAGGCAACTATTAGCTCCTCACCTTCACCGGAACTTTACATCTTCGCTCGGTTTCATGCTCGCCCGGGCCAGGAGGACGCCGTCGGTGCCGCCATGAGTGAAGTCATTCCTCACACCCGCGCAGAGCCGGGCTGTTTGAACATTCACGCGTTTCGATCGGTAAGAGATCCGCAACTGTTCTACATTCATTCGCACTGGATCCATGAAGCTGCATTCGAGATACATGCAGAGCTTCCTCACACGGTACGCTTTATCGAAACCGTCGCCGCGCTCGTCGATCAACCGCTCGAAGTCACGCGAACCGAGCTGATTGGTTAGCCGCTCTCGTAGAATCAACAACATAGTGGCTTCGTTCGTACATAACTCCAAGAAATGGCTTTGCTCGACTGATTTCGCCTATGTGAGAATCTCATTAGGATGTGCGGCATCGCAGGATTCGTAACCCGAGCCCCCAACTCAGCGCCGGACTCGCTGCTCGCCCGCATGGCGGACGCCATCCGCCATCGCGGCCCGGATGCTTCCGGCTATTACCGTGATCCGTACGCCGCACTCGGCCACCGCCGCCTTAGCATCATTGACGTTGCCGGCGGCCAACAGCCGATGTCCAACGAAGATGGCACCCACTGGATCGTTTACAACGGCGAGATCTTCAATCACGCCGATCTCCGCCCCGCCCTCGAACAGGCCGGCCATCGCTACCGCACCCGCTGCGATACTGAAACCATCCTCCACGCCTACGAGCAATACGGCCCCGATTGCGTCACCCGGTTCCGCGGCATGTTCTCTTTCGCCATCTGGGACAAAAACTCTCACACTCTCTTCTGCGCCCGCGACCGCATCGGCAAGAAGCCTTTCTACTACTATTGGGACGGCCGCCTGTTCGCCTTCGCCTCCGAAATCAAGGCGCTGCTCGAACACCCCGATATCTCCCCGCGCTTCGAAGAATCTCTGCTCTCCGAATACCTCAACTTCGGCTACTGCTCCGGCGAGCAGACGCTGTTCTCCGGCATCCGCAAGCTCATGCCCGGCCACTGGCTCCGCCTCACGCCGGAACAGTTCGAAACCCGTCAGTATTGGGAACTTCCCTGCCCTGCTTCTCACAAGAAGCGCGACGACCAATCCTGGATCGCCGAATGCCGCACCCGCCTCGAAGAAGCCGTCCGCACGCGCCTCATGAGCGACGTGCCCCTCGGCATGTTTCTCTCCGGCGGCGTCGATTCGAGCGCCATCGCCGCGCTCATGAAACCTATGTCGAATGGCCCCGTCAAGACCTTCGCCGTCGGTTACCGTGAGCAGGCCTTCAGTGAACTGGCTTACGCCCGCCAGGTCGCGGAAAAAATCGGCACCGAGCATCATGAAGTGATCATCGGCCGCGACGATTTCTTCAACGCGCTTCCCCAACTGATCTGGCACGAAGACGAACCCATCACTTGGCCCTCCAGTGTCTCTCTCTACTTTGTGTCACGCCTGGCAGCCGAGCAGGTGAAGGTGGTTCTCACCGGCGAAGGCAGCGACGAGTTGTTCGCCGGCTATGCCCGCTATCGCTTCTATATTCTTAACCAGCGATTGCTGCAGGCTTACCGCATAGTTCCCCGCCCCGCCCGGGATGCTATTCGCGCTGGCATAGCCGGCACGCGTCTCCTCTCCGGCAACATTCGCCGCAAGCTGCAGCACTCCGTCGTCGGACGCGGCGAAACCCTGGAAGCCCTCTATCTCGATAACTTCTATTCCGCCTTCTCCCGCGCGGAGCAGCAGCAACTGTTAGGCGCACCCTTCGGCGCAACCTACGATTCCTTCATCCAGTATTGGAATGCCCAGCCCCAAGCCTCCCTCCTTTCCCGCATGCTGTATGCGGACCAGAAAACCTACCTCGTCGAGCTGCTCATGAAGCAGGACCAGATGAGCATGGCCTGCTCCATCGAAAGCCGGGTCCCCTTTCTGGACCACCACCTCGTCGAGTTCGCCGCCACTGTCCCCGACCGCCTGAAGCTCCGGGGCGGCGTGGGGAAATACATCCTGAAGCGGGCCGTCGAAGACATCCTCCCCCACGAAATCGTCTATCGCAAGAAAATGGGTTTCCCCACGCCGCTCCGCCAATGGCTCATGGAGCCCGGCGCCGATGCCCTCCTCACCCAACTCCACGACCGTGAGGGGCTGCTGGCCCCCTACATCGATTTAACTTACTTGAACGATCTCCTCGCCCGCCACAAAAGCGGTTTCGAAGATGCCACCGACCGAATCTGGCGGCTGCTCAACCTGCAGCTCTGGGGCAATATCTTCATCACCAATAAGACAGGCGTCCTCGCCTGTCACTCATGAATCTCGCGCGCCTCTTCCGCATGAGTCCGGACGAACTCCGCACACGAGCCCAACAAGCCGTGTCCAAACGCTGGGCGAAGCCGCCAGCCTGCCGGCTCATATCCTCGTCCGCCACCCCATCCCTTCCGGACTTGCCAACTCCCTGCTCACCCCTTCAGATGGATAAACTCTGTCAACACCGCTTTGACCTGTTAGGCTACCAGGACCTCGACTTCGGCACTCCCATCGACTGGCACTACGATCCTGTCCATCAAAAACGCGCCCCGCGCATACCCTGGTACAAAATCCCGTTCCTCGACTTCTCCCAGATCGGCGATCACAAAATCATCTGGGAGTTGAACCGCCATCAACACCTGGTCACCCTGGCCCAAGCCGGTCTACGCGACGAGATCCTGGCCCAGTGGACGCACTGGCAAGCCGAAAATCCCTATCCCATCGGCATCAATTGGGCCAGTACGCTCGAAGTTGCCTTCCGCGCGCTGTCCTGGCTGTGGGTTCGCCAATTACTCGGAGACTTCCACCCCGATTTAATTCCCGCGCTCTACCTGCACGGCTGGCACATTGAGCGTTACTTATCGACATATTTTTCTCCTAACACGCACTTACTGGGTGAGGGAGTGGCGCTCTTCGCCATCGGCACCATGTGTCCGCAGATCGCGGATTCGGCACGGTGGCAGGCTCACGGCTGGAACATCGTCCTGAAGCAAGCGGAAACTCAGGTCCGCCCCGATGGCTTCCACTTCGAGCAATCCGTCTACTACCACATCTACGCGAGAGACTTCTTCGACTTCGCCCGCACCCTATCAGCAAAAAGCGATCTCGACCGCACAATCGAAAAAATGGATGCAGCCATAGCCGCCCTATCCCAATCCGGCCGCCTGCCCAACTTCGGCGACGACGACGGAGGCCGCGTGTTGGTATCTCCGCGTTCCCAGGTCTCCGCGCCTCCGGGTCTCACGCCAGGCGGAATCCACATCATGACCGGCCCGCGCTCGAAACTGTACATCGATGCCGGCCCTCAAGGCGCCTTCACCGCCGGACACGGCCACGCCGATGCCCTAAGCATCCAGCTCATCATTGACGGACGCCCCGTCCTGATCGACCCCGGTACATTCTGTTACGTATGCCCCGAGCGCGACCGCTTCCGAGGCACCGCCGCCCACAATACGCTACAAGTGGATGTCCGCGATCAGGCCCAGCCTGATGGCCCCTTCGCCTGGACCAACCTTCCCGAAACCATCGTCGACCGCTGGCACACCAGCGAAACCTTCGACTTCTTCGCCGGACACCACAACGGCTATCATCCGGTGATCCATCACCGCTACGTCTTCGGCCTCAAAGATAAATTCTGGCTGGTCCGCGATCTTGCCCTTTCTTCCGCCTATCACCAAATAGCCATCCACTGGCACTACCTCGAGCAACGTGGCCTCACTATTCTCCCGCCCGCCAACCATACCTGGACCCAATCCACCAGCCGCTGGGACTGGTCCCCCGTGTACGGCCGCAAAGAACCAGCCTACGTCCTGACCTTCACCACGCAAACTGCACTCCCCGCCGAATTCGCCGTGCTGCTCGTCCCGGGTCAAGCCGGTACATTTACCCAAACCGGGCCAAGCGCCTACCAGTACAAAGAACCCCAGGGGTCGCAACATGAATTCATCTTCGGCGAGCGCTTCACTTACCGCCAGGTGGACTCGGACGAATACTTCCACGATAGTTGGGAAATTTCCCTATGAGGCTCCTGTGGGTAAAAGCTGGTGGCCTTCTTCCTCCCGACATGGGCGGCAAAATCCGCAGCTACCAAATCCTCAAACAACTGGCCCGCCGCCACGAAATTACCCTTTTCACCTTCTACTCTGAACATCCCGGCGACCAGCATCTAAGCGGCAATGGTGTGTTCGCCCGCCTGGTGCCTGTGCCCCTCCCGCTCCCGCCGCGCCGCAGCCTCGGCGAGTACGCCCACGCCATCCGCACCATGGCCACCGGCCGCCCCGTCACCGTCCACAAATTCCTCAATTCCGAAGTTCGTCGCCGCTACGCCGAACTCTTAGCCGCCTCGGCCTTCGACCTGATCGTTTGCGACTTCATCGTCCCCGCCCCCCTGATGCGCTGGCGAACGCCGCCGCCTACCATCCTCTTCACCCACAACGTAGAAGCCCAGATCTGGGAACGCCACGCTAAATTCGCCCCCGATCCGTTTATGAAAACTGCCTGCTGGCTCGAATCCCGATCCCTGGCTCGCACCGAACGCCGCTACGTGGAACTTGCCGATCACGTCTTAACGGTGTCCGAAAACGATCGCGCTTTCTTTCTCCAATACGTCGCGCCCAGCCGCATTTCCGTGATCCCCACCGGCGTGGATACCGAATACTTCCAGCCCTCGTCCGGCTCCGAACAGCCGGACACCACTGTTTTCACCGGCAGCATGGACTGGATGCCTAACGAAGACGGCGTCGCCTACTTCGTGGACAAAATCTTTCCGCTGATCCGGCACGAAATCCCCGCTGCATCATTCTGGGCCGTAGGCCGCCGGCCAACCCGTCGCACGCAAGCCCTGGCATCGAACCATGTGGTCGTGACCGGCGCCGTGGACGACATTCGCCCGTATCTTGCCAAAGGCGCCGTCTGCGTTGTCCCCTTGCGCAGCGGCAGTGGAACCCGCATCAAAATCTTCGAGGCCATGGCGATGGGCAAAGCCGTCGTGTCCACCACCATGGGCGCCGAGGGCCTGCCCGTGCACCACGGGGAAAACATCATCCTGGCCGACGATCCCGCCGATTTCGCCCAACACGTCGTCCAACTCCTGCGCGACCCGCAGCGCCGCGCACAACTGGGCCAAGCCGCCCGCAAACTGGTCGAAGAGAATTACAGTTGGTCTTCCGTCGCGGCCACCTTCGACCAGATCATGAAGTCCGTCGTGCGCCATGCGTAAGATCCTCTTTGTATTCGGCACCCGGCCCGAGGCCATCAAGCTCTGCCCGGTGCTGCTGAACCTGCGGCAAAGCGGACAATTCGACGTGCGCGTCGCAGTCACCGCACAGCACCGTTCCATGCTCGATCAAGTGCTGGCCGCCTTCCATGTAACGCCGGATTTTGACCTCGATCTGATGCAGCCCGGCCAGACGCTCGCCCAACTCACCGCACGCATCCTGGCGGCGCTCGAGCCGGTCATCCAAGCCGAGCGGCCGGACATGCTGCTCGTTCAGGGCGATACCACCACCACGCTCGCCGGCGCGCTGGCGGCTTTCTACCAACACATCCCGGTAGGCCATGTGGAAGCCGGACTGCGCACCGGCGACTTATCGCAGCCGTTTCCCGAAGAGATGAACCGCGTAGTCGCCACCCGGCTGGCCACTCTGCATTTCGCCCCTACTGAGACCGCCCAGCGCAACCTGCTGGCTGAATGCGTGGACCCGCGGCGCATCTTCATCACCGGCAATTCGGGGATCGACGCCGTGCTGTATGTGCGCGACGCATTGGCCGCCGGCCGGCTGACCGCACCAGCCTGGCCCCAACTAAACCCCGGCCGAAGACTGATCGTAGTTACGGCGCACCGTCGCGAAAGCTTCGGCGAGGGCTTCCAGCATATTTGCGCAGCCCTGGCACGCCTCGCCACACGCACCGATATTCAACTGGTCTATCCGGTACACCGCAATCCCAACGTGATGGACCCGGTCTACCGCGAACTGGGCGGCCTCGCCAACGTGTTCCTGATCGAGCCGCTCGACTACGTCTCCTTTGTGGACCTGATGCGCCGTGCCTACCTGCTCATCACCGATTCCGGCGGCATCCAGGAAGAAGGCCCTTCGCTGGGCAAGCCTATTCTGGTGATGCGTGAAAAAACCGAGCGCCCCGAAGCGGTGGCGGCAGGCACGGTGAAACTGGTGGGTACCGACGCGGATCGAATCGTCGATGAAGCCGAGCGCCTGCTGGATGACGAAGCCGCATACACCCGCATGGCGCGCACTCACAATCCCTATGGCGACGGACACGCCGGCGATCGCATTCGCCAGGCGATCGCGGCGTATCTCAAAGCCCCAGCTTAGCGGCGGCGTTGTCGCGAAACAGCGTGCCCTCGCGGATATACTTGCGTACTGTAGCCAGCGACCGGTGACCGGTCTGTTTCATAATAGCCAGCTCGCTCGCGCCATTCATGGCCGCCTGCGTCGCCAGGCCCGCACGCAAGCTGTGCCCGGCATACTCGACGGTCTGCAGGCCGGCCCTACCCGCGGCGCGCTTCACCAGGTACGCGACCGAGTCCCCGTGCAGCGCCCGGCCGCTCACCACGCCATGCCGGTCGATTGCGCGAAAGACCGGCCCAGCCGTAACGCCCGACTGCTCCAGCCAGGCGCGCAGCGCCCGCACCGGACAGGTTGTCGGATCGGAACCATATGGCAACGCCACCGGTCTTCCCTGCCCTTCCTGATCGGTCTTGGATCTGACCAGCCGCACAATCAACCCGCCCGGCGTTGTTTCCAGATCCGCGATGCGCAGCGCCGCTAATTCCGACCGACGGAAGCCGCCGGCAAAACCGGCCAGCAGTAATGCCCGATCCCGCAGTCCCCTCAGATCCTGGGGTAATTCCGCGACGATGCGTCGGACATCCGGCGTCAACAATGGCTTCTTCCCGTGTTGGGCCGTTCCTTTTTTGCGCTTAATTCCTTTCCATACCTCGCTCACGACGGCATTCTGCATCGCCGCCGGCGAAGACTGCCCGGCTGCCTGGTGCGCCCGGTTGATGGTCGTGAGCCGCCGCGCGAGGCTGGAGGTCTTGAGCGTTGCCGCCCGATCGGTGAGGTACAGGGCCACCGTCTCAGGCGTGGCCGGCATCGAAGCAAACCGGTGCCCCTCGCACCATTTCCGGAAATCCTGCCAGTCGGCCTGATAGGCACGCAGCGTATTGCCCGCCTTGGCTGCCGCCGCGAATTCCCGGGCTTGCTGGCCCAATGAAACTAGCTGCATTGCCGCATGCTATCACACTTCTGATAACGTTCTATTATCAGAAGTATAACCCCAGTTATTTTTCGCAGGTGCGCACAATCGCTTTCAGTGTGTTAGGTTGAGCAAGTGCCCGATAAACCCATCTGGTATGGGCGTTTGGATCAAGTGATCGCTGAACTCGACAGCCTGCCTTGGCCGTGGGTCGACCGCGAGACGCTTCAACGCCTTCTGCGCGTGGGGCCCCGGCGAGCCCAGCAGATTTTGAAGCCTTGTGTCTCCCGGCAGGTTGGCGCCAACGGTGTCGCGGACCGCTGCGAACTGATCGCCCATTTGAAACGGATAGCTGCCGGCGACGAAGCGCATTATGAACTCCGCCGCCGCCAAAGGCTCGCTGAAGTTCTGGAAGGACTACGCCAAGCCGCACTGGTGCAGCCAAAGCTACTCGTCGAAGCGCCCACCACGGTATTCAATCAACAACTCTCCAGCCTGCCCGAAGGCGTTTCCATCTCCCCTGGCGCCATTTCGATTCAGTTTTCGTCTCCCCCGGAAGCTCTGCAACGACTGCTTGCCCTGGCGATGGCAATCGGCAACAATTTCAATGAATTCGAGCGCATCGCGGCGACTGCTGAGATCGGAACAACCACAGGGGTCGGAGCATCTCGATAAGTATCATGGATTGGCCCAACGGGAAATCCTTTGCCTTTACCATCTTCGACGACCCGGATTCGCAAACCCTGGAAGCCGGCCGCGAAGTCTACGCCCTGCTGGCCGGCCTGGGCTTCCGGACCACCAAAGGCGTATGGCCGATCCGCGGCGCGGAAAAACCCTCCGATCACGGCGGCACGTGCGCCGAACCAGCCTACCGTGCCTGGGTGCAAGACCTGCAACAGGAAGGATTCGAAATCGGGCTGCACAATGCCACCCTCCACACCTCCGACCGCGGGCAGACCCAACTGGGCTTTGCGAAATTCGCGGAGTACTTCGGCCCGCACCCCATTGCCATGGCCCAGCATTATTACTGCGAAGAGAATATCTACTGGGGCGACCAGCGCGTTAGTGGTGCACATCGCCTGTTTTATAACGCTCTGACACGCGGCCGGAATCGGCGCCGGTCCCACGGCCACATTTCAGGACACCCGGAGTTCTGGGGTGACCTCTGCAGCCAACATGTCCGCTATCTACGCAACTTCACCTTCTCCGAGACCAATACATTGCGCGCCTGTCCCTACATGCCCTATCACGACCCGGACCGGCCCTACGTGAATTACTGGTACGCTTCGGCGGAAGGCGCTACCGTGAAGCCATTCCTGGACCGCATCAGCGAAGCCAACCTCGACCGCCTGGAAGCCGACGGCGGCGCGTGCATCATGTACACGCATTTCGGGCTGGGTTTTTGGGACGGCCGGCTGCACGCCGGATTCGTGGATGCCATGACTCGTCTGGCACGGCGTAAGGGCTGGTTCGTGCCGGTTTCGCAACTTCTGGATTACCTGCTGGCGAAACGGGCCGGCCGGTCGGTTCTACAACCGGCAGAGCGCCGGGAATTGGAGAGGCGCTGGCTGCTCCACAAGGTGCGCTTCGGCAACGCCTGAATTACCGCCACCACGGCGGCTCCGCCAACTCCTGCAGCTCCAACCCCGCATCCTCCGACCTGCGCCTGAGATACGGACTATAGAACGGATCGCCGCGCTCCAGCCAGCCGGCCCAGCGTTGCTCGAACAGATAACGCTCTTCCAGGTGAACGCCCGCCTGGCGCGACTGGCATTCATAGTGCCGAAGCACCGCCGCCGGTTCTACGATCACCTCGTAGCCGGCTTCACGCGCCCGCAGGCACAAGTCTACATCGTTGTAGTTCACCGGGAAGGATACATCGAATCCACCCAACTCTTCGAAAACACTCTTGCGCATGGCCAGGCACGCACCGGTCACCGCACAGACGTTGCGCGTAAACGGCAACCAGTTCCAATACGGGGAGCCGAAGGTGTAGCGATGCAAATGTCCGGCGCCCTCCATGATGCCGATAACCAGGCCGGCATGCTGGACGGCGCCCGTGGGATACACCATCTTCGGGCCCACCGCGCCGACTTCGCGCCGGCAGGCATGTGCCAGCATTGCACTCAGCCAGTCGGAATCAAGCGGCTCCACATCGTCGTTCATGAAGACCAGCACCGCGCCAGTGGCATGGCTGGCGCCCAGATTATTCATGGCCGCGAAATTAAACGGCCCCGTATACGGAACGCGCACACATGTACTGCTGTCCAGCAACCGGTCCATGGCCGCGATATCCCCCGCGCGGTGCTGCACAATCACGATCTCCCGATGGGCGTGCGCGGTCTGTCTCGCGATCGCCTCCAGACACCCCGACAGCAGCTTCGCATTCCGCGAACAAATCACCAGGCTGGCCTTCACACCGGCGGGCATGGACCAGCGGACACGATAGGTATTAGGGAACGGCCCCTCCGTCACGGCCGCCTGTGGGTCGCGCCGCGCCACCGCTTCGAAAAGGGCCTTCGATCCGGCCGCTTGGGTATAGGGCTTGGCCGCGGCATCGAGAGCGGTCGAATCCGGGTGCTGCCGCCAGTGATACAGAACCCGGGGAATATGCCGGATGGCATTCGAAGATCCGGCCAGCCGCAGCGCCAGATCGTAATCCTGGCTGCCATCGCAGACCGTCCGAAACCCGCCGAGTTCCCGCAAGCGAGCCCTGCACACCACCAACAGATGGCCCAGGTACATGCCACACCGAAGCAGGTCCGGAGAAAAGGCAGGCTTGAAAATCGGTTGGACCCGGCGGCCTTGGCCGTTCAGATAATCCTCATCGCTGTACAACAGGTCGACCGGCGAATCTTCAATCGCTTTAGCCACGCAATAAAGCGCGTGCGGCGCCAACAAGTCATCCTGATCGAGGAATGCAGCATATTCCCCGCTGGCCAGTTCTCCGGCGTGGTTTAAGGCGCCAGCAATGCCCAAGCGCTCGCGCGACACTACAAAACGAATGCGCGGCTCGGTGGCACTCAGGCCCGAGAAATACCCAGCCACCCAATCCTGCCCTGAAGCATCGTCGCAAACACAGAGTTGCCAGCAGCCATACGTCTGATGCAGAACGGAATCAACGGCCGCTTGCAGCCAGTCCCGCCGCGGATTGCGTACCGGCAAAATTACGCTGATCAGTGGTTGCCTGGTGAGTTTCCCTTCCTCCGGTACCGGTTCGCTTTCCACCCACAACCGGTAACGGTCTTCCGCGGAGCGCGGATTTACCAACTTCAGATAGAGCGGATGCAAAGGAGAATGCAGCAGCAATTGTCCCAGGCGGCCTTTCCAGTCCCCCAGGAAACGGCCCGGCCACTGCAAAGTCCGCAGGAAGCGGCTGTTTTCAATATCCAGCAGCCGCCGTTCCAGCTCACTATAATGCCTGACCGACTGCTTTTCGCCCGCTTCGATGCGCGCGAGCGCATCTTCCAAAATCCCGGCAAGCGTCACCAGCTCCTGCCGCGACGGAGGGCAATCCGTGCGGCGCAGCAACTCCTGCAATTCCCCAATTGTCCGACGCAGCTGTGTGCTATCTCCAGCCAGGCGGTCCTCACATTACGCAGGCGCGGTCTGACGCCCCGCATAGGCTCTCGATACTTCGGTCACCGGACCACTCAGGATCAACTCACCATGATCGAGCCACAGGGCCCGATCGCATAACTGCTGGACCATGTTGCTGTGCGACACGAACAGGAGGGTCTTCCCCGCCCTCCGGAAGTCGTGAATTTTGTCGATGCATTTGGCCTGAAATGCCGCATCGCCTACCGCTAGCACTTCATCGATCAGCAGAATTTCAGGATCCCGGTTGATCGCCACGGAAAACGCCAACCTCATCGTCATGCCGGTTGAGTAAGTCCGCAACGGCTCGTCGATAAACTCGCCGATGCCCGAGAATTCCACGATCGCATCGAAAGCCGCGGCCGTTTGTTTGCGCGACAATCCCAACAGCGCCGCGTTTAACCGGACATTCTCCCGCCCGGTGAGATCCGGATGAAAGCCCGAGCCCAACTCGAGTAGCGCAGCTACCTGCCCCCGCACTGTCACCGTGCCTTCGTCGGGCTGCAAAATGCCTGCCACCAAGCCCAGCAGCGTGCTCTTTCCGGCCCCGTTGCTTCCGATCACAGCCAGGCTCTCACCGCGCTGCAAGCTGAAGGAGACGTGCTTCAAGGCAAAAAACGGCTTCTCCCGCTGGCCCGTCAAAAGCCGCGTCAGATGATTGCGCAGGAGCATCTGTCCGACATGCCGATGAAACTTCTTGGAGACGCTTTGAAACTCAATCACACTCATGCGATTTCACAAATGATCGGAGAAGCGCGGCTTCAGACTCCGAAACACCAACAGCCCTGAAACCAGCATGAACACCGAGATGCCAGTGAGCTTGATCATCAGCGTGCTACCCGGACGCACCCCGGCGATCAGGATGTCTCGCATAGCCATCACCAGCGCCGCCAACGGATTCAGCTGATAAATCTCCCGGTAACTTGACGGGATAATCGAAAATGAATAAACCACGGGCACCAGCCAGAACAGAATGGTATTGGCCGACTCGACCAGGTAACGCATGTCACGGATATATACGTTAAGCGCCGAAGTAATCAGTGAGAGGCCGCACACGAAGACCACTTCCAAACCCCAAAGTAGCGGCAGCCAGACCCAGTGGCGGTTGGGAGTCTTTCCAAACAAAAATGCCAAAGCGATTAAAAGGCCAATCTGAATCAACAGATGCACGCAATTGGAAAACACCGCGGCCAATGGAACAATTTCACGCGGCGCCGGCACGCGCTTAATCAGATTTGCGTTGTCTACGATGGAAGTCGTTCCGGAAATCCAGGCGCCGCTGAAAAAATTGAACGGTACCAGACCACACATCACAAATACCGCGAAATCCGGGTCGGGATTCCTGAGTATCTTGGTGAACACGAAGGTAAGTACACCCATCATCACCAGTGGGTTTAGGAGCGACCAAAAGACCCCAAGTGACATGTTACGGTAACGGATCTTGAAGTCCTTACCAATCAGGTTGGATAAAAGAAAGATAGAATCGCCACGCCACATGGTCCGGTTGCGTCGAAACACCCGAGTATAGCATACGCTCAGCCACGTTCTTCGAAAAGCGATTTGAGCTATTCTGATATTCTTTCGACGATACGCATGAACCACGCCCAGAGCCTGCAGGAAATATCCTTCGATCTGTACGAACGATACATTCTGCTGGAGCATATCGGCAAGTTTTTTCGGCCCCATGATTCCAACTACAGAGTTCTGGACGTGGGCGGCGACAGTGCCGCGTTTTGGCCCGGGTTTTCGCCTCTGGCCGGCGTTCTCATTCCAGACGCCGGCGTGGTGGTCGTAGACACAATTCCCACATCTGAGCTTGAGAATTACGTTCAATCCAGCCGGTTGCAGCTCCCTTTTCGCGACGGCGCTTTCGATCTGGTCTGCTCGCTCGATACGCTCGAGCACATTCCCCCGCCACACCGGCCGGCGTTTCTCAGCGAGTTACTCCGGGTTACACGAGACGGTCTGTACCTGGTGTTTCCCTTTGACTCTGAAACTAACCGTTGGGCGGAATCCATCCTTGTCGAGTTCGCCAATGTAGAGTTAAAGGATTCTATCCCGGCCTTGCTGGAGCACCGTAACTTCGGTCTGCCGGACCGGGGCTGTATTGAACGTGTTCTTTCGCACAGTCCATTTTCCTGGGTTGGCTTCGCGCGAGGCAATACAGATGTCTGGCTGTTGATGATGTTGACTTACCAGAGCTTGCGCAAAGCCGGCCCGGATTTCGTCCTGGAATTCAACCGGCGCTTTAACCAGATATATGCAGCGCAGGACTGGACCGATCCTGCGTATCGTGCCGGATACCTTCTCTCCAAGCATCACAGCGTCGCGGATCTGGAGACCGTGCGCACGGCATTCCTTAGTGAGAAGCGCGCCGATTTTCAGAGCGTACTTTCTCTCTGTCGGTTTTTCTTGAGCGTCGCTCAAAACGGCCGCATCAATGTCGACAAAGACAGGCACATTTTAAATATCGAAGGCGAATTAGCGGATGCCAGCTCCTATAAAAGAACATGGAGCGATGTTGCCGCGGTGTTGCACGATCTGGAGCTCACTCTTCTTGATCCGCCGCCGGCGGAGGCGCCAGGTGAGGCGTTGGCGGATTGGCCCCGGGAGCGGATCGATGCGTTGCTGGACGCAACGAGTAAATTGCGCTCTGGCGTCCACACCGAGTTGGACAAAAAGATTCTCTACCTGGCCACGCAGTTGGAAACGATCCGGGAACACATCGATAGTCTCCCGCTTTCCCAGCTAGACAACAAGGTTGTCCACCTGGCCGCACAGATGGAAACCATCCGGGAACAGATCGGTCTCCCGCTTTCCCAGCTAGACAACAAGGTTGTCCACCTGGCCGCACAGTTGAAAACCATCCGGGAGCAGATCGGTCTTCCGCTTTCACAGCTAGACACCAAGATTTTTGACCTGGCCGCGCAGTTGGAGACGATTCGGAAACGGATCGATGATCTTCCGCTTTCTCAGATCGGCGCTCAGTTGACCAGGCACTTGGAAACGATCGCAGAACAAGTCGCCGGTCTGGAAAGCCGCCTGGCACTCCAGACGCGCCTCAACACCAGGATGCTGGACCTCGAAATCGGTTTGGCCACCAACAAACGCGCGGTTCAAGGAATCTACGATAGCCGCATCTGGAAGGCGCTTTGCCGCGTAGGAGCATTGCTGCTGCGCGTAACGGGTCGGACGACTCAACCGGAACCGAGCGGCCTCTGGACCCAGCAGCACGAACGCGTTCCCCAACCGCCGCGTCAGGATGCGACGGACGAGTTCCGGGCGCTGGTGTGCGACTATCCTACCGACGGAGGCGTGCTGCCCGTGCGGGACATTATCGAATTGCGCGGTTGGGCGCTGGCGGCCTCTGGCATTGACCAGGTTCTGATTCAGATCAACAACCATTCTCCGCTGGCGGCGTCTTACGGCATTCCTCGCTCCGATGTCGCCCGCAACCACCCGGAGATCCCCGGCTCCAGCGAGTCCGGCTACCGGTTCATGTGGGACACTACCGGCTTAGAAGGGCCCTGTACCGTCCGTGTGAAAGCCATTGCGCGCAGCGGCCAAACCCAAGAGTTGATTCGTACCGTTTTAATCGACTGGCAGAGACCGCCGGGTTATAGCGCGTGGATCGCCAGCCACGAACCTGGTATTGAAGAATTGCATCGGATGCGGCTGAACGCAGTCAAATTCGCTGTGCGTCCGCGCATCAGCATTGCCGTGCCAGTCTATAAGACTCCTATCGCCTTAATTACCCGATGCATTGAATCGGTGCTGGGGCAAACTTATTCGAATTGGGAACTTTGTCTGGCTGACGACGGGACGCAAGACGCGACCCTCGCCTCGCTCCTGCAGGATTACGTACAACGCGATTCCCGCATCCGCCTGGTTACGCTACGACAGAACCGCGGCATTTCCGGAGCCACGAACGAAGCCCTGCATCTATGTACGGGGGAATACGTGGCATTTCTCGATCATGACGATGAACTCGCCGCCTTCGCCTTATTTGAAGTGGTTCGGGCCATCAACGACGACCCGGAAATCGAGCTTTACTATTCCGATGAGGATAAGATCGACGAACAGGGCCGCCGCTACGACGCATTCTTCAAGCCCGACTGGTCTCCTGACTTGTTCCTGTCCTGCAATTATCTATGTCACCTGGTAGTGATGAAGCGCTCGCTCCTGGATCGTGTCGGAAACCTGGATGAAAACTATAGCGGCGCTCAGGACTACGAATTCCTCCTGCGCGCCACCGAGCATACACAAAAGATCAAACGGATTCCCAAGGTCCTGTATCATTGGCGTGCGGCGGCAGGCTCAGCCGCGAAAGCACTGGCTGAGAAGCCCGAAGCCAGCGGGGATGGAAAACGGGCACTGGCCTCGTATCTGGCACGAAATGCACCCGGTGCCCAGGTAGAGGAGGTCGGACCGTGCCGCTATCGAGTCCGTTATTCCATCGTGGGCGACCCGCAAGTGACCATACTCATTCCGACGGGCGGGCATCGGAATGTCTTCCGGGCGGTGGAAGCCGTGCTGGATAAGACGGCTTACAAACACTACGACATTCTGCTGATTGACAACTCCCGTTCGGCACGCGTAAAAGAATATGCCGACCGTTTCATCCAGCGCAAAGCGCCTGTCCGATACTTCGATTGGCGCGATAAGCCTTTCAACTTCTCCCGGATGAACAACGCGGCGGCGCGCACGGCCACGGCGCCCTATGTTCTATTCCTGAACGATGACACGAGCATTATCGAAACCCAATGGCTGGCGGCTATGCTCGAACATGCCCAGCGCCCCGAAGTCGGCGCGGTCGGCGCGCAATTATGGTACCCGAACGATGCCATTCAGCACGCTGGAGTGGTAATGGGGCTGTTCGGCAATTGCAGCCATGCGTTTAAAGGCTTGCCGGGCGAATTGTCCCACTATGGCGATTTCGCCAGTCTCATCCGCAACTACAGCGCGGTGACGGGCGCGTGTCTGTTAATTGCCCGTCAAAAATTCTTCGAGGCCGGGGCATTCGATGAAACTAACCTTGCGGTGGCTTTTCAAGACGTGGACCTATGCCTGAAGCTGCTGGAACTCGGCTATCGGAACGTGTACACGCCGTATGCCAAACTCTATCACTGTGAGTCGGCTACTAAGACCGAGAACGATAAGATTCCGGATGCCCTGGAAGACGCTTTTATGAAAGACAAGTGGGCGAAGTACATTGCGGACGACCCCTACTATAACCCCAACCTGGCCCGCCGCAGAGAAGATTTTAGCCTTGCTATAGACTGAGGCGGCTTACTCCATGAGTCTGGTTGGATGGGTAGATCAGCTCACCGAAACATGCATTTCCGGATGGGCAATCGATAATGCAGACTTGAAGCTGGAACTGTCTGTAGATGTCATCGTCAATTCCATAAAGGTCGCTACTGTTCCTTGCGTCGAGTTCCGGGAAGATCTACGCGCCGCCGGCATGCGCGACGGCTGTAGGGGCTTTGCATTCGAGCCGGCCGCCTATCTCCAGCCCGGCCGGAACAACCTCGAAGTACGCATCACGGGAGCCGGCCTGCTGCTCCGCGGCGGCCACTGGGTCAAGTCGCGCCCATATGCCATATCCACCTGGGAGGCCGCCTTCATAGCCGCCATTGAAGCCTATTACGAATTCAGCCGGGAACCACATATTTGCGGAATTGGAGCTGGGGCCGGAGAACTGGAGCGGATCCTTCGCCAGGCGCAGCTTCCGTTTCGGAGATTCACGGCGCTCGACGTCCCACGCGCTCCGGCTGTTGCGCAGTTTCCGGAGAAGGCAGATGTGGTGGTTTGTTGGGCATATCCGAGGCCGTCGCCCGAGTGTGTCCGCGTTCTGAAATCAGTAGTACGTGACCATATGAATCAGCCCGGCCTCCTGGCAGCCGGTTTCGCCGAAACTCCAGATGCTCCCCGGCAGATCCAGGATGCCTTCGTGGAATGTGGCGATGGGGCGGTACGGTACGAGTCTCTCACCATGTCGCCGGGGGGCGCCCGCAGACTGTTCGCCCTTGCACAAATCGGGCACGTCGAAGGAGCCGGCCAGGGCCGCACGGCCACCCAGCCGGTCTTTGCTCATATTCACATTCCAAAGTGCGCCGGCACATCGCTGCGCGTCTTAATGACGAGACACTTCGGCCCCCGGCATTTACTGCTATATGTCGACGACACCTACTTTGTATACGGCGAAGATTCTCTGCGTAGCTATTTGCTGCAAGACCTCGCTATATGGGGGTTTAGTTCGCATCATGTGCGCGCGTTTCCGCGCTGGTTCGCTGGGCGTGAGATGCTGTATGTCACGTTTCTGCGCGACCCAATCCAACAATTCGTCTCTTACATGACGCACATCAAGAAGTATTACGAGACGATCACATCAAGGAGTCTGCTGGATGCCGTGCCGCCTGACACACCTCGATTGACCTTACGCGAGTTCGCGCGATGGCTGGTGACCAACGACCGCGACATACCCTTCCGCGAGAATCATAATGTGAACTTCCTGGCCCGCCACAATTCTCCGGCTGCGGCAGATCGTCTGGATGCGGCTAAGCGAGCTTTGGAGCAGTTTGTTTTCGTAGGTATCACGGAGCGCATGGATGAGAGTATGAGCAAGCTGCAGGCGCAGGCGCGAAAAGCCGGCTTGGACTTTCCGACTGACCCCATTCCCAGCGAGAATATATCCAACGACTACCGGGATGACTTAAGCTGGATCCATCCCGATGACGAAGTCGGACGGTTGCTTTTCCGGTCGGTGGAGCTAGACCGGCAGCTCTATGATTGGGCGTTGGCGCGTCTCTAAAGAAGAGCCGGTCGCTTTTACTTCTTCTCGGCCCGGAACTTCGCCCACGCCAACTGTGACTTGCCCACCTCAAACAACAGCTTCAGCGCGTTCACCTTCTCCGGCGGCACTAACTCGCCGGCCAGGAACTGCCGCAGGGCTTCGGAGCGGCGGAGCTTTCCGGACGATGTGCGGGGCAGCGTTCCCGGCTCCAGTAACTCTACATCTCGCGGTTTGAGCGAAAGTCCCTTCAGAATGCAGTGGTTGATTTCCGCAATCACTTCCTCCTCGGGCCGTTTGCTGCGTGGGTCCTTCTCCGCCAGAATAATGAGTTGCTCGCCTTCGGTCTCGACCATAGTGCTCACAGCCACCGTGCAACCCTTGCGCACCCCTTCTACATCCAGCAGCAGCTCCTCCATCTCCTGCGGGGCGTAGTTGCGCCCTCGGATGATGATCAGGTCTTTGACGCGGCCGGCGATGTAGAGTTCCCCTTCGTGGAAAAAGCCCAGGTCGCCGGTATCCAGCCATTCGCCATGAATCATGTTGGCGGTCAGTTCGGGGCTCTCCCAGTAACCTTTGGTGATGGATGGTCCCTTCACCCAGATGCGCCCCACGCGCCCATCCGGCACGCGCTGTTCCCGATCGTCGAAGATAGCCACCTCGACGCTGGGCAGTGCGCGGCCCACCGACACGATGCGGCGCCCGGAGCCCAGATGCGCGGTGCCGCCGTTCCACAAACCCTCGCGGCTGAACTCGGTGAAGCGCGGCAGATCGTCGAGTTCGGTAAACGTGACGCCCAGTCCCGCTTCGGCCAGGCCGTAGACCGGCGTCATAGCCGTGGGCTTAAAACCCCAGCGCGCGAAGCGTTCGGTGAAGCGCGCCACGCCGTCGGATTCGATCGGCTCGGCGCCGTTCAGCGCGGCTCGCCAGCGCGACAGGTCCACGCCTTCCATCTCCGCATCCTTGATCTTGGTGGCGCACAGACTGTACGCGAAATGCGGCGCAGGCGAAATCGCCGACTTATAGCGCGACAAGGTTCGCAGCCAGATAGCCGGCCGCGCCAGGAAAGTGTCGGGCCCCATGTAAGTCACCGTGCCTGGGTAATACATTCCCAAATACAGGCAACCCACCAGGCCCATATCGTGATAGAGCGGCAGCCAGCAGACGCAGCCGTTGTCGATCTCATCCTCGCCGCGATACACCAGGCACTGCTGCATCATGGTCAGGTTGGCGAGCAGGTTGGTGTGCGTCACCATCACCGCCTTCGGCTCCACCGTGGTGCCCGAAGAGAATTGCAGAAACGCGGCCTGGTCGGGATCCACATCCACCGGTTGCCAGCGGCCGCTGCCGTTTTGCAGATCTTTGGCTTCGAATACCTCCTCGAGCGATTGCACGCCCACTACGCCTGGCCCCAGGAGCTTGCGTATGCGGCCCTCCGTTATCAGGTACCGTGCGCCAATCTTGGCCAGCATTTTACGCAAACGGGCGAAGTATTCGTCGAGCTTGCCCAGGCGGAACGGCGGATAGAGCGCGGCTGGAATGCCGCCCGCAAGCTGCACGCCCAGCAGGGAATCGAAAAACTCGATAGAAGTCGAAAGAATCAGCGCCACGCGGTCGCCGCGGCGAAGTCCGCGCGCTTGCAATGCCGCCGCGGTTTTCTGCGCGCGACGCAACACATCCTGGTAAGGATAGAAAGTGGCTTCTTCGGAAGGCGCCACGAAACGCGCGCCCCATCGCGTACAGTTTTCCAGGTTCAGCAGAATCTCGGGCAGCGTGGCACCCTTCAAAGTCAGGGCGCTCATGCCTGCGGCTCCTGCTCGCAGACCCGGTCGGCGATCATCTTCACCAAATCCTGGACGGTCTCCAGTTGCTGCCACTGTTCCAGACCGAAAGCGCACCCGAAGTCCTGCTCGATGGTAGTTACCAGCACCACCTGCGCCAACGAATCCAGTTGCAGCGCGTCCATCAGTGAGACGCTGGGACCAATCGCCTCAATCTGTTCCGGCGTCAGGTTCAGCTGATCGCGCGCTATCTTCTTCAAGTGCTCCAGGATCGTTTCTTCATTCCATTTGACGAGTGTCGGTTCGGGCATGAGACTCCTATCTTTGGCCTTCCTGATTATGTTGTATAGCTGCCGGCGGACACGGCCTGTTCGGGTAGCGGGACGACTAGAGGATAATCCTGCTGGTACATTTGCCGGATCCATTCGGCGTACTTGCGTTCCAGTACCGATCGGCGCACCTTCTGCGTGGGCGTTACCAGTTCGGTGTCGAGCAAGGCTTCCTCTTTAAGAAAACAGAATCGCTTCACCCGCTCGAACGAAGAGAAATCGGACTGCAGGCTTTCCAGTTCCTCGCGGAAAAGCGCAACCACCGGCGGCGCCAGCAGCAATTCGTCATAGCTGTTGAAGGCCAGCCCGTGCCGGGTGGCGATCTGCGCCACATTCTCCGGGTGCGCGACAATCAGGGCGCTTACGAACTTGCGGCCCTCTCCCACGATCAACGCCTGCTGGATGTAGGGGCTGCGTTCCAGCGCGTGCTCCAACGTGGCGCAGGCCACCTTCTTACCATTGGAAAGAACCAGAATCTCCTTGCGGCGGCCGGTGATAGTAACGCAGCCATCCGCATCCATGCGGCCCAGGTCGCCGGTGTGCAGCCAGCCATCCTCTCCGAATATCTGGCGGGTACCGGCTTCGTCTTTGTAATAGCCGAGCATCACGTGCGGCCCGCGTGTGAGGATCTCGCCATCCTCGCTGATGCGCACTTCCACGCCATCGAGCGGCCGGCCCACGGAACCAATTTTTTCGTGGTGATATTCGTTGAGCGTGATCACCGGCGAAGTTTCGGTCATGCCATAGCCCTGCAGTACATCGAAACCGGCCGCCCGGAAGAACAGTTCCACATCCGGGTTGAGCCAGGCGCCGCCGGAGATGAAGTACTTGAGGCCGAACAACTGGCGATGCACTTTGGGAAAGACCAGCACGTCGGCCAGCGGCGCCAGCAATTTGGTCAAACGCGGCGCGGCGCCGCCTACTAAGTTTTGGCGAGTCTTTGCCACAGCCGCGGCCAGCAGTTTCCGGGCTATAGCGCGCCGGTGTGGCAGCAGCAGTGCAATTTGAGCCTCCACGGCTTCCTGAATCTTTTCCAGAACCCGCGGCACAACTCCTATGATGTCGGGCCGGTGTATGGGCAGCAGTGCCTTCAGATCGTGAGGATCGCCGTAAGCTATACGCACACCTTCGTGAAAGTACCCGTAGCTGAGCACGCGCTCCAAAACGTGCGGCAGCGGCAGGACCGAAAGCGCCTGGCGGGCAGTATTGGTGGGGACCCGCGCCAGGCCGCCCCGCAGATCGGCCATGATGTTGCCGTGCGAGAGCATTACGCCCTTGGGCGTGCCTGTGGTGCCGGAAGTATAGACGATAGTGGCCAAGTCCCCCGGTTCGGCGGCTGATGCCTCGGTGCGGATGCGCGCCGCCATGGTCTCATCAAAGGCGGGCGCTTCGGCGACTATGCGCGGCAGCGAATTGCGCACGCCGGGCGTTTCCTCCATCCCGATAATGGTGGCCATCTCCGCCAAATCCGGCAGCAAAGGCTCCAGGATTTCCCATTGCGGGGCGCCGGCGATGATGGCTGCCTGGCATCCGCTGTGGCGCAAAATGTGAGCGATCTGCGACGGGGACAACGTGTTGTAGACCGGTACCACCACCAGCCGCGAAAGTAGCAGGGCGAAATCCGCGATGTGCCACTCCGGCCGATTCTCGGAAAACACCGCCACCCGATCGCCCGGCGCCAAGCCGGAACTGAGGAGGAACTGCCGCAGCGCGAAGACCGCATGCGAGAAACGCTCCGTGGACCAGACAATCAACTCGCCGCGGTTTTGAAAAGTCAGCAGGCGGTCGAAACGGTAACGGTCCAGATGGTGAAAGAACAGGTGATTCAGCGTAGTGACGCTGTCGTTCGGCTGCATGTGGCTTCCATGGAAAGGTTGCGCTTGGTGTCTTTGAAGCTAACACAAAAGCCGCAGTAGAATCAAGCGTTTGGGAAGTGGTACCGGCCCATTACGAAACCGCGCGTCCAACTCCGGGCCACCGTAGCGCGCCGCGTAGAAACATAGTGGAGGCTTAGATTTCCTATGGATCAAGAATCTCGACGCCAAGACCGCCGAAATCCTTTACTCCGCGGGGCGACCATCACCTGATCCGCAAACGGTCGCATTGCGTGTGTTGAAAACTCATTTCAAGGCACTCGTGCCGTTCGTTTAACCGATTGCGCCTTCGCACTCCTAACCGGGGGGCCAAAGTGCTGTTGCCGTCTCCACCGTAGGTCGTGCCTGGTAAACCGTTCAGGGCTTGATACCCGCCGATGGGTTGCCGGGCTCCGTCATGGAAGTGCCAGACTACCGGAGCCCAGGATCCCTAGATAAACGTGAAAGGCGGCCCGTGTGACAGGACCGCCTTCAACTACGACTGGAACTTCCGGAAACACATCGACTCATGACTGCCAGCGGCAAACACTGTTTGCTACTGGCAGGAGAATGCAAGCACGAACGCTTGAGGTCCTGCTATTGCAGCTGTAGATAGAGTGAACGGTGTGCCGGCAGCCAGTTGTGCAGAAGACCACCGCTCCCGTTGCATAGGTTGTGGAACTGTTGTAATTGGTTACGGGGCCGATAGTCCCGGTGGGGCCGACCGGACCCGCCGGACCCACATCCCCTTGTGGACCCACCGGACCCAATGGACCCTGCGGACCCCCCGGACCCGGAATCCCTTGTGCTCCCGGTGCTCCGGCCGCCCCCGCCTCGGCAATCAGAGCCCACTCTAGGGGCGTGGTGGACGGATCATTGCCGGTGTTCGAATTGGCCAGCGAGATATAGCTGGAACCGTTGGTGGTGCACGTTGTGCAGAAGACCACCTGTCCCGTTCCGTAGGTTGTGGAACTGTTGTAATTGGTTACGGGCCCGATGGTCCCGGTGGCGCCCGCCTGCGCAATCAGAGCCCAATCTAAGGGGTTGGTGGATGGATCATGGCCGGTGTTCGAATTGACCAGCGAGATATAGCTGGAACCGTTGGTGGCGCAGGTTGTGCAGAAGACCACCGCTCCCGTGGCGTAGGTTGTGGAACTGTTGTAATTGGTTACGGGGCCGATGGTCCCGGTGGGGCCGACCGGGCCCGCCGGACCCACATCCCCTTGTGGACCCACCGGACCCAATGGACCCTGCGGACCCCCCGGGCCCGGATTCCCTTGTGCTCCCGGTGCTCCCGGCGCTCCGGCCGCGCCCGCCTCGGCAATCAGAGCCCAAGCTTTAGGGTTGGTGGACGGATCATTACCGATGTTCGGACTGATCAGCGAGATATAGCTGGAACCCGTGATGGCGCAGGTCTTCGACGGCGCCGGCGCCACATTCTTCTCCGGAGCGCAGAAGACCACCTGCCCCGTTGTATAGGTTGTGGTACTGCTGTAATTGGTTACGGGGCCGATGGTCCCGTTGGCGCCCGCGCGCGCAATCAAAGCCCAACTGTCGCGGTTGATGGACGGATCCAGGCCGATGTTCGAATTGATCAGCGAGATGTAGCTGGAGCCGTTGGAGGCGCAGGTTGTTGCGCAGAAAACCACTTGTCCGATTGAGTAGGTTACGGATCTGCTGTAATTGCTTACCGGGCCGATGGTCCCAGTGGCACCCGTGGCACCAGTGGCCCCGGTGGGTCCGGCCGGACCGGTCGCGCCGCCTGGACCGGTCGCGCCGGTTGGGCCTGCCGGTCCGGTTGGGCCTGCCGGTCCGGCCGGCCCGGTCACCGTGCTGGCCTGAATAAAGTACCCATCGATGTCAATCACCACATCGGTGTCGTTCGCGGACAGCACCTGAATTCCCCCGTCGGTGGTCCCCCCCGGCACCAGCGCCGTAGCGTCCACAGTGCCGCCGTCCAACGCGTTCAGAATCGACGTACCTGGCCACGGCGTGTCGCCGTCCTGCCAAGCCGACAGCCAGTCGACCGGCTGTCCGGGCGAGGAGATGGAGGCGAAGTTCAGCGAATACGCCGCAGCCATGGGGATGCTGCAGGTCGTCGAGTTGGGAATCACAAACGTGCGCGGCGTGTTGGCCACCAGGCTGGGGGAGCCGAAGCCGGCGGGAAAGCCCGAACCGGCACGCGTATCCACGAGACGGCAGGGCGTGACCGAAATGAATACCAGTCCTGTAGGGCTTGGCGCCGGCAACGCCTGAGCGCGCAGGTTGGGCACAGCCCAGTTCTTCAACGGTATGGGATCCGGCTGGGGCTGTTGCGCAAACCCCGGCAGCGTCAAAACCGCCAGCGCCAAAGCCGCCAGGCCTGCCAACACCGCGCCTTCGCCGATTGAAGCGAACAATTGGTAACGCGCTTTGCACCGCTGCCGCGGCGGTCTGGCTACTAGCGGCTCTTCTTCCGGGCCGGACGAAGACACCAATTCGGATGAATCAATCGGTTGAGTTAGCATAAATTTTAGCCTCCAAGCGTTGGATGATAGATGTTCCTTCAATCAGCCACGAGCCCGCATCTCGCAGGTGTGACTCGCCCGATACTTCCCAGAGACGGCCAAGGCAATGGCCTGAAGCAGGAAGTTGGGTTCCGTTGGCTTGCTTATAGGTTCGACTAGTAGAGGCGGTGGCGGATTTTTATTCTCATTTTTTCGTTGCTCAGCGTCAACAACGCGGCGGCGCACCAATCCGCCGCCCAGCAAGCTATGCGGCTATAGGCTTGGCCTAGATGTCGGAAATCCGACACACACACAAGTTATGCCTTCAAAATCCGTCGGTTCCAAATAGCATGCCCAGCGTGGCGCCCTCTCACTTCTGCATTGACCGCTCCATCTTCCCAGGCGCGGGAATGCTCGACGCGCCTCGTCCATCGATCATCCTCGCTTCTCCATCGCTATGGGTCGTCTTACCAGACACGGTTCGAACCTGGGCTGGTTGTGGTGCGCGGCGGTACGGGTACAATGCGCTATGCCGTCACCTGAAGGAGAATAGAACCATGGCCGGAATGCGGTGTGTCACCTAACAGGCTAAGTGGGTGGCCGAAACCCCGCCTAAGTTTGGCATTGGTAGTTTATGGAGCGGTACAGCGTTTATGCCGGCGCGAAGGAACTCGCCTCCACAACAGCGGGATAAGGCGCTGTATATTTATCGCCTGTCTGCCAGGGCAGCGTGAACCGGCGGCGGTCCTGTCAAAGCTCTGGCCCACTGCGGCAGAGGATAGCCGGGCAGCTTGGCAAGAGAGAATGCCAACATGCCAAGCATGCCCACGAGAAACGCCCCGGCCGGGAACAGCGCACCCGGCATCACATGAATCATAATCCCCAAACTCGACCCGAAGGCTGTCAGCAGCCATAAGATCCAGACGACCTGCCGCTGATCCAGCCCCAAGGATGCCATGCGGTGCGAACTGTGATCGCGGCCGCCCATGGAAATCGGCCGTCCGGCGAGTTTGCGTAGAATCGAGACCAGCGCCGTGTCAAAAATCGGATAAGCGAATGTCAGTGCGGGGTAGAAGAAGCCGGCCAGTACCATGCCGCCATGGGGCGCCGGTCCGGCCAGGGTAAGTGCGCCCAATGCAAAACCTGCCGGGAGACTTCCGCAATCCCCCATGAAGATGCGCGCGGGATGGTAATTGAAGATCAGAAAGCCGGCGAATGCCGCGGCCAGGATGGCACACATATTGGCATCCGCCTGGTATCCCTCCGAGGTCAGCAGCCAGAAGCGAAACAGGCAAATGATAATCACCACGCCGGCACACAGCCCGTCCATGTTGTCGATCAGGTTCAAGGCATTGGTGATCATCACGATCCAGAACATACTGAGAGCTACATTCGGCAGATACCACGGAGTCGCCGGGAACACCACGCCGCCCAGGACCACAAATCCAGCCGCCGTTACCTGCATGGCCAATTTCAGAAGAGGGGATAAGCGCAGGCGGTCATCCAGAAACCCGAAGATCCAAAGCACCGCCGCGGCCAGCGCGATGCGTGGATAGCGTCCCGGGCACACCAGCCAGTAACCCACCGCGCAACTCAGAAAAATGGCCAGGCCGCCGCTCGAAGGCGTAGGCACCGAGTGCCAGCGATCCGCTCGCGGCGGCGCGGTGAGCCCCAGCCGGGAATTTATGCGAATTTGCAGCCAGGTCAGAAGGGCTGCCAGCGGGGCTGTCAGGAAGACTACCATCCCTAAACCGCCACCGCCAAAGCGCGTTTCGGCATACGTACCCATTCGTAATCCACCACGCGCCGGACGATGGTGTCGAGGGGCGTGGCCGGCCTGTACTGAATGAGGCTCTCCAGTTTCTCGAGACAAGGTACGCGCCGCGGCATATCTTCGAAGTCGTGGCTGTAGGCCTGGTTATAGGAAACGTGCTCGATTGGCGAAGGCGACCCCGTAATCTCTTTGACCAGCGCTGCCAATTCGTTGATGGTCACTTCCTGGTCGTTGCCGATGTTGACGACCTCGCCGACGGCGGCCGGTGCCTGCGCCAGGCGCACCACGGCTTCCACAACGTCGCCCACGTAGGAGAAGCAGCGCCGCTGCTCGCCGGTCTCATGCACCGTGATAGGTTTGCCCCGCAAGGCCTGACTCACAAACTTAGGCAGCACCATGCCATAACGTCCGGTTTGCCGCGCTCCGACCGTGTTGAAAAATCGCAGCACGGTTACAGGCAGATCCTCTTCGCGGCCGTAGGCCAGCGCCAGCCATTCATCCAGCGCTTTCGAAGCGGCATAGCCCCAGCGGCCGATGCTCGTCGGACCGAGCACCAGGTCATCGCTCTCGCGGAACGGCAGCCGGGTGCTTTTGCCATACACTTCCGACGTGGATGCCAGCACCACATGCTTGCCCTTTTTCGCGGCATAACGCAGCACCACCTCGGTGCCATGTACGTTGGTCATGATGGTCTGCACCGGCTTTGCCAGGATGCGCTGCACACCGACCACCGCGGCCAGATGAAAGATGACGTCGGCGCAGTCCACCATCTCGGCGACTAGGGGTTCATTGAAGATCGAGTCGATCTTATAAGAGAACCCGCGGCGGGTCTTCAAGTGTTCGATGTTAGCGGCCGCACCGGTCGACAGGTTGTCCAGAACGGCAACGTTCCATCCTTCCGCGAGACAGCGCTCCGCCAGATGCGATCCTATGAAACCAGCACCGCCGGTGATCAATACGTTCATGCTTTTCTCCTCGTTTCGAGTAGCTCGCTGTACAACTCATCCAGATCCGCCACCAGCCTCTCCTTGCGATACTGCCGTGAGGCGAAGGCCTGTGCCTCGAGCCCCATGCGCGACACCAGCGAACGGTTCCGTGCCAGCGCGGTCAGCGCGCCGGCCAGCGCTTTGGCGTCCGGATCCGCCAATACGCCATTGGCATACCAACGCGCGCCTTCTCCCGCGCCCTCGGCGCAGCCGGTGACCATGTCCACCACGCCGCCGGCCGCGGTCGATACAAAGGGCCGCGCCGCCGCCAT